>Ga0209254_10007282_pt1 | contig 10207 bp, 5 predicted proteins | sample FrelakmetDIP11DI_FD_187148 | JGI IMG/M metagenome (GOLD analysis project Ga0209254, IMG submission 187148) | Freshwater lake sediment microbial communities from the University of Notre Dame, USA, for methane emissions studies - DIP11 DI (SPAdes)... | ecosystem: Environmental > Aquatic >...
TTGCTCGGCGGTTCGATCGAGTACGCACTCGGCAACCTGCAAACCGCCGAGGCACATCTCAACAAGGTGGCCAAGGCCGCGCCGAACAATGTGTACGCGCTGCGACTGCTGGCCGCCACCCAGCTGCGCCTGGGTCGCCCCGATGATGCAGCGCTCACGCTGGCACCCGCGCTCAAGGCAGCTGAGGCCGATGCAGGCGTGCTGGTCGTCGCCGGCGAAATCGCCCTAGCCAAGAAGAACTTTGCGCAGGCATCGGAATATTTTGAACTGGCAGCCAAGGTCAACCCCGAGAGCGCCGCCATCCGCACCGAGCTCGGCATAGCCCGGCTTGCAGAAGGCGACAGCCGCGCCATGGCCGATCTCCAGTCGGCCGCCGGAATGGAGGGCGCCAGCAACCGGGCCGATACATTCATCATCCTCAATCAGCTGAAAAACAAGCAGTTCGACGCCGCATTGACCAGCATCAATGCGCTGGAAAAGAAGCAGCCCAAGAGCCCTCTGGTTTGGAACTACCGGGGTGCCGCCTATCTCGGCGTGCACGACATGGCACGCGCACGTGACAGCTTTTACCAGGCGCTCAAGATCGATCCTGCCTTCTTCCCGGCTGCGGCCAACCTGGCGCAGCTCGACCTCAAGGACAACCGGCCTGAAGCAGCACGCCAGCGCTTCGAAGGCATTCTCAAGGCCGACCCCAAGCATCTCAACGCCATGCTCGCGCTGGCCGACCTGGCCTTGCACGGCAAGGATGAAAAAGCCTATGTCAGCTGGCTGGAAAAAGCTGCCGCGGCTCATCCAGAAGCCATGCAACCAAGGATTGCGCTGTCGCGTTACCTGCTCGCCAAGGGCGACAGGAACATGGCGCTCGCTGCGGCACGCGAAGCCGTCAATGCCCAGCCTGACAACCCCGCGGCAGTCGACCTCCTCGGCACCACCCAGTTGGCGCTGGGGGACACTACCAACGCGCAGGGCAGCTATCGCAAACTGGTCGGGCTTCTTCCTGGCAAGGCCGCGCCCCTGGTCAAACTCGCCACCGCGCAGATCGTCGCCAAAGACCTCGCCGGCGCACGCAAGACCCTGCAGGACGCCCTGCGCATCCAGCCCGATTTCCTCGAAGCTAAATTATTGCTGGGAGGTGTCGAGATCCAGGGTGCGCGCTTTGATGAGGCACACAAACTCGCCAAGCAGGTGCAACAGCAAAAGCCTGACAGCCCGGCCGGACACAGCCTGGAAGGCGATGCCGCGTTCGCCCGCAAGGATTATCCTGCCGCGCTCGCCGCATTCGAACGCGCGCACAAACTGCAGCCTTCCGCCGCGCTGCTCGTCCGCCAGCACCAGGTTCTGACGGCAAGCCAGCGCGCTGAAGAAGGCGAGAAACGCCTCGCCGCCTGGCTAGCCACCCACCCGCAAGATGCCAGCACCCGTGCCACACTCGCGCAAAGCCTGATCCAGCGCGGCCAGCACAAAGCCGCAGTCGAGCATTATTTGATATTGAACAAGAGCAATCCGAACAACCTGGTTGTTCTGAATAATCTTGCGTGGGCCCTCCATGCATCCGGAGACGGCCGCGCACTTGCATACGCCGAACAAGCGCTCAAGCTCAAACCCGACAATCCCGCCGTGCTCGATACGCTGGGCTGGATCCTGGTTCAACAAGGGCAGACCGATCGCGGCATCAAGCTGTTGCAACAAGCCCTGACCAAGGCGCCCGATGCAGGGGAAATCCAGTTCCACTTGGTTTCGGCCCTCGTCAAATCCGGAGACCAAACCCGTGCGCAGCGCGAACTCGAACGACTCCTGGCAAGTGGCACAGCATTCCCCCAGGAGCAGGAGGCGCGCGCCCTGCTTAAACAACTGCAAGGCAGAAAGCCCTAACCGATGGCCGACAACCGTCACCGTCTATTCACTGATTGAGTGGAGTATGCATAAATGACCAAACACCCTATTACCCTAGCCATCGCCCTGGCCTTTGCCGCATCGGTCGGGCTGTCCGGATGTGACCGTACATCCAATCTCACCGAACAGGAACACATCCAGCGTGCCAAGGATTATGAGGATAAAGGCAATTTCAAGGGCAGCATTATTGAGTTGAAAAATGCCATCCAAAAAAACCCTAACAGCCCTCAAGCCAGACTGCTTCTTGGGCAAACGTACCTTAAAGTTGGCGAGTCAGAAGCCGCTGAAAAGGAATTCTTGAGGGCTAAAGAGCTGGGCATTTCGAATGATGTCCTGGTTCCGCAAATTGGTGAGGCACTACTACGGTCCCTCGAATTCCAGCGGGTACTGGATGAAATCCAAGCCTCGCCCAACATGAGCCAGAAAAACAAGGCCAAAGTTCTACAAATCCGTGGGGAAGCGCTGGCAGGTTTGAACAAGCTTGATGAGGGTTGCAAGCTGTTCGAGGAATCCAGCCAATTGGATACCAACTATGTCCCTGCCTATATTGGCCTGGCTAAATGCGCATTGGCCCGCAACCAGGCTGAGACCGCAAGAACCCTTGTGGCCAAAGCCATCAGCATCGATCCAAAAAACCTGGATACCTGGTTACTTAAGGGCAGTATGGAACGACTGCTGGGTGACAGCAAGGCAACTGAGACCGCATTTGCCCAGGCCATCCGCATTAACCCAGACAGCCCCATCGCCCGCGTGGAGCACGCTCAGTCCACTTTGGCTTTGAACAACATTCCAGCCGCCGAGCAGGATGTCCTTTCACTGCGCAAGAACCACCCCAATCACTACCTCACCCACTATTTGCAGGCAGTATTGGACCTCCGAAAGGAGAAGACCCAAAGTGCCCGCGATCACTTGCAGGAAACCCTGCGGCAGAGGCCAGACCATATTCCCAGCCTTGTTCTACTGGGTTCCATCCAGCTAGACCTGGATTCTCCAGCCACCGCCGAAAGCACCTTGGGAAAGGCGTTAGTCCAGGTTCCTTCTAACCGTCTGGTGCGACAACTCCTGGCGCAATCCCAGCTCAAACAGCAATCGCCAGAACGTGCTCTGGAAACCCTGCAACCGCTATTGGTGGCAGAAAAACCCGAAGCAATTGATTTTGGTCTAGCGGGCGAAGCCGAGATGCAACAGGGGAATCTAGACCAAGCCAAGCAGCATTTCAGCCGCGCCCAGAGCCTGGCACCGCAAATCGCCGCCCCGCAGTTGAGCCAAGCCCGCGCCCAACTGGCTGGTGGCGAGACTGAAGCGGCGCTGCAAAATCTTCAAGCCGCCGCCAAGCTGAACATCCACTCATCTTCAGCGGAGTTTCTGATCGCCCTCACCCACTTGTCCGACAAAAAATACGATGCTGCACTGCAGGCAATCGCACGCCTGGAGGCCAAATCCCCCAGCGATGCCAAAGTTCATTACCTCAAGGGCATCGCCTTCCTGGGCAAGCGAGAGATGACCAAGGGACGGCAAATCCTGGAGCAGGCCCACAACCTTGATCCGACCTACACGCCCGCCCTGATGAAATTGATCCAACTCGACATGGTGGAGAAAAAATCCGACGCTGCCAAGCAGCGACTGGAGCAAGCCCTCAAGAAAAATCCCAATGACGGCCGAATTATGCTGGCGTTGGCGCAGATTTCCAGCGATGACGCCCAAGCCAAAGCATGGCTGGAAAAAGCCATTGCTGCCGATCCCAATGGCATCGAAGCCAGACAGCAATTGGCACTACGATTTACCGAAGAGGGGAATACTCAGCAAGCCATGGTGACTGCCAGGGAAGTGGTCAGCCGCAACCCCACCAGCCCTGCGGCACTCAACCTGCTCGGCGCGGTGCAGATGTCCTCCGGCGACCATGCCGGTGCCGTTTCCACCTTCAAGAAACTGGTAAGTCTCCTTCCTAAATCCCCGGCAAGCCACTATCGTCTGGGAATGGCCCTTTTCGCGCTTGGACGCTACGACGAAGCACGATCCTCCCTTACCGTAGCCGCCAAGTTCTCCCCTCGCGATCCCGCCACATTGGTCGCCCTCGCCGGGTTGGAATTGCAGGCACAACGCCCCACCGAAGCCTTGCGCATCGCCAAGGAATTGCAGCGCCTTCATCCTAACAACCCCGGGGGCTATGCGATTGAGGGGGATGTACTGCTCGCACAAGGTAAGGCAGGTGAGGCCATTCGTCCCTATGAGATGGCGCTCGATAAGGGAAACAACAGCAAATTGATCGTGCGGCTGGCGGAAGCGCTCTACAGACAAGGCAAGAAACAGGAGGCAGAGGCCAAACTCAGTGTTTGGCTGAAAACCAACCCCCTCGACCGGGAGGTGCGCATGTATCTGGCTGACCGGCTCGCTAATGCCGGGCAGATAAAGTCCGCAATAGGCCATTACGAAACGATGGTCCAACAATATCCCCGGGATGTAATCGTGCTCAATAACCTGGCAATGCTCTACCTGCAAGCCAAAGATACACACGCACTGGTCACCGCCGAACAGGCTTACAAGTTGCAGCCGGGCGCAGTTGCCGTGCAAGACACCATGGGATGGATCCTGGTGCATCAGGGACAAACCGCTCGTGGGCTGAAATTATTGGAACAGGCCGCAGCCCAAGCCCCCAATGTGCCTATAGTGCGTTATCACTTGGCTTATGCCTATGCGCAGACTGGAGATAAGCAACGCGCCCGCCATGAGCTGACCAAGCTTCTGGCGCAACACAGCGCTTTTTCTGGCCGTGATGAAGCCAAGGCGCTGCTGGACAAGCTTTAAATCAAGCTATTGATGATGAAGTTAAGCAATGGGGCAATCGCCGATCACCTTGCACGCCAAAGCTAAATACCCAATTCACTTGCTGCAACAAAAGTTTTCCCGTACCCCGCTTTGGCCATCGGCATCAACTTGTAAGGGGCACTGTCGGCGGTGACCGCGCGAGCCTCGGCAGCTGGCGTGCCCACATCGTCCGTGAAGGAGCACGGCCTGACGGGGTCGAGTTCGCCTTTTCTAACCACGTCCAGGGATTAAATCGCGACATCGGTGAAGTGCCGCCCGAAGCGGCGTGGCTGAAGGACAGCTGTTACCGGCAAATGGGTCTGCTCGCCGACAGAAGAAGGCGCTACTGAAAATGGCCGCCCGAACAAACAGCTAGAAAGCACAGCGATGACCACTTTCTCGCTTGACTTGAGGTATCCACCCTAAAGTGGGGGAAAGGCTGATACCCCAACAAGGGTTCATGTCCGTGCCTTCGTACCCGCTTTAGGGCAAGGCTTGCGCATCCACAAAAGGAAAGCCCCGCCGGAGCGGGGCTATTCCTTGAAGCAGGTGGTCTGCTTTTACTTGCTGCGACGACGCATGCTTGCACCCATGCCCAGCAGCCCCATGCCCAAGAGAGCAAGCGTGGCGGGTTCCGGCACGTTTACCGCAACGTCCGTATCGCTACGAGCGAAAGGCTTGCTGGGATCCCAAGCGCCGGTATACAAACCCAAGCCACCCAGAATATCGGCTGAACCGACCGCCTCGGTAATGCCGTTTCCGGCACACTGGAAGAAGACACCACAGGAAGTGATCGCCTGGTCTTTGAAATCGATTGTCCCTTCATTCAGCACGCTCATGGCGAAGTTGACAGTCCCGACTTTGGTGGTGCCCCCAAGCGCGGCTACAGCAGCTGGAATGTTCGCCGGGACGCCCGCAGCCGGGTCGAAAAACCACTCGTCGTCGGCATCGGCAAAGCCCATCGTGATCCAGGCCGTGCCATCGCTTGCAGCCGCCGTACAGGTTGCGATGCTACCGCCACAACCAGCAGACACTTGCAGGTCGACGCCACCCGGTGGGGAAACGAAAAACCTAACAGCCGTGCCGTCCGCTGCGGTAGGAGCAAAGCGGATCCGCCCGGCCGGATCGGTTCCAAGGCTGGCGATCACCGTAATGTCGGATATCGCAACCAGATCGTCGTTTGCCTGGGTAAGGGCCTGGTCCGGTGTAAAACCATTTCCGGCATAGATGTCTTGAATCTTCGAAAAATCAAGGAACGCCACCAGGCGATCACCCACGTCAATCAAACCACTTTGGTTGACATCGACCCAAAAATCGGCGTTGTCATCTTCCATGTTTGCGCCAGCGATCAAGCCGGAGCCCGCGGGAAGCGAGAAGGCAGAGGCGGTACCGGTACCCAGCGCAAGGGCCAAGCCCAAAGCCGCATAAAGAGCTGTCTGTTTCATTTGAAATCCCTCCAGAAAACTAAGGTTGATAGTAACCGGGTTATTACATATCAACCCGACGTCCTAGGATAAGCACCATGTATGCCAAGGGACACCAACTAACATCAATCCATTGTTTTTAATATGTATTTTTTTATGGGCCCGGCTCTGGGGTTTGATGTGGCTCAGCAACTGTAAAAAAGTCCGACACTACTACAGGGCTGCGACAAACTTGTTCGGGATGGATTTCGGCCAAACCACTTTCCTCAACCCGCCCCCTCCACCATGTAATCCCTTACCCCCCGCCGCCCTGCAACTATCGGCGATGGTTTCGCGTTCCCCATCCTGAATAACATCAAGGGAATAGCTCCACCCAGGCTGGCCTTCCAGCCTTCCGCCAAAACGTGCTGCAGTCCTGCAGGGATACCCTCAGCCCGTGCGCCTTCCAGGGCATAAAGCGCAGAGGCTGGCATCGGCTGAAGGGCACGGCCCTGTCTGGTTGCCGTCAACCAGAGGCGCTGGAACGACCGTCCGGCATCGAAAATTGACTGAGCGTCGGAATTCTTTACAGCCAGCAAACCCAGATGGGGTGCCAACCGGCAAGGGAGGTCGCAGGAACGCCAACCCAGCATGTGGTGCGCCCCCAGCACATTGACGAAGCGCATAACCGGCCAATGGCGCAGCAAGGCGAAAAACGGGCGTATTGGCGGCTCCACCCCCAAGGCACCCGGCGGCAGGCCTTCCGGGCAGGTGGTATGCCATCCCAAGTCGAAACGGACGGCTGAGAAAAGTTCTTCATGCAGTATACGGTTACGGAAACGTTCTGTTTCCGCCCGGCGCATGAGCCGGAGGGCCTGGCTGCGCCGGGCGGGTTCGTCCAGCCAGAACAGTTGGCAGGCTGAACAGGCGTGTGCGGCACCCTCCAGTTCGTCCCGTTCGAAATCTGTCATCTTGGGCCCGCGAAAACGTACCTGGCGGTTGGTGTGGCGCAGGGGGATGGCCTGCCAAAGTGGATCAACCTCCGCCCGATCCGCTTGCAAGCGGATTTGCATGATCCAGTCGGTCTGTGCCGGGTCGGGGAACAAGACCGTTTCCGCCAGAATGCCAAAACGGCTGGCGGAAATAGTTAAATTTTCCGAAACTGCCCCCAAGGACAGCAGCGCAAGCACTCGTTTGTATCCATCCCGAGGGGGAAGCTCGGCCTCGGTGAGGCTTACCCGGATAGAGTCTTCGGTTACCTCAAAGCGAACTCGATGCCGATTGTCCGCAGAGGGTGCCTGGATGGCGCTCTCCAGAATGAAACCCATTTGTTCCTGGTCCAGCTTACCCATCTCAGCCCAGGTCGAGCCGTTTACGTGCGATAGAGATAGCAAGGCGCTGCAGAGGGTTGCGGTTGCCCCCAGGCCGCCAAGTCAACGCCAGTTTGTTGCGATAGGCATCGAAGTGATAGCCCTTGGGCGCAGCCCGAACCGGGCCGCGCCCAAGCAGAATCTTCAGGGTTTCGGTGGCCGCAACGCCGGCGCAAAGCTGACATGCCATGGCAGTGGAGGGCCCGCGCTTTTCCCGCAAGTTCACCCGGCCGGGGTCGACAAGGTAGGAAAATTGCATGCGCGACGGCGCCAGGCCCAGCAAGAAGCGCACAGCCATATCCTGTTCGTCATCTTCACGGAACTGAAAATATTCGTCAAAACTCATGCCGCCGGGCAAGAAATTCAGAACTGCAGCCCCCATTCCCAGAGGGGCCGCAGTCACGGCGGGGATGCCTCGTTCATGGCAACGCATGAATACCCGTCTTCTGAGCTCGAGAACAAAAAAATCCAGGCCATCAAGATAGAGGTCAACTCCTTCCAGAAAGGCCTCGACATTTGCCTCGGTCACCCCTTGGGGGAAAGAGGTGATCTTAAGCTCAGGATTGATATCCAGCGCCATGTTGGTCAGCGTCTCCAGCTTGGGTTGACCCAGCGTTGACATGAGGGCGCCCGCCTGCCGGTTGAAGTTGGCCAGATCAAAGGTATCGAAGTCGGCCAGAGTGAAGGAGCCAACACCCAATCGAGCCAAGGTGAGCAGATGGATGCCCCCAACCCCACCTAGGCCTGCAATCGCCACACGTTTATGACGCAACAAATCCTGCTCTTGGCTGGTCAGCCAGCCGATGTTGCGGGAATAGGCTTTTTCATACGAAAAGGCGAGCATCGTGTTTATTAATGAGCTTTGCTCATTCACCCTTCAGCAGCCGTTGGGTGATGCCCAATTCATCCTCTTTTGAAAACCAGTATGGGTACAAGCTCTTGATGCCATGCGCCGATGCGCCAAGGCCCCCATATTTCTTGACCTGTTCATCTGCATAGGCCAAATCGAGCTTCAGCATCACTGCCGGAGCGTTAACCCTCGAGCAAAGCTTCTCTTCGCCGACCGGCACAAACCCGAGCATGCGCTGATAAAAGGGTGCATGCCGCGGGTTGACCTCAGTCAGTAAATCCGTTGCATGGTGAATATTGCGTGCATAGATAATGGAAAGATGGAAAATGGCGCTCAACACGCTTTTGGATTTGATTTCCTGATCGACGGCCAGTTTGGTCACATCGCATATCTTGCGGCCTTGCGCCCGCAACTGGTCTGCCTCATTTTTATACATCTGGTCGACCACAAGGCCTTCGGGAGAGTCCAGCCCCAAGGTCATCGTACCCACCACCTTATCATCCTGATACGCTACAAGTACGATCTTGTTCGGATCTTGGCCCAACGGGTCTGCTTTATACCCCCTCCAACTGTACATTTTCTCGATCAGCAGACTGGCTAATTTACGTCGGTCTTCCGTGTTGGCAAGCCGTACCTTGAACTCCTGTCTGTTGACCCGGGTTTCTTCCTTGAATCCCTCTTCACTTTGATCGATGCATAAATCTTTCAGTCGGTAAGGCGACTGAAAAGCGACGATGGTTTTATCCCATTCGTCAGGTTCTCGACGCCGGTTCTTGACGCCAAATGGCAGTTTAGGTGTTTCAGGCATTTTCCGGGTCGTGCGGGATGAGTGCAGTCTGATCATGTTCGCCATCCTGTTTAGTGCTTGTAAATATCATTTCGGCAACCAACCCAGTTAACTTGACACATGATCAGCAATTTAGGTCTTGTCTGCGAGATACCGTGCCGCATCTCGAGCGAAGTAGGTCAGCACGCCATCCGCCCCCGCCCGCTTGAACGCCAGCAACGCTTCCAGCACGCATGCCCGTTCATCCAGCCAGCCATTCTGCGCCGCAGCCTTCAACATGGCGTATTCACCGCTGACCTGGTAAGCGTAGGTCGGCGCGCCATAGGCATCCTTAACACGACGAATCACGTCGAGATACGGCATGCCCGGCTTGACCATGACCATGTCGGCACCTTCCTGCAGGTCCATTCCGACTTCCCACAGAGCCTCGTCGCTGTTGGCCGGGTCCATCTGGTAGGTATATTTGTTGCCCTTGCCCAGATTGGCGGCCGAGCCGACCGCATCGCGGAAGGGACCGTAAAAACTCGAGGCGTACTTGGCAGCATAGGCCAGAATCCGGGTATGGATGTGGCCGGCATTTTCCAGCGCGCCGCGCAGGGCCGCCACCCGGCCGTCCATCATGTCGGACGGGGCGACAACGTCGGCGCCGGCCTGGGCGTGAACCACCGCCTGCCGGGCCAGCACAGCCACGGTCTCGTCGTTCAGCACGTAGCCGCTATCGTCGATCAGGCCGTCCTGGCCGTGGCTGGTGTAGGGGTCGAGCGCAATGTCAGTGATGATGCCGAGTTCGGGAAAACGTTTCTTTAACGCGGCCACGGTGCGGGGAACCAGGCCATCCGGATTGAGCGCTTCTTCCGCTCCCAGCGATTTCAGGCTGGCATCGATGACGGGAAACAGCGCCAGCGCGGGGATGCCCAGCTGCACGCACTCTTCAGCCACCGGCAGAAGCAGGTCGATCGACACGCGCTCGACGCCGGGCATCGAGGCCACCGACTCGCGCCTGTTCTGGCCATCCAGGACGAACACCGGATATATCAGGTCATTTGCCGTAAGTGTGTGCTCACGCATCAGGCGGCGGGAAAAGTCGTCACGGCGCATG
>Ga0209254_10007284_pt1 | contig 10206 bp, 11 predicted proteins | sample FrelakmetDIP11DI_FD_187148 | JGI IMG/M metagenome (GOLD analysis project Ga0209254, IMG submission 187148) | Freshwater lake sediment microbial communities from the University of Notre Dame, USA, for methane emissions studies - DIP11 DI (SPAdes)... | ecosystem: Environmental > Aquatic >...
TCCCGATCACGGCCCGGCGGGAGGGCAGACGGTCGGTCAACCGTGCCATGTCCATCAGATCGGCGAGGCTGACCTCGTGGACGCTCTTGGCATGACGGCTTAGCTGGCGGTCCATGGCCTCCCCCTCGAAGACCCGCAGGCTCCCCGGGGGCTCCCCGAAGACCGCCGCGTCCACCACGATCAGGCGCTCGCTCTCCTCGATGGGGACCGCGAGGGTGAAGCTCAGGGTACCGCCGTCTAGGAAGCGCAGATCGGGGTCCCCCTCCGACTCGGCCGCCAGGCGATGCACCACCACGGGGCCCACGGCCTCGTCGGTCAGGAGCACGTTACCCAGTCCGAGGATCAGCGTCGTTGGGGTCGCTGGGAGGGTCTGAGGAGGGGACTGGGGGGGCGTCACTGGGTTGGGCACTTCAGTCGTCGATGGTGGTGGGTCTTGTCGGCTCGCGCGGGGACGCTTAGCCTGTGGGTTAAGCCAGTCTGTTGGAGTCTCCCAACCATGTGTTTCGGCATCCCGATGCAGATCCAGTCCATCGACGGTTTCGTCGCACGCTGTAGCGCCAAGGGGGTGGAGCGTGAGGCCAGCCTCTTCATGCTCCAGCACGAGCCGCTCGCTGTGGGCGACTTCGTCGTGGTGCACCTGGGCTACGCGGTGGACCGGGTCAGCGCCGAGGAGGCGGCCGCCGCCTGGGAGATCTACGATCAGCTCCTGGCCGCCGAGGGGCCGGACGCCCTAACGGCGGCGCAGACGCCCTGAGCTGGCGATGCCGGGTCCTCAGCCTAGGTAGGCATTGGCGATGGCGTACTGGCGCTCCGACTCGCTCTGGTCCGGGACCTCGTCCACCTCCATCAGCTCGCAGTTTACCGCCATCCGCGCCTGCACCGCCGCCTTCCAGGCGCGGTTCTGCTTCTCCGCCACCAGGACGTCCGGCGTCAGGGCCGCGGCGGCCGCGGCGGCGACGAAGTGATCCGCCTGGGCGAGCCAGTCCGTGTCCTTGCCGCAATCGGTGTAGGTCTTGGTGGCATAGGACTTGGCCGCCTTGAAGGCGTCCTCGATCTCGCCGGGTGAGCCATCCTCGCGCAGGCCCGTGTCAATGGCACGCCGAACGCGGTCGTCCCTGGAGAGGCGCATCACGCTCTGGGCGAAGCGCGAGCCGAGGACCCGCTGCTGGTCGCTGGTCAGGCCATTGAGGGCCTCGCGCAGCAAGAGATCGTTCTGGATGTTGGCCATGAGAGCATTCCTCGAGCCGGTAGGTGGGGGGAGCCGGCGCGGGCGAGCCCCGAGGCGCGCCCGTTACGCATCGCGCACTATCTCCGACTTGGGGCGGCGGTTGCATTGATATGGGTCAGCCGACCGTTCCCTCGGGGGGCCCCGATCCGCCTGAACACAGGTGAACCATGAAGCGCACCGTCTTCTTCGTCTCGGAAAGCACCGGAATCACCGCCGAGACCATGGGCCACAGCCTGCTCTCCCAGTTCGATACCGTGGACTTCGAGCAGGTCTACATGCCCTATATCAACACCGATCTGCGTGCCAAGGCGCTAACCGAGCGCATGCAGGAGGCGGCGGATCGGGATGGAGTCAGACCCATCTGCTTCGCCACCATGCTGGATCCAGCGATCGGCGCCATCCTGCGGACCGGCAACTGTTTCTATCTCGAGCTCTTCGAGGGCTTCATCGAGCCCCTGTCCCAGGAGCTCGGGGTGCCTCCCAGCCGCCGTTCCGGCCGCAGCCATGCCATCACCAAGCCCAGCTCCTACACGAAACGGATCGAGGCCATCAATTTCGCCATGGCCAACGACGACGGGGTGCGCCCGGACAACTTCCACCGGGCCGACGTGGTCCTGACCGGGGTCTCGCGCTCCGGCAAGACCCCCACCTGCCTCTATCTCGCCATGCACTACGGCCTGCGCTCCGCCAACTATCCGATTACCGAGGAGGATTTCGAGCGTGGCGACGTGCCCCAGCTGGTGTGGGACTGCCGGCACAAGCTGTTCGCACTTACCATAGACCCCCAGCGGCTTCAACTCATCCGGGAGGAGCGCCGACCGGGGAGTGAGTATGCCTCCCTCAAACGCTGCCAGGACGACATCCGCCTGGCCAACCAGATCTTCAAGCGCCTCGGCATCCCAGTGCTCAACACCACAAGCCAGTCCATCGAGGAGATCTCCACCCAGATCCTGCGTGCCCTGAAGGACACCGTCGAGTGAGTGGTGCCCGCCGGTGGCCCCTGGGCCTTAGGGCTCGGGCGCCTGGCAGCGCAGGTTGCCAGCATTGAGATCCCTCATGATAATGCGGGGTCTTTGCCGCGACCCCGTGGCGAGACGCGTCGAGGGCCAAGCAGAAGATGAGAATCGGGATCCCCAAGGAGACTCGACCGGGGGAGGCACGGGTCGCCTCCACCCCCGAGGTCGTCAAGCGCCTCGTGGCCAAGGGGTTTGAGCTGGCAGTGGAGGCTGGGTCCGGTGCGAGTGCCGGCTATCCGGATGGGGACTACGCGAGCGCCGGGGCTCGGCTCGTGGATCGCGCCGGGGCCTATGACGCGGATCTGGTGCTCAAGGTACGCCGTCCGGATGAGGACGACGTGGCGGCCTTGCGCCCGGGCGGCCTCCTGATAGGGCTCCTGGAGAGCTGCGGAGAGGACCCGCTGGTGGCGTCCCTGCTGGCCAAGGGGGTGCGGGTGCTTGCTATGGAACGGATGCCGCGCACCTCCCGTGCTCAGTCCATGGACGCCCTCTCATCCCAGGCCAACATCGCCGGCTACCGGGCGGTGATCGAGGGCGCGGCCCGATTCGGGCGCTTCTTTCCGATGATGATGACCTCCGCCGGTTCCGCCAAGCCCGCCCGGGTGGTGGTGCTGGGGGCCGGGGTTGCGGGGCTTCAGGCCATCGCCACGGCGCGCCGCCTGGGTGCCGATGTATTCGGCTACGACGTGCGCCCGGAGACCCGGGAGCAGATCCTGTCGCTCGGGGCCAAGCCCATGGATCTGGATCTCGGCGAGAGCGGGGCGGGGGAGGGGGGCTATGCCCGGGAGCTCTCGGACGAGGCCAAGGCCCGCCAGCAGGCGGCCCTGGCGGACGAACTGGCCAAGGCCCACGTGATCGTCACCACCGCCCTGATCCCCTGCCGCCCGGCCCCGGTGCTGGTGACCGAAGAGGTGGTCCAACGGCTGCGCCCGGGCTCGGTGATCGTCGACCTGGCGGCGGCCAACGGGGGCAACTGCCCCCTGACCGTTCCGGATCGGGTGGTGGAGCTCCATGGGGTCATCCTCGTCGGCTACACCAATTACCCCTCCCTGGTGGCGGCGGACGCGAGCGCCTTCTACGCGCGAAATCTGGCGAATCTGATCGACATCCTGTTCGATTTCGAAGCCGATGGTCCCGTCCTCAAGGACCTGTCCGAGGATGACATCACCAAGGCCATGCTGGTGTCCTAGGCCGCTGGGTCGTCAATGCGGGGAGCGCTGGGCGTTCCGGGTCCAACCGATTGGAGGAGAAATCATGACCGTATCCCTGGTGGCGCTCTATGTCTTCGTCCTTGCCTGTTTCATCGGCTACTACGTCGTCTGGGGCGTCACGCCCTCGCTGCATACCCCCCTGGTGGCCCTGACCAATGCCATCTCGGGGATCGTGATCGTGGGGGCCCTCCTGGTGGCCGGGGCCGAGCAGGCGGGTACCGCGACGGAACTGATCGGCTTCGTCGCGGTGCTGCTGGCCTCCATCAACGTCTTCGGGGGCTTCCTGGTCACCCACCGCATGCTCTCCATGTTCAAGAAGAAGCCCAAGTAGGAGCGCCGCCCTCGGCGCGATCGGCCGCCGCCCTCGGCGCGACCTCTCAACGCGGCGGCGCCCCTCGTCTCCCTGCCGCGACGCACTCACCCTGAAGACAAGGATCCCCGATGACACTCTCGGCTAACGTCCAGGCCCTGGCCTATCTGGTCTCCGCCGTCCTCTTCATCCTCGCCCTGAAGGGCCTGACCCACCCGGCCTCGGCCCGTCGGGGTAACCTCTACGGGATGATCGGGATGGGAATCGCGGTGGCCGCGACCCTGCTTGGGGACGAGGTGCGCTCCTACGGATTCATCATTGCCGGGGTTGCGGGGGGTGCGGTGATTGGCACTATCGCCGCCCTGCGCATCCAGATGACCGCCATGCCCCAGCTGGTGGCGGCCCTGCACAGCTTCGTCGGCCTGGCAGCGGTCCTGGTGGCCATCGGCACATTCATGAACACTGCCGCCCCGGAGGCGGTGATGATGGCCGAGCTCTCGGCGGGGATCGTCATCGGCGCCATCACCTTTACCGGCTCCGTCATCGCCTTCGGCAAGCTCCAGGGGCTGATCAGCGGCAAGCCAGTCAAGTTCTCGGGCCAGCACGCTTTGAACGCGGCCCTCGGGGTCGCCACACTGGGACTGGCGGTGCACTTCGCACTGTCTGGCAGCGTCGCCTCTCTGGGCCTGATGACCCTCATCGCCCTGATCCTTGGGGTGACCCTCATCATCCCCATCGGCGGGGCGGACATGCCGGTGATCATCTCCATGCTGAACAGCTACTCGGGTTGGGCGGCGGCGGCCACCGGCTTCACCCTGCACAACAACCTGTTGATCATCGTGGGTGCCCTGGTGGGGTTCTCCGGCGCCATCCTGTCTTACATCATGTGCCGGGCGATGAACCGCTCCATCATCAACGTGGTGTTCGGCGGATTCGGGTCTGGGGACGAGAGTGGCGGCAGCGCTGGCGCCCAGGCGGCCCAACAGGGGGTCAAGTCCGCCTCAGTGGAGGATGCGGTCTACTGGATGGAAGACGCGGGCAAGGTGATCATAGTCCCGGGCTACGGCATGGCGGTGGCACAGGCGCAACATTCGCTCAAGGAGCTCATGACCCTTCTGGAGGACCGCGGCGTCGAGGTGAAATTCGCCATTCATCCAGTGGCCGGACGGATGCCGGGCCACATGAACGTGCTCCTCGCCGAGGCGGACATCCCATACGACCACGTGTACGAGATGGACGAGATCAACCCCGAGTTCCAGACCGCGGACGTGGCCCTGGTGGTGGGTGCCAATGACGTGGTGAACCCCGCCGCCCGGCAGGACAAGTCGAGCCCCATCTACGGCATGCCGATCCTGGAGGCGGGTAAGGCGCGCCAGGTCTATTTCCTCAAGCGCTCCATGCGGCCCGGCTATTCGGGGGTCGACAATCTGCTCTTTTATCAGGACAACACCTCGCTGGTGTTCGGCGATGCCAAGGCCACCATCGAGGGCATGGTGAACGCGTTGAAGGGGACCGGGCATTGAGCGGGGGGCCTGCCTCGCGGGGAGCCCCCGGAGGTCAGGGCGCCTTGGTGGCCATCGTCGCGGTGCTGATCGGGGCCCTGCTTGGCGGTATTGGCGGCTTCGCCGCCGGTCTGCTCGCCTTTCCCAGACTGTTTCCGGGGGTTCCCGTGGCTGAGGTGTTGGAGGGGCGCGAGATGGGGCCCCTGCGGGCCAGCGGGCGCTTCCGCCAGGCGGATCCGGCGGACGGTTCCCGCTGGGGGAGCGGCAGCGTCAGCGTCTACGAGGGCGTACTGGAGCTGGAGGACGATTTCGCGGTGGGGCCGGGTCCCAAGTACCACGTCTACCTGGTGCCCAGCCGGCAGCGCGATGGAGACACCCGCGTGGAGGAAAGCCTGTTCGTGGACCTGGGACCGCTGAAGGCCTTCCGTGGTCGTCAGCGCTACCCGATCCCGCTGGGTGTCCGGCTGGAGGATTACAGCGCCGTGGTGATCTGGTGCGAGCAGTTCAACTCCCTGATCGCGCCCGCGCAGTTGCAGGCGATGCCGCCGGCGGGAGAGGTCCCCGGGCAGATCCCATCGGGAGGTGCGCGGGCCCCGTCCTGATCACGCCTCTGGCCTAAGCCCCCAGGGAGGCCTCCGCGATGCGCGCCTCCGCGTCCTTATCCCGCTCGATCAGGGCATAGGCCGAGTGGTTGTGGATGGACTCGAAGTTCTCCGCCTCCACCACATAGGCGGCCACCCGCTCGTCGTCGTTCAGTCGCTTGGCCACGTCCCGCACCAGGTCCTCCACGAACTTGGGGTTGTCGTAGGCGCGCTCGGTGACGTACTTCTCGTCTGGCCGCTTGAGCAGCCCGTAAAGCTCTGAGGAGGCCTCCCGCTCGACCAGCTCGATCAGCTCCTCGATCCACATGAAGCCGCGGGTGCGGACCTGCACCGTCACATGCGAGCGCTGATTGTGGGCCCCGTAGGCCGAGATCTCCTTAGAGCAGGGACACAGACTGGTGACAGGGACCACCACCTTGATGTCCAAGGCCGGGTGGCCGTTACGGATCTCCCCGATGAAGGTCACCTCGTAGTCGAGCAGGCTCTCCACCCCGGTGACCGGGGCGCGTTTGCTCACGAAGAAGGGGAAGCGCATTTCGATGTGGCCGGCCTCCGACTCCAGGCGCCGGGACATCTCCGCCAGCATCTCCTTGAAAGACCCCACCGAGAGCTCCCGCTCCTGGTGGTTCAGGATCTGAACGAAGCGCGACATGTGCGTCCCCTTGAAGTTGTGGGGCAGGTAGACGTACATGTTGAAGGTCGCGATCGTGTGCTGCTCCACGCCGCCTCGATCCTTCACTCGCACCGGATGGCGGATATCCTTAATACCCACCTTGTCGATGGCGATGCGTCGGGTGTCCGCGCTGCCCTGGACATCGGCGATGCTGGTGACTGTGCAGCAGTTGACTTCGAGCGCGTGCTCCATGAACCGTCTCCTCGGGGGCGTTTCGATCTCGACTCTCGCCAATCTGGTGTCCAGCGGCGACAAGACAACCGCGCCGGGTGACGGGCGTTGCCGATCGGTATCTAGCGAATTAATAATTATCTGCCCGGGCCCCGGGGGACGCAAACAAAACGAATGGGGTAACAGGCAGTGGCGGCCCGTGTCTAGGCGGTACGCCCCACCAGGGCCCGGGCGATCCAGCGCAGGGGGTCGGCCCGCTCGTTGAACACCGCGAGGGCGGAGAGCGCGTCGCCGATCAGGGTGGCAGCCAGCTCCTTGGCCTCGGCGAGTCCGACGATGGAGGGGTAGGTCGCCTTGTCCAGCACCTGATCCCGTCCCGCGGTCTTGCCCAGGGTGGCGCTGTCGCCCTCCACGTCGAGTATGTCGTCCTGGATCTGAAAGGCGAGGCCCAGACACTTGGCATAGCGGTCCAGGCGCTCGGCCCGCTCCGCGTCCACAGGGCCGTCCGCGAGGATCGCCATGCGTACCGCCGCGCGGATCAGGGCCCCGGTCTTGTGGATGTGGATGTGCTCCAGCAGCGCTCGGTCCAGATGCTGACCCTCGGCGGCCAGGTCGAAGGCCTGGCCGCCCGCCATGCCGCGGGAGCCGCTGGCCCGCGCCAGGTTTTCCACCATGGCGACCCGGGTGGCGGGTGGCAGATCGCTGGCCTCGGCGAGGGTCTGGAAGGCAAGACTCTGAAGGGCATCGCCGGCCAGGATGGCGGTCGCCTCGTCGAAGGCCCGGTGGCAGGTGGGTCGGCCCCGGCGCAGGTCATCGTCGTCCATGGCCGGCAGATCATCGTGGACGAGCGAATAGGCGTGGATCAGCTCCACTGCCGCCGCCGGTCGGTCGAGGAGGGCCGGGGAAACCCCCAGGGCCTCGCCGGCCCCGTAACAGAGGAGCGGGCGGATGCGCTTGCCCGGCCCTAGGGCGGCGTAGCGCATCGCCTGGTGCAGGCGCGCGGGCTCGATTTCGGCGGCCGGGAGCACGGCCTCGAGGGTGGACTCGCAACGGGCGCGACAGCGCGCCCTGAAGGTGTCCAGCGGGTGGTCGGTCAACGGGGCTCACCGGCGGGCGCGGGGAAGGGCTCCGGCTCCGCATCGACCCGTGACTCGGTGAGGATGCGTACCCGTTGCTCCGCCGCCTCCAGGGCCTTCTGACAGGTGCGGGTGAGGGCGACGCCGTGCTCGAAGGCGCTCAAGGATTGCTCGAGGGTCATATCACCCCGCTCCAGGGCGTCCACGATTGCCTCAAGCTCCGTGAGGGACTGCTCAAAGGACGGTGGGGTCGCGGTCTGGGCTGGTTTTGGAGATCGGGTCATGGGTTTGCATCAGGCTTTGCGGCTACGGTAGCGTACGCCGCTTTCATCGGTCAAACCCCGGGGGCCGGCCAGGGCGCCGGCTCAGGGCCGCCCCCTTGAGGAGTCTTCGAATCGCCCATGACAGGCAACTACGATGCCTCTGCCATCGAGGTCCTGAGCGGCCTCGACCCGGTGCGCAAGCGCCCAGGCATGTACACCGACACCAGCCGTCCCAACCATCTGGCCCAGGAGGTGATCGACAACAGCGTGGACGAGGCCCTGGCCGGCCATGCCCGCACCATCGAGGTGACGGTCTTCGCCGACGGTTCCCTCGAGGTGGTCGACGATGGGCGAGGCATGCCGGTGGACCTCCACCCGGAGCAGGGGATGCCGGGGGTGGAGGTTATCCTCACCAAGCTCCATGCCGGGGGCAAGTTCGGCGGCGGCAGCTACGGCTACTCGGGCGGGCTCCACGGGGTGGGCGTCTCGGTCGTCAATGCACTTTCCAAGCACCTCGAGGTGTGGGTACGCCGGGGCGGGCGCGAGTACAACATGGCCTTCGCCCATGGCGACAAGGTGAGCGATCTAGAGGAGGTCGGCACGGTCCCCAGGGGGCGTACCGGGACCCGGCTGCGCTTCTGGCCGGAGCCCAAGTATTTCGACAGCCCGCGATTTGCCAACCGGCCGCTGCTCCATCTGCTCCAGGCCAAGGCAGTGCTCTGCCCAGGGCTGACCGTCCGCTTCCGGGATGAGACGACCGGCGAGCAGCAGGAGTGGTGCTACGAGGACGGACTCAGGGCCTATCTGGCCCAGGCCCTGGGGGGCGCCGAGACGGTCCCGGCGGAGCCCTTCGTCGGCGACATGGAGGGGAAGAGCGAGGCCGCGAGCTGGGCGCTCGCCTGGCTTCCCGAGGGGGGCGAGCCGGTGGCCGAGAGCTATGTGAACCTGATCCCCACGGTCCAGGGTGGGACCCACGTCAATGGCCTGCGCAGCGGGCTCACCGAGGCGGTGCGGGAGTTCTGCGAGTTCCATAATCTGCTGCCCCGGGGTGTCAAGCTGGCCCCGGAGGACGTGTGGGGCCGGCTCGCCTACATCCTGTCCGTCAAGCTCATCGATCCTCAGTTCTCCGGCCAGACCAAGGAGCGTCTGTCCTCGCGCGAGTGCGCCGCCTTCGTCTCGGGGGTGGTCAAGGATGCCTTCAGCCTGTGGCTCAACCAGCACGTGGCCGAGGGGGAGCGGATCGCGGAGCTCGCCATCGGCGCGGCCCAGGCGAGGCTCAAGGCCGGGCGCATCGTCACCCGCAAGAAGGTGACCCAGGGCCCGGCCTTGCCGGGCAAGCTCGCCGACTGCACCTCCACGGACCCGGAGCGCAGCGAGCTCTTCCTGGTGGAGGGGGACTCCGCCGGGGGCTCCGCCAAGCAGGCCCGGGACCGGGAGTTCCAGGCCATTCTGCCCCTGCGCGGCAAGATATTGAACACCTGGGAGGTCGAGCCGACCGAGGTACTGGGGTCGCAGGAGGTCCACGACATCGCCGTGGCGATCGGGGTGGACCCGGGCGCGGACGATCTGTCCCGGCTGCGCTTCGGCAAGGTCTGCATCCTGGCGGACGCGGACTCCGACGGGGCGCACATTGCGACCCTGCTGTGCGCGCTCTTCTTCCGCCACTTCCGCCGCCTGGTGGTGGACGGGCACGTCTATGTGGCCATGCCGCCGCTCTACCGCATCGACGTGGGCAAGCGGGTTTACTATGCGCTGGACGACAGCGAGCGTAAGGGCATCCTGGACCGGATCGACGCGGAGCGCATCAAGGGCAAGGTCAATGTCCAGCGCTTCAAGGGACTCGGTGAGATGAATCCCGCCCAGTTGCGGGAGACCACCATCCATCCGGACACCCGGCGGCTGGTGCAGCTTACGGTTGAAGCCGAGGACGACAGCAACAACCTCCTCGATATGCTGCTTGCCAAGAAGCGCGCCGCGGACCGTCGCGGCTGGCTCCAGGAGCGGGGCCATCTGGCGGAGATTTAGGCGTTGTTAGTTAGCCACAGAGGTCGCCTGAGAGAAAGCCACAGAGTACACCGAGTTTGTCGAATGATGCTGCCCCCGATGCCCGATTGCGAGCTCGTGGACCGGTATTGCGATGGGCCCAGTAGCCTT
>Ga0209254_10007285_pt1 | contig 10202 bp, 11 predicted proteins | sample FrelakmetDIP11DI_FD_187148 | JGI IMG/M metagenome (GOLD analysis project Ga0209254, IMG submission 187148) | Freshwater lake sediment microbial communities from the University of Notre Dame, USA, for methane emissions studies - DIP11 DI (SPAdes)... | ecosystem: Environmental > Aquatic >...
CCTGTCCTCGATCCTTCCCGGGGCGAGTCCCTGCGGCCGCACCAACCTGCGGATCAAGGGCTGGCTGGGCCGCGCCGACCAGACGACCAAGGTCAAGGGAATGTTCGTGCATCCGGCGCAGGTCGCGGCGATCGTCAAGCGCCATCCGGAGATCGGGAACGCCCGGCTCGTCGTCGACAACGCGACCGGTGCGGACCGGATGACGCTGCACGTTGAGGTGCGAGGCGATCGCGCTGCGCTGGCCGATGCGCTGCAGGCGTCGATTCGCGAGGTTACCAAATTGCGCGGCGAGATCGCTTTCTGTGCGAAGGGCGAGTTGGCCAACGACGGCAAGGTCATCGACGACGTCCGCAAGTACGATTGACCGAAATTGGGGTCAGATACGATTTTCGCTCCAGCGGTCGGCGTACAACCCAGCGTCGATGAAAATCGTATCTGACCCCGATTTCTGGGCGCGCAGCTTCAATCCCAGCGCACGATGCCCGACCATGCGGTGAAGAGGATCACCAGGCCGAAGGCGATCCGATACCACGCGAAGGGCAGGAAGTTGTGGTGGCTCACGTAGCGGATCAGCCAGCGTACGCAGACGAACGCCGAGACGAACGCCGCGACAAAGCCGACACTGAACGCGGGCAGGTCGTGCGCGCGCAGGAAATGGCCGTCCTTCCACAGCGTGTAGGCAGTGGCTGCGAACAGCGTGGGGACGGCAAGGAAAAACGAGAACTCGGTCGCGGCGGTGCGCGACAGCCCGAACAGCATGCCGCCGATGATCGTCGCCCCCGAGCGCGACGTGCCGGGCAGCAGGGCGAAGCATTGCGCCAAGCCTACCTTCAGCGCGTCCTGCCACGTCATGTCATCGACGCTGGTGACGCGTACTGCGCCGGGCGAGACCTGTTGCCGCCGCTCGGCCCAGATGATCACCAGCGCGCCGATGACGAAGGCGATGGCGACCGGGACGGGCGCGAACAGATGCGCTTTGATCGCCTTGCCGAAAAGAAATCCCAGCCCGGCAGCGGGGATGAAAGCGACGACGAGGTTCAGGGCGAAGCGCTGGGCGCGCCGCTCCGAAAAAAGGCCGGCGATCACGGAACCGAATCGCGCCCGGTACTCCCACACGACCGCCAGGATGGCGCCCGCCTGGATCACGATCTCGAACATCTTCGCCTGGTCGCCGGTGTAGCGCAGCAGCGATCCGGCGACGATCAGATGCCCGGTGCTGGAGACGGGCAGGAATTCGGTCAGGCCTTCGACAACGCCGAGGACGAGTGCGGAGAGAAAGCTGAGCTGATCCAACGCTGGGCCCTGCCGATGCGAGGTGGAAGACGACGGGGAACCCGCGGGTCCGGGTCTGGCCGAAGGCGAATTCTAACCCGCGTCACCGCGACCATCATCGCCTCGCCGCGGTCAGCAACAGTTCGTTCGGGCCTTCCCACGCCGTAGTGGTCGCAAAAACCTGCAGGCGCTTCTCCATGTCGGACCACGCTGCTTCAGCGGCTGCGGCGTCCAGGGTGCCGAGGATTTGCTGGACGGGACTCGCCGAAGTTCGAATGAAGTCGAGATAGTCCGCGGCCGACGGGAGTCGGAAGGGCGCATCGATTTTGGTCGTGGCGACGTCCTGGAACCCTGCGCGCCTGAACATCTCGTCGATCAGACCCGGTTTGCCAAGACTCAGCAAGCCCCCGGGCTGGTAGGGATCGCGGGGAGGGAGCCCTGCGTGCCTGAGCGCGGTCGACATCAGCGTCGCGATGCAGGGGTTGGTCTCCGGCCGCGAGAACACCATCGTGCAGATCCCGCCTCCGGGCTTCAGCGCGCGATGGATTTCGCGCAGCCCTTGGGTCGGATCCGGAAAGAACATGAGACCAAGCCGGGATATCGCAGCGTCGAAGCTGGCTTCTTCGAGTTGCAGGCGTTCGCCATCCGCTACTCGCGTTTCGACGTTCCGGTACCCGGTCCGAAGCGCGTTGACCTTTGCGTACTCCAGGATGGTGGGCGAAAGGTCGGTGGCGAGCACCATGCCCTGAGTCCCCACGCGTTCCGCGATGTCAAGCGTCTGGTCGCCTGCACCCGCGGCGACATCGAGTACACGCGAGCCAGACCTGATCCCCGCCATGTCGAGCATGGCGTCGGTGGCGCTTCGCAGCCATGCGCGAATCTGGGGGGTATACTCGTTCCAGCCTGGCGCGGCCTTCTCCCATTGGTTTCGGGCGGCTGCCTTGAAGGTTTCCAAGTCCCGCTGAGCGGCAGTTTCCATGGCGTGCTTCCTTCACGAGATAACGTGCGAGGAATGTAACCGCCTCGACCTGTCCGCGTAAGCCGCAGGATTGCAACAGGGGGCCGCGCAAGTGCATAGCTCGCCAATGTTCGACTGGGACGACCTCCGCTATTTCCTGGCGGTCGCGCGTCATCACAGCACGCTTGCGGCCGGTCGGGCGCTGAAGGTGAACCAGTCCACCGTGCAGCGCCGGCTCGTGGAACTCGAGCGGCGTATCGGACGTCCGCTCGCAAAACGCCACCCCACCGGCTACCGTTTGACGGAACTTGGCCAGGAGATGGTGGCCTATGCCGAACGCGTCGAGTTGGCTGTGCTGGCGTTCGAGCAGCGCAGCGAAGCATCCAGGCGCGACGCTGTCGGCGTCGTCCGCCTGACGTGTCCCGAACCCCTGGTCTATCGCATCACGCAGTCGTCACTCCTCGAACGCTTCCATGCGCGGTATCCCGAGGTTCGGGTCGAGTTCGTCATGAGCGACAGGTATCTCGACATTACCAAGGGGGAGGCAGACGTTGCGCTGCGGTCCGGCGACACCGACGACAACGAACTCGTGGGGCGCAAGATCGCCGACTCGTTCTGGGCCGTCTATGCGAGCAGGAAATATGTCGAGCGGCACGGCAAGCCAAACCGGGTCGAAGATCTCGAGTTGCATCCGCTCGTCGGATTCGACGATACGATGACCCATCACAGGGCTGCAAAGTGGCTACGGCAGGTGGCGCCGAATGGCAAAGTGGTCGCCCGCAACAACAGCGTTCTCGGATTGCTCTATGCGGTGAAATCGGGCATCGGAGTCGCGCCACTTCCGACCGCACTCGGAGATGCCGAGGCCGATCTGGTACGGGTGCTCGGACCCATTCCCGAGCTCGCCCGGATTTGGCGCCTGCTCACGCACCCCGACCTGCGCCATACGCCGCGCGTATCGGCCTTCTTCGACTTCATCGTCGATGAGATCGAAACGCTGCGACCGATACTCACCGGATAGATGTCGTGCGTTCAGGGGGCCGTCGGGCACGCGATCGTGATGCCGTGGAGCGAATCAGCCCGGCTTCGACTTGGTGAGCATCGCCATCGCCTGCGCCACCAGGTCGTTGCTGTCGGCGGGCACCTGCCCGTGCGGCGTCATCTGATCGATGATCTGCGGCAGCATTGCCGCGAGCCCGCCGGCGGCTTCGCCCTGACCGATGCCGAGTTGCTGCGCGATCTGCCCGAGTTGTCCCTGCCCGAGCACCTGCTGCAGCGCATCGGCGGTGATCGGCTGGTTCTCGCCGGTCGACACCCACGACTGCGCCTGCTCGGCGTAGCCCGCCTGCTTGAACTTGCCCAGGATACCCTCGATGCCCCCGTGCTGCTGCAGCATCTGCAGCGCCATCTGCATCAGCGGGTTCTGTTCCTGCGCGCCGCTGTCGCTGCCCGTCATGCCGCCCAGGACCTTACCCAGCAAACCGTCCAGCAATCCCATGATTCACTCCTCGATGATGGGCGCGTTGCGCCGATGGCCAGCCCAGGCTCGACACCTGGGGCAAGGGACTTCGTCTCAAGCGTTGCGAGTCCGTAGGTGCAGATGCGCTTCGGCGGCAGGATACCCGGCAGCGCCAAAGGTCGCGCGGATGGTCTTGTTGGTATCGAAGTAGACCTGCCAGTAGTGCGCAGTGTTGCAGAACGGCCGCACCGCGAGGACCGGTCCGCGCTCGTTGAAAGTCAGGATCTCGACGTCGGGCTTGGGCTCGGCCACGACATTGGGAATCTTTGGCAGCGACTCCTTCAGCCGGCGGATCGCGTCGTCGGGGTCGACGCTGTGATCGAGCTGCGCGGTGAGCTCGACGCGACGATAGGGGTTGTGGGAGAAGTTCTTGATCGTGCCGCCCATGACCTTGGCGTTGCCGACCATCGTCTGAACGTTGTCCGGCGTGTCGATGGTGGTGGTGAAAAGGCCGAGGACGCGCACCGTGCCCTCGACTTCGCCGGCGACCACATAGTCGCCGACCTTGAATGGGCGCAGCACGAGAATGAAGGCGCCGGCGGCGAAGTTCGACAGCAATCCGCCCCAGGCTGCGCCGATCGCCACGCCGAGGCCCGCCACCAGAGCGGCAAAGGACGTCGTCTCGACCCCGAAGTAGCCGAGGATCGCGACGACCAGGATGATGTTGAGCGCGACGGTGAGGATCGAGCCGATATAGCGGATGACGGTCGGTTCGACCTTCTGCCGCTCCAGCGCGCGCATGATGAGGTTGGAGGCGAAGCCGATCAGCCAGCGGCCGACGATGTAGACCGCGATCGCACCGAGCACCTTGAGGCCGAAGGCGACGAGCATCGGCTGGGCGGTGTCGAGCCAGCTTTGGAACTTGTCCATGTTCAGATCCTGTCGATGTAAGGGCAATGGGCACGCGGAAAGGGGGTTGCCCGCCGCGAGCGAGCGCGCATTGTGAAAGCAAACGGGATTTCAGGCAATTGCGATTTAGGGCCGCCGCAATCGCGCTCCCGATCCGGCAGCGCTGCGCGCGATGGCCGCAACAACAGGGTCGTTACGACGGCGAGTCGGGGGTCGTCCCGAGTTCCGTGCAAAGCCGGGTCACCGTGGCGCGCAATGCCGCGACCTGTTGCTGCAACGTCGCGACATTGGCCCTGAGTGCGGCGAGTTCCGTCACCGCCACGTGTTCGCTGGGCGCCACGGCTGCCATGGCAAAGTCCTCTGCCGCAGACGCACCGGACAGCAGATGCGTCCAGCGTGTTTCGCGCGCGCCGGCCTGGCGCGGCAATGTGGCAACCAGCGCTCCCGCCGGCCGGGCGGCAAGCTCGTCGAGAAAGCCTTCGACGGCGGAGATGTCGGCAAAATGATGCAGCCGCTCGGAATTGATCCGCAGCTCGCCAACGGTCTGTGGTCCCCGCAGCATCAGGGCGGCGAGCAGCGCCACGGCCTGCGAGGGCACCCCCAGCACGCGGTCGACGTTATGGGCGTAGCGCATCACGCGGCCGCCGCTGGACTCGATCACCAGCGACAGCGCCTTCAGGTGGTCGATCGTCGCCTGCACCTCGGCATCGGTCGCGCTGAGGAGCGGATCGCGACTCGACTTCTGGTTGCAGCCGGCGGCGAGCGCGTTGAGCGTCAGCGGGTAGGTGTCGGGCACCGTGTGCCGCTTCTCGACCAGAACCCCGAGGACGCGGGTTTCGAGCAGCGATAGTGTGGGCAGGGCGGTCGGGGTCATGGAAATGCGGTCTTCGGCGCGTGATCGTGGATTGTAATCCGCGGACGGGCAAGGAATCCGCTCCGGGGCTTGGGCTCCGTCCGCGGGCGCGGTATCGTGTCGACCTGAACCCGGCCAGGAAAACCCATGACCACCCCCTCCGAAGTGACCAACATGGCGCTGTTCTGCGATTTCGAGAACATCGCGCTGGGCGTTCGCGACGCCAATTACGAGAAGTTCGACATCGGCAAGGTGCTCGAGCGATTGCTGCTCAAGGGCAGCATCGTCGTCAAGAAGGCGTATTGCGACTGGGACCGCTACAAGGCGTTCAAGGCGCCGATGCACGAGGCGTCGTTCGAGCTGATCGAGATCCCCCATGTGCGCCAGTCGGGGAAGAATTCGGCCGACATCCGCATGGTCGTCGATGCGCTGGATCTCTGCTACACCAAGGCGCATGTGGAGACTTTCGTCATCATCAGCGGCGACTCCGATTTTTCGCCGCTCGTCTCCAAACTGCGCGAGAACAACAAGGTGGTGATCGGCGTCGGCGTCAAGAATTCGACGTCGGACCTGCTCATCGCCAACTGCGACGAGTTCATCTTCTACGACGATCTCGTGCGCGAAAAGAAGAAGCCGCCGCCGCGCAAGGCGGTGGCGAAAACCGCCAGCGGCAATGGATCGAAAGCTGTACCCAGATCGGCGCCCGGGCCGAAAGCGGCCGCGCCCAAGGGCGACGAAGAACGGCACCAGGAAGCGCTCGATCTCATCCTCGAAACCGTCGAGGCGCTGTTCGCCGAACGCGGCGACGAGGAAAAGATCTGGGGCTCGATGATCAAGCAGGCGTTGAAGCGCCGCAAGCCCGGGTTCAACGAGTCGTTCTACGGCTTCCGCTCGTTCAACGGCATGCTCGAGGAGGCCGAGCGGCGCGGCAGTCTGGCGCTGGAGCGCGATGAGAAATCCGGCGGGTATGTGGTGCGGCTGGCGGGGGGCGAAGAGTAGCCCTCCCTGCATTGAACGCCGCCCCCCGCGCCCCCATTATTGATTCGGCAGAGTGACGTATGGAGTTCCGTTCGGGCTGCGACCGTCGAAGCCCGTTCGATTGACTCAGGGCGAACGGCTCAATCCTGTTCGTGCCGGATCAATAGGGAGACAAGGTTGCGGCGCACCCGGGAGGCGGGCGTCGCGGTGCGTGTCCTCCGCCTCCCGCCCACTGGCGAGGCAAGTCATGCGCGACATTAGACCGGCGGCGGTCGCCGGGCAGTTCTACCCGGGGTCGCCGGCAGCGTTGTCCGGCGAGTTGGGGACGTTTCTCGGTGCGGCGGCGGGAGCAGATGCGGGAGCGACCGCGCCCAAGGCGCTCGTCGTCCCGCACGCGGGCTATGTGTACGCCGGCGGCGTCGCCGCCAAGGCGTACGCCCGACTTGCCGCCGGCCGGGACACCATACGCCGCGTGGTGCTGCTCGGCCCGACGCACCGCGTTGCCGTGCGCGGCCTCGCGCTGCCGGCGGCGGGAGCGTTCGCGACGCCGCTGGGCGTGGTCGAAATCGACGCCGAGGCGGTGGCGCTGTTGCGCGATTTGCCGCAGGTCACCGAAAACGCCGCCGCACACGCGCAGGAGCACTCGCTCGAAGTCCAGTTGCCGTTTCTGCAGCGGATGCTGGCGCAGTTCACGCTGGTCCCGCTGGCCGTCGGCATGGCGTCCGCCGATGACGTCGCCGCGGTGCTCGACCGGCTCTGGGGCGGCCCGGAGACGCTGATCGTCGTCAGCACCGACCTCTCGCACTACCACGGCTACGCCGACGCGCAGCGCATCGACCGCAGCACGGCGCAGCGCATTCTGGCGCTGACGCCGACGCTCGACCATGACGAGGCCTGCGGGGCGACGCCGTTGAACGGGTTTCTCGTCTGCGCCCGCCGCCGCGGCCTCGTTCCCGAGCTCCTCGACCTGCGCAATTCCGGCGACACCGCCGGCGATCGTTCGCGCGTCGTCGGTTACGCGGCATTCGCGTTCGAGGAAAGCTGCGTGGATGGAGCGCCAACGGCATCGCCGCGGAACCCGCCATGAGTGACCGTGAACTTGGCTATGCGCTCCTGTGCCACGCCCGCGTGGCGATTGCCGAGCGACTGGGGATGCCGGCGACATCCGCGCTCGGGCACGACGCGCTGGCGCGGCACGGCGCGACCTTTGTCACGCTGATGCGGCACGGCGAGCTGCGCGGCTGCATCGGTACTCTGGAGGCATTCCGCGAGCTCGCGATCGACGTGCGCGAAAACGCCGTCGCAGCGGCATTTCGCGATCCGCGGTTCCTCCCCTTGCAGTCGACCGAACTCGAATCCACGAGCGTCGAGGTTTCGCTGCTGGGTCCCTCGGAACCGGTGCCGATGGTCGACGAGAAGGATCTCCTTGCCCGGCTGCGCCCCGGGATCGACGGCGTGATTCTCGAACATGGGGGCCGGCGCGCGACCTTCCTGCCGCAGGTGTGGGAGTCACTCCCCGAACCGCGCGAGTTCGTGGCCGGGTTGAAGCGCAAAGCCGGTCTGCCGGTCGATTTCTGGAGTTCGCGGCTGAACGTTCGCCGCTACGAAGTGCTCAAATGGAAGGAGAGCGAATTCTCCACGAGCGAGGAGGGGCGATGAGCGAGTTTCCCGGCCGTTGGTGGCACGCGCTCGACGACGGGCGCATCCAGTGCGACCTGTGCCCGCGCGACTGCCGCCTGCACGACGGGCAGCGCGGCGCGTGCTTCGTTCGCCAGCGAAGCGGCGACGCCATCGTGCTGACGACCTACGGCCGCTCGTCCGGATTCTGCATCGATGCGATCGAGAAGAAGCCGCTCAATCACTTCTACCCGGGCTCGTCGGTGTTCTCGTTCGGCACCGCGGGATGCAACCTTGCGTGCAAGTTCTGCCAGAACTGGGACATCTCGAAATCGCGCGAAATGGACACGCTGATGGACGCCGCGTCGCCCGAGGCGATCGCCGGCGCGGCGGCGACGCACGGCTGCCGCAGCGTCGCCTTTACCTACAACGATCCGGTGATCTTCGCCGAATATGCGCTCGACACCGCCGACGCCTGCCATGCGAAGGGCGTGGCAACCGTCGCCGTCACGGCGGGCTACATCGGTGCCGGGGCGCGCCAGGAGTTTTTCGCCAGGATGGACGCGGCCAACGTCGACTTGAAAGCCTTCACCGACGAGTTTTACGTCAAGCTCTGCGGCGCGCGCCTCGCGCCGGTGCTTGACACGCTGGTGGCCATTCGGCACGGCACCGACTGCTGGCTGGAGATCACGACGCTGCTGATTCCGGGCAAGAATGACTCGGATGCCGAGCTGACGGCGATGTGCAGGTGGATCGCGCGTGAACTGGGCGTCGACGTGCCGCTGCATTTCACGGCGTTCCATCCGGATTACAAGGTGACCGACATCGCCGCCACGCCGCGGGCGACGCTGCGGCGCGCACGCGCCATCGCGCGCAGCGAGGGGCTTCATTTTGTGTACACCGGCAACGTCCGCGACCCCGAGGGCGGGACCACCTATTGCCCCGGTTGCCAGGCAGCGCTGATCGAGCGCGACGGGTACGACATTCGCGCCTGCGCAGTCACCCCGGAGGGGGTGTGCCCGCGTTGCGGCGCGGCGGTGGCCGGGCGGTTCGAGGTCTTCAGCGGCGCGTTCGGAGCGCAGCGGATTCCGGTGCGGATGGCGCCCGCTTCGATGTCCTTGCGCGGCCGGTAGCGCTCGGCGCGCCCTCAGCAGGGCAGCGCCTCTGCGTGATCGAGTTCTTCGATGGCCGCGGCCAGCCTTGCCGCCAGCGCGGGCACGCCGAAGGCAACCGCCGCCGACAATGTCTCGCCGGGGCCGCTATCCCCCATGCCGATGCCGAGGAAACGGCCTGCGGGTGGGGCGGCGCGCAGCAGTTCGACCAGCGCCATGGTCTGCTCGAGAACCAGCTCCCGCGACGGACGCGCCGAAGGGTTCGCGGAATGTCTGGCGCGGGCTCTCGACATGGCGACGATGTCGGACAATGGCAATTCGATGATCGAGCCGGGTTCGATGCCGGTCACCGCGTCGACGATGATGCAGGGCGAACGCGCCGCCTCCCGCATCCTGGCCGGATCGAGCTGGCCGGGATGGATCAGGTGAGCGCGCGCGCGGACCTTGGGGGGCAGCAGCCGAATCGCGCGAAACGGGGCACCGTCGTCGCAGTGATCGAGTTCGCCGCAGAGAAAAACCGGAATGCGCGAGGTCATGAGGACGGGGTCTGGAGCGTAAAGACCCTATCGTCGACCTTATGTTGCACTGCGTCAATACGCGTCTGCGTCCGGTTTGATTCCGGGCAAGGCGCGGATCCGGCGGGCGCCTGGCGCCCCGTCCGGCCCGGCGCCAAGACTCTCAGCCTCTCAGCCCTTCAAGTAGACTTCCGCACCTTTCTGGATAAACTCTACCGCCTTGATTTCCAATCCCTTTTTCAAAGCCTCGGTGTCGGAGAGCCCCTGTTTCGCCGCGTAGTCGCGCACGTCCTGGGTGATCTTCATCGAGCAGAAGTGCGGGCCGCACATCGAGCAGAAGTGGGCGAGCTTGGCGCCGTGTTGCGGCAGTGTCTCGTCGTGGAACTCGCGCGCCTTGTCCGGGTCGAGACCGAGGTTGAACTGGTCCTCCCAGCGAAACTCGAAGCGCGCCTTGGACAGCGCATTGTCGCGGATCTGCGCGCCGGGGTGGCCCTTGGCGAGGTCGGCGGCGTGCGCGGCCAGCTTGTAG
>Ga0209254_10007286_pt1 | contig 10202 bp, 7 predicted proteins | sample FrelakmetDIP11DI_FD_187148 | JGI IMG/M metagenome (GOLD analysis project Ga0209254, IMG submission 187148) | Freshwater lake sediment microbial communities from the University of Notre Dame, USA, for methane emissions studies - DIP11 DI (SPAdes)... | ecosystem: Environmental > Aquatic >...
AGCAGGTTTCCTTGGAAAGTGCCAGCGGGCAGTATTCAGCGTAGAAATCCGGGTTCCAGAGGAGGAGCGTATCCGCGCCCTGCTCGGTCATCTGACCCAGCCCGGCTTCATCGAAATTTTCGTACATCCCTGGCCAGAATTGGCTTTCACGGCTGAATATTCTTTTCAGTAGGAGCGCCGGGATACCGGTATCCTGCGATACCGAGAAGATCTCCTGGTCAAACCGATTCTGCCATGCGATCACCTCTGGCATGGCCTTCTGAATGCCGCATTCGCTGGCGGTGTGCAATCCCACCAATCCATTTTCCTCGCACGTGGAGGCATCCACAGCACCGTGTTCGATCAGCATACCTGCCAGGTAATAATATGGGATCGATGATTCCAACTCTGCGGCAGTTCCAGGGGAGGTCAACCAGTCCGGTGGACCTCCAAGATCTGCGAAGGAAGTCCAGGTTTCGGAGCAGCTGGGCGGTGTGGCTCCCTGCCACTGGCTGCTGATCACATCCACATACCAGAGGGCATCGTCCGAAGAACCGCCTTCCGGCGCCATGAAATCTCCCCAGGGAATTGCCCTCACGAGGGCGGTGAACTTGAGGCTCGAATCGCCGTAGCTGGAATTTGCCCAAAAAACGACCTGCTGACCCTCTTTACCGGAAGGCTGCAAGGGGAGGGTGCAGGTTGATCCCATGCATTGAAAAGGTTTATCCCCGATCTTTCCGGCGATATTGATGATGATCTCGTTGGGTAGCGGTTCCACCCCAATGAAGGTGAGGTATGGCGGCGAGGAACAGCGGTTATCGTAAGGTTTGAGTTCGCACCCGGTGATGGTGACGGATACACTTGCGGGTTCCAGGTTCACGGTCACCTGCTTTTTCGCCGGGCGGGAAGCTACCTGCTGTAGGTAAAGCCCACCGCAAATATCCCCACTGCATGCACCGGTTTTCTTCCAGGCATCGTAAACTTCAACAGAACACTGGGATCGAACCTCCGCTATCGTCGGCGGGGTTTCGTGATCGGTAAGAATGGTACAGGCAGGTTGATTATTCAGATACCAGTTGAGCCACCATTCATACTGGGTATAGTCCACGGTGATCGTCGCACGGCGGTCAGGGCCTTCCAGCGGTGGATCGGCAGCCTGAACCGGCCGGGCAGGCACCATTGCCATCGCCAGGACAAGTAAGCTCAGGCTTGCGAGAAAGCAGCGTCCCAAATAAAAACCACCCTTAAAATAAAATAGGGAAATCAATTTACTGGAATTTCAGTTTAGCACGAGCGGGGATGAATAACAATACACCATCTGGGACCTAACAGATTTATATATCTACTTTAAAGGCATTGACTTGAGATCATTTACGGGGTAGGAGTTCGACTTGGGGTGGGTGTACGGGTGACCGTCCGGGTGGGGGTGATCGTGCGGGTACGGGTGATGGTGGGGGTGAGCGTGATCGTCCGGGTGAGGGTGATCGTTTTCGTTCGGGTGGTTGTAACAGTGGAGGTCATGCTGGCTGTTGGGCTGACGGTAAGATCATGCACCAGGGTGATCACCCTCTGGGTGAGCGGCATGGGTGAGGCCACGTAACTGCGCATATCCCACAGCGAACGCTGGATCTCGGTGGTATCAGGTAGAAAAACTTCCACTTCGCCCTCTCCGGGAAGCTTCCATCTTTCAAGTGCCTTCGGTGAAAGTTCAAAGAAACGGATCCTGCCCGGATCGGCCAGATACAGCGCCAGGGGGATCGAATTCATCAAAGAATCAACGCTCAGATTCGAATCTATTCGGTCCTGGTAGGTCTGGTACAGACCCGGAAGCTGGGCGAGGTTCCCGCTCCCGGCCAACCGGAGAAAGAGGGTTAGCAATACCGCCTGCTGCCGCCGGTTGCGGCCGGGCTCATCCATGCCAGCACGGGCGCGGAAATAACACAGCGCTTTCTGGCCGTTCAAATGGGTTTCACCACTGCGGATCGTCCCGCACGAATCCCAAAGGTCCTCGGAGACGGTCAAATCCACCCCGCCAAGACCGTCTACCAGATAAGTGAACGCATCCATGGGGACCACGGCGTATTCATCCGGGCGGATGCCCAGGTTATATTCCAACGTGGTCAGCAGGCTCTCGATCCCTCCGGAAATATAGGCAATATTCAGCCGCTGCATCGTCAACCCGGGAATATACACGAACAGGTCCGGGGGAATGGATAGAACAGCAGCCTTTGCCGTACCGGGATTATAGAATACCAGCATGATCGCATCGGTGCGGCCTTTATAAGGAGAGGGTTTATCAGTTCCAACGAGGAGAAAGGTCTTGATCTCTGCCGGAAGGTTCAAGAGCGGGGCAGGGGGAGGGATGGGAGTTGGCACGGTGTTTGCAGCAGGAGAAGGGTAATTCATCCATACCGGCAAGGTCCGGGTGGGCAGCGGCGTTAAGGTTATCGTTGCAGAAGGCGAAGCTGAGGGTGCCAAAGTCAACCCGGCAACTGTCGTTGAACCAGCACACCCCTGCAGGAAAAGGATCCCCGCGATCATGCAGGCTAAGATTGGAGAACGCATAAAAAAATTATAGCACGGCCAGTTTTGGAACCAATTCCGGGTGAAAAGCGTTAAACACAGTGAAACGGCTGCGCCGGAAGGGTGTTTATATAGTCAAAGAGTGAGACCCGGTCAAACGGGAAAGAGGTAGAAATGTCTGGTATTGTATATGTTCTGGTGGCAATCATAGGTCTGCTCTTCGGAGCCATGAGTCTGACCAGCTGGAAGAAGTAACCGAAAACGGTTATCTCTCCGGTTGGCGTTTGATCCATGCGCAGCCCTTATTGGATGCGCACAGTGTAGGAACGCGTTTATAACCCCCCCGAATCAACGGGGGGTTTTTCTATGCGGAAAGCAGTTTCAGGATGTGGTTGGTATGGTCCAGCTCGTGCCAGATGGCAACGCGCAGCATCTTTCGCGGGCTCCAGAACTCGCCGCTCCGGCCGCATACCAGCGGGGAATCCTCGAGCGTCAGCAGAACAGCATCCATCAAGGCGCGGACATGCTGCAGGCTTTCGAAGACGTCCGAAGGCAGATCCTCACGGCGGCCGCTGGCCAGATCCAGCCGAGATAGATACCAGAATTCTGACTTGGCGATGTGGGCCAGGATGCCGCGAATGCTCCATTTTTCCCCAGGCAGCACCAGGTCGAAGCGCTCCTGCGGAATCGCGCCGACCAATTCCATTAAATCCACCCGCGACCATTTGAGCAGCTGCAGCCCTCGCTGGATATCGGCCTTTCGCAGCGGTTTCCAATCATGGTGGAAAAATGCATCCACCTCGTACCCATTCTCGGCAATCTCAAAATTCTCGTCGATGATGTAATCCTCGAAAGTCTCCACCAAGCGAATGTCAAAATCGCCCAGATCTGCGATCCAGCTCTGGGAGGTGTGTCCTTCGAGCCAGGCTTTGTACCCGATGACCGCGCGCGGCATGGAGGTCAGCGCTTCAGACCCGCTCCCGCCGTATGCAAAGCAGCCGGGCAGATCGAGCGCCCAGGCGAGCGAGCGGCTTTCAAAATTGTTCTCCAGGCCGATGCGGATGATCATGAAAATATCATAGCATAGAAGGGGAAGGGATTAGCGGATAAACGGGTGGGAGGGATGAATGATTAATTTGTTAAAAAGTCGGATAGAAAAAACTGCCATATTGGTTTTTGTGGTGGTAAAGAAAATGAGGATAGGATAAGAAACCGGTTGGAAACCCCATACAACCTAAGGTATGATTATGGTTTGGTCGTCATATCTGAAAGACGGAGAGGATCCTGATGCCTTCGACGAAGCCTCCAGCCATTCCCGAAGCCATTCCCCCGGCACCAGAGATCTGGCGCTCCGGTTTCCGCTTTGTTCTGCCGGTACTACTTAAACCCGTCCGAGGGCTCAAGGAAATAACCGCGCGGGATAGAGCTTTCTGGTTGGTTCCCCTGCTGGTCATCAGCCTGGCAGCGTTGCTTTCCATCCTGGTCGCCGGTTCGCTCCGCGGGCAACAATCCCAGGATGGAACCAGCCTGCCTCCCGATTTCCAGTATTACACCCCCGAACAACAGCAACAATTCACCCAGGCGCAGCAGGCGGGTGCTTCACCCATTTTCAGTTATGTATTCCCGGCGGTCACCTTGCTCGCGGGTATCTGGATAAGCTGGGCGCTGCTGGGGGGGATGCTCCACCTGGGGCTTACCCTTTCCGGCAGCCGCAGCTCCAGCATCAAAGCCCTGAATCTCGCCGGTTGGGTCAGCCTGCCTTTCGCGGTTCGCTATCTGGTGCAGGCAGGGTATATCCTTTTCACTCGCAGCCTGATCTCTGCACAGGGGCTTTCCGGGTTCAGCCCGCCTGGCTCCTTTCTTGGCGCTATCCTCACCCAGGTGGATATATACCTGGTCTGGCAGGTCTTTCTACTCCTCGTTGGGGTACCGCTAATGGCTGGCGTCACGAGGCGCAAGGCCTGGCTGGTGACTGCCGTAGTGCTGGTCATTCTGCTCTGCCTGGCAGCAGTACCAACGTTCGCCGCTTCCAAGCTTGGCGGTGTCGGTCCAGTCCAGCCGTTCTTCTTCTAGGATTCTGATTCGACAGCGATGATGGCAGCCAGATCTTACGTTCGAATTTCTGACCTATGGAAGACCTACCTTATGGGCACGGTGCGGGTGGATGCCTTGGCGGGTGTCGACCTGGAGATCCCGCGCAAATCCCTCACTGTGGTGATGGGCCCTTCCGGTTCTGGCAAGAGCACCCTGCTCTATCTGCTGGGTGGCCTGGACCGGGCGACCTCCGGTTCGATCGAGGTGGATGGGCAAAAGTTGGAGGAGATGGATGAGAATGCGCTGGCCTTCTTCCGCCGCCAAACGGTGGGGTTCATTTTCCAATCTTTCAATCTGATCTCCAGCATGGACAGCCTGGAGAATGTGGCCTTCCCAATGCGCTTCGCCGGCGTATCGGCCCCGCAGCGGCAGTTACGCGCGATGGAGCTTCTCACGCGGGTGGGATTGGAGCAACGCGCCCGCCACAAGCCCACCGAGCTTTCCGGTGGGCAGCAACAGCGGGTGGCCATTGCACGAGCGCTGGTCAATGACCCCGGATTGATCCTGGCGGATGAGCCGACTGGAAATTTGGACCGCTCCAGCGGGCACAGTATCATGCAGGTGCTCTCGGAGCTGCACAAGAGTGGGCGCACGGTGCTGGTGGTTACCCACGACCCGCGCATGCTGCACTTTGCCACCCATACGGTCTTCCTGCTGGATGGTAAAACCGTTTCGCAAACCGAATACGAGGAGGCGGACCTGGAAAGGATCCAGGCTGCCGAACAGGAGTGATTTCCTTCATGAAAAAAACCATTCTCTTGATCCTGGCACTAACATTCCTTTTGGGAAGCCTTTTCGTTCCTGTTCACCCGGTCCAGGCTGCCACAGGGGTGGTAAGCCCATCCAGTGATGCCAAATCTGGATTGGCCGGTTCGGTGGTCGCCTACACCCTGGTGGTGACGGTTTCTGATTACACGACCGATTTCACCCTGAATGCCGCGGTTTCCTCCGTAAATGGCTGGGTCACCAGCGTCAGTCCTTCCAGTGCGAACGTCAGCGCGAACGGGGATTTTGCGTTTGGGGTTAATGTGACCATCCCGGCTTCGCCGGCAGTTATCAGCGATTCGGCCCAGGTGAGCTTCAGCGATGGTTCCACCACCATGGCCACTGCATTGCTCACCACCACCGCCATCCTGCCCTCTCCCTCGGCAACTGCATTTTCCCGCCCGGTGGTGGTGGTCGAATCCTTCTCCGCGAACACGACCTATGTGACCCCGGGGACGGATTTCACCCTCACTTTAAACCTCCGGAACAACGGGGGCGCGAGAGCATCGAATATCCTGGTCTCCTTCGAAGGACAGGATTTTGTCCCGGTGGATTCCGGGGGCGTTATTTCCGTAGCTTCTATCAGTTCCGGGGGGAGTGTTTCAGTCAGCCAGAATCTCTGGCCCAACCCCTCGCTCAGCGGTCAGCCCATGGGCATCCTGGGGGTGAAGGTTTCTTATACCGATTCCATTGGCACTGCTTACAGTGAAAGCTTTAACCTGGCAATCAACCTGGCCTACCCGCAGAGCATGTGGTCCGGGGCGCCTACCCGCACCCCCACAGCGTTGGCACGCCCGCAGTTGGTGATCCAATCCTACAAGACCAGCGTCGACCCCCTGCAGCCCGGATCGATGTTCGACCTGACGATGGAGATCGAGAACCTGGGTACCAGCACTGCCCGCTCGGTTTCGATGGTGCTGGGTGGAGGCGTGATCCCGGATACGACTGCCGGTGGAACCCCGGTTCCGGGTGGCGGGGGCACATCTTCGGGAGCAGACCTGGCCAACTTCGCCCCACTGGGCAGCTCGAACGTGATCTTTATCGGCGATATCGGTGTGAATGAGAAGGTCACCACAACCGCCCAGATGATCGTCAATACCAATACAGCGCCGGGTGCGTATTCCTTCAAAATCTCCTTCACCTACGATAACACCAGCGGCTTCCGCCTGGTGAATGACCAGTCCATCACCCTGCTCGTGCTCACCTTGCCCCAGGTGGAGGTCGGATTCTACCGCAGCCCCGATCCTTTCTACGCCCAAAGCCCTGGCACTCTGCCGCTGCAGGTGACCAACCTGGGACGTAAACAGGTGGTATTGGGAAATATGACGGTCACCACCGATGGCGGTATCGTGGAAAATAACACCGCCCTGGTGGGAATCCTGGATCCAGGTGGCTACTTCACCCTGGATTCGGTCCTGACCCCCGATCAGGAGGGACCGCTGGAGCTGACCGTAAGGATCAATTACACTGATGATTTCAACCAACCACGCGAGATTGAGCAAAAATTGACCGTGGAGGTGATGCCCGCCATGGAGGTACCCATCCTGGAGCCCGGGGAACTGCCCCCCGACGCAGTCATTCCGGAACCCGAGACCTTCTTCCAGAAGGTGCTGCGCTTTTTCCGCGGCCTCTTCGGGCTGGATAGCGCTGCGCCCCAGCAGAATTTCCCGGAAGAGTTTGTCCCCGACGAGACCAAGCCGATATACGGACCTGGCGGCAAGGGCGGCTAGGTTTTTAACTCTTTATATCCATGAAGTTCTTTGATCTGCTCAGGCTGATCGCCGAAAACCTCAACCGCCGCAAGGGACGCGTGGCGCTCACCGCTGTGGGGGTGGTGATCGGTACCGCTGCGGTGGTGGTGCTAGTCTCGCTGGCGATCGGGCTGCAGCAGAATTTTGCCCGCAACCTCTACGGTATCAGCGACCTGACCCGCATTGACGTGTACCCCGGGTTTCCCATGGAAGCCCAGATGGGCGGACCGGTGACACCCGAGCAAATGAAGCTGCTAACCTCGGACGCGATCGATTCCATTGCTGCCATCCCCGGTGTGGTAAAGGTCATCCCGCAGGAATATTCCTACGCCGGGGGAATGCTTAAGTTTGGCGCGCTGGAATCGTATGTCAACATCCTGGGGGTGGGGACGCTAGACCTTTCTGATATTGGGTACACGGCCGAGAGCGGCAGCACCTCGCTCGGGAAGGGTACCGCGGTAATCGGCAGCTGGGTGCCGCGGAATTTTTACGACCCCAAACTGCGCCCCGGGCAGCCCACTCCCGAGCCACCGGTCCTGGCGGGGGAAACGCTTAAATTCACGTTGATCAAATACAGCGAGGATGGCACCGAGATTCGCAAAACCATCCCTCTGAAGGTTGCCGGGCAGTTGACCGAAACCCGCGGGGAATCGGATGGCTCCATGTACGTGAGCATGGAGGAGATGACCGCCTGGAATGAGTGGGTGCGCGGATCGCGCATCAACCGCAAGAAGGAGGGCTACGGGCAGCTCATCGTCCGGGCTTCCGACCCCGAGGTGGTACTGGATGTCTCCCAGCAGATCAACGACCTGGGTTTCCAGGCCAACACCCCGCAGCAGTATTTGCAGCCGATCAATAATTTCTTCATGATTCTGCAATTGATATTTGGCGGTATCGGGGCAATCGCCCTTCTGGTGGCGGCCATAGGCATCGCCAACACCATGACCATGGCCATCCTGGAGCGCACCCGCGAGATCGGGTTGATGAAGGCCGTGGGAGCCACCAACCGGGATGTGCTCAGTATCTTCCTGGGCGAAGCGGGCGGGATCGGTTTCGTGGGCGGTGTTGGCGGCGTGATCCTTGGCTGGCTGGCCGGGCAGGTGATCAATATCGTGGCGATCACCTACCTCACCCAGCAGGTCTCGCAGACAGGCGGCCCGCCGCCGAATTTTGCCATTTCCACCCCGGTGTGGCTGCCAATCTTCACCCTGGCCTTCGCTACCATGGTGGGCCTGCTCTCGGGGCTCTATCCCGCCCTGCGTGCTGCCACCCTCGTGCCGGTGACGGCGCTGAAGTATGAGTAGTACGAGAAGGGCGGGCATGACCCGCCCTATTTTTTTATTTTTTGGAAAAACAGAATGGAAGGATACAAAGATATTATGATTTAATTTCATTTATCCTGTTTGCATGATTTCGTTATAGGGTTGGCTCGTTCCCACCGAAATTTAAAACAGCAGGCACTTGCCTGCCCTAAAAAATTGATTCCTGGTTTTCGTCGAGCGGGCTCATGCCCGCTATTTCCAATAATTAGATAATCCGCCCAGGGGAAAAACCAAAATCTGGAATCTGACGATTTGCTGCTTAGGGATTATTGGTGAATAAATAGCTTGTGAGCTGCCCTCTGTTGTTGTTACAACGTCCCGACATTGCTGACATTTTTCTCACGCTTCAACTTCCGTTTTTCCTTGATGGTCAGCTTTGGCTTCTTCTTTTGTTCTTTCTTCCCCTTGTCATTTTTTCCGGTTGTACCCATTTTTACATCTCCTGTTCTATTCTTTATCCAATAGGCTTTTAAAGATTATCACCTTTAAAATTAATATGCAAGTGAAACAATTTCCAGTATCAATAATTGGACAAAGCATTCGATCAATTACGCCGTAAGCCCCCAAGAAAACCAAAAACCTATAATCCAGCGGATAGGAGTCCGCCCTTCCAAATCAGAGAGTTATTTTAATCCCCGGGATATCCGTGTTGACCTGAGCTGCTCCCAAATACCGGGCAAAATCGGTGAACGCGGCGGCAATGGCCCGCTCCATCCCCGCGTCCGGCTTGACTCCCTGCTCCCACCACCATGCTGGTACTGAAAGGACTTTCCTCGCCCGGTCAAAACTGAGCTCGCAGCGGGCGACAAACCTCTCCCCAAAAAGCACCGGAAGAGTGTACGCTCCATAGATACGTTGTTGAGGTTTTTTATAGATCTCCCACAGGTATTCAAACTCGAAAAGCGCATGGATAAGCTTTCTATCCCAGAGAAGGTTATCCAGCGGGGGCAGGAAGGTCATCCGAGGACTAGCGAGGGCGGGCCGCTTGGACTTGAGGAGGGTGTCTTCATCACATGCGCGGATATGGAAAGGTGTCTTCTCGAAACCCTCCACCTGGATGGATAACAATTCCCCTTTCCCAAGCAGATGGTCAACGACCTTGCTTCTTTCTGGGGCTTTCATGCCAAGGATTCCCCCCCAGAACTCACTGCCGCCGAGTTGAGCCAACCCAAGTCCCCCCACCCGGCGAAGCAGATGCCAGCGGTGGTACTCATCCAGGGTGGAATGGGGATCTGGCGTACTCAAAATACTCTCCGGTAGAACGCGTTCGACCAGATTGTAAGTCTTGCGATTCCCCTCACGTGAAATGATGGTGACAATGCCGGCCTTATTCAATAGATCAAGAGCTGCCCGGTCTAATCTAACGGGTTTTCCCCAGTCCCATATGACCGATTCCCCGTTCCTGGGCAGATGGCTGCTATCCCTGCCTGAACTGCGCATCAGTTCGACGATTTGCCAGGCATGTTTGACCGGTGCGGAATCACCCTTGAGGTGAAGCTCACGAACCCGAGTTCGTCTACGTTCGAAGAATGGCCAATTTGGTGCCTGAAAGATCGAGCCTACCTTGTCGAAACCTTCCAAGAGGGTATGTGAAGAATATAGGAGATCCGCCAGCATCTCCGGGTGGTAGTCCGAAATTCGCGCCTGCAAAACAAGATCTGGATTACGACCCACGATGTTGATCGGGTCAAATTGAATGCAGCCCAGGCGGGAAAAAAGGTCCAGGATCCCCATTGTGCCATGAAGAGAATGAGGCGGGTAGAGACCC
>Ga0209254_10007287_pt1 | contig 10202 bp, 10 predicted proteins | sample FrelakmetDIP11DI_FD_187148 | JGI IMG/M metagenome (GOLD analysis project Ga0209254, IMG submission 187148) | Freshwater lake sediment microbial communities from the University of Notre Dame, USA, for methane emissions studies - DIP11 DI (SPAdes)... | ecosystem: Environmental > Aquatic >...
CGAGCGTCTGCGCGGGGGTAGCGTCATCGGTCATACGGACTCCTTCGAGCTGCAGATACCCAACCACTATGGTCGGTATTCCCCGTGAGCGCAATCCAAACGCATCGCGGACGACGCCGACCTGGGCGGGCGCCGTCGCGGCAGGGTTCGCGGGCGACGGCGCGAAGCCCTAGGTCGCCCGCGAGCGGCGGGTGCGTCGCTGTGCCTACGCTCATGCGGTGCGGCGGAAGGTCGATACACTCTCATGGACATGGATCTGCGGAATCTCACGAGGCGCTTTGTGAAGACGGCCCTTGCCGTCGCCGTGCTTGCGGCGGTCGGCGCCGTCTGCCTGGCCCCAGCCGCGCCCGCGGCGGGCTCCCTGGCCGAGCTGCAGAGGGAGGCCCGCCGCACGCGGGCGCAGATGGAGCAGTTGAACGCCGAGATGCAGGTCGTCACGCAGAAATGGGAGGCGGCGCGTCAGCGGCTCGACGAGGTCAACGCCACGCTCGTCCAGGCCCGCCGCCAGCTGATCCGCTCCCGCAACGAGCTCGACCGGCAGCGCACGCTGGTGTCCGGGCGCATGCGGACCATGTACAAGACCGGAGAGTTCACGTGGCTCGACATGGCGACCTCGGCGTCCAGTCTCGCCGACGCCGAGACCGTTCTCGACTTCCTGCGCAGGATCTCCCTGCAGGACCGCCACGAGGAGACTGAGCTGCAGCGGCTCGCCGGCGTCGCGCGACGGGACGAGGTCGCGGTCGAGGACGATCGCCGGCAGGCCACAGAGGCGCAGGCCGAGCTTCTGGACCAGCGCTACGCCGTGGACCAGAAGATCGCCGAGCGCGCCGCCCTCCTCAAGGAGGTGGTCGCGAAGATCAAGAAGATCCTCTCTGCGCCCGAGCTGCTCATGAAAGCCGGCGGCAAGATCACGCAGGTCACGTGGGCGCAGGCCTTCGTGAAGAGCCTCGGCATGCCGATGACGGCCGACAACGTGGCTGCGGTCGTGGCGTGGGAGATGGCCGAGGGCGGGCACTGGTACAACACCGCCTTCTACAACCCGCTCAACACCACGCAGTCGATGCCCGGCGCGACCATCTTCAACTCGGTCGGGGTCAAGGCGTACACGAGCTGGGCGCAGGGGCTGAAGGCCTCGGTCATCACCATCCGCAACGGCTTCTACGGCGGCATCCTCGACGCCCTGCGCCGCGGCAACGACGCGCAGGCGGTGGCCGACGCGGTGGCGGCTTCACCGTGGGGGACGGGGTCGTTCACGCCGAAACGGTAGATCCCGCGGAGCCGAGCTCCTCGCGCCGCGGCGCCGGCACGGCCGCGTTGCTGGTGGTCGTCATCGCGCTCTCCTTCCAGACGGGGTCGGCGCTCGCGGTCAAAGTCATCGACTCGGTCGGCATCGTCGAGGCACTCTGGCTGCGAACGGCTCTCGCCGCCCTGATCCTGTTCTGCGTGCGGCCGCGCTCGCTGCGCCTGCCGCCGCGTGGGCAGCGGTTGCCGCTGGCCGCGCTCACCCTCGCGCTCCTCGGCATGAACGCGAGCTTCTACGGCGCCATCAGCCATGCGCCGGTTGGCCTCGTCGTGGCGATCGAGTTCGTCGGGCCGCTGGCCGTGGCGGTGATCGGCAGCCGGAGACCGCTGGACTATCTCTGGATCGTGCTTGCCGGGGCGGGCGTCGTCGTGCTCGGCGGCCCCTCGAGCTCCGTCAGCGGCCTGGGGCTGGCTCTCTCCCTGCTCGCCGCCTTCTTCTGGGCGGCGTATCTGCTGCTCGCCAAGCGGACTCTGCGCGACATGGACCCGCTGCCGGTGACGACGCTCATGCTGGCCGGCTCCGCGGTGCTGCTCACGCCGGTGTTGCTGGCGACGGGGCCGCAGATCGCCGGGCACGCGGACGCTCTCGCGCTCGGCGCGCTCGTAGCCGTGCTCTCGTCGGCCTTCCCCTACTTCATCGAGTTCGTGGCTCTGCGACTGGTGCCGGCCGCCACCTACGGCGTGCTGCTCAGCATCGAGCCGGCGGCCGGCGCGTTGACCGGCTTCCTCATCCTGTCGCAGCGGCTCACCCTCCTGGAGATCGCGGCGATGATCGCCGTCATGGTGGCGGCGGCCGGCGCGAGCTGGGCGAGCGGCGCCGGGCGCGAGCTCGAGGTGCCGACCGCCTGACGCGCACGTCGCGGTGTCCGCGTCGCGTCTCGGCGGCCATGGGACGTCCACGATGTGCGAGAATCCCCGAGCATGAGCGGAGTGGAGGTGGACCGAAGGTTTCGCGCGGCCTGGGAGCAGGCGCTCACTGAGTGGGCCGCAGCGGACCCTGCGCGCTGCGCCGCGCAGGCGGGCTGCGGCCTCTCGCCCGAGGGAGTGACCGTGCCGTTCTTCGGGCAGTCGCACCTCGTGACACACCCGGGCGGCTCAGTCACGGCCGGCGATGCGCCGGTGCACGTGGCGATCGCCATCCTCGTGCTGCACTACCTGCTGCGCGCCGACGGCACGCCGCCGGCCGGCGAGTGGCTCGCCTTCCGTGAGCTGCCCGACGGCATGTTCTACGCGGCGTCGTTCGCACCGCGCGCGGAGGCGCCGCTGGCTCAAGCGTTCGGCGCCGACCCCTCAAGCGGGCTCGAGGCGTTTCGCCGGGCGGCGGTGGCCGCCGGCGGTCTGCCGCTCGAGCTGGCAGACGCCGCCTTCGCCTTCCAGGCTCTGCCGCGTCTCGCCCTCGCCGTGCTGGTCTGGGCCGGCGACGACGAGTCTCCCGCTCAAGCGAGTGTGGTGTTCGATGCGACCGCCGGGCACAACCTGCCCGCCGAGGACCTTGCCGGTCTTGGCGGGCTGCTGGCCCGGCGCCTGATCAGCGGCACGAGCTGACGACGGTCCGCAGGCGCCCGCGGCCTACTCGGTGACGAGACCTGCGCGGGCGCGCTCGATGGCCGCGAGGAGCGCCTTCGGCTCATCGGTGCCGATCGTGAACCGGCGGCCGCCGGCGAAGCGCAGCTGGACCGCGCCGCGACCCCAGGCGTTGTAGAGCCAGCCCTGGCGCGTGAGCCGGATGCCCCAGCCGGCGAGCCAGGGGGTCTTGATGACACTCGCCGCTTCGATGGCGTGCAGTTCGAAGCGTCGCCGCGCCAGCCCGCCTCCGAAGCCGACCGAGACGCGCGTCTCGTCGACGTGCACGGTGAGCCGCGAGAAGGCCAGCATCAGGGCGGCGAACGCGAGCCATCCGGGCACGTACCACCACCAGCGCGGTCTGCCCGCGCGCCTGTCGCGAAGGAGCGCCCGCACCTGCGTGAGCGTGCCCAGCGCCATGCCGGCCAGCACGGGGTAGCCAAGCTGGGTGTGGTGGTAGGGGGGCGGAGTCGTCGGGGTGCCGTCCATCGCCACGCATCTTCGCCGATGCCCGTCGCCGTGTCCAGACCGGGCACGAAGCGCCTCGATGATTCGGAGACGCGCGGAGCGGCGCGGATCGGCGGCGCTCCGCAGGCTCGCCGCCCGACTTCGAGAAGCGCCGCACGACGCCGGCCTCCCACCTCGCGCGCGACTGGGGTATAGTCGAGGGTGTAGACCGGCGGCCGCGCGAAGGCGCGTCCGCACCGACGCAGGGAGCGCCGGGTCGGGGGAGGTTCGGGTCATGTACTCGATCGCGGACCGGCAGGAGCTGACCAAGCGCGACATGATCAGCCTCACCATCGAGGCTCCCTTGATCGCGCGCAAGATCGTCCCGGGGCAGTTCGTCGTCGTGCGCGTCAACGAGACCGGCGAACGGGTGCCACTCACGGTGGCCTACAGGGACGCGGCCACCGGCACCATCACGATCATCTTCCAGGTCGTGGGCAAGAGCACCGCGCTGCTTGCCTCGCTGGGCGTGGGCGACGCGATCAAGGACCTCTGCGGCCCGCTGGGCGCCCCCGAGCATTTCGAGAAGGTGGGCACCGTGGTGGGCATCGGTGGTGGCTCCGGTATCGCCGTGCTGCATCATCTGCTCACCGGTCACAAGGAGGCGGGCAACCGCCTCATCGGCATCATCGGCGCGCGCGAGAAGGATCTGCTGATCCTGGAGGATGAGATGCGTGCCCTCTGCGACGAGCTGGTCGTCACCACGGACGACGGCAGCTACGGGGAGCACGGCCTCGTGACCGACGCGCTGAAGGCGCTGGTCGAGCGGCAGGAGCGCATCGACCAGGTGCTGGCCGTGGGCCCTCTGGTGATGATGCGCGCGGTCACCGAGATGACGCGCATCTATGCGCTCCCCACCGAGGTGAGCCTCAATCCGATCATGGTCGACGGCACCGGCATGTGCGGCGGCTGCCGCTGCACGGTTGGCGGTGAGACGCGCTTCGCCTGCGTCGACGGCCCCCACTTCGACGCCTTCAAGGTCGATTTCGACGAGCTCATCCAGCGTAACCAGATGTACGGCCGCGACGAGCGCATCTCGCTGCTCACCTCGATCAAGGCGCACTAGTGGGCGAGGCCGACAACGCGGAGCTCCTGGCCCTGGAGCACGAGGGCGACCTCGCGAGCTTCTGCCCCCACTGTCACGCGCCGCTCAACGTGTACGACCCACAGACGAAGCGTGTCTGGGTCGGCCTTACAGTGCACGTCGACGGCGCCACCTGCGAGCTGCTGCTCGACCCGCGCCTGGACGCCGACGAACGCAGGTGCTCGGGCGGCTGGAGCGACGACGCTCTGGCCGACGACGTGCGCTGTCCGCACTGCGACACCACGCTGGTCGAGGCCGACGGGACTTGTGAGCGCTGCGAGGCGCCGGTCTTCGGCCTCGAGGTCTCGGTGCACACGCGCGTGGTACCGCTGGCGCTCTGCACGCGCGCCGGCTGCCCGTGGCACGGTCTGTCGACGAGGACCCGGGCGAAGATCCTCGCCGAGTCGCCGCGCCAGAAGAAGCCGGAGCAGGACGCCGTGCTCCGCGTGCGCAACTTCTCCGAGGTTAGCTACGGGTACGACGGCGAGCAGGCGGTGGCCGAGGCGGGCCGCTGCCTGCAGTGCAAGAAGCCGGCCTGCGTGGACGGCTGCCCCGTGGCCGTCGACATCCCCAGCTTCGTCAAGCTCATCGCCGAGAGCGAGTTCGCCGCGGCGGCGCAGCGCATCCGGCTGCGCAATGCGCTGCCGGCGATCTGCGGCCGCGTGTGCCCCCAGGACCAGCAGTGCGAGAAGCTCTGCCTGCTGGGCAAGAAGGGCGAGCCTCTGGCCGTCGGCGCCCTCGAGCGCTTCGCCGCGGACTTCGAGCGCGAGACCGACCAGGTGAGGCTGCCGCGGCGGGCGGCCAAGACGGGCCGCCGCGTGGCCGTGGTGGGCAGCGGCCCGGCCGGCCTGACGCTGGCCGCCGATCTCGGCGTGCAGGGCCACAGCGTCACCATCTTCGAGGCCCTGCACAAAGCCGGCGGCGTGCTGGTGTACGGCATCCCCGAGTTCCGCCTGCCGAAGCACATCGTCGAGGCCGAGACCGGCAACCTGCGCCGTCTCGGCGTCAAGTTCGAGCTCAACAGCATCGTGGGCAAGCTCTACGGCCTGCAGGAACTGTTCGACCTGGGTTTCGACGCCGTGTACATCGCCACCGGCGCCGGCCTGCCCGGCTTCATGGGCCTGCCCGGCGAGAACCTCTGCAACGTCGTCTCCGCCAACGAGTACCTCACGCGCGTGAACCTCATGAAGGCCTACCTCTTCCCCGAGTACGACACCCCGGCGCCCAAGGGTCGGCGCGTGGCGGTGGTCGGCGGCGGCAACGTGGCCATGGACTGCGCGCGGACCGCCATCCGCATGGGCGCCCGCGAGGCGACCATCGTGTACCGGCGCACCCGCGATGAGATGCCGGCGCGCGACGAGGAGATCGAACACGCCGAGCAGGAGGGCGTGCGCTTCCACTACCTCACGGGTCCCGTGGGCTACGTGGGCGACGAGCAGCACTGGGTGCGACAGCTGCAGGGCGTGCGCATGAAGATGGGCGAGCCCGACGAGTCGGGGCGCCGCCGGCCGATCCCCATCGTCGACTCCAGCTTCCTGCTCGACGTCGACCTGGTAATCGTGGCTGTGGGCGCCGGCCCGAACAAGGTGCTCTTCGAGGGCGCCGCGGGGCTGGAGCGCAACGCGCGCGGCTACATCCGCACCTTCAGCGAGTCGGGCCGCACCAGCGTGCCCAGGGTGTGGGCCGGCGGAGATATCGTCACCGGCGCCGCGACGGTCATCCTCGCCATGGGCGCGGCGCGCCAGGCGGCCGACGACATGCACGCCTACCTGAGCAACGGGCGCACGGACTGGGTGTGAGAGAAGCGGCCGGGTGGGGCGGCGCAGCCGCCGGACCCGGCCTTATGCGGTCTGCGTGTCGCTCTCGGCGGCGAGGAGCCTGTGGGCCAGCGCCTCCCAGTACTGCTCGACGCCCTCCTCGACCTCGTCGTAGTGCACCGACTCGAACTCCTCCGTGAGCTGGCGCCGGTCACTTTCGGTCAGGTAGTGCTGGGCCGTGTCGAAGAACAGCGACTCCTCCACCTCGATGTGGCAGCGGATGATCTCGATGTAGTCGCGCAGTTCCGCGGCATAGGCCAGCGCCGCGTCGCGGTCGCCGTCCGGCAGCTCCTTGAGCTTCCTCTGGAGCCTGTCCAGCTGCCCGGCGCACCACTCGTGCTCGCCGATCATCTGCTCGAGGGGCTCGTCGTCGTCGGTCATCCCTCGCTTGTGGCAGCGCGAGAACAGCAGGCCGTCTTCCTTGGGATCGTGGAGGCCGTCGCAGAAGAAGCGGAAGAACCCGAGCATGTCGCCGACGAGGCTCGCGCGAACGGCGCCCGTCGCTTGCACGTGATCGCACTCCTTCTCGGCCGCGTCGGCGACCTCGAGCATCAGTCGATGCTCCGCTTCGAGGATCTTCCTCCAACCCATGGTGCCTCCCCTCCACGGAACTGGGGCGCCCGTGCGCTCCACCCTCCATCAGCAGCATACCAGCATGCGGGGCGACATGGCCGTTGGCGGTCCAGCCGGTCGTCCGTCGTCTCGCCGACGATCGCGGACGAACGGCGCTGCCTGAGGCTATGATGGAGGCGTTGACGGCGGACCGGATGGGGGCGCGATGGCTGATCGATCGACGGATGGGCGCGTGATCCTCGCCCTCGACCAGGGGACGACCAGCGCGCGAGCGATCGTCTTCGCCGCCGACGGCGGCATCCTGTCGCTCGCGCAGCGCGAGATCGGCCTGGGCTTCCCGCAGCCGGGCTGGGTGGAACAGGACCCGCTCGAGATCTGGGCGGCGCAGCGCGAGACAGCCCTCGAGGCGCTGCGGACCAGCGGCGTCGCTCTCGCGCACGTAATGGCCATCGGCATCACCAACCAGCGCGAGACCACCGTCGTGTGGGACAGGGCGACGTCGCTGCCGATCGCGCCGGCCATCGTGTGGCAGGACCGGCGCACCGCGGAGCGCTGCGACGAGCTGCGCGGCGCGGGTCACGAAGCGCTGGTGAGGCGCAAGACGGGCCTCGTCCTGGACCCCTACTTCTCGGCCACCAAGATCCGCTGGCTCCTCGACACCGTGCCCGGCGCTCGCGAGAGGGCCGCGCGCGGGGAGCTCGCCTTCGGCACGGTCGACAGCTGGCTGGCGTGGCAGCTCACCGGCGGCCGCCTGCACGTGACCGATGCCACGAACGCCTCGCGGACGCTCCTCTACGACCTCCACACTGGTGACTGGGACGACGAGCTGCTCGACCTTTTCGGCGTACCGCGGGCGTTGCTGCCCGAGGTGTGTGACACCAGCGGTGTGGTGGGCGATACGGACGCTGACGTCTTCGGGGCGCCCCTGCCCCTGGCGGCCATGGTCGGAGATCAGCAGGCCGCTCTCTTCGGCCAGGTCTGCACTGAGCGCGGCATGACCAAGGTCACCTACGGCACGGGCTGCTTCCTGCTCATGAACACGGGCGAGGAGCCCGTGGAGTCACAGAGCGGACTGCTGGGCACCGTCGCCTTGCAGCGTGAGGGCCGCCGCTCGTATGCCCTCGAAGGAAGCGTGTTCATCGGCGGCGCGGCCGTCCAGTGGCTCCGCGACGGCCTCGGGATCATCGCCGAGGCGCGGGATTCGGCGGCTCTGGCGGCGCGCGTGCCGGCGAGCGACGGCGTGTACTTCGTCCCCGCGCTCGCCGGTCTCGGCGCGCCGTACTGGGAGCCGCGCGCCCGCGGCGCGATCCTCGGGCTCACGCGCGGCACCACGGCGGCGCACATCGCGCGGGCCACGCTCGAGGGCATCGCCTACCAGGTCGCCGACCTCCTCGGCGCAGTCACCGGCGACGCCGGCGTGGCGCCGGCCGACGTGCGCGCCGACGGCGGGGCTTCTCACAACGACCTGCTGCTGCAGTTCCAGGCCGACGTGCTCGGCGTGCCGGTCACGCGCGCCGCGCAGACGGAGTCCACGGCGCTCGGCGCGGCTCTGCTTGCGGGCCTCGCCGTCGGGCTGTGGAAGGACGAACGGGAGGCCGCCGCCTTGTGGCGCGCCGAGCGCACCTTCGTCCCCGACGCGGCCGCGGACCGCGAGGCTCTGCTCGCCGGGTGGCGCGCCGCGGTCGCCTGCGTACGGGACCTCGCCGGCCGCACCACGTAGAGGGCGCGGCCGGCGAGAGACGCCGCCGCCGGGGGGCGCGGCGCCTGCGCGTCACTGCCGGTACGGCACCACGAGTACCGGAATGGAGCTCCGGTGCAGCAGTTCGTACGGCGTGCAGTGATGCAGCGCTCCGGAGAGCGGTCCTTCACCGTGCGAGCCCACGACGATCACCCGCGAGCCACGGTCGCGGGCGATGTCGATGAGGGCTCGCGCCGGGTCGGCCCACACCATCAGCACCTCGGTCCGCACGCCGGCGCCGCGCACGCGTTCGGCTGCGGCGTGAAGCACGGGCTGCACCTCCTCTTCCACGCCGCGCTCGTAGTCGCGCAGCTCCTTGGCCGCGGCGCAGGCGGGGTCGAGCTCGCAGCTCAGGCCGGGCGGAGGTTCGTGACAGTAGACGATCACGATCTCGCTGTGGCCGAGGCCGTGGGCCAGCGCGACCGCCTCGTCCAGCGCCGCCGCAGAGCACGGCGAGCCGTTGTAGCCGAGCACGATAGTGTGTGACATCCGCCCTCCTTGCTGAGTACTCCGATGGTACCCCGGTGCTGGGCCGGCTCACCGTTGGCGCCTGCGCGTGACGGCCTTCTCGTTGAGGTGGACGGCGTCGGCCCGGGTCTTGCCCGGCGGCCGCGCGAGGCGGAGACTCTACGGGCGCGGCCGCATCTGGCGGCTGCCGTCGTCTCGAGGAGGCAGCGTGAGGTCCAACGTCGTGGCCATCTTCATGCTCTTCGGAGGCGTCTTCTTCACCGTCTTCGCAGTGGCCGCCTGGAAGACGGGCAGGCACGTCGGCGCCATGTTCCTCGCGGTGCTCGCCGGGATCGACATCGCCCTGGCCATCGAGTTCCTCAGGCGGTTCTACAAGAGCTGACGGGCGAGAGGCCGGGCGCCTCGCCGGAGGATCGTCTAGGCGCGATCCTCGAAGAAGAGCGCGCCGGCGCGCGGCCGGCCGCAGTGGTCGGTCCACATGGACTGACAGTACCCGCCGAGGCTCACCATGGCGACGACGTCGCCCTCGGCGACCTGCGGGAACGGGACGTCCTCGCCGAGGAGGTCGTCGCCCTCGTTGATGTGACCGGCGACCGTGACGCGCTGCGATGGCGGCGCGTCGGCCCGGTCGCAGACGACGAACTCGAGCTCGCGTCCGTAGATGAGATGGTCGTTGACCACGTTCCAGCCGCAATCGAGGCCCACGAAAGTCGTGCCCATACGGCGCTCCACGGTGACCGCCTCGGCGAGCAGCAAGCCGGCCTCGTTGGTGAGGAACTCGCCGGGCTCGACGCCGACGGCCACTCCGAGCTCGCCGAAGTGCCGGGCGAGGATGCCGGCGTAGGCGTCGAGGTCGAGGGGCCGCTCGCCTTCGTGCAGCGGCGTCCCCAGCCCTCCGCCCACGTTGACCTCCTCCAGGGGGCATCCCACGGCGATGAGCCGGCGCACCATGAGCGCGGCGGCGGAGAGCGCCTCGTCGAAGGCCGCGAGCTCGTCGTCCAGCATCCCGTTCGCCAGGTGGAAGTGCGCCGTGTCGACGGTGAGGCTGTGGCGCGCGGCGCGCGCCACGGCCTCACCGAGGTCCTCGTCATAGATGCCGAACTTGGTGGGCTTCGCGCCACTGTAGAGACTCTCCGCGTGGCCGCGCATC
>Ga0209254_10007288_pt1 | contig 10201 bp, 7 predicted proteins | sample FrelakmetDIP11DI_FD_187148 | JGI IMG/M metagenome (GOLD analysis project Ga0209254, IMG submission 187148) | Freshwater lake sediment microbial communities from the University of Notre Dame, USA, for methane emissions studies - DIP11 DI (SPAdes)... | ecosystem: Environmental > Aquatic >...
CGCTCCGACGACGCGGGCGCCACCTGGACCCGCCTCCCCGACAACCGCCCGGCCGGGCGCATCGGCGGCGGCGACCTGCCCCGCATCGCCGTCCACCCGGCCGATCCCGACACGCTCTTCGTCGCCTCGACCGTCTCCTGGAAATCGACCGACGGCGGCCGCACCTTCCGGGCTTTCAAGGGCGCCCCCGGCGGCGACGACTATCAAAACATCTGGATCAACCCGGCCAATCCCTCGATCCTCCTCTACGCGAGCGACCAGGGCGCCGTCATCACCGTAAACGGCGGCGAGACCTGGAGCTCGTGGTACAACCAGCCGACGGCCCAGCTCTACCACGTCGCGGCCGACAACGCCTTCCCCTATCGCGTCTACAGCGGCCAGCAGGAAAGCGGCTCGGCCGGCGTCCGGAGCCGCGGCGACGACGGCCGCATCACCTTCCGCGACTGGCAGACGGTCGGCGTCGACGAGTACGGCTACGCCGCGCCCGACCCGCTCGATCCGGACATCGTCTACGGCGGCCGGGGCGTCACCCGCTGGGACCGGCGCACAGGCCAGGTCCAGACGGTCGGCCCCCGCGTCTCCCGGGGCGGCGCCGACTGGCGGACCGTCCGGACCCAGCCCGTCCTCTTCTCGCCCGTCGACCCGCGCACGCTCTTCTTCGCGGCCAACACGCTCTGGAAGACCCGCGACGGCGGCCGATCCTGGACCCAGATCAGCCCCGACCTGACGCGCGAGACCTGGGAGGTGCCGGCCTCGGTCGGCAAGTACCGGGACGATCCCTCGGCCAAGCCCGCCCGCCGCGGCGTCATCTACGCGGTCGCCCCGTCCTACGTCGACGCGCTGGTCATCTGGGCCGGCACGGACGACGGCCTCATCCACGTCACGACCGACGGCGGCCTGCACTGGACCGACGTGACCCCGCCCCAGCTCGGCCCCTGGGCCAAGGTCTCGGTCCTGGACGCCGGGCGCTTCGACGCCGGGACCGCCTACGCCGCGGTCAACACCCTCCGCCTCGACGACCTGCGGCCGCACGTCTACCGCACCCACGACGGCGGCAAGACCTGGGCCGAGATCGTCGAGGGCATCACGGGCGGAGCGCCGACGAACGCCGTCCGCGAGGACCCGGTTCGCCGCGGCCTTCTCTACGCGGCGACCGAACGCGAGGTCTTCGTCTCCTTCGACGACGGCGGCCGCTGGCAATCGCTCCGGCTGAACATGGCCCCGAGCTCGGTGCGCGACATCATCATCAAGGACGACGACCTCGTCGCGGCCACCCACGGCCGCGGCTTCTGGATCCTGGATAACATCACGCCGCTTCGCCAGCTCGACGCGGCCGCGACGGCCGCGGAGGCCGTCCTCTTTAATCCCCAGCTCGCGACCCGGGTCCGGCACAGCATGAACACCGACACCCCCCTGCCGCCCGACGAGCCCGGCGGCGAGAACCCGCCCGACGGCGCCATCATCGATTACGCCCTGAAGGCCGCCGCGTCAGGACCTATCACGCTCGAGATCGTCGACGGCACGGGCCGCGTGATCCGGAGCTATTCGAGCGAAGACAAGGCCGATTACCCCACCCCGGAAACCGCGCCGGTCCCGCTCTACTGGTACCGCAAGCCCCTCGCGCTCCAGCGAACGACCGGCATGCACCGTTTTCTCTGGGACATGCGCTACCAGCCGCTCGAGGCCGCGGCCGGCGGGCGCGGCCGGGGCGGACTGCCCATCTCGGCCACGCCCTACAACACCGTGCCGGTGCCCAATTCGATCTGGGCGCCGCCCGGTCTCTACACGGTCAAGCTCACCGTCGACGGGCGGACACTCAAGCAGCCTCTGACGCTCCGATTGGACCCGCGCGTCAAGACCCCGGCGACAGCGCTGGCCCAACTGCACGAAATGTCCCTGGCCCTGTACGACGGGGTCCTGGAGTCGCAGAAAGTCCTCCAGGAGCTCCGCGCCCTCCGGGCGCGTATCAAGGTGACGCAAGAGTCCGCCGGCAAGACCGGGCAGCCGGCCGAGGTCCTCGAGGCGATCGCCCTGTTCGACAAGAAGGCCGCCGAGCTCGAAGGGCGGACGGGCGGCTCCGGCGGCGCGCCGGGCGGCCCGCCGGCGCCTGGCGGGGCGGGAGCGGCCGGCTCGCCGGACTCGCTCGCGTCGATCGGCCTCACACTCAACTCTCTCATGAGCACGCTCCAGGCCTCGGAGACAGCTCCGACAACCCAGCTTGCGGCCGCGGTGGCCGAACGACAGAAGGCGCTTCAGGCGCTCCTCGACAAGTTCAAGACGCTCAAGACCCACGAGTGGGCCTCGCTCGAGGTGCTGATCAAGGCGGCCGGACTTTAGGACGATGCCCGAGATCGACCCGGCGCTTCTGCTTGACGTGGCCAAGCGTTCGGAGTGGCGGGCCTGGCTCCGCCGCAACTACAAGGCGTCCCGGGAGATCTGGCTCGTCTTCCACAAGAAGCACACCGGCCGGCCGCGTATCGCTTACAACGACGCCGTCGAGGAGGCCCTCGCTTTCGGCTGGATCGACAGCACGGCCAAGAAGGTCGACGAAGATCGGTACGCCCAGCGCTTCACGCCGCGCCGTCCCGGGAGTTCCTATTCCCCGTCGAACGTGGCCCGGCTCCGGGCGATGGCGGCGAAAGGCCGGATCGTCCCCGAGGTCCTGGAGAAAGTCCGGCCCCTTCTCGTCGAAAAGCCCCCGGTCGTCCCGCCCGATATCCTGGCCGCGCTCAAGGCCGACCGTGAGACCTGGAAGCATTTCCGGGCGTTCTCCGATTCCTACAAGCGCATCCGCATCGGCTACATCGATGGCGCCCGGGGCCGCCCGGAGGAATTCGCCAAGCGCCTGCGCCACTTCCTGGCCAAGACCAAGCGGGACCGCATCATCGGCTTCGGCGGCATCCAGAAGCACTACTGAGAAAACGAGCCTGTCCGGTTCGTCTCTCCATTTGCATCTCCATCGCGAATTGGGCAGAATGCCGGAATGACCAGCAAGAGCGCCGGGAAGGCCAAGTCGCCCGCGCCCAAGATCGAGATCAATCCCGGCTTCCGGCGGGCCCTCGACGTCATGGAGGGCACCCAGCACCACGTCTTCATCACCGGCAAAGCCGGGACCGGCAAATCGACGCTGCTCGAGCTCTGGCGCGGCCAGACGCTCAAGCGCATCGCCGTGCTGGCCCCGACCGGCGTCGCCGCCCTGAACGTCCGCGGCCAGACCATCCACTCGTTCTTCGGCTTCAAGCCGGACGTGACGCCCGAGGCCGTCCGCAAGCTCTCCAAAGGCCGGGGCAAGTCCGCCGACCGCGCCGCCCTCTACAGCAACCTCGACGCCATCGTCATCGACGAGGTGTCCATGGTCCGGGCCGACCTCATGGACTGCGTCGAGAAGTTCCTGCGCCTCAACGGCCCCCGCCCCAAGGAGCGCTTCGGCGGCCTGCAGATGATCTTCATCGGCGACCTCTACCAGCTGCCGCCCGTGGTCACGGGCCAGGAAAAAGGCCTCTTCGCCCCGGACCCCGTCTCTCTCCGACACGGCTTCGGCCCGCGCGCCGACCCCTCTCCGGCCCCGGCCCTCACCGCGGCCCGCTACGAATCGCCTTATTTCTTCTCGGCCCGCGTCTTCGCCGAACCCGATTTCGCCATGGACTTCATCGAGCTCGAGAAGGTCTACCGGCAGAACGACGCCGCGTTCATCGCCCTCCTCAACGCCATCCGCAACCGCTCGGTCGACGACATCCAGATCGACCACCTCAACAGCCGCTGCGATCCCGAGTTCACCCCGCCCGAGGACGAGTTCTACATCACGCTGACGAGCACCAACGACCTGGCCGCCGCCCGCAACCGCGAGAAGCTCGCGTCCCTCCCCGGCCGCGCCCGCCGCTACGAGGGCTTCATCGAGGGCGATTTCGACCGCCGCTCGCTCCCGACCGAGGAGGCCCTCGAGCTCAAGGCCTGCGCCCAGGTCATGCTCCTCACCAACGACCGCAAGGGCCGCTGGGTCAACGGCACGATCGGCCGCGTCTCCCGCATCCGCAAGTCCGAGGACGCCGACGGCGACGACATCGTCACGGTCGAGCTCCCGGACGGCGAGGACGTCGACCTCACCCCCTCCACCTGGGAGCTCTTCCGCTTCCAGTACGACGCCAAGGCCGACCGCATCGAGTCGGAGTCGGTCGGCGCGTTCACCCAGTATCCCCTGCGCCTGGCCTGGGCCGTGACCATCCACAAGAGCCAGGGCAAGACCTTCGACCGCGTCGTCGTCGACATCGGCCGCGGCGCCTTCGCCCACGGCCAGGTCTACGTCGCCCTCAGCCGCTGCACGTCGTTCGAGGGCCTGGTCCTGCGGACGCCCATCCAGCGGGGCCACATCTGGATGGACTGGCGCATCGTCCGCTTTTTGACCCGTTTCCAGTACAAGAAAGCCGAAGAGGCGCTGCCGGCCGCTGAAAAGCGCGCCATCCTCCGGGAGGCGATCGAGGAGGGCCGCGAGCTCGAGATCGTCTACCTCAAGCCCGACGACACCAAGACCCGCCGCCGTATCACTCCCGAATCCGTCGAGACGATGGAATACCACGGCAAGAAGTTCGAGGGCCTGCGCGCCTACTGCCACAAGCGCGGCGCCGGCCGCACCTTCCGGATCGACCGCATCCTCGAGATCGGCTGAGCCGGGCGTACTACCAATCCATCGTCAGGCCGACGAGGAAGGTCCCGCGCGGCCCCAGGCCGAAGGCCAGCCGGGGGGCAGGTTTCACTCCGCTTTCATCCAGGTATGCCTGGTAGATCTTCTCCGGGCGGCTCTTCACCAGGAACTGATAGGCCGCGGTCCCGGCGAACAGGGCCGCTCCGCCCAGGTACGCGCCCGACGTTTCATCGCCGCCGGCCGTGGCCAGGATCACGGCTCCCGCAGCGATGGTCAGCCCGCCCCCGATCATCCTCGTTCTCCGCCCGCTCTTGGCCAAGCCGGCCAGGGCATCCGCGCAGGCCTGTTCCCTCCGCACAGGGTCCTGGATGGGCTGGATCTTCCCGTAGATCTTTTCAGCCGGGCTGGGGAGAACGAGCGAGAGCCCTCCGCCGACCACCATGGCTCCGCCCACGATGACCGACATCCCCCCGAAGTAGTCGTTGAAATCCATCCAATCTTCCTCCCCGCCCATCAGGGCGGCCCCGATCCCCATGAAGAGGGCGCCACCTGCGATGCCGACGATGCCGGCCGTATTCCTGGTGCTCTTCGATTTCTTGTAATAATCGAACAGATATTTCTCGGCCAGAGCGATCCGGACTTGACCGTCGTCCTGGGCCTTCTCCTGAGCGAATCCCGAAGCCGCCATCGCCGCGAAGAAGATCAGACCCATGACCCCCGCCAGGACTCTGTTTCGCTGTCTCATCTTGACCTCCCTCTTCCGATCTCGCCCCCATTTTCGGCGATCCCGGGATAGGAGTTGTCAAGACGATGTCAAAGTCCCGTCAAGATCACTCTAAATTCGAAGATTGGGATGGTGTCCCCGAATTCGCGAGAATCCGGCTCCGTGAGCGGCGTCTTGTCCTATGGTAGCGTTTAAGGTTAACTTGACATTTAGTATCATTATGGTACTATACTAATGCCCAGAAAGATCCGCGAGTTGGTCCGGGACCTCGAAAGGGCCGGCTTCATCAATCGAGGCGGAAAGGGGGATCATCGGAATTTCGTCCATAAATCCGGCTTGGTCATCACGTTGTCGGGCAATCCCGGCGATGACGCCAAGCCTTATCAGGAAAAGACGGTTCTCGAGAGGATCAAGGATTCAAAAGATGAAGAATAGTGACAAATACCTCAAGATCGTCGAGTGGTCGGACGAGGATGGCTGCTATATCGGCTCGGTCCCGGGCTGGATCGGCCCCTGCTGCCACGGAGACGACGAGGCGGCGGTCTTCAAAGAGCTTTGCGGAGTGGTGGAGGAGTGGATCAGGATCTATAAGAAGGACCGTCGCCCCTTGCCTCCTCCCACGACCAGACCGTACTCGGGAAAGTTCGTTCTTCGGACCGGCCCGGATCTGCACCGAGCCCTGACGGTCAGGGCGATGATCGAGGGAGAAAGCCTAAACGCCTATGTCGTCCGAGCCCTTAGGAAGGGCATCTCACGCTGACCCTTCCATGCTCTCCTCTGAAGAGAATCGGAAATTAGTATTGTGTCCCCGATTTAATTATTGGCTTTGGCGATCGCCGAGACGCGGAGCGTCACCGCACCTATGTCCGTCCCAGAACTCCGGAAATTGGCATTGCATCCCCGAATTAAAATGCGGTACCCTTACCCTGCAATGTCCCCGAAGCCCGGCCGGAACGACCCTTGCCCCTGCGGCAGCGGGAAGAAGTATAAGAAGTGCTGCGGCCGCTCGGATCCCGATCCCTCCGAAGGATTCCGGATCCCCGATGACCAGTTGACCGGAACTCCGTTCGACGACTATTTCGTCCTGCTCCCCTTTCTCGCCATCCACGAACAAAAGATCATCCAATTCGACGCGGACGGGCCAGAGCTTAAAAAAGTGAGGAATCGTTACGAGACGCGCTACCGTCCCGGCGCGGACGGCGGCCTTATGGACAGCCATTACATGAGCTGGCTGTATTTCGACCTGCGCTTCGGCAAGAGCCGTAGGACGATCGTCGAGCGCGTCCTCGACGACCCGCTGACGGCCAAACTGGCCGACCCCGGACCGACATTCCTTCATCACATGGCCGGAAGCTACGCGACGTTCTACGAGGTCATCGACGTCGGCCCCGACGTCCTCCTCCTCGATGAGCTCGGGACGGGCAGGCTTTGGAGTGTCTATTTTTACCGCCAGCTCTTCGAAACCCCGCCCGGGAAAGGGGAGATCTGGTACACTCGCCTTCTCGGCCTGCCCGAACGATCGCTGAGCTACACGACCCCCTACGTCTACGAGCAGGAAACCCGCGCCCAATTCAAGCGCGGCGTGGACAGGCATGTCAACGATTTTCTCAAGAGTAAGCTCTCCATCGGCATTCCGGCCGACCGCCTATTCGCCGAATCCCAAAAGCAGTCGTCTCTATTCTGGGCCGAATATATCCTCGGCAGCAATAACGCTCCCCGGGACGTCTTGTCCTCCGTCCCCAGCGACTGGCCGAGCCCCCGCCTGCCCCACATCGTCAACACGGACAAGGATGACCTCATCTTCACGGAGATGCACTTCCGGGTCAAGGACGAGCTGGCGGTGCGCCGGAGGCTCGCCAAGCTCAAGGCCTTCGGCTATAACGAAAAGGATGATTCTTGGACCTGGCTGAAAGCTCCGAGTCGCCTATTCCCTGACGATCTCCCTACTTCGCTAGGCCGATTCCGATTCAAGGACGGCGGTCTCCTCGCCGAGACGAATTCGCGGGAGCGTGCCCTCCGCCTGGAAGCCAAGCTCAAGGGTCATCTTCCCGGTCTCATTGTCCTCGAAAAGACGCTCTATCGGCAAATTGACGACCCCCCTCGGCTATCGCCCGGGGAATTAGAGAAGCTCCGCCGGGAAACCGACGAACTCAACGCCAGACCTGAAGTCCAAGCGGCGATGCGCAAGAACTTGGAGTACCATTACTTCGAAAAATGGCCGCGGCAGAAGGTTCCGATGCTCGGGAATGTGACTCCCCTTCAGGCCGCGAAGACCGAAAAAGGCCGGCGGAAACTCACGGACCTCCTCGATTATTACGACCGGATACAGGACAGGGACCCGGCCAGACAGCCCAAGATCGATTTCGACAAGCTGCGCCGCATGCTCGGCCTCCTACCGAAGGTCAACTGAACCCTTTTGGCGGCTAATAATGATACCTGGCTTGGAGGAAGTCGATGCGGTCGTCCCTTACGAGATAGACGACTCGATGCTCGAGGCTGAGCCGCCTCGACCATATGTTCGGTCCGAGATACTTGAGGGGTTCGGGCTTGCCCAATCCGGAGAAGGGGTCGCGCAGAACGTCCAGGACGGCCTTGTCGTCGATGGGCTTCACGTCCGCCTGCAGCATGAGGCCCATGGTCCAGCCCGTGTCGTCGTAGGTGCGCAGCGACGGGTCCGGGAAATCCTGTTTCTCGAGGAGGATCTTGGCCAGGCGACCGTAGGGCTGATCGCGCTTGACGACGAAGTCGCCGGCGGCAATCGCCGTGTCACCAACCTTGGAGGCGGCCCGCGCGCGGCCCACCTCGATGCCCTGCAGGCGCAGCAGGTTGACGAGCAGCGCCACGCGGGTGCGGTCCTTCTGCTCCGCGGGAATCACGAACCCGTGCGGGGCGTCCTTCCTGCCGGATTCGATCGAGTTGCGGCTCTTCACATAGAAGTTCTCGAGGACGACCTGCGGGAACTCGCTCGTGAGCTGCAGCGCGGCGAGCACGGCGGTCTGCATGTAGTTGGTGTTGTTCCGCATCGACCACGTCACCTCCTTGTACGGAGGGAGCGGGCGGTACCATTCGCGGGTCGTCTGGTTCGGCGCGCCCGGGAAGTCCGGGTTCGCGATGCGGCGCTTCATCGTCGTGGCGCCGCCGTTGCCGAACGTCTCGTACATCCTGATCATGCCGTTGTGGTTCGAGGACATGAACGCGAGGTAGCCCGGCGACCACATGTCCACGAACGCGTGGGTCCACACGCCGGGCATGCCGTACTTCGTGAGCTGCGCCATCTCGTAGTTGGCGAACCAGGGCAGCTCCGCGTAGAGCAACGGGTCGAGCGACGGGTTCTGCGGCGCCTGGCCGGAGAACGTGTAGAGGAACGGCACGGACTCGTGCAGGTCGTGCATGATCGGCGGGAAGGTCTGCAGGTACCAGTCCAGCACCGCCCGCATCGTCACCTGCGAGTAGTTGATGTCGCGGTTGTTGTCGTGAAAGATGTACTTGCCCCAGTACGGCGGGCCAGTGACGCGGTCGCGCTCCTCGGTGATGTCGATCAGGTGCTTGTAGTACCAATCGACGTAGCGATCGCGCCCGTCGGGCTCCGCCACCGGGAGGATGGCGACGATGACCTGGTCGCGGATCTGGTTGACCAGGGGCGAGTCCTCCACGGCCAGGCGGTAGGCGAGCTCCATCAGCATCTCCGGTGGCCCGGTCTCGCCGCTGTGGAGGCCGCCGGACATCATGTAGATCGGCTTCGCCCCGGCGATGACCTCGCGGGCCTGCGCGTCGGTGAGTCCCCGGGGATCGGCGAGGCGCTTCAAGGAGCCCCGGTAGGCGTCCAGGTTGCGAATCGACTCCTCGGTCCCCACGTAGACCATGAGGATGTCGCGGCCTTCGTCGGTCCTGCCAATCGTGGTGACCTTGACGCGCGGCGAGGCCGCGGCCAGCGTGCGGTAGTAGTCGTAGGCCTGCCGGGTGTAGGTGAGCTTCTTCGGCGTCCCGACGTGATAGCCCAGGACGTCCTTGGGGGTCGGCACGCCCGGCACGACAGGCAGATGGTCGACCAGCGGGCTGATGAACTCCGGCCCCGTCGTCCACTCACGGATGAGCTTGGCGAACTCCGCGTCCTCCTTCTGGGTCGCTGCCGGGGTCGCGGGCACCGCCCTCGGCCGTTCGGCGGCAGCCTGCGGCGGCGTGGCGGCCAGTGGCCTGTCGAGCAGTACGGCCAGCGCGAAGCCAGCGAGGACGACGAACCGAGAGCGGCGAAACACGGGCATGGCGAGCTCCTTTGGCGGACCCGGCGGCCCGGCCCTGCGGTGGGCCGAAAGCAGGGACTCTACCCCAGGTCTGCCTATCGGCCGGTCTGCGGCGGATTTCCAGCCGGCAGCTGGCAGCGGCAGCAGCCAGCCGGGCTGAAAACGGAGAACCGCACAACGAAAACGACGGCGCCACCCGCGCTTGCGGTAAGATTCGCGAACGTTGTTGAGACCGCTGCCGGCGGGCGGCGCGCCCGACGCGCGTCGGCTCACCTCGAGGGCTGCCCATGATCAACGTTGCTGCCATCCGGATGCACCAGTTTGGCGTGTCGTTCTACCAGGCGTCTCTGACGGCCCGCGACGTCGACAAGCTCGTCCGTTTCGAGGTCTTGAGCTACGCTGAACAGCGGCATCCGCCGGTGCGAGGCCGCCGTCAGCCGCTGAAGTCGAAGATCAACTGGGACCTGCTCGAGCGCCGGATCGCGTCGAACGAGCGCGCCTACCAGCGGCAGATCATCCGCAAGAAGATCGAAGAGCTCGTGCACTACTACGAGCAGTGTCGGGAGACCCGGAACCTGCCCTCGATTCCCGGCGCGG
>Ga0209254_10007289_pt1 | contig 10201 bp, 22 predicted proteins | sample FrelakmetDIP11DI_FD_187148 | JGI IMG/M metagenome (GOLD analysis project Ga0209254, IMG submission 187148) | Freshwater lake sediment microbial communities from the University of Notre Dame, USA, for methane emissions studies - DIP11 DI (SPAdes)... | ecosystem: Environmental > Aquatic >...
ATAAAATGTATTATCAAAAAAGAATAGATACTATTTATTGTGTTCGTTGTCATTCTCCTTTTACAAAAACTATTTCTAATAGGAGGTTTTTTGAATGAAAATAAAAATTGAAAAAAGAAAATTAGAAAAAATTTTAGATGATATTTTTTTAGTTGAAGAATCAATTAATGAAATAGATTTAATTTATGATTTATTTAAATTTAAACTTAATAATGAATATTTAAAAGAAATTAAATTAATTAAAAAACATTTTGTTTCGATAAGAAAATTTGCTACTTATATTTTAAATAATTATAAAAACTTGGAGGAGAAATAAATGAATTTCTTTGAAGTATTATCTGGAGTATTAGTAGCTTTAATAATAAAAGATTTTTATGATATATTTATACGAAATTATATAGTATCAGTGTTATCAAATTACCATATTTTGATAACAAAAAGAAAAAAAAGGAAGTAAAAAAATGAATAAACAAACAACAATAAAACAACCTAAAAGCTGGACAAAAGTAGAATCTGCTAATTTTGTCAGATTCGAAAACATCGGAGATTCTATAGAAGGACTTCTTACAGAAAAAAATGTAGGAGATAAAATGAACTTCTATAAGCTAAGAACATTTGATAATGAAGAAAAAAAATTTCATGGAACTAATCAGCTTGACGATTTGTTAAGTAGTTTTATTCCTCCGTGTTATGTGAGGATAACATTAACAGGAAGTCAAGATACAGCAAACGGAACTATGAAAATATTTGAAGTAGAAAAAGGAGAAAATTAAGGGCTATTGCCCTTTTTTTATTTTTTTGAGGTGAACTATGACTAAAAGAACAAGAAAAAAATTTGATAAATTTGTTTATCATTTTACAAAAATGTGTTATCTTTTTTTATCTTGGATATTAATAGCTATTGGAGTATATATAGTTTATATGGTTGAAAAAGCTACAAGAGAATATATATTTTTTTATGGTATAATAACAGGAATAATATTATTATTTACATTATTTTTAGTTGTATTTGTAGACTATAAAGAGGTTAAAAAATGATAAAAACAGATTGTCTTTTTTATAATAAAACTTTAAAATGTTGTAATATACATGAATTATTTAATTGTTCAATATGTAATGATTATGAGGAGGTTGTTAAACTTGGATAAAGTAGAAGAATCATTAAATTTTATTTCAGAAGATTTTGGTATTTTTAATATAATATCAAAACATCAAGGAGTAATAGGAAATATATTATATAAAGATGAAATAAAAAAATGGGTATTTTTTCCAAAAAATAATTATTTTTATATGCCTGTTACTCTTGCCCTTATACTTGGAAAATTAAATATGCTTAATGGTTATAAAAAGGAGATTAAAAAATGAAAAAAGGTTTTTGGAAATCATATTTTAATATAATGCAATATTGTTTTAAAAATAATGGAAAAATAAAAACAATAATTATTTTTTCTAATCCTATTATTATTTGGATTATGTTTGTAACTTATCTTAATCTTAAAGGAAGGTATAATTATGTCGATTAAAGAAAAAATGCAAATGGGATTTATAAAAAATAGTATGAAATTAATGAATAAAGGACAATTACAAGGAGTTTATGGAATAATAGAAGCATATCCAGATACAGATAAAGACAAGCAAGAAATACTTAAAATGCTAATACATATTTATAAAAAAAGAGGATATGATATTAAAGAACTAATAGAAGAAAAATAAATTATTCAGATATTATTATATTAAAAATTTTTTCTGTTTCTTCTATTATTTCTTTTTCCCATTTATCCTTTAATTCTTTAAAATCTGAAATATTTATTCCGTGTGCTAATGCTTGTATTTTTCCTATACTAATGCAAACAGAATTAATTTGAAAATGAGTTAATTCTTTTTTATACATAATAATCCTCCATTAAATAAAAAAAGAAAAAAAGAAAGGTTTTAAAAAACCTTTGTTATTTCTTTTTCACCTGAATGAGAAATTTTTTCACCATTAGCTATTGGAGTATATCTGTTAATAAATAGCTCATGGTATTTATTCACCCATTCAATTAATTTCTGTGCATTTTCTTGTGTTACATCATAAGCTGGTTGTTTAGGTAATCGTGTTATAAGATTATACGCTTTTCCTAATACAGCACATCTATGTGTTACTATTCTTTGAAATTTTTGGTTTGGTGTTTCATCTTCTGGAATATCTGCCTTTTTTCGTGCCTTTCTTTCTTGTTTCATAATTTTTTACCTCTTGTCGATTCCTTATTTTAACAGGTTTTCGACCATAAAGAAAAAATAGAAAAGAAAAAAAGGTTTCTTGCTTGTAGTATCTGTATGACAATAGTTGTCATTACTTTTTGTTACCCATGATAGATAGTTTTCTGTAGTCCAGTTTTTCTATCTACAAGAATATGTATAACATATAAGTATATAAATGTTTTTAATTCATCTTTTATCTCTTTAAACCTATCAGGAAGCTCTATAATAGCCATAATACAAAACATCATTATGCCAATAAACATAAACCATAAGCCCTGTAAATAGTCAAATTTTGGATTTGCATTAAGATATACTAAATTTAGATAAGTTGATTGATTAATATATTTAAAATTTATTAATTCATTTGGAAAAGAATAAAAAAATAATAGTAAAATAGCAACGATACCACTTATTATAGAAAAAAATAATAAATAGGAAAATTGTTTATTTGTTATCATTTTTTCTTTTTTTAAAAAACATTTCTTTAATTTTTTGATAATTCATATAAATATATAAAAATATACTCATTCCTGAAAAAATAAATAATGAATATAAAATACTAAAAAAATAATTACTGTTTTCTGTTATACCATCACATATTGAATTATTTGTTTTATCAATCCAAATAAAATAATTAATTGCATTTTTTTTATTTTCTAAATTTATTTTCATTTTTCTTTTCCTCATAAATCGATTCAATTATTTCATCAGTATCATAATTATTAAAATATTTTGAAATATCCATATTACAACGAATAAGATTTTCTTTTCTTTTTCTTGAATCAATAAGTATATATTGTCTATAATTTTCAAGTTCTTTTATCTCACCATTATTTGTTTTAGCATAACATCTTTGGGCAATAACAAAAATTGATGTATAACGTATTAATCTTAAATCTGTTTCATCAAGTGATTGACACGTATAATAAATATCAATACTTCTTTTTCTTGATTGTCTTAATAAAGTAGATAATGCAATATTTTCTTTTCTATGACTTCTTCTACAATCCATAAAAAGAGTAATTTCATCAATAAGAATTGTGCAATTCTTGAATTTCTCCGAAGATTCTTTATTCAAAAAATCTTCAATAACCAATGGTGTATAATCAATATCGATTAATTTAATATTCGAATAGATTTTTCTTCCATTATTAAAATCTATTTTTGCACATCTAACCATATAAATTGTTTTTCCATCTCCAAGAAAACCTTCTATTCCAATAATCATAAATTCCTCCTAATATATTATAGTTACCGAACCAATAAAATAACCAACATGATAAAAAGAACATACTAAACATTAAACAAATAAAATTAAAATGAACTAAAATTAAGTTAAAATTAAATAATGTGAATATAGAACTTATTATTATTTCTCCTACTTTAATAAAGTTTTTTGATGTATCTTTTTTCTTGTTATTATTTTTTAATGTTCCATAAACAAAAATCCTATGAGTAGGATTAATTTTTTCTATATTGAAATACTTAAACTCATTAAGGTTTCTATGTTGTATGAAATGAGCATTTTTAGGTATATCAAATTTTTCGAATATTGATAATAGTATAGTTGTTTGTTTATGATTCATATTATTTTTTTCCTTTAATATAATTAAAAGTGTGTTTCAACACCATCTAAACGAGCAACCCATTGAACTGTATTTGAACTATCACCTGTAAGAGTTATTTTCAATGCTTCGTTAGTATCATCCGCAGTAATATTAACATCCCAAGTTGCATCATCTTCATAAATAATAACCTTATTAACTAATGGTAAAATAGTATTGCTTGAAGCGTCTCTTTTTATTAATCCTTCAAAAATATACATTGCAACTTCGTTGGCAGTATTATCTCTTGCTGTAACAGTTATTCTAAAAGAGAAAACGCTACTTGGTCTTATTGTGCATCTTTGATTAGTTATATCTCCACAAAACATTTCAATAGGTGTTGAGGATGTTGTATCTTTTGCATAACCAATTATAATAATATTGTTTTCTTGGTCAGTTTCTCCACCAATAGTATAAGTTATTTCATTACTACGATAATTTTTAGCATAATAACAAAAAGACATAGAATATTTTTTCGAATCACATAGAGCATTTGAACCTAATGCAACATTATAATTTTTTGCTTGAGCATATTCACCAATAGCAACAGAATGAAAATCTCCTCTTGTGTTAAAACCAATTGCGACACCTCCAACACTACCGTCAGCTAAATAACCAACACCAACACCAGTATTTTGTCCTTGTGATTGATAACCAATAGCTACACCCTGACTATAAGCAATTGCTTTATAACCAATCATAACATTTCTTATTGTTGTTCCTGTTCCAGTGGCTATATCCATAGGATACCAGTTTGTTCCATCATAAATAAAAGTTTTTATACCATTTGAATAAATATAATCTAAAATATTAACACCTTGAAGTATTTTTAAATAATCTGTTCCAGTATATGCTTCAGTATTTCTGACAACAAATATATCTCCTTTTATTGCTCCTGTGGTATTTAGAGTTATATCTCTATTTGCTCCATTAGGTTCTAAATTTTGATATATAAAATCTGTGTTAACAGTTAATGTTTTTGATGATGATAAAGTTTGTGTATTAATTCCAAAGTAACCACCTCTATTTGATATTTTACTTGCATTACCATAAAATTTTGTAGAATTACAATTGCCCATTATGATAGTATTTCCTGTTATATTTGTATTTGCTTTAATTAATAATTTGTTATAAGACCTATTATTCCATACAGTAGTATTTACTAAACTTGCTTTCCAATATTCTGGTAATGAACTTCCAGAAATACCTGTTAAATAACTACCATTACCAAAATAATAAGTAGAACTACAATTTTTAGTAATATCAAGATTCCCATTTACTAAAACTTTATTATAACTACCATTGCTCCATATAGTAGTATTATCGAAATCTTTCCCCCATATCATAGTAATAGCAGAACCACTTGGAATTTTACTTTCTATGTCATCAGCTATTACCATCATTATTCCTATTGATAGAACTACACTTGCTCCAATTACAAACCAAATACTTCTTTTTCTTTCTTCCATAATTCACCACCAAATTTTCATATTCTTTATTTTACTAATAAAATTTTTTATTCTTTCAAACATTATCTTATCGTCTCCCTAATACCTCCATAAATCTTTGATGTTCTTCCTCTTTATCTCTCCTTATAGCATTTGCTATTTCAATCATTTCTTTTCTTCCTCTACCATCATCCCCTGATATGCGATAACGTGGAAATGTTTTTATGAATACTTTAAAGAAATTAATATCGTATGCTTGAGCTAAATAATTAATTACGGACATTGCTATAACTTGAGGATTGTTAAGAATAGTATTGGATTCTAAATTATCAGGATTATGCAAAATTTCCATTGCTCTTAATAAATCACTTGATGATTTCTCGTTTATTAACTGCATTTCATCTTTATGTATATCTGTTTCTATTGCTGTTGGAATAACTCTTTTTGTATCTGTTTCAAAACTTTTTTTAGTTTCTTGTATTTCTTCTTTAAGTATTGTATCTTTTGTAATAGGTTTTTCTTCATAAAATTTTTCCTCTATTGAAATATGTTTATTAATTTTAAATAAATCATCAATAGCATTATGAACCGTATCAATCTTTTTTAATTCAGATTTTTTTATAGTTTTTTTCATCTATTCACCTATAGAAATAAGAAATACCAATACATACTCCTGACATAGCAAGATTTATTATCACAAAAAGAAATGTAAGTAGAGCATACTTAAATTTTTCATCTATTTTAGTGAAATTTTCTGATAGTTTTCTATCACAGATAATATCCATTATTTTTGAATCATATTTTAAACCCTTTATTTTTTCTACTTGAGCATATTTTTTTGTTCCATCAAGGTCTAAATACTCTACTGTATCAGTATATCTTTCTATATTAGACATTTTAAGAGGTGTAGATATTCCTTCTAGATAAAAACATATTCTATTTCCATTTTTTGTAAGATGAATAGATTCATTATCTATAATATATAATCCTTTATTGTATCTAAAAGTATCATTTCTATTATCATATTTTCTTAAAAGAAAAACAGCACTTTTATTTTCACTAAAAAGAACACATGTAAGTTTATTATTCTTTTTTGGAACTAAATTTGTTTTTCTATCAAATTTATATTCAAATTTATTTTCATAATTTCTTTTTATAATATTATTTCCATCATAAACAAGTTTTCCCAATCCAAAATCTTTATTTTGCATATTTTTTTATCACCTTTTATTTTTTATTTTTTTTCTTCTAAATCAATCATATTTACAGCAAGAGCATAAATTGATGTAACAACGAAAACAAAACAGAATAAATATCCATAAACAAAACCCATTATATAAGAATTATGAGCAAGATAAATAACAAGTGGTATCATTAAACCAACTTGTAAATAACTAAAACCTTTTTCTTTTCTAATGAATGAATAATCAAGAAAATATAACCATATTATAGTAAAAAGAAGAAAAAATATTAATGTATAGTCCATATTTTTTTCACCTCTTTATACATTTATAGTAGGAGTATGTGATATAACAATTTCAACTATTAAATAAGTTTGAACAGAAGATATAATTCCTGTAAATATTCCTATAAAAGCTAATGCTTCTGGAGTAAAATTTGAAAAAACTAATTGAATTAAACTTACAAAAGGAACAAAAGAAATTCCTACTCCTCCAAGCATAGCTAAAACATTAAATGAATTAGAATTAATTGAATTATTTAAAAAACAAGCTATATTTATAAATATTTGAAAAACAGAAAGAAATAAGAATAATTTTAATTTTGGCATTAAACTTGCTATACTTAATCACCTCTTTTTTATCCTTCTGTAACATTCTTTTTTTGTAACCACATAATAACAATAATAACAATACAAAGAACTATTAATACAGCAACACTCCAAACAGGGAACCAACCTATTACTATTGTAATAATAAATCCAACTATAGCCATAATTAAATATAAAATTTGTGGTATAGAGGAAATATTAAAATCTCGTCCTGTAGATTTTCCTAAACCTGCAACTATCAATAATGGAGATAATGTAAAACCAACTATAATAAATATTCCTCCAAAATAAGAATAAGGAGTTGGAATAGTAATATTAAAAATACCTCCTCCACCTCCACCTCCTCCACCTCCTCCTGTTGCCGTAATAGTAAAAGTATTTTGTGCAACTGTTATTAATGTTTCATTTTGATTAAGTTTAAGTTTTACTGTATATAAACCAGATGTTCTTGGAATAAAAGTTCTACTTCCGCTTCCAGAATCTCCTACATTTTGATAAAAAACATCATTAATATAAATTGAAATATCAGTTCCAACAAATCTATGATTATAATAAATAACTACAGCTAAATTTTCAGGATTATTAATCCCTATAGTTAATTGATTCGGTAAAACCCATATTTTATTTTCAATAACACTAAATAATTTTATTTTGTGTGTATGTAATGGAAAAACTAAAACAAAACCATTTGTTTTATTTGCATATAATCCCCAATACTCTGGAGTAGAAGAATAAGAAGAAACAGTTCTTGTTTCTGTAATATTTTGTTCTATATCCCAACCGTCAATTTTTCCATAATAACCATGTAGTTGATATTGTAAAATATCGTCAAATTTTGCTATTGCACCAAAATAACCATTAGGATTATTATATTTATAAACAACATCATAAGAATCAAATTGATTTGAAATAGGTGGATTTGTAAATATATAATATGATTGATTGCTCCAGTTACCAATAATCCAAGCAGTTATATTACAAACTGCTAAATCATTTTTTTCAAGATAAAATTCATATTTTCCTTCATATAATGGAATCATACTATATGTTCCGTCAGGATAAGGAATGTTAAAAGCTGAAAAATCTCCAATATTATAAGGATTTTGATAACCACAACCGTCATTATCACAACCTGTAAAATTAATATAAATATCATAAATATCTAAATTATTTTCCAACGTATAGGATAAAATAACTCCATCTGTAGAAACATCTGGAATTAAATAAACATATCCAGTATCATTTTTATAATTCCAATTACTTAAACCTAATGAATCATTATAATATATTTCTGGAGGAGGAGAAGATATTTCATCACACCAAAATGTCATACCTAAGTCGGCATTTCTACTTGTAATTGTAATATCATAACATTGCCAAAAAGGAATAAAACCATTTAAAAAAATCCAATGACATTGAGTAAATGAAGCATCATAATAAAAAATACTATCTCCATCTTGGTCTAAATCTGTTGAATAAGGTGATTGTCCTACGAACCAATACCAACCTGTAGTAGATTGTTTATTATGTTCAAACATAAAAGTTACTGATTGATTATAAATTCTTACTGTAACATCCCAATAAATAATATAAAAATGTCCATAAGCATTATAATAATAAGTAAAACATTCAGCACTTCCTATACTTTGATTATTAATATATAAAGTATAATTATTAGCATTATTATCTTGTTCATATTGTGCTAAATCTACAGATAAACCTATTCCTCTTATAGTAGTATCTATTGATACTCCATAATTTGAAGAAATTCTTGTTGTATCTATTTCTCCAAAATTTGTTATTCCATATAAATCTCCAATTTGAACATCGTATAAAGAAACATCATTTCCGCAATAATATTCAGATGTTTCATTTTCTCCTACCTCATAACTATTTGATAATATAAATGTTATATCATCAAAAAAACACTGTTGACTATTACAAGCAACTATAATTTTATCTATTCTATAACCATTAGAAACAAATCCAGCTTTAAATGGTTCACCACTAACTGTTGTTCCATTTATTTTATAATCAATATTGGAATCTGAATAAATAATAATTGAATTATTATACCAAGTTAATCCTTTATAATTACTAACAATTGTTTTTGTAACTGCACTTGAATTATAATATGAAATAACAGCATTAAGTTGTATTAATTTAATTAATGTATAACCTGTAGTAGTATTAACAAAAGAAATAATTGTAGTAGGAGAACCACCCAGCCATATATACCACCACCAATTTATATTTATTAAATAATTGAATTTAGAATATGATAACAATGTTTCTCCTGTGGAAAATGAATCTAAATAAAAACAATAACTTCCATTAGCAGGATGGTCAGTTGTTCGATGAATTTCTGTAAATGTTTGAAAACCTGAATTATAATTTGTATCTTCTGCATCCTCAAAATAAATAATATCGGCTGCTTTTACTATATTATATGAAGGAATATAAAAGAAAACACCACATAAGAATAAAATAATTATGAATATTGAGTATAATCTTTCTTTTTTCGTAACATTTCACCTTCTTCTATTAAATATATTAAGACAACAGAAAAAAATGTTAATGCTATACTACCTATTAACATTATAAATAAAATTAATAAACAACCAAAAATTAATTCAAGAATAATAAATTTATGTTTTTTTATTTTATTTTTCATTTGTTTTTTCCTTTATTTATATTAAATAATAAAGAAATAAAGAATAAAAGAGAAGATAATAATTATTTATCTCCTCCAAAGAAAGTTTTCACCGCTGTATATATAAGTCCAAATGCAACGATGATTAAACCTAATGACATTATTAATGATAATCCCATAATAGAGCTTAGGTTTTCGTCAGCTTGAACATATACAACAAAAGCGGCGGCTGTTGGTAACATAGCAATACCAACAATAAATTCAATTACTCCCTTAATTAAATTTTTCATTTTTCGATTTCACCACAAGAATAGTAATGCAATTCGAGTTTAAAAACTTTTCCAATAAGTAGCCAAAAAAATCCAATACTAAGCCAAAAAATTTTTACTATAGTCTAATTTTGAACGGTTCGGAAACGGATGATAATGAGTAGCATGATACGAGTTAACACTTGGCGTGTGTG
>Ga0209254_10007290_pt1 | contig 10200 bp, 10 predicted proteins | sample FrelakmetDIP11DI_FD_187148 | JGI IMG/M metagenome (GOLD analysis project Ga0209254, IMG submission 187148) | Freshwater lake sediment microbial communities from the University of Notre Dame, USA, for methane emissions studies - DIP11 DI (SPAdes)... | ecosystem: Environmental > Aquatic >...
GGTGACGGTTTGTCCGCCGGTTTGCTGGTTTTGCACCCGCAGCCAGTATGTTCCGCTTTTATGAGTTCGGTTGAAATTGACCTGCAGGTTGCTCGATCTGGAAACCCTGAATTTATTTTTTTCCATTACCTGGCCCAGGTTGTTCAAGAGTTCAATTTCAACGGAACCGCTTTGAGGACTGTCAAACTGAAGGACAACCATTTTTTTTGCCGGGTTGGGGTAAATTGTTGTACTAACGGTACCATTTTCAGAAAACGAAACTGTTTTTACTGCGCTCAGGAATTCTTTTCCCTGTGCATTTTTCTGGCGTATCCTGAAAAACAACCGGCCATTTTCTTCGGCGGAAGGAGTGAAAGTATAATCGTATTTAGCATTACCTACAGTCATTGCAGCACGGGTGTCCAGTGCCGTAAAGTTGGTACCGTTATGACTGTATTCGATGGTGTATGTATTGCTGATCTTTTCATTTTCGGTTATCCATCGCAGTGATATCTTACGATTATCCCGGACTACTGAGAAATTTTTCATGCCGGATGGAAGGATTATATTTGGGCACCAGTAGTAGGCAAGACGGAAGGTTCCCAATGCGTAAGTTTGAACCGTTGAACGATAGTTATTGCTTCCCTGTAATAAGGTTGTACTGCCGGTATTCGTAAAATCAAAAGATACAGTTCCGCTGGCACCAAGAAAGACAGCAGCACCACCGGAGGTTTCACTAAAGGCCTGATAATTGAATGTGGTATCTGGTCCCCACAAAACACTATCCACGCCTGTATTATATTTGTCAAGTGCAGCCGGCCCATATATTTTATTGACAGAATTACTATGGAATATTCCCGCAGGCCCATCCAGAATTACATCCTGGGTATATCTGAATCGGTATACCCTGGCACTTGAATCCAGGTTGCGAATACCCAGGCTGGCCACTGTAGTTATGTTGCCTGAAATTTTCACACAGCTTAGGGTTCCGGTGGCGGGATCAAATTTTGGGAAAATGATTTTGCTCAAAAAATCAGCAGTTGGAGCTAAAGTTACTGTGTTGACAACTGAATCCAGCGGGTCACCATTTGGGCAACTACATTGTGCATTGGAAATTTGGGGGGAAATGATTGATGTACTTAGCCAAACTGCACAAATAATTTTGTATAGTTTAAACATAGGGATTGATTTTAGTTTTACAAGAGGTATCGGATTGGGTAAAATTACATCACTTTAAATTCAATGTCAAGCCCTTTGAGGGATTTACTTAAATTATAAGTGATTACCTATTAAACGACTCATTGAGATAATTAATTTTAAAAAACGTGCATTGGCACCAAACCTTTCCTGTAGATTTGGCGCCCGTTGAAAACCATGAGAATAGCTATAAATACGAGGTTTGGTGCATATGAATACCTTGAAGGGTATGGGCGGTTTAGCCGGGAAATCAGTAATGGACTAGCTGCGGAAAATCCGGCAGATGATTTTTTCTTTTATTACGATCAGAAACTTGTTGAAAATAAACTGAATTTTGAGAATGTTAACCAGATTGTAATGGGCCCGCCGGCAAGGCATCCTTTACTTTGGAAATACTGGTACGATGTGAGGATACCAGCTTCACTTTCAAAGCATAAGGCAGATATTTTCTTTTCTCCTGATGGCATTTGCTCTCTGCATACCAAACTGCCGCAGGTTCTGGTTATTCATGACCTGGCTTTTCTGCATTATCCAGGGTTTATGCCCAAATCACAGTACTGGTTTTACAAACATTATACCCCTCAATTTATCCGTAAAGCCAAACGAATCATAACCGTATCCTCCTTTTCAAAAAATGATATCCTGGAGCGATATCCATTTGCAAAAGGTAAAATTGATGTAGTATACAATGCCGCTGACCCGGCTTTCCGGCCTTTTGCCTGGAAGGAAAAAGAACAATGGAAGGAGTCATTTTCAGGAGGTCGGGAATATTTCCTCTATCTGGGTTCCATTCATCCCCGGAAAAACCTGATTAATCTGTTGAAAGCGTTTTCAGGCTTTAAGAAACGGCAAAAGACTAACATGCAGCTCATTATAGCAGGGCGGATGGCCTGGCAGTATGAGGATTTTACTAAAGCATTATCCACTTTTAAATTCAGGGACGATGTTAAATTGACCGGCTATGTTCCCCAATCGGACCTGGTTCGACTGATGGGTTCGGCATATGCACTTGTATATCCATCCGTTTGGGAGGGTTTTGGAATGCCCGTGCTGGAAGCTATGCAGGCAGGCGTTCCGGTGATTTGCTCAGCCACCAGCGCGCTACCGGAAATTGCAGGCGAAGCGGCCCTTTACTTTGATCCGATGAACCCTGAAGATATAGGCCGGCAAATGGCCCAGGTTTATAAAGATGAACGAACACGGAGCCTGATGATTGAGCATGGGCTGGAAAGAGCTGAATCTTTTAGCTGGAGCCATTCCTGCAAACAGGTAAGAGAAATCCTTCAGGAAGCAGCAACAGGATAGATCAATCCGTAACTTCGCTTTTTTACTTATTTTGAAAATATTATGAATACATCAACCATTACAATAGATGTTGTGTTGGATCCACAGAAAATTCCCACTGAAATAAACTGGAACGCCAGTCAATCCAATTCTGATGAAAAACAAGCGGCTAAAGCCATGGTGGTAGCCTTTTGGGACGGACAGGAAAAAGCGGCAATGCGTATCGACCTCTGGACAAAGGAAATGATGGTAGACGAGATGGCTGATTTTTATTACCAGAATTTCATGGGCCTGGCGGATGCCTTTGAAAGGGCCACACATAACGGGGAATTGGTAGAGGACATTAAAAAATTTGCGAAAAATTTCTATACAAAGTTCAAGGATTTACAACAGAAAGAGATGCAAAAAGGCCTGTGAGAAAATCGAAAGTGGAAAATCGAAAATCGAAAGTAAAGGGCGAAATACATTTAGCTTACTAACGTCAAAATATAAACGAATGTCTCTCGAAAAAACAGTTAATGATCAGATTAAAACGGCCATGCTGGCAAAAGATGAAGCGGGCCTTAGGTCGCTGAGGGCGATTAAAGCAGCTATTCTGCTGGCAAAAACGGCTGAAGGAGCCGGAGAAGCCATGACTGCTGAAGAAGAGATCAAACTTCTCCAGAAGCTCGTTAAGCAACGGAAGGATTCACTGGAGATATTTACTCAACAGAGCAGGGAAGACCTGGCAAAGAAAGAAAGTGAAGAAATTGCGGTAATTGAGAAATTCCTGCCCAGGCAAATGGGATCCGATGAAATAAAAGAAGCCGTTTCGGCGATTATTGCGGCTACAGGCGCCACCACTCCGGCAGATATGGGTAAGGTTATGGGTTTGGCCTCTAAACAACTGGCTGGAAAAGCCGATGGGAAAACCATTGCTGAAATGGTGAAGCTCCTGCTTATCAAAAAATAAATCATTTATGGGTATAGACATTGCTTTTCTCATCATCCTTGTAATGGCCGCTGTAAAAGGCTTCAGCCGTGGGTTGATAATGGCTGTTTTCTCTTTTGCGGCTTTATTTATAGGACTTGCAGCGGCATTGAAACTCTCATCAGTTGTAGCCAATTACTTCAAAGATTCTGATGCCCTGCCATCTCATTGGTGGCCGGTGATTGCATTTGCAGTGGTTTTCCTTATCGCGGTCTTCATAGTTAAAGCGGCTGGTGGTTTGGTTGAAAAAACAGTACAATTGGCTATGCTGGGGTGGGTTAACAGGATAGGTGGGTTTCTTGTTTATGGCGTATTATATACATTGCTTTTCAGTGTCGGCCTTTTCTTTTTATCGCAATTGAACATGGTGACTGATAACATGAAAGCCAGCTCGATAACCTATAGCTATATTGAGCCATGGGGTCCATGGACAATTTCCGGTTTGGGTAAAGTGATCCCCGCTTTTAATAACGTTTTTGATGATCTGAAGGAATTTTTTGCCCAGGCAGGTACTAAGATCAAAGCCTGAGGCATTGAAAGTTAGCAGAGTAGAATAAAAACGGCAATATCAGGTGTTTTAATTTTCTTTGCCGCAATAGCTTCTTTTTGGAGATAAAAAATTATTTTAGCATTTAACGAGTGTAATTGTATAATTCTGATGACGTACGAAATAAAACAGGAAGCAAAATTCAGGTTTATTGAAGAAGGTGAAGGGGAACCTTTGGTCTTACTTCATGGCCTGTTTGGCGCTTTAAGCAATTTCGCCGATATCATAGAATATTTCAGACATCGCGGAAATAAAGTTGTGGTGCCCCTTTTACCACTCTTTGAACTCGACCTACTGCATAGTACCGTGGTTGGATTGGAGAAATTTGTGCAGAAATTCATTGAGCATAAGAACTACAACAATATCCACTTGCTGGGTAATTCACTAGGCGGACATGTGGCATTATTACATGTAATCAAGCATCCGGAACGAATTAAATCAATCATACTCACCGGAAGCTCAGGACTGTTTGAGAACGGAATGGGCGATACCTATCCGAAGAGGGGGGATTACGAGTTTATCAGGAAAAAAACAGAACTCACATTTTACGATCCAAAATCCGCTTCCAAAGAACTGGTGGATGAAGTATATAGTATTGTGAATGAAAGAATCAAAACCATTAAGATTATTGCCCTGGCTAAAAGCGCCATCCGGAATAATCTTGGTGAAGAGCTTAATCAGATTAAACAACCAACCTTGCTTATCTGGGGGAATAATGATAGCATCACACCGCCATTTGTTGGTCGCGAATTCCAGCGACTGATACCCAACAGTGAACTACATTTCATAGATAAATGCGGTCATGCCCCCATGATGGAAGTGCCTGACGAATTTAACAGGATTTTGCACCTGTTTTTACAAAAACTCAACGAGCCTGCAGCAATTAATAAATAATTGGGGTCTAATAGAGTAATTACTGAAATGACCATGTTTTGCGGACAGCTCATATCGGCCGAAATCACAATTCAGGGATTGCATGATCCTGTGGGTATGGTATTGCACCAGATGGAAGAAATGAAACTCCGTCACTTGCCCGTTTCCGATGAGGACAAATTCCTGGGCCTTATTGCTGAAGATGATCTGCAAGACGAACCGGATGATAATACGTTGGATAAATTACAGGATTACTTCATAAAATCTTTTGTTAAGGCAACAGACTATTTCCTGGTGGCAGTCAAACTCAGCCAGGTTATGGAGCTCGACCTAATTCCCGTTTTGAATGAAAAGAATGAACTCGAAGGAGTTATAACACGGGATACGCTCTTTCGGGAACTCGCCCGAATGACCGGCTCCGCTGAATATGGCTCACTAGTGGTACTTGAAATGGAAAAGAACGATTATTCTGTTGGTGAAATAAACCGTCTGGTCGAATCAAATGATGCACTAATTACCCAACTTAATACATGGTCGGATAACACTACCAGCATATTGACCGTTATATTAAGGATTAACAAAGAAGAAATATCAGATGTGGTGGCCAGTTTTCAGCGGCATGAATACCTGGTAAGGTATTATATGGGAGAAGAACTTTTTCGTAACGAGTTGCAATCCAACCTGAACCACCTGATGAATTATCTTAATATATGAGCCTGAACTGTTGGAGGTATAAAAAAACCTGATAGATGTGGATTCAAACCGGATTCTTTAATCCGGATTCTTTTACTTTGCCATAATGAGCGGATTCCGTACATATTGTTTGCTACTTGCCCTAACCTGTATCATTTGCCCACGCCTCTGGGCCCAGGAAACCGATGAAAAACCTTTTGAAGATGATCCTGCACTGAAAAAATCTCTGGTAACTATCCGGGATATTCATATAACCGGCAATCGGATTACTAAAAAATTTATTGTTCTCAGGGAAGTAACACTATTGAAAGGATCTGCCTATTCCATCTCGGATATCCTCGCTAATATTCGCACCAGCCAGCAGAACCTTATGAATACTGCTCTATTTGTGGATGTAACAGTGAATTTTACTAAATGGGAAAATGATTCATTGGACATTCTTGTAGACGTAAAAGAACGCTGGTATTATTGGCCTGCTCCCGTTTTCAGGCCGGTTGACAGAAACTGGAATGTGTGGATTAATCAGTATCAGGTTAGTTTCGAAAGGGTCAATTATGGCATAAAGTTCCAGGGTAAAAATGTGACTGGAACCAATGATAAAATAAACATCATCCTGCTAAATGGATATGCCAGGCAAATTGCTGTTAACTATTTCTATCCCTATCTTGATAAGAAACTCAGGCATGGATTGGGAGTGGATTTCTCGTACAGCAAAAACCGTGAGGTCAATTTCAACACTCGGAAAAGCCAGCAGAGTTTTTATAAGGACGAATCAAAATTCATCCGGGAACAATTATATGTGGGCCTTTCATATTCTTACAGAAAGGGATCTCTTAGCCGCCATACAGTAAGGCTTGGTTTGGTTATTGATAATGTAGATGATACGGTAATAAATCTAAATCCAAAATTTTTCAGTACTTCGGTTAATAATAACCGTTATTTTGAAATGCAATACCGTTACCAGTATCTGGGGGTGGATTATATACCTTATCCGACAAAGGGATACACTTTGGATTTTTCTTTCTTAAAGAAAGGAATTGGCGGACCAATGAATTTATGGCAATTCAATGCGCGGGTTTATAAACACTGGCCTTTGCCTTTTAAGTTTTATTATAGCCTTGGCGGCGAAGCAAGTGTAAAACTTCCCTTTAATCAGCCATTTATCAATACACCTTTTTTGGGATATGGCGATGCCTATTTGCGGGGAATGGAGTATTACGTTGTAGATGGTGTTGCAGGAGGATTCATCAGGAATACGATACGAAAGGAAATTGCCAGTGTGAAATGGAAGACTGGTATAAAATCAAGAATTTATGGTGAGATACCGTTTCGATTTTTTCTTAAAGGGTATGCGGATGTAGGGTACGTGCACTCTAAATTTAATACTACCGGCAATATCTTCTCCAATAAATTACTGTATACAAGCGGATTTGGCCTGGATATTCTGACTATTTATGATATCGTGTTAAGGTTTGAATATAGCTTTAACCAGTTGAACGAAAGGGCCTTCTTCTTTCACAAAAATGATTTCTGATTTAACCGTCTTGACGTTCAGATCACTATATCAGAATTCATCTAAATTTGCAAAATGAAAGTTGCCATATACAGCAGGGGAGGAGAAAATGTGCAAGCCGCAGATCTGCAGAACCTGACAGACAAGCTTGCCAGTGCAAAAATCAGTACTGTGATCCACGAAGATATTTTCAACCAGGTTAGCCATGCCCTAAATGAGCCGTCATTAGTAACTACTTTTAAGGATTCTGACGATCTTGATGATACATATGATTGCCTGATTAGCCTGGGTGGGGACGGTACCCTGCTGGATACGGTTACTCTTGTCCGCGATAAGAATATTCCGGTGTTGGGTATCAATTTCGGCAGACTAGGTTTCCTGGCCAGTCTGGGTAAGGAAAACCTTGATTCCGTTGTGCAGGCGCTTGCAACAAGAAGTTATGTAGTAGATCAACGAACCCTGATTCATATGGATGCCAATATTCCCCTTTTCGGCGATACTCCTTATGGACTTAATGAATTTGCTATTCATAAAAGGGATACTTCTTCGATGATCAAGATACATACATACCTAAATGGAGAATTCCTCAATACTTACTGGGCAGACGGGTTGATTGTTGCCACGCCAACCGGATCAACAGGATACTCTTTGAGTTGTAACGGACCTGTTGTCTTTCCCGATTCCGGAAGTTTTGTCATTACCCCCGTTGCTCCTCATAACCTTAATGTCAGGCCGATCATTGTACCGGATAATAATATCATTTCATTTGAACTGGAAGGACGCACGGATCAGTTCATTTGTACACTTGATTCCCGCAAAGAATTTGTTGACAGGAACGTTCAGCTGGCCGTTAAAAAAGAGAATTTTACCATTAGTCTTGTAAGGTTGCATGAAAAAAATTTCCTGCAGACATTAAGGGAGAAGCTTGCTTGGGGGTTTGATACGAGAAACTAGTAAAAGGCAGTAGCCAGTCGCCAGTAGTCAGTCGCCAGTCGCCAGTAGCCAGTCGGCAGTCAACAGCCCTTTAAACTTTAGAAAGCATTTGTATTTTCTTAAAGATCTTCATTTCTAAAAAGTATTTTTGGAAATTCCCCTGATTCTATTTGTCATATAATGATCATTCCATTTGTAAAGACAAGTATGTAAATAAGGGCTGTTGACTGCCGACTGGCTACTGGCTACTGGTGACTGGCTACTGGCTACTGGCTACTGGCGACTGGCGACTGCCGACTGGCTACTCGTATTTTTTAAGGTTTCTTTTAACATAAGAACTTAGTAATTTCGTTCTTTATCAATATGATGCGAATTTTCAGGTTTTTTATCGGATTAATTCTTGTTGGTATGGCCAGCCAGGCTCAGCCAGAGTCGACAGTATATGAGGGCGAGATAGGTTTTACCTTTGGTTTGGCGCATTATTTTGGCGATCTAAATAATCCCGGCGCATTTAACAGGCCAAAACCAACAGTGGGGGTTTTTTACCGAAAACAAATCGGCGATTATGTCGGTGTCAGGATAAGCGCACATTTTGCTCAGCTGGGCTATTCTGATAAATACAGCGATGTGGAATACCAAAGGAGGCGTAACCTGAGTTTCAATTCCAATATTTTTGAATTGGCACTGCAGGGCGATTTCAATTTCTTTCGTTTTGAACCCGGCAATCCTGACTATGTTTTTACCCCATATGTCACTTTTGGTGTCGGTTTATTCAATTTCGACCCATATGCATATCTGAACGAGCAAAAACATTTTCTGCGGCCATTAGGTACCGAAGGCCAGGGATCATCACTTTATCCAGAGCGACAGCCATACAGCAATATGGCAATCTGTTTTCCTATTGGAATGGGCATCAAATACAATATTCATAAGAATATCAATTTTACTTTCGAGGTCGCTCATCGGTTTACTACAACAGATTTCCTTGATGATGTAAGTACGACCTATGCCGGACCGGATGCTTTCCCGGTTCAACCTAACGGACAGCCTTCTATAGCTTTTTTGCTACAGGACAGATCATATGAAACTGGTGCACCTATTGGTGAAGCCGGCAGGCAAAGAGGGTTCAGTTCTCAGTTAGATAAATACATTTTTATTGAAGCCGGGATTGCCATTTCACTCACTTCTTATCGTTGCCCCAAGGCCAAATTATAGTATGGCAGGCTTAGATTTTCTTTCCTCAATACCCGCTGTTAATTTGTATCTTCGCGTCCGTTAATAAGTTACATGTCGCTTAAAGAACAAATAGATCTACACCGCCTTCCCAGGCACATCGCCATCATTATGGATGGAAATGGAAGATGGGCACAGGAAAAAGGTCAGGACAGGTTATACGGACATTTCCATGGTGTTGAAAGTGTTCGCAATATCGTTGAAGGATGTGCAGAGCTCGGAATAGAATACCTCACACTTTATGCTTTTTCCACGGAGAACTGGGACCGTCCATTAACAGAAGTAACCGGGCTTATGGAGTTGCTGGTAGAAACTATTCGCAATGAAGTGCCCACTCTTAATAAAAATAATATCAGGCTTCATGTAATCGGAGATATGTCGATGCTACCCGAATACGCTCAAAAAGCACTTGAGGAAGCCCTTTTTTTAACCAGTCACAATACGGGTCTTAACCTGGTCATGGCACTCAGCTACAGTTCACGCTGGGAGCTGGTCAATGCCGTTAAAAAAATCGCCCAGGACGTCCGGGCTGGTAAAATAGATCCAGATACCATTAATCAGGATACACTTCAGAAATATCTGGTAACCAGCGAGTTACCTGACCCGGAGCTGATGATCCGCACCAGCGGGGAATACCGGATCAGCAATTTTTTATTATACCAACTGGCCTATGCTGAACTCTATTTTACATCCACCCGCTGGCCTGATTTTCGTAAAGAACACCTCTATGAAGCTATCCTGGATTTTCAAAAAAGAGAACGTCGTTTTGGAAAAACAGGCGAACAGTTACAGGATGAAATTCCCGTTAAAATCTAATGCCGCCAAAGATTTGGGCTTTTCTTTAACAAACCTTTTCACAAAAAGCCGTTATTTTGCCCCCCGAAATAGAACCTGGATGAAGTGGATCTGTACTTTTCTTTCTTATTGTGTGATGATACTGTCAGCGACCTCTGCGTTTGCGCAAACAGATACCATTCC
>Ga0209254_10007291_pt1 | contig 10199 bp, 10 predicted proteins | sample FrelakmetDIP11DI_FD_187148 | JGI IMG/M metagenome (GOLD analysis project Ga0209254, IMG submission 187148) | Freshwater lake sediment microbial communities from the University of Notre Dame, USA, for methane emissions studies - DIP11 DI (SPAdes)... | ecosystem: Environmental > Aquatic >...
GTATGTTCAACAGTGACGGTAGTGAGGCAGAAATGTGCGGTAACGGAATCCGTTGTTTTGCCAAGTTTGTCTTCGAAAACGATATTCTAAAGGAAAAGACCATGCGAGTGGAGACCTTGGCTGGCATCAAAGAAGTGGTTCTTAAAGTTGAAAATGACCAAGTCATCTCCAGCAAAGTGGACATGGGCACAGCCACTTTCAAAGCAGTTGAAATCCCCATGATCACCGAGAAGGAAGAATTTGTCGATGAACAGCTTCTTGTAGGAAATGAAACTGTGTTCATAACTGCGATGAGTGTTGGTAATCCCCATGCAGTAATCTTCACTGAAAATCTGGATGAAGTGCCCCTTGATGACTTAGGGCCCAGTATTGAAACCCATGAAGCCTTCCCCGAACGCATAAACGTCCATTTCGTGAGTGTTATAAGTCCCAATGAAGTGGATATGTTCACTTGGGAGCGAGGGGCTGGTTTCACCCTAGCTTGTGGTACAGGTGCCACTAGCTCAGTTATCGCAGGTTATAAGCTGTCATTGCTTGATAAAGAAGTTTTAGTACACTTACCTGGAGGGGACTTGCATATAAGTATCTACGAAGAATATGGGAAACTAGGAGCCTTCATGGAAGGTGACGCCGTTTTAGTTTTTGAAGGAATGATGGAACTTGAGCTTTAATGCAAATAAAATCGATTTTCTCGATTATGCCACATTACTCTAGATGTTTACCAATTTTATGAATATCAATAGATGAGAAAACAGGTATTGAAGCTGTAATATTGAAACCAGTGCCAATATATCTAGCAATATACTTATTCTTTGTATCTAATTTCATCTAATTTCCGTGATATTATTGCTAGAATTGGTGAAACTCATAGATCAGCTGCCTAAGTTTTTGAACAAGAGTTCGTCCAATCAGGATAAAGCTATCTGCATTCTAGGTATCATGGGAAATAAAAAGGCTTTAGGGCCATGAAAATACCCTAAAGGATACAACGTTAACATAAGAAGGAAGTGTAAATTCCATTCAAATATACTGGAACGAAAAGAAAGATAAATATTTTTTTTATAATCCCTATCGAGTATCTGATCCTTATTTCTCTAATTCATCCAAAATATCCATTAAAACCTTAGCATTATTATGATTTTCATCTCCAGCCGTGTAGACTAGTGTTATGGTTCCCTTCTTCTTTTCCAAGTCATGCAGCCTGTTTAGAAGTTCATCTTTATCACTTAATTCTTCTCTGTACTTCTTTTGGAATTCATCCCATTTGTGAGGATCATTATTTAACCAGCGCCGCAATTCATGACTGGGGGCTATATCCTTTAACCACATACCCATCTTCAACCTATTCTTTGCCACTCCCCGGGGCCACAATCTATCAACCAGAATCCTGAACCCATCCTTATCAGCAGGGGATTGGTAAGCTCTTTTTATACGGATCATGTTTACCATGTTTTTGTTTGTATTTAGTGATACTTAGTATTTTCATAACGAGAATGTCAAAAAAATAAAATTTTCTTCGAACGAAATAATAATAGCTATTTTAATTTCTGTTTATGGGCTTTTATCTTTTAATTCATTATTTGTGGCTTTATAATTCTTTTTATTAAAAAAATAGTTTATATTGAGTTATAATTGATATTTTGGAATACTTTTTTTATGAGAACTTTATGGATATTTGCTAACTGAAAACTTGCCGTAAAACGAAGGAAACTATCATCATTGGGTCTCGTGAATACATTCTCTCCTTAATTTAAGTAGCTCTTTCTTTTTTTCTTGGAGGTCAGCCACGTTTTCCAGAAGTTCGGGTAACTTACCCTCTATGCATTGCACAGTATCATCCTGATGAATCCAAGTGCACCCTTCACAACTCCATATTTGCTTCTCTTTTATCCAATGACCACCTGTAGAAGGGTCTCCACAGGGATAGAATGGACAATAACAGAAGGAGCAGTTTTGTGGATGATAATGACAGGGATAGTATTCACAGCTAGTATTAGAGCCCCCAATACCTTCTCCTGCAAGATATTTCTCATAAAATTCAAGGGCCAGTGGATGCACGGCATGCGGAATAACATAACCCCGGGGAGTAATCATGTGCCCCGCATCAATATAGGTGAAGGTGTTTCCAACAATGAGGGTGGTATTCATATCCACTTCTTCCTCTGAAAGTTCACTGAGGGTGCTTATCTTGACCTTAACTCCTTTATTCCCAGTTTTAACTAATCCAATGGGAGTGTTGGGGTTTCTGATATTTTTGAGAATTTCCAATGCTTCTCTGAAAGGCCTGATCCTATTCTTGCTCCTCGGATTATAAAAAGCAATTATGAAATCAGCTGCAGCTGCAGCCCTCACTTTTCTTTTAATCTCTGAAATAGGGGTTAGAATATCACTCAAGCTGATTACTGAGAAATCATGCAATGGGGCCCCTAAAAGTGAAGCTGAATAGCTAATCGCTGTAACTCCAGGAATGACTTCCACCGCCACATCAGAATATTTCCCCAATATCTGGTAAAGAACATTGGCCATTCCGTAAACCCCAGGATCTCCGCTACTAACTAAAGCCACCTTAAGTCCTTGTTTGGAATATTTGATAGCTAGTTCAGCCCTTTCCAGTTCCTGACCCATCCCTTTGGAGATTACTTCCTTCCCCTCCAAGAGATCTTTAATTTGACGAATGTATCCACCATAGCCAATGATAACTTCGGCTGCTTCCAGGGCCCCCAGGGCTCTGATGGTCATGTCCCCCCGGCAGGGTCCTATTCCGACTACGCTAATCATAGTTTAGCCTTATAAAATGAATATTAGAAGAATTATGGATTATTGTACAACTTCCTGGTGGATGTGATTTGAATGCTGCCCACCTCTATCTGTACTCCATCAGTTTTGGTTTGAGCAATGGCAATGGCAGTGATACTATAGGTTTCATTAGGTTTAATTACGATTACACCACCTGACTGATTAGCAACGCCACCACCTGTCTGAGAATCTTTGTAACCCATGGCTGTAATATTCACATTTACCTTTCCCTGACCTTTTGTATTCTGGATAGTTTGGGCTGCGATGCTTTGCACATTAACCCCGTCAACACTTGCCTTGGTTTTAAGACTATACGCCACATCTTCCGGGTTAAGAATCTTCAGATTTTGCTGATTAGGTATTATCGGCTCATCTAAATTAAATATGGAGCTAACTGCATTGATCTGCATTCCAATGAGTTTACTAGCGTCAGGCGGTTGCTGAGTCACTATGGTATAGGATGCAAATAGACCTGCCTCAAAGAAAATGCCGAAAAATATGAGGAAAAGTATGACTTTAACAATTCTAGACAATAATATCACCTTAAATTCCTTAATCAATTAATTATCCTGTCTTATCACACACATCTTTAGTAATCATGTACAATTACATACAAATTTTCATCTAATATGGATTGTCTGTCCTATATAAATTATCATGTTGTACTCTTATAAAACTTGCAGTGAAAAGCTTCTTAATACATTCAAATAGCTAAAATTCTCTAAATAGCTTATATTTACATTAAGCCATATTAATATCAGGGGAAATTGTAAACACATATATTATTACAATGTTGAAGTATACTTAACTATAATAATGGTTCGACGTAGTTGTTTCCTATGACTGATGATATCATCTTTAAATTCACCAAAGCAGACATTTTATTAGATGAAACCGCTTACCAGAAAATAAACGCTCAGAATAATTCCAAAGAACTGGCAGATTCTTTGATCAGGCAGATAGGATTTACCCCGGTAGAAACATTAATTCTGACTGGAGAACAAGTTGATGAATATCTGGAACAGGTTAACGGAGGTTCTTCCTGTCTTCATCATCTTAAATCGAGCCAACTATCCCAAAGCAAACTTTTACCTCAAGACTATGACTTCCAAGTTCTGAAAGATGCCAGCCACAAGTCCTATACTAATGGAGACATAAAGGATCTTTCCAGCTATTTTACAAGTCGTTATTATAAATTAAGGGAATTATTAACTAAAAAAAATGAATTAAGAGATATCGATCCAATAAAAGATGCTGGAAATATGAATGATGTCATAAAAATTGTGGGGATGGTTAGTGACATTCGATATACTAAGAATAACCACAAGCTCATAGAACTTGAGGACGAAACAGGCAGTGCAACTGTCTTGATTCATAACGAAAACCATCAGATCTTCGAACTGGCTGAAAGAATTGTTAGGGACGAAGTTGTGGGAGTGATAGGCAGCCGAAAGGGTAGCCTAATCATGGCCAGTGACCTCATCAATCCAGGGGTCCCCCGCATAGAAGAGAAAACAATGAACTTCTCCACGGTTTTCCTTTCAGACACCCATATTGGGAGCTCCACCTTTCTGGAGGATGCCTTCACCAGATTTACCCGATGGATAAAAGGAGATTATGGAGACAACGAGCAGCGTGAAATAGCAAACAATATTAAATACGTGGTGATTGCGGGGGACATTGTTGACGGAATAGGTGTTTACCCCAGTCAAGACAAAGAATTAACCATAAAAGATATTCACTTGCAGTACGAAGAGGCAGCTCGTCTTTTAGGAGAACTTAGCCACGTGAAAATTATCATAGCCCCTGGAAACCACGATGCATCAAGACTCGCAGAACCCCAACCTGCCATACCAGAAGAATACGCTGAAGACCTTTATAAGTTAAAAAACGCAGAATTCACAGGAAACCCGGCCTTGATAAGTCTGGATGGTATAAACGTGCTTATATACCACGGCCGCAGTTTCGACGACTTGGCCATGACTGTTAAAGGCATGAGCCATCAGCAGTCAGATGTGATTATGAAAGAATTGATGGAAAAACGACACCTGGCCCCAATTTACGGTGAAAGAACACCCCTTGCATCTGAAATTGAGGACCACTTGGTAATAGAGGATATTCCTGACGTGTTCCATACTGGTCACGTGCATATAAATAGTTACAAAAAACATAAGGGCATACATCTCATTAACAGTGGAACCTTCCAATCACAGACCGAGTTCCAGAAGATATACAACATCGTTCCCACATGCGCCCAAGTCCCAGTGCTCCACCAAGGAAGCATCAAGATGCTGGATTTTAGCTAAAAATAAATTTAAGATTTATTATGAGGCATGTGAAATGCGAGTCTCTTTAACTGAAAAATTATCAGAAACATCACAATATCTTTACAGGAAAGGTCTTGCCCCAGGAAAATCAGGAAATATTAGCGTCCGTTCAAATGAAATAGTGGCCATTACTCCTGGTGGAGTCTCTCTTCGAGATGTAAATCCTGAAAAAGTAGTTCTGGTGGACTTTGCGGGAAGCGTGCTGGTGGGCAGTGAAACCCCTTCTTCAGAGCTTCCTCTTCACCTAGGGGTCTATCAATCCAGAGATGACATTCAAGGGATAGTTCACACTCATTCATCCTATGCTACAAGTTTTGCACTGTCTGGGAAGCCTATAAAGCGTTTAGAGGGGTTTGGAAAAGTGCATCGTCCTTATATGAAGATAGTGGATTATGCTCCGCCAGGAACCAGGAAGTTGGCTGATCTGGTAGTTGAAGGTTTAAAAGAAGAAGATGTGGTCATCCTAAAAGGACATGGCGTAGTAACTACTGGTCCAAGTATTGATGAAGCTTCTATTCTAGCAGAATTTGTAGAAGAAACAGCGAAAATACAGTTTGTGGCCCGAATGCTTAGCAAAGAGGTTCAAGATTAGATTCTAAGTATAATTCTAATGTTGAAATTAAAAATAATCTGAGTTTATTTATGGGTAACAATAAATATAACTTCTTTTTGATTTTTTTTAAATTAAATATTAACCATTTCAATCTCTAGTGTTTAACAGATTCTAATTCGCTTAAAACGTTCCAAATTAGCGTTCTAGCGTGAATAGGAATGTTTGGATCGTTGCTGATCTCATCCAGGATAGAAATAACTGTACTGGCCCTTACAGTAGGGTCATCATCATCATGAGACAATAAATCCTTAGATTCCTCTGCTGCCCTCCTAATGTTTCTTGGTACACTAGTATCCTCCATAATATGCTTCAAAATCTGATTACAGCGTTCAAATGCTTCTATCATAATAATGCCTCCTAATAGTTAAATTGAGCTTAAAATTTAATTCATAAAAAGCTATATCAATTTTCTTTATTCATTAAAAGGTAAATAGGTTTTGGTGAAGCGTTAGGTCTAAACAAAAAATTAGAGCCTCTATCCTAAAAAAACTATTTAATATTGATTGAAAAAATATTAAGGTTATTATAAGATTTGCCTAACTTTTTCATCAGTTTATTATTCAATTTACTGCTACAGCTACGGTAACTCCATTGAAAGCTGTTTTTTTCAATATTAAATGAGGGTTTTTCCCCGCGGCGATGAGGGCTGACGGTTCTGATACCCCCTTAACACCGAAATGGCTTTCTACCAGTTCTGAAGTTGAACATTCGGGGTGCGTGAATTCCTTAAGTGCTACTAATGATATGGTTTCCAATGTTAAACCCAGATGAGAAGCTGCATCAACTATACCTGGCTCGTCTTTTTTCATTTCTCCCGTGGCCAGAACATCTACCCGTTCCAGAGGAAGATTTAGGTACTGAAGCGCAGAACGAAGCGCATTTAAAACTTGATCTATAGAAACATTCTTCTTACTACCTATACCAACCACCAGCCGTTTAGGATATAACTCTAAGTCTGTTCCAGGGAAAGAGGCTTGGATAAAGTATTTATTCCAGTTATGGATGTTATAGGATCGGATAATTTGAGGATGAGTTTGCATAAAACGAAATTTTGGTGGTAAAAATAAGTCCGGCTTATTACCAGATACTATAAACTTGTTTAAATCAAGTATACTACTAGGATCAGTAATTTTAAGCCAATAATTAAGTGCTAACTCATCAATCCCCATTTTTCCCTGAAGATCTGTGGCGGTAGTAATCACTGGCATGGCACCAAGAATTCCAGCTAAGTTACGGGCGAAATTATTAGCACCACCCATGTGACCAGATAAAAGGCTAATTACGTGTTTACCATCCTCGCCAACTACTAAAACAGCAGGATCCTTTAATTTGGATTTTAACAGAGGACACAAACTACGGATCATGATGCCTGTAGCCATTACCCCTATTATACAATCATAATGATGGAAAATGGTTGATAATGTGTTTTTAACATTTTTATGGAACATGTCAACTTTGATTACGGTTGGATTAGTTTTCAAACTCTTAAATAACTTATCAGCCAGTAAATGGCCTTCTTCAGTTACACTAATAATGGCATATTTCATATGATCACTACTACGACTAAATTTTTTCCAACCACATTAATTATCCTTTCAATAAATCCGATTCTAGTTGTATTGAGGGAAATGGAATACAAGTTAGTGATATGATGTTTAAATCAAGTTTATTTAATGAATCTATCTCAATGTATTAAATTTGTTAATGATATTTGCAATAGTGTTGCTAACTCAAGACCATAAAACCAGCGTCACCATGATCAATGCCAAAAAAAGTGTGATTGTTACCTTACTGAGTAAAAGAGCTTCTGTAATTTTATCCAAATTAAAAAAGTCTGTTTTATCCCCAATAATGTAAACTCCTGGTTTAACGAGTTGAACACACAATGCACCTGCAGCCGCAGCCATTGGATATCCGGAATTGGGACTAGGGGTGTTTGATGCATCTCTAATCATTATTTGCCAAGATTTTCTCCAGTTCAAACCCATAAAACTTGACGCTATCACCACCAAAACCCCTGTGAGCCTTGCAGGGAAATAATTTAAATAATCATCAACTTTAGCAGGGAACCATCCTATATCAATATTTATTTTGTTTTTATAACCAACCATAGCATCCAGGGTGTTAATCACCCTATAGGTCACTGCAGCCAGCAGCCCCAAAATAAGTGGTAAGTGGGATGATTCTTCCATGCTTCCCATTAGTACGGTTTTTTGCAAAATAACCCCCAAAATCCCAAAAATAGCCAGATAAAATAAGGGGGCGATTGCTGAGTCTGTGAGGTTCTCAGTCAGACTCTCCACCGTTGCAGAAGTCAGTTCTTCAGGAGTGAGTTGGGAGGTTTCCCTGCTAACTAGCATGGAAAGAGAATCCCTGGCTTTTTCTAAACTTTTATTAAGATCTATTCTAACAAGATCGATCGATTCTAAGAGGAATTTGATGGAGAATGTAGTTGAAAGTAGCACAGCAGCACTCACGATAAAGAGAAGATAATTAAAATTAATAAATAGGTCTATTGTAAGATAAAACAGTGATAAAAATGCTAATAACAAGAATATTGTGAGTAAAACGCCTGATAATCTACTTCCAAGCTCCAGCAATGGTTTTTTCATTATATCGATACATTTTCCCATCCAGACCACTGGATGAATCTGACTAGGTAGTTCTCCTATGCTCAAATCTATCATAAGAGAAAGTATCAACACAATTAACAGTTCCATACGTAATCATCTTAATTGCCATCCATTTTAAGTGTTATTTTTTTCTTCATATCCTTGATATTTTCAAAGTGTCCGGTAGAATTTAATAGATTTTCTTTTTTACTCCATACTCTACTCAACAATAATTGCGAAATAATAAACGTAACCATGCATTTGTAGGGCATTGATAAGATTGATGATTCTATCAATCATGTGTAAACCTATTCTAAAAAAATATAAATGTAAAAATTTATCTTTATGTAGTGTTTTTAATAGTTGATGGTTTTAAATTGACTCAAATAGATTATAATTGAATAGATAAGTTATTTATATTATTATTATTATCTATTTAGACACAGAGAATTTTTGGATAATAAATTCTTTTACCGAGGAGGTGCTGCAAATAAATTCAAAAAATAGGAATGTAAATTTTAATTTAAATAAAAAATTTATTTTTACATTTTTAACTTTATTTGCCATATTAATATGTCTAATGCCCGCATTTGCTGAAGAAAATTCTGCAGGTGTAACTAATATTGTAACAACTGATTCTAGTCCAACTATTTCTACTTTAGATAGTAATGTTGCCGGTGATGTGACAAAAAATACTGAAGTTGCAGCAAATGTGCCACAATCAGACTCGTCGAAACAAATTTTAGATAAACAAAAACAGGGATCTGCGGTCATACAATACGGTGATGGAAGTGGCAACAAACTTTTAATATGGGCAGGAATTCATGGAAACGAAGAGGAAGCAAATATAGCAACTATGCAATACATGGAATACATCAAAGACCTTAAATTTGATGGAACTTTGTATATTGTTCCATTTGCTATACCAAAGGACACGGCAGTGAATAGAAGAGATTATGGTCCAATACGATATACTTATACTGCTTCAGTCCCTTATAAGAAAGGCTGGTACAAAAAAAAGTATGTGAAGTGGTATAAAAAGGTATATAGGATAAAGGGAAAACGTTACTATAAATGGAAGAAAAAAATAGTTTATAAATGGAGATATGGGTGGTTGTACAAACGTGTGACAAAAATTGGCTATAAATATGTAGATCCCAATAGAATAGCCAACCTTCCTTCAACTCCTGGATGGAATGTGGTTGAATTCGCCCGAAAAAATGGAATAACAAATATTCTGGACGTGCATTCAGGCTATGGTTTGTCTGGATATACTAAAGGTGTTATATACGCTACCACACCCACAACCTCAGCTTCATATGCGGGTGAAAGAAACTGGGCTAACTACATCAAATCTATAACTCAGTCAGCCGTTGAATATGGTTCTGGTCAACCGGGAATGGTAAGAATTCAAGGACACAAGTATGGTATCAGCACAATAACCCTAGAAGTAGAAAGAGATGGAAACACCCTCCAGTGGGCAGCAGTTGAATTAAATATGATTAAAGCTGCTTGTAGGTACTTCGGATTCCCAGGATAGTTGAACAAACTATATTCAAGAGAAATTTAATAAAAAGATATTTGTAATCCAATGCACTCGATTAAAATATCTTTTTTTCTTTTTTTAACACCGCAAATTGATCTGTGATATAAGATTATGTAACATCATTTTGTTCTAATGTTCTCAATTAATATTTTAAATTTTTTGAAGTTCAGGTATTAATTAATTACTAATATTTTAATAATATTTTCTTTAATTTTTAAGAGTTAGAGTTGTGTTTCTAGTGTAACTGATTTTGGGGTGAGATTTACTAAATTTAAACATTTTATCATAATATTTCACAATGAGTA
>Ga0209254_10007292_pt1 | contig 10197 bp, 7 predicted proteins | sample FrelakmetDIP11DI_FD_187148 | JGI IMG/M metagenome (GOLD analysis project Ga0209254, IMG submission 187148) | Freshwater lake sediment microbial communities from the University of Notre Dame, USA, for methane emissions studies - DIP11 DI (SPAdes)... | ecosystem: Environmental > Aquatic >...
AATTAATGCATATTCCAAAAACCCCTGCCCTTTTTCCAGCTGATGAGAGTTCACATCTGACCACCTCCTTCCACTTTCTATTATCCTCTTTTTGGCAGGCGTTTTCAACTCATTTTTTTGAATTTTTACTTACAGTTATGCAAACTTAAACCCGATCAAATCAAGGCGAAGAAAGTTCCGGAATCCAGCAGCAGAGGACTAAATCCCTGGCTGCTTTGACCTCATCCAGCCTGCCCACAGGGGTTACATGGGGAGCGGTTTTCAGCAGTTCTGGTTCGGTTTTTGCCTCCCCTGCAATTTTGATTAATGCCTCAGCGAAAGCATCCAGTATCTGTTTATTTTCTGTTTCTGTGGGTTCGATCATAAGCGCATCATGGACGATCAAAGGAAAGTAGTTCGTAGGGGGATGAAAACCATAATCCATCAAGCGCTTGGCAATATCCAGGGCGATCACCCCGGGGGCATCCTCCCACCTTCCTTCCAACACGAATTCGTGCATGCAAACACGATCGTAGGGCAGTTTGTAATATGGTTTGAGTTTCGCCAGAAGGTAATTGGCATTCAATACAGCATACTTGGAAATCGATAAAAGTCCATCAGGACCATGCATGCTGATATATACAAATGCCCTTACGAGCATCCCAAAATGACCGTTGAAAGATTTCACCCGGCCAATCGTTCTACTCGGACTACGGAATCCATAGAGGGGTGCCATATCCTCCGTGCCCTTTTCCATCACATCAACCACTGGCGCAGGAAGGAAATCCACCAGGTGGGAAGCGACACCGACCGGTCCGGAACCTGGACCTCCACCTCCATGAGGGGTGGAGAAGGTTTTATGCAGGTTGAAATGCATGATGTCGATTCCAAGATCGCCGGGTCGGACGATCCCGAGCAGAGCATTCAGGTTGGCCCCGTCACCGTAAACCAGGCCTCCAGCTGCATGCACAATCTGAATAACCTCAACCACATCCTTTTCAAAAAGGCCGAGCGTATTTGGATTGGTGAGCATCAACCCTGCGGTGGTTTCATCGCAGGCAGCCCGGAGAGCTTCCAGATCCACATCCCCGTTTGCGTCAGTGGGAATGGGAACAATCTCGTACCCTTTCATGGCAGAGCTGGCGGGATTGGTCCCGTGAGCTGAATCCGGGATCAATATCTTCGTGCGTTTGGAATCTTTCCTGGATTCGTGGTAGGACTTAATGATGGAAACCCCCACAAATTCACCCTGGGCGCCTGCCGCAGGCTGAAGGGATACTCCCTTGAAACCGCTGATTTCCTGAAGCCACAATTGCAGGTTATACATTATCGCCAGGCAACCCTGTACGGTTTCGACTGGCTGGAAGGGATGCACGGAAGCAAAACCGGGCAGTCGGGCTGCGCGTTCATTAACCCTTGGGTTGTATTTCATGGTACATGAACCCAACGGGTAGAAACCACCGTCCACCGAGTAATTTAGTTTTGATAAACGGGTGTAATGCCGAATAACGTCCTGTTCAGATAATTCCGGGAGGGGAAGCTGATCCCGAGCAAAGTTAACCGGTAAAGGAGTCTCCGGGACATCAGGGGAGGGATATTTCACCCCGATCCGGCCGGCGGATGAGATCTCGAAGATGGTGGGTTCAGCCATGTTTCACCTCGCTGAGGACATCGCATAACATATCAATATCCTCTTTATCCACCAGCTCGGTCACCGCCACAAGCATATGATCCTCAAGTGAGGGGTAATCGCATCCGAGGTCATATCCGCCAAGGATACCGTGATCGAGCAAATGCAGGTTCAAATCCTCTACCGATTCCGGGCAATGGACAATGAATTCATGGAAAAACGGAGAATCATCCAGAACCGCAAAACCGGGAACTTTGGCGATCCGAGAAGCCGCATAATGAGCTTTCTGATAGCATAAATTCGCGACTGATTTCAAACCATGTTTTCCAAGTGCGCTCAAGTAAACCGAGGATGCCAGCGCCATCAGACCCTGATTGGTGCAAATATTGGAGGTGGCTTTATCACGACGGATATGTTGTTCGCGGGCGGTGAGGGTGAGCACATACCCCTTGCGACCCTGTTGATCGATGGATTCCCCCACGAGACGGCCGGCCAGTTTGCGAACTAATTCCTTGCGGGTGGCGAAGATTCCCAGATAGGGTCCACCGAATGATAATGGGATTCCCAGCGATTGCCCTTCGCCAACAACGATATCTGCACCAAAATCACTGGGGGGTTTTAGCAGACCAAGCGACAAAGGGTTGACAGCAACCGCCAGGAGCGCACCTTTTTCATGAACAGCTTTTGCGAATTCGGTCAGATCAAAAATCCGGCCGAAGAAATCCGGATATTGCACCAAAACGAGCGAAGTATGCTGATCGACAAGCGAAATCAAATAATCCGGGGTGGATAAAGGATCCCGATCCGGATCATCTCCAGTGATCTGAATCTCTGCATATCCCCCTAGATAGGTACGCATCGTTTCCCGGTAATGGGGATGTACAGACGGCGCTACCACCATCCGGGGGCGTTTCCCAAAAAAGTGATGGTAGGCGAGTACCCCCGCTTCTGCGCAGGCAGTTGCCCCGTCATAATGCGAAGCGTTGCTTACATCCATCCCTGTTAGAGCAGCGATCAGGCTTTGATATTCAAATACTGCCTGCAGGGTTCCCTGAGAAATTTCCGGTTGATATGGCGTATAGGCTGTAAAGAATTCACCCCTTGAGATGACGCTATCGACAACCGACGGGATGTAATGGTTATATGCTCCAGCACCCAGAAAACAGACCAGGTCCTGGGTGGATTCATTCGATTGTGAAATGGCCTGTGCCATGGAAAAGGCTTCCATTTCGGAAAGCGCAGCAGGCAAATCCAGTTTGGGGAATCGATATTCCACCGGAACATCATTAAAGAGCTCGTCTATGGATTTCAGACCAAGTTCCTTAAGCATCTCCCCTGTTTCTGATCCGGTGTGCGGTATGAACATATTAATGCCGGCCTTCGCAATATTTTATATACGCTCCGGAATCCATCAGCTCATTTAATTCTGCAGGATCGCTCATTTTCACTTTCAAGATCCAGGCTTTTCCAAACGGATCTGAATTTAAAAGCTCTGGTGAACTGCTTAGAGCGTCGTTGATTTCAACCAATTCTCCCGAAACCGGGAAATTTACATCTGCCGCGGCTTTAACAGATTCTACTGTGGCACACTGCGTATTCTTCTTGCCTTTATCACCAATGGAAAATGGAACCTCGACAAAAACAACATCCGATAATTGTTCCTGAGCATAATCAGTAATCCCGATAACTGCGAATTCACCTTCAACGCGAACCCATTCATCTGTTTTTGCATATTTAAGTTCAGCAGGGGTTTCCATCTGGTTTCCTCCAAGAAAATGGATATTTATTGTTCGGTTTTCATTCTAAAAGCGAGAGAAATAAAAGTCAAGCGGATGTAGTGGATAAAGATGAATTATATAAGTTCAACTCATGATTTCCTTGCAAATAAAAGAAAACCGGAGAATTGGATTAAACCGGCAAAAATTAGGGCGTAATTCAACCCAAAAGTCATCGCCAACCAGGCGCTTACGAGAGGGGAGATCATTGTTGTAAGGTATTGTGTGGTCTGTGCAAAGGCAACAAAAGTCGGACTCTGATCTGCAGGAATATTGCGCATTAATTCATCAAAGAAAACGAGATTCAACCCCGCCTGGAAAAATCCAGCAATGCTCGCAATGAGGATGATTAATGCAGATTCCGTGGTCAGTGCGACCATAATTGGGAAAAGCGATAATCCCAATGTTGTCCAGAGAAGGATGGGTCTGGAACCACCTGAACGAGAAATATTAAGCCAGATAAAATACCCGAGAACCATGATCAATGTTTGACCCATGGTTATATATGCGATCGTAATATCCGGCAGATTAGCCTGGCGGACATAATAAAGGGGAAATAAGGGTGCTGCGAAAGCGACCCCGGTAAGGAATATAAATCGTTTGAATGTGAAAGAAAGAAATGAAGGATAACCTTTGACCGATTTATAAATCTGCCAGAAACGTACGATCAGACCCACGGCATCTGATTTGACAGGAATATTTTCCGGGATCGAAAGTCGCCTGGTGTTTATGAAGCTGAAAATCGCCCCGGTTGACACAAGCAGGAAGACGAGCTGGAAATTGAAAGGAAATTCACGGCGATTAAGGATTTCACCAATCGCAAGGGTGGTGGCGGTTGTGATCAACCCCACCAGTGCCCAGCGCCTGGAAAGCAATTCAAACCGCCCTATGGAACCAGCCACAGAACTCATAACAACATTGAATAATATGGTCAGAATTGCCTGCGGCAGGGTGATGAGACCCCAAACGAAGATTATTGCAGGAATCCATTCTGCTCGCGGAAGAATGAATGGGATCAACCCTGTTAGGGCAAAACCAGAGAGTTGAATAAGCCTGGTCCAACTGTACCAGGGTATCAGATTTCGTTTCCGCTGCAGCCAGCTGCCCAGGGGGATGGCGAAGAGCAGTCCGGCGATCGCAGGCATGGAAGTAAGCAAGCCCACCTGGAAATTGCTCGCACCCAACCTTGTAAGAAAAATTGCCAGGAAGGGTATCGCAGAGGTGCCATATCCAATAGCAAGCCCGTCCTGCAGAACGTATTTGAAATTCTGGTGCTGGACGGGATCTGTTATCTGTCTGGGAATGATTCGGTTGAGCATTAGATATTTTCTAGCGATTATAGCATCCCATAATTCAGTTGAAATCTCCTCATCTTAGCGTATCTAAAATGAAAATCCGGGTTTCTAAAGGGAATACGTATCGTCGGTATGGGTATAATTACGAAGTTCGAAATCCAAACGGAGGATCCCCTGATGGCATTAAATCTTACGATTGAAAATGTATTTTCCGCACATATAACTCTTTCCGAAAAGAAATATGATCAAAAACCTGTTGAGAAAGGGTACGCAAACCGGACCCTCTACGTGGATTTATCAAACAATCAAATTGATATCAAACCGGTTACAGACAAAATGAAAGAGATCTTTACCGGGGGCCGGGGTTTCTGTCTATGGCTTCTTTGGAATGCGATCCAAGACGGGACCAGATGGAATGATCCTGAGAATGAGCTCGTAATCGCCGGAGGTCCGATAGGGGGAATCACCGCCTACCCGGGATCTGGTAAATGCACTGTGGTGACGATCTCACCTACGACCTTTTCCGTAATTGATTCCAACGCTGGGGGTTATTTCGGTCCGTATTTAAAATTCGCTGGTTTTGATGCTTTAGAGATTCAGGGAAAAGCGAAAACGGATGTGATCATTGTGATCGATGGGGATGAAGGCATCGTCAGGATCGAAGAAGCCCCATTGGAATACTTGGATACACATTTGGTAAACCGTCAATTAACTGAAATGTACGCCAAAGATGAAAAGGAGATGCGCGGCATTTCTGTTATCAGTGCCGGGCAGGCTGCCGATCATGCGGCGATATGCGGGCTCAATGTTAGTTACTATGACCCGAAGAAATTGGAAGTCCGGTACAAGCAGGCTGCGCGTGGCGGGGCAGGTCGGGTGCTGCGAGATAAAAGGATCAAAGCCATTGTCGTCAAATACACACGCTTAAGCGGTAACAGTAACGGTGCTGTGGATCCCGAATTGGTGAACAAAGCCGGGAGACGAATCAAAGCAGAGATCTCGGAATTCGATTCGGTTCAGAACGACATGGGCGGGACTGGCACTCCTTACCTGGTGGAGATCATGAGCAAATTTGACCTGCTGCCCGTGCAGAATTTTCGATATGGGGCGGATGATCGGGCGGCACAAATTGGGGGGGCGTTATGGAAGCAGAAGTATGACCGTAGAGGACCGGATGGTTGCTGGTACGGCTGCACGTTGGCATGCGCGCATGGAATCACAGGATTTAAATTACAAACTGGTCCCTACGAGGGTGAATCCGTTTTTGTGGACGGTCCGGAATATGAAACCCTGGGAGCGTTGGGATCGAATTGCGGCATATTTGATCCCCAGGCTGTTCTGGAGTTGAATTTCTACTGCGATACCTACGGGATCGATACAATCTCCTGTGGAAATTCGATCGCCTTTGCAATGGAATGCTATGAAAACGAAATCTTGAGCCCGGAGAGGACAGGGGGGATGGAACTCACCTGGGGAAACAAGGATACTGCCCTTGAATTGATCCACCAGATGGCAAGGGGGGAAGGTTTCGGTGTGGTGGTTGGTCAAGGCATTCGTTCGATGAAAAAGTATTTTGCAGAGCAATATGGTGCGGATCAAAAACTTCTTGCAGATATTGGGATGGAAGTAAAGGGGATGGAAATCTCCAACTATATGCCCAAAGAATCGCTTGCCCAGCAGGGGGGGTATGCACTCGCCTCCAAGGGTCCTCAACACGATGAAGCCTGGTTGATCTTCATGGACATGGTTCATAAACAGCTTCCAACATTTGAGGATAAGGCTGAAGCTTTATTCTATTTTCCTGTCTGGAGGACTTGGTTCAGTTTGCATGGCTTGTGCAAGCTCCCGTGGAATGACATCATCCCGGTCAGCAATAAATCATACACAGGGGTTCAGGCTGCCAAGGTGCCTGAGCATGTAGAAAATTATTCCTGGTTGTATGAAGGGGTGACAGGGAATAAGATCGATATTAAAGGGATCCTGGAGCAATCCGAAAGGGTTTACCAGTTCCAACGGGTTTTCAACCTGCGCATGGGTTATGGAACGAAGGAATTTGATATTCCTCCTTATCGAGCAATGGGTCCGGCAACCATTAAGGAATATGAATCCCGCACTGAGCGGTATGACCAGCAAATCCAAAACGAGATTGGTGGCGAACCCGAAGGCTTGAGCACTGCGGAGAAACTAGCTATTGTTAGAACATACCGGGAAGATAGGTATGACAAACTGGTTAATGCAGTTTACCGAAGAAGGGGGTGGACTGAAAACGGGGTGCCAAAAGTTGAAACACTTCGCCGGTTGGGGATTGATTATCCCGAATTGGTCACCCTGGTAAAAAAACACGGCGGCTGAATTGGATTACTGGATCTCAACACCCGTTACAAGAAGGGTATTGCACCCCTGATCCATCCAATACCCCACATATTTTCCTGAAGGGTCATAAGCTTCGATCCGGTAGATTTCTATCCCATCGATGATGACCGTGTCTCCATTTTGAATTTTCCTTAATCTTTTGAACGTCTCCTGGTCTTTGGCGACGGTGTGTAAAAGGTTGATCTTCCCTTCAGGCATGGAATCGCTGGCGTATCTCCACGTGAACATATGATTCACAACAATCGTGTGCACGAGATCTGGTTGCGCATAGTCACCAGATGTCACCAAAATATCATACGAGAGCATGGGTGCCATTTGTTCCTCGTCCGGTGAAATATGGCGCACCAAACCGGTGAACCTGGATGAGGGGATCCTTTCATATGATATTTGCCAGGTATTGCCATCCTTATCCTTCATACTCGACTGATCAGATGAAAGTGAATAATCGGGGAAAGAGCGGGACCAAAGGTACAGGGGATCAAAATTCCATGTTCTGTACGCGAATAATGATCCAAAGAACACGATAGCTATCAAGAGAAATGCGGAGATGAAAGGAAGCTGTAGGGCACAACCGATTGGTAGAAAAAGAATATCTTTAATTGAATATCGTTCACCTGAGGATTTCATTGAAAATAAATTATAGTGGAATAACGATTAAAAATACACTTTTCGACAATGAAAGATAGATAATATTTAATTTTGAGTTATTGAAAGACTTGTGCTCCATTCAGGTATAATGGGATTATCGGAAATTTGAGGAGGAAGATAGACAATTTACTTACAGGGAAAAAGCAGCGCATGGCTCTGTGATTTTTATACAGAGTGACGAGGATGAGGGTTCGCAACCGCGAGGTTGCGTTAACCGGGGAAACCCGGGAAAATCGAAAGATCAGCGGAAGCCCTCCCGGTGGATATACCGGTTTTTTCCCAATAAAATGAGATCAAGAATTATCATAAAAAGCCGGATCAACTAGATTTGGCTATATTCAATTTGCATCGGAGGCCACATGTGCGGGATCGTTGGCTATATTGGAAAGAAAGACGCAACCCGGATTATCCTGAATGGTCTAAAGAAACTGGAATATCGCGGGTATGATTCTGCTGGATTGGCAGTTATATCCAGCAATGAAATCCAGATTCGCAGGGAAGCCGGGAAACTGGAAGTTTTAGAAGAATTGATCTGCAAGGACCCTATTCAAGGGCAGGTGGGTATCGGACATACACGATGGGCAACCCACGGAGTTCCCTCTGCTAGAAATGCCCACCCGCATGTTGGAAGCAGTGGGAAGGTAGTAGTAGTTCACAATGGGATTGTTGAAAATTATCTTGAATTAAAAGCTGAACTTCTTGCAGAGGGGGTCAGATTCAATTCGGAAACTGATACTGAAACAATTGTCCAGATGATCGAGAAATTCCATTCCAGTGGGAATGATCTGACCAAATCTGTGATGAGAACGGTTGCGCTTCTGAAAGGCGCTCACGGATTGGTTGTTATGTCAGTTGATGAACCGGATAAGATCATCGCTGTACGCATTGGAAATGCTGGAGGTGTGGTGATCGGGTATGGAAATGACGAAATGCTGATTGCATCAGATGTTCCAGCGTTGATCGAACATACCCGGAAAGTATCTTTCCTGGAATCACACCAGCTTGCAGTTGTCCGAAATGATGGGGTTGATTTCTTTGATCTGAAAGGCAAAAAGATCGATCTTCCTGTTCAACTAATCAGCTGGGATCCGATTGCAGCCGAAAAGGGAGAATACCGGCATTTCATGCAAAAAGAGATCCATGAGCAAGTTAGATCACTAACTGATACCGTGGCTGGAAGAGTGGATATGGAGAATGGTCTGATCATGCTGGATCAGTTAAACGCTACCCGGGAGGAACTGCAGCGGATCAAAAAAATCACGATCACTGCTTGCGGCACTGCCTCCCATGCAGGGATGGTGGGAAAGGTAATGATCGAACGGATAGCACGCATCCCGGTGGAAGTTGATATCGCCTCCGAATTCAGATATCGCGATCCGATTATAGAGCCAGATACGGTTATTCTGGCCATTAGCCAATCTGGGGAGACAGCTGACACTCTTGCAGCAATGGAGGAAGCGCGGAGCAAGGGAGCCAAAGTATGGTCCATTGTGAACGCGATCGGATCCCAGGCAATGCGTTTGAGTGATGGGTTTATTTCCATGCAATGCGGACCAGAGATCGGAGTTGCATCCACAAAAGCATTTACCGCGCCGCTTGTTGACCTATATATGCTCGCGATCCTTCTTGGCAGCAGTAGAAACACAATTAATGAAAAGGATCGAAAACGATTAGTACGCGACCTTAGCTTAATTCCCGACTTGGCTGGAAGGTGCCTTGACCGGGAAGCTGAGGTTGAAAGAGTGGCGAAAGCATTTAAAGATACCAAGAGTGCGCTGTATCTAGGTAGAGGTATCAATATGCCCATAGCATATGAAGGTGCGCTGAAACTAAAAGAAATATCCTATATCCATGCAGAGGCATATCCGGCCGGGGAGATGAAGCATGGGCCAATCGCTCTTGTCGATAAACAGCTACCTGTGGTGGCAATCATTCCACAGGATCCATGGCATGACAAAATGATCAGCCAGGTGGAACAGGTGAAGGCGAGGGGGGGAGTTGTTGTTGTAGTGGCAACCGAAGGGGATCAAATAACAGGAGCGATCGCAGATTATGTTCTTGAGATCCCTCCCACACCGTGGCTGCTATCTCCGGTTACAACAGTCATCCCGTTACAAATTCTCGCTTATCACATTGCAACGCTTCGAGGACTTGATGTTGACCAACCCCGCAACCTGGCCAAATCGGTTACTGTAGAATAGATCCAAAATTTCACGTAAACCGTTTGAGGTGTGTTAAAATTCCTCAGGCGAATCTCAAGCATATGTATAACGCGGACACAGAATTTCTTTACCCAACCCGGGTTACACCGGGACTTCGCAATTGCAGAGGTGAAATCTGGGAAAAACTGGTTGATTACGTCACCGGGAATACCGCCTCCGACCTCGATAAAGCAGCTTATACCTTGATGATGGTTCGCCTGGGCAGGTGCGTTGATTGCGATGCAGATTCATTTCGTGCTTCCCAGGGATGCACACAATGTGCGAAGCAGATGATC
>Ga0209254_10007293_pt1 | contig 10197 bp, 7 predicted proteins | sample FrelakmetDIP11DI_FD_187148 | JGI IMG/M metagenome (GOLD analysis project Ga0209254, IMG submission 187148) | Freshwater lake sediment microbial communities from the University of Notre Dame, USA, for methane emissions studies - DIP11 DI (SPAdes)... | ecosystem: Environmental > Aquatic >...
GCCCGGCTTACAGTCCGGAACACGACAACCGGGGAGACCGGCAGCAAGGAGTACTACGTCATCATCCAGGACAGGACGCTCGGCGTCGAAGTCAACGTGGCGATCGACGAGGGGCTCTGGTACTTGCAGAAGACCATGACCCGGTCCGGGTCCGACGGGTATTGGGTCAGCAGTTACTGGGCGGAAACACCGGCTACCCTGAACGCGTTCTTCGTGAACGGCCACCTCGAGACCGGGGACCCGAACAACCCGTACACCGAGACGGTGCAGCGGGGCATGCGGCGGCTGTTCACGCAGCTCTACGCGACCGCCATCGGGAACCAGACCTACCCGGCGCCGATCGGGACGGTGAATCCCGACAGCAACGGCAACGGGCTGGCCATCTACTCCTCGGAGAGCTACAACTACGCTGGCGGCATTTACATGGACGCCATCGTGGCCAGCGGCACCCCTGACGCAGTCGCTCCAACCGGCGGGGCGAATGTGATCGGACGCAAGTACAAGGACATCGTCCAGGACATGGTCGACGGCTATGCGTACGGCCAGACAGACTCCGGGACGTATATGGGGGGGTGGGGTTACAGCTGGAACAGTGGGAGCTCCGACAACTCCGTGAACCAGTGGGCTTCCATCGGCCTGCTCGGAGGCCAGTCGGTTATCAACAACGGGCCCGACGGGATCCCGCACACCCCTGATGACGTGACATGGGCCATCGTCCCGGCGTTCGTCAAGACGGCCAACAAGAATTCCCTGAACAACACGCAGGCCACCACTGCCAATTGCGGCCCTTCGAACGATGGCGCGTTCGCCTACACGAACAGTAACTGCTACTTCCCCTGGGGACCGTACGGGACCACACCGGCGGGCATGGTGCAGATGGTCCTGGATGGCATCGGACGGGGCAACGCGCAGTGGGACAGAACCGAGAACTTCATCCGGAACAACTTCTGCTCCTCCAGCAGTTCCTCTGCCGCTTCGCTCCGGCGGTACTACTACGGCCTGTTCTCCTTCACCAAGTCGATGCTGCTCACGCCGGGCGGAGGCATCCAGTTCCTGGCGAACCAGCCCAGCGGCGCCAATCCCATCGACTGGTACGCGGCCCAGACCACCGACGGAGCCCCTTGCAACGGCGTGGCCCGCACGCTCCTGAGCGACCAGCTCGCCGGGGGCAACTGGAACAGGCCCAACGACCAGGGCTATCATGCGTCGTTCACAACCGCCTGGGCGATCATCATGCTCAACCGGACGGTCTTCGAGTCCGGGGTGCCCGTGGCGGTCGCGAAGGCCACGCCCAACCCGGCCATTGCCGGCCAGATCGTGCAGATCGACGGCTCCACGTCGTTCCATCAGGACGGCGGCAAGCTGATCGATTCCTGGGCATGGGACCTCGACAACGACGGCTCTTTCGATGACGCGTCGGGCCCGTTCGCGAGCGTGTCATTCCCCGTGGTCGGCTCCTACCCGGTGAGGCTCCGTGTGACCGACAACGGGACCCCGGAGAAGGTCGCCGAGACGACCGTGACCGTGGTGATCAATACGCCTCCCCTCGCCCCGACCGCCAAGGCGGGCGGCCCGTACAACTTCTGTCCGGCTGCCACACCCTGGTATCTGGACGGCGGGGGCTCGATCAACCCGGACGAAGGACAATCCGAGGCGGCGGTCCCGCCGTTGCCCGGCGACACGATCGTCAGTTATCTCTGGGATCTGGATGGGGACGGGCTGTTTGACGATGCCTCGGGGAAGCAGCCGGACGTGACGGCCTTCTTCACCGGCAAGGGTCCCGGCAGCTATCTCATGCAGCTGAAGGTGACCGACCGGACTGCGACGTCGTACCCAAGCAGCGGGTTCCCGGATCTGTCCGACACCGACTCGGGGATTGTCACGGTGCTCTCGTCAACCGCCCCAGGGTGCGCCTGCGTCAGCAACCTGATCGCGCGGGCCAAGCCCTCCAAGGTGCAGCTCACGTGGTCGCACAGCGGGGCGCACCACTACAACATCTATCGCGGCACGATTTCGGGAGGACCGTACCTCAAGATCGGATCGACGACGTCGACCTATTCAACCTACCTCGACATGACGGTCGTCAACGGGACGACGTACTACTACGTCATCCGGCCGGCGAACCTGCTCGACCAGGAGAGTTGCCAGTCGAACCAGGCCTCGGCCAGGGCGGTGGCGCGGTAGCAGCGGTGCACGTGCGGCTGCGCGCCGTCGCATGGCGGCGCGCAGCCGATTCTGCGTCCGGCCTCTCGCATTTTCCCTATAATGGCGCCAGTGTGAACGGAGGCAGCCGGTGGGGCCTGAGGTGTCTGTCACGAGAACGCCACGGGGACGCTTGCTGCCAGCGGGCCTGCTGCTCCTGGCGCTTGCCGATCCCGCCTCCTCGCTGGCAGCCGCCCAGCCGCCTCCCCGGAACCCGCCGCCACCCGGTCCCGGTCGTTCGTCCGCGCGGCGCGTGCCTCCCGCTCCGAAGAAGGTCGGCGAAAACCTGGTCCGGCTCGGCAGTATCCTGATCGACACCAAGAACAACGAAGTGACCGTTTCGGGGCGCATGCTCCCCGACCAGACCCTGGAGTTCATCGCCTCGACCAGGATGGGTGCGAAGTCCTACGAGAGCGCCATCGAACTCGACACGGATGCCGTCACGTTCAACCTGGCCATGATCATGATTGGGCTCGACAAGTCGCGCGCCGTCGTGCCCGAGGTGCACTTCGGACCCACAGTCGCGGGGGACCCGGTCGACATCTGGGTCGAGTGGGGGACTGGCAAGGCAAAACGCAAGGTCCGTGTCGACGAACTGCTGTACGACGAGCGGGCCCAGAAGGTGCCTGAAATGGGCGCCTGGGTCTACACCGGGTCGACGATGTATCCCAGCGGGGATTTCGCGGCCGAGGTCGACGGCGTCCTCATCGGCTTTGTCCACTCCCCCGCATCGATCATCGAGAATACAGTCGGGAGCGGCATCAACGCTTACGGCACCATCAAGCTCAATCCGGCGCTCAAGCTCCAGACCGGAACGGCCGTCAAACTGACGGTCAAGGCGATACCGAAGAAGGACCCGCAATAGCGTCAACGCCAATGCCCGATCCCGGACTCGGCCGCCACGGCTGGCGCCGCAGCGAAGTGCCCTTCGCACAGACCATCGCCTCTTTGTCCGTCTGTCTGGCCGCCGTGCCGGCCGTCATGGCCGGCACCGGGCACCTTGGGCTCGGGCAGCGGCAGCTCACCGCGATCTTCATGACGGAACTGGGGCTGGTCCTCTTCCTGGTTCCGCTTCTGGCCGCAACCATGATGGCCTCGGAGAAGAGAGGCCGGCAGGATTTGCAGTTCCTGCTCCCGCAACGGGAGCCTGCGCGCCGCATCTGGGCCGTCTTTTCTCTCCCGCTGCTGATCACCATCGGCCTGTGCGTGGCTCCCGGCCTCGCTGCAGTTCTCCTCGCAGCGTTCTTCGGCGGTCTGCCGGCAACGACCATTATTGCGACCTCTCTGGCGATGGCGCCCTTTGCGGTCTGCGCGTTGGCGCTGGGGTGCTATGTCTCGCTCGTATGCCGGGACCTCGTCTCGGCCGTGGCACTGGCGCTCCTCATTACCATCGTTGTCTGCGCAGGGCCTCTGTGGCTGGGGCCGGTGATCGACGCCACTCCGGATGCTTCCCTTCTTATCCAGCCGTCGCTGGCGGTGAATCCCTTCGTAGGGCTGGCGTCGGCCATGGAGTTCGACCTGTTCCGGGCGGAGCCCTTCTATCAGATTTCTCCGATCGGCCAGCGCAAGTTCGACTACCCTTCCTGCTGGACGGTCGCTTCGGTTCAGCTGTTGGCGTCGTTGCCACTGTTCTGGCGTTCGGTGGTCAGGATTCGCAGGATGGCTGAGCCATCCGCATAGCCGCGAGGAGTCCGTATGCGTTTCACCCGTGTCGTCATCGGTGTCGCCCTGGTGCTGTCGTGCGCGCTTGGCACGGCAGATGTGCAGACCCAGTCTGCCTCGCCCACCATCTCGCCCGAGCTGCGGGCGCAGCTGGAGGCCAGCATCCAGCGGGGCGTGGCCTATCTGATGAAGAACCAGAAGCCAGACGGGTCGTGGGAGGACTACCCGGGCATCACGGCGCTGGCCGCCACGGCCATTCTCAAGCAGCCGGGCAACGCCTCCAGGAAGCCCAGCCCCGAGGTCAGGAAGGCCCTCACCTACCTGGTGGCCATGGCGAAGCCGGATGGCGGCATCTACGACAAGGACAACCAGAACTACAACACGGCCGTGGCCATGATGGCGCTGCTGGCCTCGGGCAACCCTGAGTACAAGCCCCTGATCGCGAAGGCGCAGAACTTCATCGTCGGCCTCCAGCGAGGCAATGGCGATGGGATAGAGCCGTCGGATAAGACCTACGGGGGCATCGGGTACAACAGCCGGCAGCGTCCCGACCTGCCCAACCTCCAGTATGCGCTGGAGGCCCTCAAGGCATCCGGCCTTCCAGAGAGCAGCCCGGCCTGGCAGCGGGCGCTGAAGTTCATCCAGCGCACGCAGAACCGTACCGAGTCCAACGACCAGTCGTATTCGCTGAACGACGGCGGGTTCGCGTACAGCGCGGGGCTGGGATGGCAGAACACCGGATTCAACTCGTACGGCAGCATGACGTACGCCGGCATCCTCAGCTACAGCTACGCCAACGTCAAGAAGGGCGACCCGCGCGTCGAGGCCGCCGTGAACTGGATTCGTGAGCACTACACCGTGGACGAGAACCCGGGCATCGGCCAGAAGACGGTCTACTACTACTATATGGTTTTCGCGAAGGCCCTCCAGGCATATGGAGAGCCCATCATCGTCGATGCCAAGAGCAGACAGCACAACTGGCGGGAGGATCTTGGCAAGAAGCTTCTGCAGTTGCAGCATCCCGAGGGGTACTGGGTGAACACGGAACCCGCGGAATGGCAGGACAAGCCCGTGCTGGTCACATCGTTCGTGATCATCGCCCTCGAGCATCTCCTGCAGTAGGCTCGCCGCGCGGCGCGGGGCGGATCGCACGCAAACCCGGCCTCGCCGGTCCGCCCCGCGCGCCAGCGCTCGAAACGGACACCATGCTCGAGCGGCCATTCATCCCGGGGGACGTCGCCCCCCGCCTCCGACGGCGCGTTGCGGGGCGCCGTCTGCCTTGGGCATTACTCGCCCTCCTCGCGGTGCCACCGGGAACGCCGGTCCGCGCTTCCGCTCCCGCCGGCGAGCGTGCGGCGATTCGCGGCGTGGTCGCGGCGGGTTTCGACGGGTACTTCCGCGTCGGCCGATGTCTGCCGGTCAGGGTGACGCTGACGAACGAGGGCCCTGATGTCAGCGGCCAGATCGTCGTGCGGCTGCAGGGCGAGTCCTACGTCCAGTCCGTGTCGCTTCCGTCTCCGTCCCGGAAGACCCTGTCGTTCTACGTCATCCCATCCGCGGACGTTCGCGAACTGGAGGTCCTCGTCGAGGCCCGCGGCGCGCCCCTGATTACCCTCCGCACGCCCCTGCGCCGCCTCGGGCACCAGGAGCAGCTCGCCATCGCATCGTCGACCCTGAGGTCCGGGCCGCCCGCCCGGAGTCCATCCTCTGACCCGAGTACCAGGGCACGAACGGTCTTCATCGAGCTCGGGGAGTTTCCTGAGAGATGGAGCGACTACGAGGCCGTCGACGCCGTTCTGCTCGACTCGTCGGACACCGCGCGTCTCGGGGAAACCCAGCGAAGTGCGTTGCGGCGCTGGACGCTGGTGGGTGGCGCGGTGAGTTTGTTGAGCAGAGCGGGGCGCGGGGCGGACGGGACGCCGGGCGCCGGCACAACTGGCCCCGGGAACACATCCGGGGTGGTCACGCCTTACGGCCTCGGTTCCTTCCGCCAGACCGCCAGTCTCGATGCGCCATTCGCGGCCATGGAGGATTCCGGTAAGGCCTACCGGACGTCGTTGCCTGACGTCGACCAGGAGATCTTCGCGGGCACCCGGCTCGCCAAACCCTTTTCTCGAACCTACCTGGTGTGGTACGCGGGGGCCTTTCTCGCCGTCTACGGCCTCGCCCTCGCGGCCTCGCTGCGCTTCCTGCGTTCGAGGAGGGGATGGACCTTTGCCGCCATGGCCGCGATCGCGCTCATGTTCTCGCTGCTCTCGCCGGCGATGGGCTGGCTGGCACACGCCGGCAACGCCCCCGTGCGTCAACTGTCGCTGACGCACGTGTTCCTCAACAGCGTGGATCTGTTCACGACGAACCAGGTTGTGCTCCTGTCGCCGAGGCGAACGGTCCGCCGGCTCAGCCCGACGCTGCCGGCGGCGTACCTGGTTCAGGACCGGCGGGAGGACTCGGGCGCCGGCGGCGTTTACGAATTCGCGGACAGCGGCGTCCCGACAGCGGCATTCGACGCGCCTCTGTGGATGACGCGGCTGGTCAGCGTTGCAGGATTCCCCGCCCAGGGTCCGTTCATGGCGCTGCGCGGCGAGGACGCGGTCACGCTCGTGAACCGGTCGCCGTTTCTGCTTCACGAGTGCTCCTGGATCCGGCGCGGCGTCGCGACCCGAATCGCCGACCTGCCAGCCGGCCAGGAGCGTGTGCTCGATCCCGGGTCTTTCGAAGGCAACGACGGCGCCGTCCTCGAGGACCGCCCGTCCGCCTTCCTGTCCAGGGTTGTCGCCGAATACGAGAACGAATCGCGCACCGGCACCATCGGCGATTGTGTCGTGTGCGCGACGGGATCACCCGCCCCGGCCGTGACGAGCGACGTTCGCGATCTGTCTTTCAGCGGATCCGCCGCCGTCGTCTATCATCTGGGAGCGCGGCAGGCCAACGCGGCTGAATCGGGCACGCGATGATCAAGGCGCGAGGGATCTCGAAGTACCATGGCAGGGTTCAAGTCCTGGCCGATGTCGATGTCACGCTCGCGGCCGGACGGAGCCTGGGCCTGCTTGGGACGAACGGCGCGGGGCGAACGACGCTTCTGAACATTCTGGCGACGCTGGTCAGGCCAACCTCGGGTCATCTCGACATCGACGGGACAGACGCGTTGCGCTACCCATTCCGCGTGCGTCCTGACCTGGGGTTCGTCCCTCAGGTTCCGGCCTTCCACGGCGACATGACCGTAGGCGAGCTGCTCGAATTCGCGGCGGCCATGCGGGTGCCGGCACCAGGAAAAGCGGGACCGCCGGTCCACACCGAACCGGTGTGTGACGGTCTGGATCGGGCCATGCCGCTCAGCGCGTTGTCCGCCGGGTCGGGGCAGAAGGTCGCTCTCGCGGCAGCCCTCGCCCGCGGACCGCGCCTGCTGCTTCTGGACGAACCCTTGAGCCATCTCGACCCGATGGCCGCCTCGCGCGTTCACGGGGTGCTTCGCGACTTCCACGCCCAGGGCGGCACCGTTGTCATGGCATGCAACCGTGCCGCTGATGTCGAGGCCCTTTGCGACGAGGTGGCGTTCTTCCACCGCGGCCGCCTGCTGCGGACGACGGAGATAGGACGCTCGGGCCTGGACATAGGCGCCGTCTTTCAGAGCCTGGTGCAGGAGGACAGCCTCGTCCGGGAAGACCATAGACCAGGCAGAGCGGGGCGGGATCGGTGATGCTCCGCATCGCGGCCAACGAGTTGAGGTCGCTGGCGCGCGACAGGGCTGTCCGCGCCGTGGTGGCGGGATACCTCTTCGCCCTTCTGGCTGCAAGCCTGGTGCACATGGCCGGCTTCCTGTCCGCCGGAGAGTCCCAGGCTGCGCAGGTGGGTGATCTGCTTCTTCAGCGGATCACCAGCACGCAGTTGGTCTTTCTGGCGGCGCTGACGCCCTGGCTCGTGCTCCGGTTGCGCCACGGCGGCTCGACCCGGGACCTTGTGCCGGAGCCGGCCGCCATGGCCGTTGCGCCCTGGCAGGCCGTGCTGGGAACACTCTCTGCCCTGACCGCCTGCCTGTTCGCTCTCCTCAGCGCGTCCCTGCCAGTGCTGTCCATGATCCGCCTCTTCGGCGCGACAACTTACCGTGAGATTGCGTGGTCGCTGGCCGATGCGTTGCTGCTCCTCCTCGTCCTGGTGGTGCTCGTCCTGGGCCTCCGCCTGAACTCCAGGAGCCGTGCGGCGTCGTGGGCGTTCTCGTACGTTGCCCTTGGCGCCGTCGCGCTTGGATGGCACAACGCCTTCTCGTCGATGGACCGCGCCTCGTCGAGCATGTTCCTGCTGCTGTCGCTTTCGTTTCTGGCACTGTTGTTGCTGGTCTCAGCCAATTGGAGCCTCCGATATCCGAGGATTGGCCGATGACGGACGCAGAGCGAATCAGGGCCAAGGTGAACCAGGTGCGCGCGAGGCTCTTCCTCGCCCTGCTGGCGAACTTCATGGCCGTCGCGGCCTGCGGAGTCGTGCTGGTGGCCGTGCTGGCGGGCTTTCGGAGCGAGCCGGCCGGCCGGCCGATCGCGCTTGCAGCCGTCGCGTTTGCGCTGACGGCGGTTCTCCTGGCGTTTCTCAAGACGCCGTCGGGACCCGCGACCGCGGAACGGATCGATCGGAGATTGGGGCTTCAGCAGCGGTTGGAGACAGCGTGGGAGTGTCTGGCGTCCCGTGACGAACTCGACCTGCTGCTCCTTCGGGACGCGGCGCAGCGTGTGCACTACGTGCAAGCGTCGATCGTGGCGCCGCTGAGGCTCTCCCGGGCGACGAAGATCTCGGTCCTGGCAGGCGTGATGCTGATTCTGGGTGTGAGCAGTTTCCGCATCCTGGATCGGTCGAATCAATGGGGCGTCTTCCCATTGGAGAGCAGCGCCAGCGCCGGCCAGGGATCGTCGCCGGCTGGCGCAGCCGAGAGGACGACGACCCGGGCGGCCGAGGCGCCGAGACCCGGGCGGGCCGTATCCCGACAGACCGGCACACTGGACGGCGCTCCTCAGTTCGCGGGACGCGCCAGCCAGAAGCCCGGGACTGCGCAGGACGTCTCGCTGCTCTTCCCGGCACAGGAACCGCCTTCTTCCCCCGCCGCCGACAAGGGCGCGTCTGCCGACCGTCCGGGCGATGCCTCGCGGCGGGCCGACGCATCGAGCCAGGTCGTTAGTCCCCAGTCGGACGCAGGCGCGCCGGACAGGCGGGCCGCACCAGGCGGCGAACTCCCGGTCACGCAGCCTGGCCGGGCGCCCGCCGATCTTCCTTTGGGGGCCGCATCGCCCGGATCAACGGCGGGCGCTGCCAGTGTCAGGGAATCTCTCCAGCAGACCGTGGCTTCGCCGAGCGGCCAGTCATCCGGACGCAGCGGCGGGAGCAGCGCTGGAAGCGGCGGCTCGGCGGCTGGCCGGGCGCAAGGCCGGGATCGGGGGAGCGCGGAGAACGCCGATGCGGCGTTCATCGCGAGGTACGCGCGTCAGTACCCGGCGATGGGCCCGGTGTCTGACGCGGTGCTGGCCAGCCAGGGCATCCCCCCCGGGATGAGACAATACATCGCCGCCTACTTCGCGGCGATTCACCGTTGAGAAGCACTCATGCCATCACTCGAAGAGCAGTTCGACGCCTTCACGCACGTGTTCGACCGGCTCAAGTCGGAAGTCGCCAGGGCCTTTGTCGGCCAGCCGCACCTGGTGGAGCACGTCCTCATCTGCCTGTTCTCCAACGGGCACGCGCTGCTCGAGGGCCTTCCCGGGCTGGGCAAGACGCTGCTCGTCAAGACGCTCAGCGATGCCCTGGACCTGAAGTTCTCCAGGATCCAATGCACGCCGGACCTGATGCCCGCCGATGTCATCGGCACCAACCTGCTGGTCGAGGATGCGCGAGGCATTCAGCGTTTCGAGTTCCAGCGGGGGCCTCTGTTCGGCAATATCATCCTGGTCGACGAGATCAACCGGACCACGCCCAAGACGCAGTCGGCGTTCCTCGAGGCCATGCAGGAACACCGGGTCACCGTGCTCGGCGACAGCCATCTCCTGGAGGACCCGTTTCTCGTGCTCGCCACCCAGAATCCGATCGAGCTCGAGGGGACTTATCCCCTGCCTGAGGCCCAACTCGACCGGTTCCTGTTCAAACTGAAGGTCGACTACCCCACCATCGACGAGCTCTCCAGGATTGTCGACCTGACAACCGCCAGCGAAGTGCACCAAGTCAGCCGGGTCTGTGATCGGCAGACCGTCGCCGACTTGAGCGCCCTCGTCAGGAAGGTCAAGATCGCCGAGCACGTGAAGCGATACGCGTTGCGCATCACCATGGCGTCGCGCCCGGACGGCCCCGAGGCCCCCGACC
>Ga0209254_10007294_pt1 | contig 10197 bp, 10 predicted proteins | sample FrelakmetDIP11DI_FD_187148 | JGI IMG/M metagenome (GOLD analysis project Ga0209254, IMG submission 187148) | Freshwater lake sediment microbial communities from the University of Notre Dame, USA, for methane emissions studies - DIP11 DI (SPAdes)... | ecosystem: Environmental > Aquatic >...
CCCCTGGCAGATTACCTGAAACCGCAGTATCGCTTTGCCGAGATCTCTGAGCAACAGATAGCAGACCTGGGCGCTGCGGTGGAGAGTGACTATAAAAAATTAACCGAGAAGATGCAACCAGCATAGAACAGCGGTAGCATACTTATTTGCACAGATTACTTAATTGCCTGAAAGGAGCGGGAAAATGGCAGATATAAAATGGTCGCCAGACGGCAAACAGATGTTTGAGAAGCTTATGGGCGCTGTACCCGAGGCGATGAGAGAGGCAGTAAAACCGATGCTCCTGGAGAAACTTGCCAGCAGGGCTGCCGGTAAAGCGGTTACGCAGGACATCGTTGCCACCATGGTGCAGGAGGATCTGCCGGAGCCTCAGAAAAGCGCACTTATGGAAGTGCTTGGTCTTAAGAAAAAACCTGCAAAAAAGGAGCCGGCACCAGCTGCCCCTGCAGCGCCTGCCAAAACTGAGTGGCAGGGGAAAAGTGAAGCAATGTTTGAACGCATGCTTCAGGAAGTTCCTGAAGCATTACGCGGCGTCTTCCGGGGAAAACTGATGCAGGTTCTCCAGCAGAAAGCAAAAGGCGGTCCCGCTGCAGAGAGCCATGTGACAGAGATCGTCCACGAGATGGTCCCGGAGCCTTTCAAGAGTAATATTCTGAAAGCATTTTCCACCATGGGTGATATTGACATGAATGTGGTGGAGGAGATTATTAAGAACAATCCTGGCGGACAGGAAACAGTCATCTCCATACTTCATGCCATCCAGGCCAAGTGCGGCTACTTACCGCAGGAAGCGCTCATACTGGTGAGCCAGAAGAAAGACATATTCCTGAGCAACCTGTATCGACTGGCCACCTCCTATAGCGCCTTTCGTATAAAGCCGCTGAAAAAATATGCGGTTACCGTTTGTAATGGAACAGGATGTCATGTTAAAGCCGGCGGCCAGATCCTCAAGGAGCTGGAAAAGAAAGTATCAGGAAATGGCTCACAGATAACCCTGGAGAAGGTTAGATGTCTTGGCTGCTGTGATATGTCTCCCGCAGTAATGATTAACGGTGAGCTGTATGGCGGTGCTCAGGCACAGGCCAGGATTGCAGAAATCTTACACGAATAGAGGAGAGCGAGACCTATGAAAATAAATAGAGCCAGTGACCTTTCTAAAATAAAAAAACAGGGTTTGGATTTGCTCTCTCCGGCCAAGACACGCATCACCGTAGGGTCAGCAACCTGTGGCTTGGCAAAGGGAGCGGGAAAAGTTCTGGAAGCACTGAAATATGAAGTAAAAAAACAGAAGATACCAGCTGAGGTGGTAGCGGTGGGATGCAACGGCCTCTGCTATGCCGAGCCGATTGTTGAAGTAATCCAGCCGGGCAAGCCGCGCATTACCTATGGACCGGTCACCGTGGAAAGAGTCGGGGAATTGCTGAAAGCAATCAAAACAGGCAAGGCGGTGCAGGACCTGGCGCTGGCGCGGCACGATGAAGAAGCCTACTGCCTGAATATCGCTCCGCTTAAATACGCAAAAGGGAAAGTTCCCGCAGCCCTGTCCGGCATCAAAGAATACCGGAAGCAGGATTTTTTCAAAAACCAGTTAAAGCTGGTGAGTAAAAATGCCGGCACCATCAGCCCGTCGCGCATTGAAGAATATATTGCCCTGGATGGCTATAGGGCTTTGGCAAAAGTGCTCACGGAGATGAAGCCGGAGGACGTGATCAAAGAAGTTTCTGCTTCAAAGCTCCGGGGCCGGGGCGGCGCAGGGTTCCCGACAGGGCTGAAATGGCAGGCATGCCGCTCTGCAGCAGGGGATAAAAAATATATTGTGTGTAATGGCAGCGAAGGTGACCCTGAGATCGGGATGCACCGAAGTTTTCTTGAATCCGACCCCCAGGCAATAATTGAAGGCATGGCCATAGCAGCCTACGCAGTTGGCGCAGATGCGGGTTACATATACGTCAATGACCGCTATGTTGTCGCGCTGGAACGGCTGGAAGAGGCTATCAAGCAGGCAGAACAGACCGGTCTTCTGGGCAGCAATATTTTAGGAAGCGGATTTTCCTTCTCGCTTACGGTGAAGCGCGGCGGCGGCGCCTATGTGTGCGGCGAGGAAACCGCGCTGCTCAATGCGCTTGAAGGTTTGAGCGGAGAACCGCGGCCGCGGCCGCCGTACCCTGCACAGCAGGGTCTTTTCGGCAAGCCGACGGTAGTCGATAATCTTGAGACACTGGCTAATATTCCACTCATCGTCCTGCACGGCGGCAAGTGGTTCTCAAAAATTGGCACTGCATCAAGCACCGGCACTAAAATTGTGGCCCTATCAGGCAATGTGGCCCAGGCTGGCTGGGTAGAGGTTCCCCTGGGAACGCCGGTCAAGGCCATCATTGAAACCTTTGGCAAGGGAACCGGAACAGGGAAAAAGGTAAAGGCCTTTCAAACCGGCGGGCCGTCCGGAGGAGTGCTCCCTGCTTCTCTTTTAAATATCAAGCTTGATTACGATCAGCTCACCAAGGCCGGGAGCCTGCTTGGCTCCGGGGGGCTGCTGGTCATGGATGAAGGCACGGACATGCTTGACATGGCGAAGTTTTTAACTGACTTTTTTGCGGAAGAGACCTGCGGCAAATGCAGCACCTGCCGGGAAGGTGTTAAACGGCTTCAGGAAATCATTGACAGCATTATGCAGGGATACGGCACCAAGGAGCACCTCAATCTGGTAAAACGCATGGCTGCTGCAATGTCAGACACTGCGGCATGTGCCTTGGGTAAAACAGCGGCCGTTCCTTTTCTTTCCGTACTCAAACATTTCCCCAAGGAAGTGGAAGGTAAGCTGCTCAGAAAGGGCGCTTAATTAACAGGACAGAACATACGTAACTGCTATTCTTTAATTATATAGGGGATGAAACCTATGGCGACACTTAAAATTAATGGAAAAAAAATTACCGCACCCGATGGTGCAACGATTCTTGAAGCGGCGCGCGAGCACGATATCAAGATTCCCACGCTATGCTCAAACGAAGCCCTGAAGCCGTACGGCGCCTGCCGCCTGTGCATTGTGGAAGTCACTCAAAACGGCAGGACCACCATTGAAACATCATGCACCTACCCCGCCGAAGACGGTCTGGAAGTAAAGACTGAATCGCCGCGGGTAGCTGAAGGCAGAAAGCTGATTATTGAGCTGTATCTTGCCCGCTGCCCCAATGTTAAGATCATCCGCCAGATGGCAGAGGAGTACGGGATTAAGGAAAGCGCCCCGCAGATGGGTAAAGACAATGACTACTGCATTCTCTGCGGGCTCTGCGTGCGCGCCTGCAACGAAGTGGTCAAGGCCGGGGCCATACAGTTTGCCGGAAGCGGCATCAATAAAATTGTTGATTCGCCCTTTCATAAAACCGCTGAAGACTGTGTTGCCTGCGGCTCGTGCGCGTTTATCTGCCCCACCGGTATAATTAAAAAGAACGATCTGCCGTCCACATCGCAATGCACTCCCGAGGGCTGCACGCAAACCGGCGCGCAGCGGGAAATTTTAAACTGGCAGGTAGAGCATAAGCTGAAAGTGTGCACCAAGTGCGGCAACCCGTATGCTCCGGAGCCCCATCTGCAAAAAATCACGCGGCAATATAATTTCCTGCCGGAGTTTTTCAACATCTGCGCTTCATGCCGCCAGTATCCAGTGGTTGACGAGGAAAAGTGCCTGGGCTGCGGCGGATGCATGGAAAACTGCCCCATTGGAGCGCTTGAGCTTGAAGACAAGGGCGGTTATGACAAGAAAGCCCATGTCTTTACTGAGAACTGCACGGCCTGTCATACCTGTGAAGATTACTGCCCGATGAGAGCAATTAGCTAAACGGTATTTAATAGAGATAAGGAGGAGTCATAATGGTTTATGATCTCGCAATAGTTGGAGCGGGCCCCGGCGGGCTGCACGCGGCCAAATGGGCCAACAAAAAGGGGCTGAAGGTCGCTGTCATAGAAAAGCGTAAAGATATTTCGAAAATAACCCGGTACTGCAGCGAACACATCATCCTTGATGAAGACTACAATGGCGATACCATTAAGGTTGACACTGCGGCGGGGAAAATAATTTCAACCAGGAACGGCTGGGAAGTTAACTACGCCGGAGAATTCTGCCCGGTCACGGATAAATATTATTACTCACCCAAGCAGTATGCTGTTCATTTTGCCTGGCCGGATGGGCGGCCGTTTGCCTATAAATACGGCAAGGGAACGCTTCTGAAAGGCTTGCTTGAAGAGTGCCTTGCTTTAGGCGTTACCTATATTACGGAAACGACAGCCTATGACGTCACGGATAGCCCGTCAGGCATTGAACTGAAATGCGTGAGCAAGGCAAAGAAATTTAAAATCCAGGCCAAGAAACTCGTTATAGCTGACGGAGCAAGTGCTCAATTAGCATTAAAATTAGGAAGAAATGAAGAGCGCGCCTATTTCGGTTTTGCCTTGGTCCTGGCGGTTTACATGTCAAATGTAGAGACCTATAAGCCATCTGACTGGAAAGGCTGGTGGGGGCGCTGTTACGGAACAAACCTGGCCCCGCTTATGGGTACCGGTCCTGAAGGCCATTTTGACCTGGCAGATATGATTATTCTTGGCAGCCCCAAAGAACCACCCGAAAAGACCTTTGAATTTTTTACCCAAAAGGGACCCATGTCATTTATGTTTAAGAATGCCAAGATAGAAACCAAGCACTGCTGCCTGACGAAAGCCTTTACCCCAATCAAAAACCCGGCAAAGGGCAACACCGTTATCATTGGTGACGCAGCAGCCTTTGTCGAAACCCAGGCGCAGGGAGCCCTGAGCTGCGGCTTCAGAGCAGCCGACGCCCTCGCCAAAGAGCTTGATGGTAAACCCGGTTTTGATGAATACAATCAATGGTGGCTTAAGGCTTTTGAATTTAATGATGCAGGAATGATGCGCGTGGTAACCGGATATGCATTAATTCCAACCTACACGGATGATGAGATTGATTATCTGTTCTCCCTCTGTCACGGCCATACGCTCGAAGGCAGCTGGAGCCAGTACAAGTCACCCAAGATGATGTGGGACCTCATCCTCAAGGACCCGGAGAAAATACAGAAGGAACGGCCCGAAGTCTGGGAAAAGATTAACGCCAAGGTCACAAGAACGCTTTCAGATAGTATCAACAAGTAAGACAGCTCATTTTAAATGTTGATCCAAAGGGGTTGGTTTTAATAGAGCCACCCCTTTTTTATTTTATATGGGATTGCAAAGGGTTTTTATTATTGCAGGATTTGCTCTGTTTTTTATTGCCGTGCAGCTGGTAACCCTTTATGGTTGCAACTACAGCTTCCGCGCCTTTCGGAATAAAAAAACCCGGATAGCAGCCCTTGCCTATATCCTGTTTTTAAATCTCTCCTACCTGTTTCTTTTTTACCGCTATCCGCTTCCAGCCGAGCTTAAAACGACCATTAACTATATCCTTATCTACCCCTGCTTTATCTACATGCTGCTGTGCCTGGTGCTGTTCCCGTGGTTTGTGCTGAACGGGCTCTTTGTCTCCATTAAGAAGCTGTGGGCGGAGGTTGCGGCGCTGATTGGTTATGATGATACAAAGACAAAACGAACCGTGTCGGAAGGCCGAAGGGACTTTTTAAAAATAGCGACCTCGGCATTGCTGCTGCCGGTTGGCGGCGGCTCACTCTATGGAACATATATCGGGAGGAATAGAATAACAATAGAGGAGAAGACCATTTCCTTCTCTGATTTTCCTGCAGCACTGGATGGCTTGAGCATTGTGCAGATAAGTGATCTTCATGCAGGGGTTTTCATGGAGGGATGGGAGCTGGAACCCTACATAGAGATAGTAAATGATTTAAAGCCGGACATCGTTGTCATTACCGGCGATATCATCAGCTGGGGGGCGCATTACATAGAACCTGCGGTTGCTGCCCTGGGGAAAATAAAATGTAATCATGGTGTTTATGCGATAATGGGCAACCATGATTTTTACGGAGATATCGATGCGCTCTGTGAGAGCCTTGAGAAATCGGGCATCACCGTATTGCGCAACAAATGGGAAAAAATAGATTTCTTCAGCGAAGCCTCCCCGCTCTATCTCATCGGGGTTGATGATGTCTGGGCAACCCGGTATTTCAAAAAAAGGAATATCTCCTTACCGGATATTATTTCAGGGATTCCTGAAGGAAGCTTTAAACTGCTCCTATCTCACAACCCTATCCTCTTTGATGAGGCTGCCGCACACGGGATACACCTCACCCTTTCAGGCCACACCCATGCAGGACAGATTATTCTTCCGTTTCCACAAGAACACGGCTATTCCTTTGCCCGGCTTATTTATAAGAGAGATTACGGCCTTTATCGCAACGGTGATTCATTTCTGTACATCAACCGGGGACTCGGTGTCATCGGCCCGCCCCTGCGCATCAACTGCCCGCGGGAAATTACCCGGATTGTTTTAAAAAGCAGCCCGCGCGAAAAAGGCAGCACTAACGGATGAGCTCTTATTGATTTGATCGCTGTAGGGGGATGACGCTTAAAACCCGGAACCGCAGTAAATAAATCGTTCCGGAGTTGGGGGGGTGCCATCTTTGGTGAAAATGAATGTCCTTGTTCCACTGCCTGCCACTAAGCGGTTCCTGAACCCCATGGGCCGGACCCTGAAGTCATACTGAATTTCAATGTCCTCCTGGAAGTCCGGGTCAAAAAATTTGCCGGTTGTTCCCTGGGCATGAAGCAGAAAAAAGTTTTCCTGATGATATGTTCCTGTAGCGGGCTGTATAAAAAGGTCTGACCTGATAGAAAAGGTATTATCGCTTAACAGGGTAAGGTCAATTACTTCGGGAAGAAAAAAGACTGTTCCCAGTAAAAAGGCGATATATTCTCTATCTAATGCTGGCGGGGCGACCTGCACGGCAGATGCAGGATAGGCATTATGGTGAGGAAGTATTATTATAAAAAAGACTGCTGTGCAGAGGGTAAGACAAAAGCGCCTTTTGGTAACCGTAATATGAGCCATTCTGAACACCAGAAAATAAATTTAAATTAATTACATGCTGAAAGCATTTACGGTGTAGCATAGTGCAACCATTGTATGCAACGCGAAGCATTACTTTACCGCCTTGATGGCAAGGGTGGTTCCTTCTGCTGACCACCGCCCTGCATTACCGACACTGTCAAAATAAATCCCGTAGCCTTTAAGTACAACCGTCCCCTCCCCGTTCACCCGTGCACCAATATTTGCTCCGGCAAAACTTATCTCCAGGTCTTCACCATCAATCAGGGTTTTACCGTTTATATGGGTATAGACAACACCGGCATTTTGCCTGATATACTGCTCTGGTTCGTCTTTCGAGAAAAGATTTTCCGGGAGCGTTACCGATGCATTTTTATTGACGACCAGTGACCCCTCTCCGGTTATTGAAAGTGGCCCAGTGCCTATAAAGGTAATCACGCCGTTACCCTTGGCTATTAAAATATCGCCATCCTCACAATTACCGGTCTGCCCGTTTATGAGCCAGCAGGCGGCAATAAAGGCCAGCATGATCAGTATATATTTTCTTTTCATAGTACTTCTCCTTAGTCCCGGGTTATTCATGCGCAGTAAAAGTATGACACAGCCTTTCCTTTATTTAAACCCTTTAAAACAGAGAAAGTTTTCATCTTTTACGGGTATATACATTATATATAAAACAAAAAACGTATAAAGTAAAGATTGCTAACAGTGTCAACGAAGAGAGATTTTCGGTTTTCCAGCAAATTTTCAACTATACCATTACACAATCCAGCGAATTGAGATTTCGTTAGAGAGCTTTTAAATTCTGGATTACCAGTAACCAGAGGCGCTTTTAACAGAGAGGAAAGTGCCGCAGCACAGCAGGCAGCATTTACAAGATTAACAAAGTTGTAAAAAGTCCCCTGCTGTCATTGCGAGAAGTGAAACGACGAAGCAATCCCATAGAACTTCAGAAAGTTGTGAGAGTGCCGTGCTTCCCCTTCGCTATGCTCTGGGTTTCAGCTCACCGCAATGACAAATTGTTAATTTCTCGGGTTTTTTACGACTTCATCAAGATTAACAGGATACCGTGAAGGTCATGTCCGGTCAAACCGATTGTTTCACTCCAGCGGCAGCTCGATCTGCCCGCTTATGGTCACTGATACCATGCTCTCGCCTGCCTCGATGGGGGCTGGTGCTGCTTCTGCCGCATCCATGCGTGCCGAGCGCATCATCATCGGCATTACCGGGGGCTGGCCCGCGTTGCCTATATTCATTTGTCGGATGCAATAGGATTTTTTCAGAGCACCGGCGATAAGGCTGGCCTTTGCCTGAAAGGCGGCAAGGGCCTCAAGCATGGCCTCTTCTTCGGCTTTTTTCCGCGTCTCGGGTGAGGGCTGCAAAACAAGCTGGCTGACGGCGAGCGTTTCCTGCAACCTGCCCAGAAGCTCTGAAAGCGCTGTCATGTCGCGCGACTCAAGCAGAAGCTCAGAGCGCATGCGCCACCCGCTGATGCGGCCTTCTTTGCCGTAGGTGGGGTAGGTGTGGGTGCCGCTGCTTTGAGTTTTTACTTTGCTAAACGCCTTGGCGGTCTGCAGCGCCGTGTCAATGGTGCTGTTCACCTGTTTGGCAAGCTCAGCCGGGTTTGTGCCGCCTACCTCAGCATAGACCTTGGTGCGGGCCATGTCATTGGGCGCGGACCGGGAAGCCTCGGCCGAGAGGTCGATCAGCGTGCCTTTGGGTTTGGCGTCCTCAGCAGCAAAGCCCGTGGAAGCAATAACGCAGACAATGATTGCCATGAATAGCATTAGATATTTGTTCATACAACGGCTCCCTTTTATTTGATGCTGAAAAAACCAGTGAATCTATGGTGTGCTATAGAAACATCTATCCAGGCATTCGTGAAGGTTTTTTGTTTTCTGCAACAGTGGAATAATGTTTGCCCATACGGCGCACCACAGACGGTACTGCTTCAAGTAACGATTCCGGCCCGATAACTTCTGCCTTCGCACTCCAGCTCATAACCCATGACACCAACTCCACTGCCTGGATAGCTGATCACCCCTGGCCATCAAGCCCCCGTTTTGGAATGTAACCGCAGAGATCGCAGAGGAATACTCCCTTTCTCTGTGCCCTGGTGGTTTTGCTATTGCAAGATTAAAAAAATTAAAGAAGTGAAAATTTTATAGCAATATTTACTCTCAATTGGCAACAGAATTCTTGGGGCCGAGCCGCTTATAAAACTAAAAAATAATTTCACTGTGACCGTATCTGTCAAACTGCCGGGTTATGCTGAACCGCAGAGAAGGAAAGTCAGGAGTTAGAGAGTAAAGGAGTTGAGGAGTCTGAAGTTAGTTAATTGAGAAAGAACTCCGGAACTCCCAGACTCCACAACTCTCCAAATCATATATAGCTGTGGTTAAACAATTATTATAACAAGGAGGAAGTGAACATGGATATTTTCCCCCACGTCAATCTTATTCTCATAATGCTGTGGCTCGTCTTTTTTGTAATTGTCCCTGCCTGGTGTGAGTTGAAGCCTAACCCGTTCCGCGGCCTCCGTGAGCAGAAGGAATAATTGCCGCGCCTAATATATATAGAAAAGAGATCAGCAGTTACGCGCTGCTGCCTTCTTTAATGTTGTGCGGGGAAGGTTTTATTTATTATCTTGAAGATATTAAAAAAATAAATTAGCCGCCCGCTGGGCACGGGGCCGGATAGTAAACCAGGATATACCGTAAATATAAAAGGTTACAAAAATGCCGTAGTCAGTCATACGAAATAAGTAACTTTTTATGCATATTGACATAAAAAGGCATTGTGTTATAGCTGTTAACAGGCAACGCCCTCCAACATTTAATCTACAGCTACAGAAAGGGAGCATTTTATGAAACGCAGAGATTTTATTAAAATCGCAGGTATCGGCTGTCTTGGCTGTTGCTGCCCGCCCGGCCTGCTGGTCAAAAGCGCTGGCGCAGCGACCGGCGCGCATGTTACCGCCAGTGCTTTTCCCCTCCGGCTGTCTGGTCTTGGCACCGGCTCTTTTTCCCTGTCAGGCACCGGCAGGGCCTATGACGCCCAGGAGCTGCTTGCAAGCTATGACGATGCTGAATACGCAAAGAAGCGGCGGGATATGTATCTGGAGATTTTTGACGGGGGAACCGTCGACAAGATACTTGCGGAGATGCGCGCCTCGTATGAAACGGTTATCCCGGAGA
>Ga0209254_10007295_pt1 | contig 10197 bp, 4 predicted proteins | sample FrelakmetDIP11DI_FD_187148 | JGI IMG/M metagenome (GOLD analysis project Ga0209254, IMG submission 187148) | Freshwater lake sediment microbial communities from the University of Notre Dame, USA, for methane emissions studies - DIP11 DI (SPAdes)... | ecosystem: Environmental > Aquatic >...
CACCGAAGACCTCAGGAACCTCACCGAGTCGAAACCGAAACAAGTGCCGATCGTCATCACGCGGCACATAGTCGAACGCTGCCGCGAGTTCAGCCAACTCACCGAGCGGTCGCGCCAGCGCGCCGGTCACCGCCGCAATCGTATGCACCAGTGCAAGCAGTTCGGGCGGGCGTCCGACCCGCTGCGCCAGCGTGCCGACGCTCGCGTTGATCTGGTCGAGCCACGTGAGTGCCGCGCGCAACCGGAGCCGGAAGGTGAAGTGCTGCTGCGTCTTGTCCGGCAGGTGATGCGCTTCATCGAGCACATAGATGGTGTCCTGCGGATCGGACAACACCGCACCGCCGCCGAGCGCCAGATCGGCCAATACCAGATCCAGATTGGCGACCACGACATCGGCCTTGTCGAGGGCGGCGCGCGACTTGAAGAACGGACACTGGCGGAAAAATCCGCATCGGTTGCTCGAACAGCCGCGATGGTCCGTGGTGATGTTGCGCCAGGCGGTTTCATCGACACCCGCGGCCCAGCCATCGACGTCACCGTCCCATTCGGCACGCGCAAATGCGCCGAGCAGATCCTGATACAACGCCCGCGCGTCGTTCGACACCGGCTCGAACATCGGCAGGGCATCCTGCGGATCGCTGCGCAGACGATCGTCGAGTCGTTTTAGACACACGTACCGTTGGCGACCCTTCGCCAGCGCGTAGGTAAACCCGAGCCCTGTGCGCGACGCGAGATCCGGCAGGTCACGCAGCACAATCTGTTCCTGCAGCGCGACGGTCGCGGTGGCAATGACCAGCTGTTTGCCGAGCGCCTTCGCAATCGGAATCGCGCTGATGCAATACGCCGCTGTTTTGCCGGTGCCGGTGCCCGCTTCGATTGCGGCAACCCGACGTTCGCCGTCCGGGCGCGTCAGCACCCGCGCGATCGTCGCGATCATCTCGCGCTGACCGCGCCGCGCGTTGAACGCACGCTCGCCGAGCCAGGTGCGGTACGCGGCCTGGATACGTTCTTTCAACGCATCGTCGAGGGCGGCGTCGGTCATCGGTAGAGCACGCAGGTGCGCATCGGATCGATCAGTTCAAGGGGAAAAGAGCGCGTGAGCCTACGCCGAGGCATGTATCCATGACCAGTGGACATTCGCGGAGCTTCTTCGGCTACGATCCCCACAGCATTTCCGCGTCCCAAACCGCCACCGGCGTGCGTTGCGACCACGACTACCGGACTGAAGCCACAGGAGTAGCCGATATGTTTACCTTTTGTGACCCGCTGAAGCGTGCGTTGCAGATCGGCGCCGACCGGATCGCGCTGCTCGACGAGGACGCACAATTCAGCTTCACCGAGTTCGCGCAGCGCTGTAGCCGCCTCGTCGGCGGGCTCCGCGGTCTTGGGCTGCAGTCGGGCGATCGGGTGGCCATCCTCGCGGCCAATTCGCACCGTTACATCGAAACGTACTTCGCCGTGCCCGCCGGCGGTCTGGTGATCGTGCCGTTGAATACGCGGCATGCGGATCCCGAAGTCCGCTACGCACTGCACGACTCCGGTGCGCGTGTGCTGATCACCGATCGTGATCCGGCGCCGTTCGCCGACCTCGTGCAGCACGTCGTGTGTATAGGCGACGAATACGAATCTCTGCTCGACTCCGCACACCCCTGGCCACTCGGTGACGGGGTGACGGAGAACGATCTGGCGGGACTGTTTTATACCGGCGGCACCACCGGTGCATCGAAGGGCGTGATGCTCACGCACCGTAACCTCATCGCCAATACCTACCACTGGCTGCTCACCGCACCGCAGACCGACCGTGAGCGTGTGTTGGTGATGGCCCCGCTGTTCCATGCCGCCGGTTCGAACGGCGTGCTGGCAAACATCTGGACCGGTGGTTGCCAGGTGCCGCTCGGGGCCTTCGAACCCGGCCGTGCACTGGATCTGATTCAACGGCATGGCATCACCGCCACCCTCGGCGTGCCGACGATGCTCGCCGCCATCGCCGAAGAACAGCTGGCGCGCCCGCGTAAGGTCGACAGCCTGCGTTTGATCGCCCACGGCGGCTCACCGATCGCAACCGAAATCATCCGGCGTACCCATATGGCGTTTCCAGGCGCCGAGATGGTCGAAGTGTACGGCGCCACCGAACTGTCGCCGCTGGCAACGGCGCAGATGGGCGAACAGAACCTCATCGACGATCCGCGCGCACGTTCCTGCGGCCGCGCGATGATCGGCTGCGACATTCGTATCTTCGATCCCAACGGCGTTGAGCTGGCGCGCGGCGAAGTGGGTGAAGTGGTCGTGCGCGGTGCGAACGTGATGTTGGGTTACTGGAACAAACCGGAGCAGACCGCCGCGGTGCTGCGCGATGGCGCCTATTGGACAGGCGATCTCGGCTACATGGACGACGAGGGTTTTCTGTTCCTGGTCGACCGCAGCAAAGACATGATCGTCACCGGCGGCGAGAACGTGTACTCAACCGAGGTCGAAGAGGTGCTTTACCGCCACCTGGCGGTTCTTGAAGCGGCCGTGTTCGGGGTACCCGACGACCGATGGGGTGAGGCGGTCCATGCGGTCGTCGTGCTACGCGCTAATTTCGGCAACGTCGATCCGGATGAGATCATCGCCTTCTGCCGTCAACACATCGCCGGCTACAAGGTACCGAAATCGATCGACCTGCGTGCCGAACCGCTGCCCAAATCCGGTCCGGGCAAAGTACTCAAACGGGAGCTACGCGCGCCGTTCTGGGCGGGTCGCGATCGCAGCGTCGGCTGACGGGTTGCTGGAAAACTCCGCTGACGCGGATTTTTTATCCAAGGACACGGCGGCTCACGGCGTCACGACAATGATTCGAGCGTGCGCATGAACGTGGCTTCGTCCATCACCGCAATGCCAAGTTCGGTGGCGCGTTCGAGCTTGCTGCCGGCGCCCGGACCCGCGACGACCTGAGTCGTTTTCGCCGACACCGAACCCGCCACCTTCGCCCCAAGCGCTTGCAGCCGCGCCTTCGCTTCGTCGCGGCTCAGCTGCTCGAGGGTTCCGGTCAATACCCAGGTCTGTCCGGCGAGCGGCGCCTGTGGCGCGCGCCGCTCGATCGGCCACTGCACGCCGAGTTGGCGCAGACGCCCGATCACCTCACGATTGTGCGGCTGTGCGAAGAACTGGTGGATCTGCTGGGCGACCACCGGGCCGACATCGTCGACCATAAGCAATTCATCGACGGTTGCGCTCAATAGCGGATCGAGATCCCCGAAGTGACGCGCAAGATTCAACGCGGTGGCTTCGCCCACCTCACGAATGCCGAGCGCGTAGATAAACCGCGCCAGTGTCGTCGAACGGCTCGCGGCGATTGCCGCACACAGATTTTCCGCTGATTTGGGGCCCATTCGATCGAGGCCCGCGAGCGATTCGGCGTCCAGGCTGTATATGTCGGCAACATGTTCGATCAGCTTACGTTCGACAAGCTGGTCGACCAGTTTGTCGCCGAGGCCTTCGATATCCATCGCCAAACGTGACGCGAAGTGCCGGATCGCCTCTTTGCGTTGAGCGGGGCAATCGAGTCCACCCGAGCAGCGCGCCACTGCTTCGTCGTCAGCGCGGAAAATCTCGGAGCCGCATGCCGGACAGCGGGTAGGCACGTCGATCGCCACGGCGTCCGCCGGCCGCTTGCCGAGGACCACGTTGACGACCTGCGGGATGACATCACCGGCGCGGCGCACGAACACTGTGTCGCCGATCATCAGATCGAGACGCCGCACCTCATCCATGTTGTGCAACGTCGCATTGCTGACCGTGACGCCGCCGACGAATACCGGCTCGAGTCGCGCTACCGGGGTGATGGCACCCGTCCGCCCGACCTGAAATTCGACGCCGAGCAACCGTGTGGTCGCTTCTTCGGCCGGGAATTTGTACGCCATAGCCCAGCGCGGTCGACGCGTAATCGTGCCGAGGCGTTCCTGCAGTTGTAGATCGTTGACCTTGAAGACGACGCCGTCGATTTCGTACGGCAACCGGCTACGTTGCTGCAGCAGGTTCTCGGCGTATTCGTGACAGGCGCGCGTCCCAACGACGGTGGCGCGCAGCCCATTGACGCGCAGCCCCCAGCCCTTCAACGCTGCATGGATGTCGGCTTGCGTCGACGGGTGCCAGTCGCCATCGAATCGACCAATGCCATAGCAGAACAGACTCAGCGGCCGCGTTGCCGTGATCCGCGGATCCAACTGGCGCAGGCTGCCGGCCGCGCCATTGCGCGGATTGACCAGCGGTTTTTCACCGCGCGTGAGGGCGGCTGCATTGAACGCATGAAAGTCGGCGATCGGCAGATAAATTTCGCCGCGCACCTCCAGCATTGACGGGATGCCTGCACCGCGCAGGCGCAACGGCACCGCCGAAATCGTGCGTACATTCGCGGTGATGTCCTCGCCTTTCGTGCCATCGCCGCGGGTGGCGCCGAGCGCCAGCGCGCCGTGTTCGTACAACAGATTTACCGCGACGCCGTCGATCTTCGGTTCACACGAATAGGCGAGGCTCTCAGGCGCTTCGAGGCGGGCGCGGCACCGTTCATCCCACGCATTGAGATCGTCGAGGCTGGTACATTTGTCGAGCGACAGCATCGGGACACGATGCGTGACGCTACCGAACTCCGGCTGTGGTGTGGCCCCCACCCGCTGGGTCGGAGAATCCGGGACGATCAGCTCCGGGTGTGTTTGTTCCAGCGCAAGGAGTCGATCGAACAGCGCATCGTAGTCGGCATCGGCGACTTCGGGCTCATCAAGCACGTGATAGCGATAGTTGTGGTAATCGATCGCGGTGCGCAGCGACTCGATTTCGTCACGCACCTTACGAGGCACTTTCACGATTGATCGACCGAGTTCCGGGCCGTCAAGCCCGCTGGGACATCCGCTTGCGCGAAAAATCTTCGATTCGCGCGCGGCAATGCGCGATGGTCTGGCTGGTCATCACCGACAGCTGATCGTCCTTCAGGTCAGCGCCCAACGATGCCGCAACGTCGCGCGTGACGGCAAGCATGTCTTCGAATATCTCGAGCGGATCATCGGGACCGGGCATCTGCATGAAGAAGCTCACGCCGGGTGTACGAAACGCCTCGATTGCCGACAGATCGAATGTGCCGGGTTCCAGCGCACTTGCCACGCTGAATCGAACTTCCTTCGAGCCGGGCACAATACGGTGGAAAATATTCATGTCGCCGAACTTCAAGCCGTTGCGCAGGAAGGCTTCCAGCAGATCCGACCCGCCGAAATTCTCGCCGTTGCGCGCCAGCACATTGATGACGATGACCTCGCTCGGGAGCGCTGGCTTGGCCGGACCCGCCTGTGGTTCGATGACGCCCTCGGGAGAGGGGGCGCTGGATCGGGTGGACGCCAACGCGTCGTCCGTGCGCTCGTGACCCCGCGCCGGAACAATCGGGCGCGTTTTTGGGTCCCGTCGCGTCGTCGTTTTACGTTCCGGGACGATCGGTTTGCGTGTCTTCGACGCAAGTGCGCCGCCGGCTGAACCCAAGTCGAGGTCCCGCTGGTGCGGCGGCGTCGAATCCACCCTGCGCACCCGCGCGGGACCGTTGGGAAGTTCGGCACGCAGCAGGTCGAAGGGATCGATATCTTCGCGCGGCACGTTGGGGTCTATGTCCATTCGCAGCGTGTTTTGACGACCCCGCCAGGCGACCCAGAAACCATGTGCAATCACAGCGACCAGCAGCAGGCCGCCACCTAAAAGTATCCAGTCCTTAATGTCCATCGGCGCCCCTCGTGCGCAACGTTAGACCGCAGCCATCTTGGCCGCCTCCTCCACATCCACGGACACCAGTCTCGAAACACCCGGTTCGCTCATCGTGACACCCATCAGATGGTCCGCCATCTCCATCGTCAGCTTGTTGTGCGTGACGACGATGAATTGTACGCCCTCGGACATCTCGCGGATCAGGCTCGCAAAACGAACGACGTTGGAATCGTCGAGCGGCGCGTCGACTTCGTCGAGCAGGCACACCGGGCTCGGGTTTAGTTGAAATATCGAGAAAATCAACGCGATGGCGGTCATCGCCTTCTCGCCACCGGACAGCAGATGAATGCTCGCATTTCGTTTGCCGGGCGGCCGTGCCATCAACGTCACGCCGGTATCGAGCAGGTCTTCGCCGGTCAACTCCAGGTACGCGTGACCACCGCCGAACACTTTTGCAAATCGCTCGCCGAGTCCTTTGTTCACCGCATCGAAGGTGTCTTTAAAACGCGATCGCGTTTCTTTGTCGATGCGTCGAATCGCATTGCCGAGCGTCTCCAGTGCCTCCGAGAGATCTGCATGTTGCTGATCGAGATACAGTTTGCGCTCCGCCGATGATCCGTACTCTTCGATGGCCGCGAGGTTGATCGGTCCGAGGCGTTGAATCCGATTGCCGATCCGTTCCAGCTCCTGGGTCCACGCGGCTTCAGTTGCCTCGGCCGGCAGCGTCTCGCGCGCGGCTTCGAGCGTCAATCCGGTTGCCAGCAATTGTTCGACAAGGCTGTCGCGCTTGACGTTGAGGCCCTGGCGATCCACCCGGCCACCTTCGAGCGCCGTACGAACGTCGTCGACGGACTGCGCGTGTGCGCCACGTCTGACCTCTAGTTCGCGCACGTTGAGGTCCGCCGATTCGAGCCCACGGCGTACCTCGGTCAGCTTTTGTTCGACCGCAAGGCGGTCGGCCAGCTTGCCTTCGAGTTCGGTCCGCAGATTGGGCAACGGGCCCTGGCTCGTCTCAATGCCGTTGGTCAGCTCGCCATGGCGACCCTCGAGCTCCTGCTGTTGCCGCAGCAGCCGTTGTCGCGCCGTCTCGGTCGCCTCGAGACGCGACACGAGATTCTGCTTTTCCCCATTGAGCGCATGGAACCGGTCGCGATCCGCTCGCGCCTGCTGACGCGTCTGGTCCACCGCGCGCATGTTCGCGTCGCGGGTCGCGGCCAGCGTGGCCCGATCCGCGTCGTACGATTCGCGCGCGTGCTCCGCCGCCACCAGACGCTCGCGTGCAATCGCCAGTCGACCCGACTCGTCGGTCACCTGACGTTCAATGTCGGCGCTTTCGCGGCGCAACCGATCGCGGCGGGCGTCGGCCTCTTCGAGCCGCACCCGGTGCACGCCATGATCGGCACGCAACTGGCCCAGGTTCATCGCCAGGGTGTTGATGATTCCCTGCAGGTCGTGCCGGCGATGATCGAGCCCCTCGACACGGGTGCGGCCCTCGGCGACGCGCCCCTGCAAGTCCGTCAGATTCAGCTCGACCTGTTCGACCCGCTCACGCAGCACATCGAGCTGCTGACCACGTTCGATGATGCCGTGACCGATGTCTTCGCCACGATCGAGACGCAGCCAATCCGGTCCGAGCCAGATGCCATCCTGCGAGATGATGCTTTCGCCGCGTTCGAGACTGCCGCGGTGCTGCAACGCCGTCGTCAACGATTCTGCTGCATATACGCCGCTCAGCAACGAGCCGAGCGATACGGACGAGCGGACGAATGTCGAAAGCAACGGAAGCTCATGGCTGCTGCGACCAACGCGGCCGTCCTCCACAAGCGTGACGACCCCGCGTTCGAGGCTCGGCAGGTGTTGCGCGTAGTCCGTCACCGACGCCACATGTACAGCCTGCAATCGATCACCCAATACCGTTTCGACGGCGCGTTCCCAACCCGCGACCGTGGACAGTGCTTCGCCGATTCGCGGCGCGTCCGTCAGGCGCTGCGCGCGCAACCAATTGTCCGCGGCTCCTTCGGTGCGCCCAACCGCCGCCCGTTGTACCGCTTCCAATGACGCAAGCTCATGCCGCAGACGTTGAACGTCAGTGCGCGCCGCTTCGAGAACCCGCTCGCGAATGATCAGGTCCTCGCGCGACGCTCCCAATTCCGCGAGGCAATGTTCCATGTCGAGCTCGGTCGCTCGCAGCGCCGCAGTCTCGGTCTCGATTCCGGCAGCGAGTTCGCCGATATCCTCGGACCCATCGCCCGTCACCAGGCCGCGGGCTTCGTCATCCAGTTGCGCTCCACGCGCGCGTAGCCGCTGCAACACCTGCTCCAGGTGTTCGATACGTGATGCTTCGACGTCCGATTCGCGTGCATTCGCGGCGGCACTGGCGTTAAACGTCTCCCAGCCGGCTTGCCACTCATTGAGCCGCGCTTCGGCCGCCTCGAGCGCAACACTCGAACGCTCATCCTCGGCGCGCGCCACTTCGACATTGGGTTCTGCTTCCGCCAACGCCGAGCGCAGCGTGCGGATCTGATCTTCGTCCATTGCCAGCTGACGTTGCGTTTCTTCACGCCGCTGCGCGACCGAGTCGAGATCGAGTTCGAGCTGTTTGACGCGTTGCTGGTTGTATGTGATCGCTTCTTCGATGCGGGCTATGTCGGCGCCGAGTTGATAAAAACGACCTTGCACCCGATTGAACTCATCGCTGTGCTCGGTATGGCTCGCCCGGCTTTTTTCGATTTCGGCTTCGACCGCGCGCTGCTCGGACACGGAACGTTCGAGCGCGACCTCGAGGGCACGGATTTCCGTTTCGCGCGCATGCAGCAGGGTTTCGATCGCGACCAGCCGCAGCGCATGCAACTCGGCAGTCGTTTTACGTTCGTCTATTTTGAGTTCGCGGTAACGTTCCGCAGCGCGGGCCTGCCGTTGCAGATGATCGATCTGCCGGCCGAGTTCCTCACGAATGTCATTGAGCCGATCGAGGTTTTCCTCGGTATGCCGGATGCGGTTCTCGGTTTCGCGGCGCCGCTCCTTGTACTTGGAGATGCCGGCCGCTTCTTCGAGATACGTTCGCAGGTCTTCGGGCTTTGCATCGACCAACTGGCTGATCATGCCCTGCTCGATGATCGAGTAGCTGCGCGGACCGAATCCGGTACCGAGAAAGATGTCCATGATGTCGCGGCGACGGCACTTGGTGCCGTTGAGAAAATAGCCCGACTGCGAATCGCGGGTAACCTGGCGACGGATCGCGATCTCGGCATAGTCCGCGTATTCGCCGCCGATACGCCCGTCGGAGTTGTCGAACGTCAATTCGATGCTGGCGAGCGCGGTCGGTTTGCGGGTCGTCGAACCACTGAATATGACATCCGTCAGGGCTTCGCCGCGGAGCAGTCGCGCCGAACTCTCGCCCATTACCCAGCGCACCGCATCGATGATGTTCGACTTACCGCAACCGTTGGGTCCGACGATGGCGCAGCGATTTCCGGGGAAACTGACCGTTGTCGGATCGACAAAGGATTTGAAGCCGGCCAGCTTGATCTGCTTGAGTCGCATCGAGCGCTGCGTGATTTCCGAAAGCGGCGGCGAAACCGCGGCTAATGATGGTGACAACTGCGCGCGGGTCGGGACACAACTCGCTGCACATCCACGGCCACGGGGTGCCCCGGGCCGCGCGTAGTGTATAGAAATTATTTTGCGATCACTACGCGGCCCGGCGGGAATTTACTGATCCGCGAATGAATTTTCGACTTCGACCGAACGGCCGTGGATTCGTTTGCAGCGACCCGGCACGGTCACCCGCCAATGATCAACGCGATGCTTTGCGTCGCATGGGGATCGACCAGCTGACTTTTGCTTTCCACGTCGCCGAGCTGTCGGACCGGATTGCCGGATCGCGACAACCGCGCCACCACTTCGATGCGCTCGAACATGCTGAGCATCCGATTCGGCTGCATGGCATCGGCGTCCGTCAGCACCAGTGTTTGCGGCAACGTCGCGGGGTCGAGCGCCCGCACCGCGATCGGCATCGGTGGTCCGCCCGGCGCTCGCGCGATGACGAATACCCGCGCCGGCGGCGGCGCCTCGACGCCTGGAGCGAACGCAACGCTCAGCTCCACGGTCGCCGCGGCCGACGTCGGCACGCCCTGCGGAGCGCCGGCTGTGACGCCACCACCCGATTGAGCGAGCACCGGCACCGCTGCGTTTGGCGGGCCCAACGCCAGCGCCACCTGAGTCACGCTGCCGTGCAACGTGACGGCGTTCTGGCTTGCTTGTGGATCATCGGCACCGGTGGAAAGGTCGCCGCTCAACGAAAGCCGCGCCGCCACGTCCAACGTCTCACCCTCGCGGAGCGTAACGTCACCCTGCATCGCATTCGTTCGATCCAGCCGCACCTTCATCGACGCACCGTCGACCGAACGCCGCGCCACCAGCAGCGGCATGCGCTGACCGGGCATACGCGCATAAACGAACAACGCGGCGCTCGCC
>Ga0209254_10007296_pt1 | contig 10197 bp, 7 predicted proteins | sample FrelakmetDIP11DI_FD_187148 | JGI IMG/M metagenome (GOLD analysis project Ga0209254, IMG submission 187148) | Freshwater lake sediment microbial communities from the University of Notre Dame, USA, for methane emissions studies - DIP11 DI (SPAdes)... | ecosystem: Environmental > Aquatic >...
TTAAGTTTCAGGTAGTTTTCTTCTGCAGCATCATACTTTTCCTGCATCAGCATGCTCTTTGCATAATAATATATGGCATGGTCTGCAAGTATGCCATAAGTATCCTTTACCTGGTTTAAATAATATTCTGCTATGATGTAATTGTTTTTTTCAAATGCTTCTATGCCATTTTTAAAATTTTCCCTCTGCCTGGAAATATCAATGGCGCCAATTTTTTCATTTCCATTTTCCTGGCCACTATTGTTTCCTTTGCTGATGCCGTCAGTAGTATCAGTGCTCTTTTCACTGCCGGATGGATTTTCCTGCTGGCCCTGGCTGCCGGAGGTCTCCATTCCTCCAGCACCATCTTTTGCAGAGGCAGAGGCAGTGTCTTTAGCGACCTCACTAAATGTTTCTGTTGATGATGCGCTGCTATCAATAGAAGTGTTGTCTGATTTACCGGATGCTTCGTTTTGGGTCCTTACTTTTCCAACACGTTCCAGTATATTACTGAACTGTTCGCATCCTGAAATCATAAAAACTGTTGTTACGATTACAGCAGTCAATGTCAGTATTGAAGAATATTTCTTAAATTTTAAGTACTTCGAATTCATCCAGTTCCTCCAGGTATTTAAAAAGATTGTACTTTAATAAGATTTTTAAGTAAATAAATTAAAAGCTGCATTGATTTGCGTATAAATGGATAAAAATTATATAATTTTCTTATGTTTGAAAAGAGGAAAATCGGGATAGCTTAAAGCGGGGGCGCAGCTCGCGGCTTTTCACACATAGGTGTTATCCAGGTACTGGAGGAGATAGGAGTCGAAATAAATGCAGTAGCCGGTTGCAGCATGGGTGCAATAGTCGGAGCAGTATACTGCGCCGGACATGATCTTAAGGATATTGAAAAATATATTGCCTCCAATGACTGGAAAAATTTCCTTATGTTTTCGATGTTTTCCCTCTCCCGCTCAGGCCTTGTAAATGATAAAAAAGTTGATGATGTCTTAAAAAAATTCCTTGGGGACATAACATTTGATGACTGCAAGAAACAATTTTGTTGTGTTGCTGCAGATTTAATCACCGGAAAAAAGGTCGTGCTTAATTCAGGAAGCGTGCGGGAAGCTGTAAGAGCTTCGATTGCCGTGCCGGGACTGTTTCCGCCTGTTTCCAGGGATAACTGGCTTCTTATTGATGGTGGCGTCATTGAGCCCCTGCCCACTGAAGCTATAAAAACGCTTGATGCAAACTATATAATAGCCTCATCGATTGTCTTTGAGGGAAACAATACGGGTAAAATTGCAAAAAAACCTGGCAAGTCCAGGTCGGAAATAAGCAAAAAGCTATCCATGCAGGCTATCGTTGATAAAAGCCTGAATATGGTTCATGCACAGATGGTAAAAAGCTATATGAATGAAGCTCAAATCGTTATTGAACCCAGGATAGGAGATTTCGGGTTTTTCGATTTTGCAAAAGGTAAAGAGATAATCGAGGCAGGCAGGATTGCCGCAATAGAAAAAATCCCAGAGATAAAGAAAAAACTTAGGCTAAGATAAAGAAGAGCTATTTAAATCAAAGCTATTCAAACTCCAGCGAAAAATCAGCAGCAGGCGGGGAGTGTGTAAGTGCCCCGACCGAAATGATATCCACCCCAGTCGCGCATATACTTTCCAGATTATCAAGGTTTACACCACCGGAAACTTCTATCATGCATAAACCTGAAAGTCTATCTCTTATGATTTTCACAGCTTTTTTTATATCTTCAATATCCATGTTATCAAGCATTATTATGTCCACCCTGCAGCTTACAGCCTCATCAAGCTCATTAAAATCCTTTATTTCTATTTCGATTTTAAGCTGATGTGGCATTCTTTCCCTTATCCTGTCTATAGCTTTTTTAACTCCACCTGCGGCTGCAATATGGTTATCCTTGATAAGGATGCCGTCAAAAAGTCCAAATCTGTGATTAAAACCGCCGCCACAGACAACAGCATATTTTTCCAGTCTTCTAAGCAGCGGCCTGGTCTTACGGGTATCGGTTATCCGCACATTATATTTTTCTGCTATTGCAGCAAACCTGCCGGTCATAGTTGAAATCCCGGTCATATGCTGTAAAAAATTAAGGCTAAGCCTTTCGGCGGATAGTATTGCCCGCGTCGGACCTTTTATTCTGCATACAATATCAAAACACTCCAGGCGCTGGCCATCCTCCTTTATTTTTTCATACTTTATAAGCGGGTTTACCTCCTCAAATACAAAGCCCGCTACATCTATTCCGGAAAGTATTGCGCCATTTTTTTCCTTGCATATTATATATGAGGAGGACTCGTAATCCTGGGGAATTGTAAGGCTGGAAGTTATGTCCCCGTATCCGCCCAGGTCTTCATCAATTGCAGCCCTGATAAGTTCTATGACTTCGTTTTTATTTATCTTATTAAAAATTGCTATGCTCATTTATACCCTTTCAAAAAGTTAAAAATCCGGACCAGGATTATATTTTATTTAAAAATAAAATTTAAAAATCAATCCTTTCATTGCTGCCCGTTAAGTCACCGGTTCAAAACTAACCTTTTCACCCTTTAATATTATGTGCTTCTTCCAGTTTTTATCGTCTGTGGCAGGAAAATCATTACGCTGGTGCGTGCCCCGGCTTTCTTTCCTGAGCGATGCAGCTTTTATTATAAGTGAGCCAACCGTTAACATGTTTAGAAGCCTTACTATATCTCTATCAACATAACCGGAAAGATTATTTTTTTTAAGGGTTTTACTTATGAATTGTTCAGCAAGATTAAGGCTTTTTTCATCGCGCAGAATTCCTACATCCTTGCTCATTATATGCCTGAAATCCGAAATAATACCTTCAATTGTCTCCATGCTGTAAAAGGGGTTTTTTGAAATACTGCTGTTGCATGAATTGCCGGTTTTTGTAGAATCACCTGAGATGCCGGACATTGCCTTTTTTACTAATGCAGCATTTTTTTGAAAAGATTTATTACCACCCTGGTCTTTAGACTTACTTATAATGTCTTTTGAGATCTCCCATCCGAAGACAAGACCCTCAATAAGGGAGTTACTGGCCAGCCTGTTTGCCCCATGGGCTCCAGTCGCAGCGCACTCACCGCAAGCATAAAGGCCCTTAACATCGGTATGCCCTTTGAGGTCAGTCTTTATTCCCCCATTCAGGTAATGGGCGGCAGGGAAGACCTTTATAAGGTCTGTGCGCAGGTTCAGGCCATTTTCCCTTAGCTTTATGATTATATTCGGGAAGCGTATCTTTAGCATGCTTTCAGGAAGATGTGTTGCGTCAAGATAAACAAATCCTTTATCCTGGGCCATCATGACCTTGACCATTTCTTTTACGACAATATCCCTTGGCGCGAGCTCAGCCCTTGGGTGTATGCCCAGCATGAATCTATTTCCCTTTGCATCCCTCAGGTATGCGCCTTCACCTCTTAAAGCTTCTGTTATTAAAAACAGGCCGCCTTCATTTGTCCTGAATACTGTAGGGTGGAACTGCATGAACTCTATATCCTTAATGGAAGCGCCCGCCCTGTATGCCATAGCAATACCATCACCGGTTGAGATGGAAGGATTTGTGGTAAGCTCAAAAAGTTGTCCGATACCGCCGCTTGCAATTACCACATTTGAAGACGGGTGAAGCTCCACCTTATTGCTTTTTAAGTTAAGCGCTGTTATTCCATATACAATGCCATTATGGGTTACAATATCAATTGCAAGATATTCGGGGTAGAAATCTATTTTACTGTAGCTTTTTGAATAACTGACAAGCTTCTTTTCTATTTCCTCGCCAGTTGCATCCCCGCCTGCATGAAGCACTCTTGCAAAACTATGGCCACCCTCTGTTGTAAGGCTTATTTCACCATTGGAGATATCAAATATGATTCCAAGCTCTACAAGATCCTCTATCATTTTAGGAGCATTTTTAACCAGTTTGCGGACTGCATCACTATCGCTTAAACCCTGTCCGGCTTTAATGGTATCGTCATAATGGACTTTCCACTTATCAGGTTTTTTTACTGCTGCTGCTATGCCTCCCTGGGCAAACCATGTGGTTGAATCTGAGAGGTTTGCTTTTGTGATTACCTTCACTTTTGCATATTCGGATATTCTTATTGCTGTGGACAGGCCTGCTATTCCGCTGCCGACAACTATGCATTCCGAATAATCGTATACATTATCTATAAAAGACAGGTCTAATAAGTATCTTGAATACATTATTTCCTCCGGGTTGCCTGCAGTACCGGCTTACGTGATTTCCAGCATCTTTTCAATAGCGCCTTTAGCGCGGGCGATTATTTCTGCAGGGATTTCTATTTCAAATTCTTCCTCTTCAAGAGACCACAGGATTTTTTCAAGATTGATAAGCTTCATATTGGGGCATATTGCCTGTCCAAGCGCAGGGTAAAAGACCTTGCCAGGGTTTTCCTTTTGCAATCTGTGGATGAGCCCTATCTCTGTGCCGATTATGAATTCTTTGATTTCGGATTGTTTTACAAAAGATAGCATCTGTCCGGTGCTCAAAACCTTATCTGCTATGGCTGTTACATCAGGAGTGCACTCGGGATGCACCAGGACCATAGCATCAAGATGTTCTTTTTTAAGCCTTATTATAGATTTTACATTTATCCTTACATGCGTTGGGCAGTATCCGTTCCAGAGTACCATCTCCCTGCCTGTCTGGCTCTGCACAAAGGCGCCAAGATACTTATCGGGGATAAAGATTATCTTCTTATCTTCAGGGATGGAGTTAACTACTTTTACAGCATTTGCAGAAGTGCAGCAAATGTCAGAAAGTGCTTTTACTCTTGCAGAGCTGTTTACATAACATACGACCACAGCTTCCGGATGCTGTACTTTTAGCGCTGAAAGAGCGGACTCTGTTATCATATCCGCCATAGGGCAGCCTGCATCTTGATCGGGAAGCAAGACTTTTTTTTGAGGTGAGATTATCTTTGCATTCTCTGCCATGAAATGGACGCCGCAAAATACTATTATCCTGTTTTTTGTTTTTGAAGCTTCGATGCTAAGCTGTAGAGAGTCGCCAACAAAGTCAGCGATATCCTGCACTTCGTCTATCTGGTAATTGTGCGCAAGTATAACAGCGTCCTTTTCGGTTTTAAGTCTTACTATGGCGTCTATCAGGTTAATGTTCTTATTCATAAAATAATTGCTTAATTTTAAATTTGAGTTTAAATTATATAAAAAAAAACCGATAAAAAAAACAAAAAGAATCCGGGAGGGTTATTGAAGGTAATAATCAGCGAAAAAGAGATTGCTGCCAAGAGAATTGCCAAGATACTTGCGGGCAATGGAGTCAGGGAAGAAATGCTATATGGCGTGCCTGTCCATTATATAAAATATGGCGGCAGTGAATGTGCGGTAATGGGTCTGAAGGGCCATATCCTTCAGGTGGATTTTCCAAAAGAGTATTCAAACTGGTTCAAGGTTGACCCTGTTGAACTGATAGATGCAAGGATAGACAAGACTCCTATACATAAAAAAATAGTCCAGGCTTTGAGAAAAGTTGCCGAAGATGCCGAAGAGGTCATTATTGCTACCGACTTTGACAGGGAAGGCGAGCTTATCGGCTATGATGCCTGGCAGGTCATGGATGAAAAAAACAAACTATTCAAGGTAAAAAGGGCACGATTTTCAAGCATAACTCCTTCAGATATAAACGGCGCTTTTTCAAGACTCGACAAAGTGGACCAGAACCTGGCTTTTGCCGGAAGGGCAAGGCAGGATATCGACCTTGTATGGGGGGCTGTGCTTACCAGGTTTATTTCGCTGGCATCTTACCAGGTAAAGGACAGGTTCCTCTCAGTTGGAAGGGTGCAGTCTCCAACGCTTACTCTTATTGTCGACAGGGAGATGGAAATAGAATCTTTTACCCCCACCCCTTATTGGGTCATAAACGTCAAATTAAAGACGGATGGGGGAGAGGTATTTGAAGCGACGCACAAAAAGAAGAGGTTTGCAAAAAAAGATGAAGCAGAAAAAGCCTTTGCCAGGCTGGGAGACATGGCGACTGTACAGGAAATAAAAGAAAGCATAAGAAAAGTCGCCCCTCCGCCTCCGTTTAACACGACAGGCCTCATAGTCGCTGCAAATTCCATAGGTTTTACGGCAGTAAAGACAATAAATGTAGCAGAAAATCTTTATATGAACGGCTTTATAAGTTATCCAAGGACAGACAATACTGTTTATCCCCATGCCATCAACCTCAGGGAGGTAACGGGCGCGCTTGGTTCAGTAAACGAATTTGCAGCAGCATGCAATGAGATTTTAAAACAGGACAAGATAAATCCTTCCAGGGGGAATAAAAGGACCACTGACCACCCGCCAATATATCCCACCTCCCCGGTGAAGAGGTCAAGCCTGGCCGAAGATGAATGGAAGCTTTATGAACTCGTATCCAGAAGGTTTATTGCAAGCCTTCTTCCGCAGGCAGAGATAAAAAGCGTCTCAGCAACCATAGATATCGGCGGCGAGACATTTATAGCAAACGGTTCAAAAGTAATTAAGGCAAACTGGATAGCTCATTATCCCTACTACAAACATGAGGATGTATATATACCTGAGCTAAAGCAGAGCCAGAAATTAAAAGTGTCAGAAAGGGAGTTTCTGGACAAGGAGACAAAACCTCCTTCAAGATATACACAGGGAAAACTTGTGGAAAAGATGGAAGAGCTGGGATTGGGCACCAAAGCTACCCGGCACACTATAATCCAGAACATGATAACAAGAGGATATATAAAGGGGAATCCGCTTGTGCCTTCAGAAAAAGCTGTTGCTGTTATCAAAGTCTTAAAAAAGCATGCCGAAAGGATTTCTACCCCCGATATGACATCAGAACTTGAAATGGACATGGACGGCATAGCCAGGGGAGATGATACAAAAGAAGAAGTAATTGAAAAATCAAAAAAAATGCTCAAAGGCGTCATGGTAAACTTGCAAAATGACAGGCAGGAAATCTCCCAGGAAATAAAGAAAGCGGTCAAGGAAGATTTTATTGTGGGAAAATGTATGGAAACCGGGTGTGAAGGCGACCTGCTGATAAGGACTTCAAAAAAGACAAAGAAAAGGTTCATAGGCTGCAGCTCATACCCGGCATGTACAAGGACTTTTTCACTTCCACAATCAGGTCTTGCCGTTACCACAAGAGATTCATGCAAACACTGCGGATTTCCGGTTATAAGGATAATAACAAAGGGCAGAAAACCCTGGGACCTGTGCATAAACGGCGAATGCTCGGGAAAAAATGAGAAGAATAAAAATACCTTTTATAAAAAAAGCAGTAAAAAAGCTTCTGATTGATGCAAGCTTTTCGCTGCCTGGCGATATACTGGACGCAGTCAAAAAAGCAAAGGACAGCGAAGACAGAGCTATGGCTGGTATTATACTCCAGATGATACTTGACAATGCGAAGATAGCTAAAAAGGAAATGCTTCCGCTTTGCCAGGATTGCGGCAATACATATATAGAGATCGAAATGGGGCCCGATATCTGCATTTCAGGTGGTTCAGGCGAAATAAGTTTCCTGGAACCCGCAATCAACGAAGCAGTTGCAGAAGTATACAGGGACTATTATCTCAGGACATCAATAGTCGCAGATCCGCTTTTTGAAAGGATAAATACTGATAATAATACGCCGGCTATCATAGGCTGCAGTTATAGCAGGACTCCGGGTCTAGGCATATCAGTATATCTTAAAGGCGGAGGAAGCGAGAATTGCTCATGGCTGTTTATGCTTAATCCTTCTGAATCAAAGCAGGAAATAATTGCCAGGGTCCTTGATGTTGTAAGGGAAAATGCAACAAAAGCATGTCCCCCGGTCATTGTTGGATTGGGCATAGGCGGCAGCGCGTCCGGAGCGGTAACACTTGCAAAAAAAGCAGTTTTCCGTCCCCTTGATATACACAACCCTGACCCGCGTTACAAATTGATGGAAAAGGAACTGTTTCAGTCAGTAAATAATACCGGCATTGGTCCCCAGGGGTTAGGAGGGAAAACCACTGCCCTGGGATGCAATATAGAATTTGCGCCATGCCACATGGCCACTCTCCCGGTCGCAGTATTTTTAGGGTGCCATTCCACAAGGCGCGCTAATGTGAGGTTATAAAAAGATTCTTAAAATTGGTTTAATGTTTGATATTGATATCTGAAGATTCCCTCCAAAAGCAGCAATAGGTTGTATTTGCCCAAAGTCATCCAGTTATGGATTCAGCAGGCCCTCTGGGTAAGTTGGGATAACCACTTTTGAATTGGCAGCATTTCTTTATATATTTCAAAGCAAAAAGCTATAAATCCGGCAGAGAAAAAAGCTTCAGGGATTGCAAAGCTTTTGTCTGCATACAATCCGTCATAAAGAAGAAGACCGGCATTTTTATGTCCGGCATCGTACCCGCCAGGCACTTTTTTGTAGTTCTTCCCGCCAAAATCAAAACCTTTGCCCGAAAGCTCTTCGACAATGTCAGCAAGTTCCTCTCCATAAACAGGATGTAAAACCGATTCCCTGTATGCTGCGAGTTGAGATTTTGTAAACTTATAAATGCCTGCGCCCAGCATAAGGCTTGAATACTCAAGATGTAAATAGAAGACAGAGGACTCCATACGTGGGATGTCTGCTTCCCAGAAAACAATTCCAAGATTTGTCTTGTATGGAGATTTATCTTTACTGAACCTTGTATCCCTGTTTATCCTGAACAGGGATTTGTTTACCCTGGGGTCCGCGTTTATAGCAGGTGACAACCCCCTTAGCCTTTCACCCATACCGGTTATGAAATCTCTTGCCGGACTCAGGACATAATCTTCATAGGACCTCTGGTTTTGGTCAAACCATTCTTTACTGTTGTTGGATTTTAGTTCTTTAAAAAAATCCAGGGTCTCTTTAAAGAAACCGTCAAATCCATCATTATCTTTTTGCATCAAAACACCTCACACTATACATTTTTATTGAATGTAAATGATATTTTTTTAATTTGACAGGACTATTTTAAAACTGCTTATACGCCTGAATATATTGCTTTAGGGTTTAAATACAGGATTTTTTCTGCAAATCTCACTGCTTCATCAAAACTGAAATATCCTTCAGATGTTTTCTTATAAAGCAGGCCCGAAATTATTTCCCTGACTTTTTTCTGGCAGCCGTAGGTGCATTCAACAATGAAATTATCTCCTCCAAAAGCAAATATTTTATTTGAAGGTATGGTTTCAATTGCCAGATTTAAAATCTCTTTATATAAATCAAAGGACACCTGTTGGATCCAGCAAAAATCAAAATATACATTGGCAAATTGCTTGGCAATTGTAATAAGCTCATTTGAATAGGGAAATCCTGTATGGAAAATATCAAACCTGCATTTCCTGTATTTTAAAAACAGATTAATAAGAAAACAGGGGTTTGTATTTGAGACATCTCCCCTGTTTCCATTTAGAAGCCCGGTATGTATCTGTACAGGCCAGCCCTTCTCCATGGCTTTTTGTATTATATAGTGCACAAGATAATCCTGTAGCGGCTTAAGTTCGTCTTTTGATAAAAAATCGACTTTTTCAAAAAATCCATAATCCTTAAGCTTGAAAAGCTTTGTAAATACCATGTCAGCCTCAAAAAACCCTGTCTCCTCAAAATTTATTGTCCTGAAATATGCAATTACAATTTTCAGCGCCTGGTATCTTTCGCCTGCACTTTCTTCGACAATTTTGTCTATTAAGCATAAGTAATTCTTTAAGTTATAAATATTTACGTCATATTTCTCCTCAAATTTAAAAATATCTTCCATGCAACAAACGGATATAATATCTTCAAAATTTTTAACAGCTATCGTATCGCTTCTATTTAATGGTTTTTGGTTATTGATGCCCGGCATGTTTTCAATGAAATTAACCATATGCCTTATATTTGATTTGTCAGTTAAAACATGGTCATACCAGTTCATTTTCTTTGTATCTTCAAGTTTTTTTGACAATAGTTTATATGTTTCTTCATTTACATCCTCTATCCCGAATAAATCTTTTACTGCCTCATTAACCGTTTTGGCATAAGAAGTATTTTTTACATTTTCAAAGTGCCCGGAAAATATTTTCCATCTTTTCTCTATATCGATTGACTGGTCAAAAAGCATGTTATAATCGCTTTCCTGCATCCCTGATGCAATAAGGTCCGAAGCTACATAATGGCTGAATAAATAAAATACA
>Ga0209254_10007297_pt1 | contig 10197 bp, 7 predicted proteins | sample FrelakmetDIP11DI_FD_187148 | JGI IMG/M metagenome (GOLD analysis project Ga0209254, IMG submission 187148) | Freshwater lake sediment microbial communities from the University of Notre Dame, USA, for methane emissions studies - DIP11 DI (SPAdes)... | ecosystem: Environmental > Aquatic >...
GCCGCGAAGGACGCAACAAGGGCCGCGTAGCCTTCGGCGTCGAAGAAGAAGGGGTCGTTGCGCACCCCGGCAAAGAAGCGCAGGCCGCCGGACTCGAACACGGTCTCGATCGGGCCCGACACGGTGCCGGCGCCAGGAACGTTCTCGATCTGCACGCCGCACTCGCCGCGGCCGTTGCGGCCGAAGCGCGCGTGGACCTGGACGTCGGGCACGTTGTCGAAGCTGCCGGCAGACTCGCGGTCGATGTTGAAGGTGTAGAGCACGTTGCGGTCGCACGAGAGGTCGCCGTCGATGCGCGAGCGCGGCGCGGACCGCCCGCCGAAGGTGATCGCGCCGACGGTGCGGCCGGATTGCTGCGGCGACGGGAAAATGAAGACGTCGGCGAGATCGGCGGAGGGATCGGCGTCGGCGCCGGGCGACTCGGCGTGGTCGGCGGACATCACCGAGACGCTCGTGGCGAGGACGGCGGCAACGACCAAAGCGCGCGGGATGCCGCTCAGTGCAGGAATACGTGACATCGTCACACCTCCGGATACGGTTGGGTTTCGGACGGAACGAACGGTCGATCGCCGGCTGATCATAGTCCTCGGTGTTCCGGCTCGCCAACGCAATATTCGTTATCCCTACGTAGATGACGACGACGGCCCCGGCCTCGCGCAGCCGCTCCTCGATCACGTCAGCGTAGGCGCGGTGCGCCGGAATGGCATCGTCGAGCCAGACGGTGTGGCCAAGGCCGCGCAGCAACGCCGCGACCTGTTGCGCCTGCCCGGCGGTCGTGCGGGCGTACGAGACGAAGACGTGGGACATGGGCGCAGCCTGCCAGAAGATCCCAAGGGGAATGCCCACTTCATTGGTCCGATGCGATCTCGCCGACCGCGCGGTCCTGCCGGCCGCCATGCCCGTTGTGGCAATCGGAAGTCCGTTGCATATTACGGGTTACGGCGAAACCCCCATCGCGGCAAGCGGCGCCACGTCCCGTCAGAGGAATCCGGGCCCGACCGGCCAGCGGCATCCCCCGAAGTCCCAACCAGCGCAGGAGGAGATCGTGCAGAAGTCGCTTCATATCGACCCGGCGAAGTGCACCGGGTGCCTGCAGTGCGAGATGGCCTGCTCGTACGAGAACTACCAGGTCTTCAATCCGTCGAAGTCGCGCATCAAGGTCTTCGACTTCCACCACTCGGGGCGCAAGGTTCCCTACACGTGCACGCAGTGCGACGAGGCCTGGTGCCTGCACGCCTGTCCCGTGGAGGCGATCAAGCTCGATGCGGCCACGGGGGCCAAGGTCGTGCTGGAGAACGTGTGCGTCGGCTGCAAGGTGTGCACGATCGCCTGCCCCTTCGGCACCGTGAACTACGTGCAGGACACCGGCAAGGTCCAGAAGTGCGACCTCTGCGGCGGCAAGCCCGCCTGCGCCGAGGCCTGCCCGACCGGCGCCATCACCTACGTGGACGCCGACTGGACGGGACTCGGGAAGATGCGCCAGTGGGCCGAGAAGCTCGACACGCAACCGGCCGCCGGCCACGCGGACTAGAGGAGACCACCATGTCCTGGGCACGCAGAATTCTCCGAATCGACCTCACCAAGGGCACCTGCACGGCCGAGCCGCTCAACATGGAGTGGGCGAACCATTACCTCGGCCAGCGCGGGCTCGCCACGCGGTACTTCACCGCGGAAGTCGACCCCAAGGTCGATCCGCTCTCGCCCGCCAACAAGATCATCTGGGCCACGGGCCCCCTCACCGGGACGATGGCCTCCACCGGCGGGCGCTACTCCGTCATCACCAAGGGCCCGCTCACCGGCGCCATCGCGTGCTCCAACTCCGGGGGCTACTTCGGCGCGGAACTCAAGATGGCCGGCTGGGACATGATCATCTTCGAGGGCAGGTCGGCGAAGCCGGTCTTCCTGCACATCGAGAACGACCAGGCGGAGCTCGTCGACGCCGCCGGGATCTGGGGCAAGACGGTCTGGGACACCGAGGCGTGGCTCAAGAACCGCTTCCAGGACCCGCAGGTGCGCGTCTCGAGCATCGGCCCCGCCGGCGAGACCGGCTGCCTCTACGCCGCCGTCGTGAACGACCTGCACCGCGCGGCCGGCCGCTCGGGCGTGGGCACGGTGATGGGGTCGAAGAACCTGAAGGCCATCGCGGTGCGCGGCACCCGGGGCGTGGGCAACGTGAAGGACCCGGCCGCGTTCATGCAGGCCACCGCCGCGGCGAAGAAGGTGCTCGCCGACAACGCGGTCACGGGCCAGGGGCTGCCCAAGTACGGCACCCAGGTCCTGATGAACGTCATCAACGAGATCGGGGCGCTGCCCACGCGCAACCACCGGGACGTGCAGTTCGACGGTGCCAAGGACATCTCCGCCGAAGCGATGCACACGCCGCGCAAGACCGACGGCAAGCCGAACCTCGTCACCAACCAGGCCTGCTTCGGCTGCACCATCGCCTGCGGCCGGATTTCCAGGCTCGACGAGAAGCACTTCACCGTGCTGAACAAGCCGCAGTACTGGGGCGCCTCCGGGGGCCTGGAATACGAGGCCGCCTGGGCGCTGGGCGCGGCAAACGGCGTGAACGACCTCGAGACGCTCACCTACGCCAACTTCCTCGCCAACGAGGACGGCTGGGACCCGATCTCGTTCGGCGCCACGGTGGGCGCGGTGATGGAGCTCTACGAGATGGGCGTGCTCAAGAAGGAGCAGCTCGGCATCGAGGCGCCCTTCGGCTCCGCCAAGGCGCTCGTGTTCTTCGCCGAGCAGGTCGGCAAGGGCCAGGGCTTCGGCAAGGAGATCGCGCAGGGCTCGAAGCGCCTCACCGCCAAGTACGGCCACCCGGACCTGTCCATGACGGTGAAGGGGCAGGAGTTTCCGGCCTACGACGCGCGCGGCATCCAGGGCATGGGACTCGCCTACGCCACCTCCAACCGTGGCGCCTGCCACCTGCGGGGCTACACGGTCGCGAGCGAGGTGCTCGGCATCCCGGTGAAGACGGACCCGCTCGTGACCGAGGGCAAGGCGGGGCTGGTGAAGGCCTTCCAGGACGCCACGGCGGTGTTCGACTCCTCGGGGCTGTGCCTGTTCACCTCCTTCGCCTGGACGCTGCAGGACGTCGCGCCGCAGCTGCAGGCGGCTTGCGAGGGCGACTGGTCGCTCGAGAACCTGAACCTCGTGGGCGAGCGGATCTGGAACCTGGAGAAGGAGTTCAACCTCGCCGCGGGCCTCACGAAGAAGGACGACGACCTGCCGCCGCGGCTCAAGAAGGAGGCGGCCAAGACCGGGCCGGCAAAGGGCCTGGTCAACGGCCTCGACCAGATGCTGCCGGAGTACTACCAGCTGCGCGGCTGGAACGCCGACGGCATCCCGACGGCCGAGACGCGAAAGCGCCTGGGCACCGCCGCGCTCAAGTAGGCCGGCAACGCCACGACCGGAATGGGGAGGCGCCGCGGGCGCTTCCCCGTTCCCCATCGACGGAACCCCATCGCCATGAAACACGTCATTCTCGGCAACGGCCCCGCCGGCGTGGTGGCCGCGGAGACACTCCGCAAGCTTTCGCCCGGCGACGAGATCACCCTGCTGGGCGACGAGCCCGGACCGCCCTACTCCCGCATGGCCATCCCCTACCTCCTGATGGGCAATATCGATGAGAAGGGCACCTGGCTGCGCAAGGACGACGGCCACTTCGCCCGGCTGCGCATCGCGCTCGAGGCGGGCCGCGCCGCCGCGGTGGACACGGCCGCGCGCGAGGTGCGGCTCGAATCCGGCGAGAAGCTCGCGTACGACCGCCTCCTCGTGGCGACCGGCTCGCGGCCCAACCGCCCACCGGTCCCCGGACTCGACCTGCCCGGGGTGCACCCCTGCTGGACGCTCGCGGACGCCCGCGCCATCGCCGCCCGGGCGCGCAAGGGCGCGCGCGTCGTGCAGATGGGCGCCGGCTTCATCGGCTGCATCATCATGGAAGCGCTCGCGGCGCGCGGCGCCGAGCTCGTCGTCGTCGAGATGGGCGACCGCATGGTGCCGCGCATGATGCCGCCGCGAGCAAGCGAGCTCATCCACGCCTGGTGCGAGCACCGGGGCATCCACGTAATCACGGGCGCCCGCGTCGCCGGGATCAGCAAGGCCGGCGACGCCCTCGCCGTGAGCCTCACCGACGGGCAGTCCTTCCCGGCCGACCTCGTGATCTCCGCCACCGGCGTCACGCCGAACACCGCGTTTCTCGAAGGCAGCGGCATCGCCTGCGACGAGGGCGTGCTCGTCGACGCGCAAATGCAGTCGAGCGTGAAGGGCGTCTTTGCCGCGGGCGACGTCTCGCGGGCACCCGAGTTCGACACCGACCGCAAGATCGCCTACGCGATCCAGCCCACGGCCGTCGAGCAGGCGCGCATCGCGGCGCTCAACATGGCCGGCCGCGAGGCGACGTCGCCCGGGGCGCTCGCCATGAACGTGCTCGACACGCTCGGCCTCGTGTCCGCATCCTTCGGCCGGTGGCAGGGCGCGCCGCACGCCCAAGGGGGCTCGTGGGTGGAGCAGCGCGACGAGGAGCGCTTCCGCTACCTGCGCCTGGAATTCCAGGGCGAGCGCCTCATCGGCGCGACCTGCCTCGGCCACACCGAGCACGTCGGCGTGATCCGCGGGCTGATCCAGGGGCGCGTGGCGCTGGGCGAGTGGCGGGAGAGGCTGCTGAAGGACCCGACGCGCCTCATGGAAGCCTATCTCGCCTGCGCGCAGGCCGCCTCCTGAGCGGGCGATGCGGATCACGCTCAAGCTCTATGCCACCCTCACCGACTACCTGCCTGCCGGGGCCCGGGGGGAAAACGCGCTCACGCTCGACGTCGCCGAGCCGGCGACGATCGATTCCGTGATCGCGCCGTTCCGGATCCCGCCGCGGCTCACGCACCTCGTGCTCGTGAACGGGGTCTTCGTCCCGCCGGAAGCCCGCGCGTCGCGAACGCTGCGCGACGGCGACGTGCTGGCGATCTGGCCTCCGATCGCCGGGGGATGAGCACCGCCGGCGCAACCTTCCGGCGCGCCTACGACATGGGGATCACGCGCGCGGAGTTCCTCCGACTGCTGCCGGCCGCCGTGGGCGGCGCGGCATTCCGCGTCGAGGGCGACGATGTCCTGTCGGCCGGACCGCCGCCTTGGCGCATCCGCCTCGAGGCCCGTCCCGGGCGCGGGTTCGGGCCGGTGATGATCCCGGTACTCGCGGTCGCGCTCGCCGTCGAGGCGGCCACCCCAGCCGAGGCCGAGGTCTTCGTCGAGCGCTTCCTGCTCGGGTTCCAGCGGGCCGGCGGGTGAGGCACGCCCGGGCCGCGAATGCGACAATGCGGCCCCATGAAGATCGACCGCGAAACCGCCGAAGGCAGGAACGTCTTCACCGCCTACGACGAGGGCTGGGTGGAGGTCTCGGGGCGCCGCTACACGGCGAACCTCGTCGTCTCGGGCGAGAAGGTCGTGCCGGGTTGGACAGCCGCCGGGTTCGGGGCGCTCCAGCCCGCCGAGATGGAGGCGCTGGCGGCGATGAAGCCCGAGATCCTCCTCCTGGGCTCGGGCCGCGCCTTCCGCTTTCCCCCGCCCGCCCTGCTCGCCCCGCTCCACGCGGCCCGCATCGGCGTCGAGGTGATGGACACCCGCGCCGCCTGCCGAACCTACAACATCCTGCTCGCCGAGGGGCGGGGCGTCGTCGCGGCACTCATCGTCGATTGAAGTGCACGGCCGCCTCGAAGGAGGCCCAGGCGAGGAGGCCGATCGCCGCGAACGCGAGGGCCATCGGGACGAAGCCCCCCATCGCGACGAGCATCCACGAGGCGAAGAACGGCCCCACCGCGCGCGCGATCAACACGGGCGTCGCCATGAGGCCCGTGAGCCCCCCGTAGCCGTCGCGGCCCCAGATCTCGGCGGGCACCGTGCTGCGCACGATGGTCATCACGCCGTTGCTCGCGCCGTAGATCGCCGCGAAGACCACGATGATCCCGTCCACCGGCCCGGTGAAGGCGAGCAGCACGATGGATACCGGAAAGGCGAAGAGCGCGATCCGCCCGACCCGCGACGGCGTGGCTCGATGCGCGAAGGAGAGCTCGACCACGCGCCCGGCCACCTGCATCGGGCCCACCAGCGCGGCGAGAAAGGCCGCGCGCTCCGGCGAGATCCCCTTCGAGGCCAGCAGGGCGAGCAGGTGCAGCGTGATGCCCGAGAAAGCGAGCATGTTGAGCGTGAAGGCGAGCGCGAGCGCGCGGAAGTGCCAGTCCGCGAGCAGCCTGGCCCGGCCCGCGGGATCGTCGGCGAGGCCCCGCGGCTCGTGCGCCGCTCGGCCGCGCTCAGGCAGGAAAAGGGCATGCAGGGGCACGCAGACGAACAGGTTCACCAGGGCGAGCACGAGCATCGCGTCGCGCCAGCCGAGCGATGTCGAGAGCCACTGCGTGAGCGGCCAGAACACGGTGCTCGCGAGGCCGCCCGCCAGCGTGAGGACGGTGATGGCCTTGCGCAGGTCCTCGCGGAAGACGAGCGCGAGGCTCGCGAAAGCCGGCTCGTACAGGACGAGGCCCATGGCGAAGCCGAGCCCCGCCCAGACGAAGTAGAGCGCCCAGAGGGTGGTCACTTCGGAGAAGGCCGCGAGCAGCGCCGCCGCCGCGACGGAGCCGGCCGTCATCACTGCGCGGGCGCCGTCGCGGTCGATCTGCCGGCCCACGGGCGCCACCACGAGGCCCGAGATGAGCAGAGCCAGGCAGTACGCGCCCACGACTGCCGTCGGATCGGCGTCGAGGTCGCGGGCCACGTCGCCCATCACGACCGCGAACGCGTAGTAAAGACTGCCCCACGAGACGACTTGCGTGACGCCGAGGGCCGCGACGAGCGACCACCGGCGATCGGATCGCGACCTTGCGTCAAGCAAGCGCGCGCAGCTCCCTCAGCAGGACCGAAAGTACGGCAAGGTCCAGGTTGCCCGCGCGCTTGAGCTCCTCGCGCATCGCCGCGAGTCGCGCGAGCGGCTGCGCGTAGCGCTCCTTCCACGCCGCGAGCATCTCCGGTGGCGCCGCGCCCTCGGGCGAGAGCTTCACCACGGCCGCCGTGAGGGCACGCTGCTGCGCCGCGAGGTCGTCGCGAAGGGCGTTTCGCGCCAGGGCCTGCCACGAGGTGTCGGTGGGCAACGCCGTGATGCGCTCGCCCACCCAGCGCAGCTCGAGGTCGCCCGCGAGCGCGAAGTACAGGCTCGCCACCGACTCGACGGGCCGCTTTTCGCCCTGCGAGACCTCCGTCGCGTCGAGCACGGCGTAAAGAGCGCCCAGGCTGGCGAGCCGCCGCGCGAGGGGCTCGGACACGCCCTCACCGGCGAGGCGCTTCACCGACGCCTCCCACGATTCGCGGTCGTCCGGCGCGAGGATGCCCGGCAGGCACTCGCCGAACACCTTCACGGCCGGCTGGAAGATCGCGATCACGCGGGCGATGGGCAGCTTCTCGCGGCGACGTCGCAGGAACCACAAGGTCGCGCGCAGCACGAGCCGGCCGGCCTCGATGAAGAGCTCCGACTGCAGCGCGGTGGGCACCCGGTTGTCGAGCCCGTCCACCTCCGCCCAAAGCGAATCCAGGCCGAAGATGTCGCGCACGAGGACGAACGCGCGCACGACATCCTCCATGCCCGCGCCGGTCTCCTCCTGCATCCGGTGCACGAACACCGCGCCCACGCGGTTGATCATGCCGTTGGCCACCCCCGTCGCGACGATCTCGCGCCTGAGCGGATGGCCCGGCAGCGTATCGGCGTAGCGCTCCCGGATCTGCCGCGGGAAGTAGGCCGCGAGCGCCTGCGCGACGTACGCCTCGTCGATGAGCGTGCCCTTGAGCAGTTCGTCGAAGAGGACCATCTTCGAATAGGCGAGAAGCACCGCGCGCTCCGGCGCCACGAGCCCGGCCTTGGCGGCGCGGCGCTCGGCGATCTCCTCGTCGTCCGGGAGGAACTCCACCGCGCGGTTCAGGCGCCCCACTTTCTCGAGGGCGCGCATGAAGGCCGCCTGCGCGTCGAGGAGCTTTTCGCCCCGCACGCCGGACACCGAAAGCGACTGCGTCTGGTAGTAGTTGTCGGCGAGGACGAGATGGCCCACCTCCTCGGTCATCTGCGCGAGCAGCTTGTCGCGCTGCTTCACCGTGAGCTCGCCTTCGCCCGCCACGAGGCCCAGCAGGATCTTGATGTTGACCTCGTGGTCCGAGCAGTCCACGCCGGCCGAGTTGTCGATGGCGTCGGTGAGGATGCGCCCGCCCGCTTGCGCGAACTCGACGCGGCCCAGCTGGGTGAAGCCGAGGTTGCCGCCCTCGGCCACCACCTTGCAGCGCAGCTCGTTCCCGTTGACGCGGATCGCGTCGTTGGCCCGGTCGCCCACGTCGGCGTGCGACTGCGTATGCGCCTTCACGTAGGTGCCGATGCCACCGTTGTAGAGCAGGTCCACGGGCGCGCGCAGGATGGCCTTCATCAGCTCCGCCGGCGTGAGATGCGGCTCGTCGATCCCGAGCGCCTTGCCCACCGGGGCGGAGATCGGGATCGCCTTGGCCGATCGCGCGAAGACGCCACCGCCCTTCGAGATCGCGGCCTTGTCGTAGTCCTCCCACGAGGAACGCGGCAGCGCGAAGAGACGCTCGCGCTCGAGGAAGCTCTTCTCCGGTTCCGGGTTCGGATCGAGGAAGATATGTCGGTGGTCGAAGGCCGCGAGCAGCCTGATGTGGCGCGAAAGCAGCATGCCGTTGCCGAACACGTCCCCCGACATGTCGCCGACGCCCACGACCGTGAAGTCCTTCGATTGCGTGTCGTGTCCCATCTCGCGGAAGTGGCGCTTCACGCTCTCCCACGCGCCGCGCGCGGTGATGCCCATCTTCTTGTGGTCGTAGCCGGCGCTGCCGCCCGAGGCGAAGGCGTCGGCCAGCCAGAAGCCGTACTCCGCCGAGACGCCGTTCGCGTAGTCGGAGAATGCGGCCGTACCCTTGTCGGCGGCGACGACCAGGTAGGGGTCGTCCGGGTCGTGGCGCACGACGCCCTTGGGCGGGACGACCTTGCCCGCGACCAGGTTGTCGGTGACATCGAGCAGGCCGCGCAGGAAGTTCTTGTAGCAGGCGACGCCCTCGGCGAGGGTGGCCTCGCGCTCCGAGGCCGGCGGGGCGGCCTTCAGCACGAAGCCGCCCTTGGAGCCCACCGGAACGATGACGGCGTTCTTCACCATCTGCGCCTTCATGAGGCCGAGGATCTCGGTGCGGAAGTCCTCGGGACGGTCCGACCAGCGCAGCCCCCCGCGCGCGACCTTGCCGCCCCTGAGGTGAATGGCCTCGAAGCGCGGCGAATACACGAACACCTCGAAGAGCGGCCGCGGCTCGGGCAGCTCCGGCACCTTCGCCGACTCGATCTTGAGGCTGAGGTAGGGCTTCCTGCGGCCGTCCTCGCCCGCCACCCAGTGGTTCGTGCGCACGGTGGCGCGGATGGCGTAGAGGAAACGGCGCAGGATGCGGTCCTCGTCGAGGTTCGCGACGTCGTTGAGGGCGCCAATCACCTCGTCTCCCAGGCGCTTCTCCTCCTTCGCCCGATCGCCGGCGAAGGCGGGGTCGAAGCGCGCGCGGAATAGCGCCGTGAGGCGCGAGACGATGCCCGGATGCGCGGCCAGCGTCTGCGCGAGGTAGGCCAGGCTGAAGGGGAAACCCGCCTGCTTGAGGTACTTGGCATAGGCGCGCAGCACCACCACGTCGTCGGGCAGCGTCGCGGCGGCCGGCGTGAGGCGGTTGAAGGCATCGTTCTCGATCTCGCCCTTGACCACGCGCAGCAACGCCTCCTCCGTCGGGGCCTTGATCGCCTCCACGTCGGGAATCTCGCGGCTCGCGCGCACGCCGAAGTCGTGCAGGAAGACGCTGCCGCCTTCGTTGCGCCCGATCTCCCAGGAGACCTCGTCCAGGGCCTCGAGGCCCAGGTTCTCGAGGATGGGCAGGCTGCCCGAGAGCGGCACGCGGGCGCCGGCGCGGTAGACACGAAGGCGCAGCGAGCGCGTGTCGGCCTCCACCGGGCGATAGAGCGTGACGGCGTGGGGCTCGCCCGCGCCGAGGCGGTCGAGCACCGCGATGTCCCGCACCGCCATGCGAGCGTTCACCGCCTCGCGATAGGCCACGGGGAAGGAATAGGCGCGCAGGGCCGCCACGGCCTTGTCCTCGCCCGCCGAGGCCGAGAGGGACTCGCGCAGG
>Ga0209254_10007299_pt1 | contig 10196 bp, 10 predicted proteins | sample FrelakmetDIP11DI_FD_187148 | JGI IMG/M metagenome (GOLD analysis project Ga0209254, IMG submission 187148) | Freshwater lake sediment microbial communities from the University of Notre Dame, USA, for methane emissions studies - DIP11 DI (SPAdes)... | ecosystem: Environmental > Aquatic >...
GGCCATCGCCCCGGTCGACTTCCAGTACCACGACACCTACTTCATCGTGGCGCACTTCCACTACGTGCTGGTGCCGGGCGCGGTGTTCGCGATCATGGCCGGCGTGTACTACTGGCTGCCGAAGTGGACCGGACACATGTACGACACGAAGCTCGCCAACTGGCACTTCTGGTCGTCGGCGATCTTCGTGAACGTGCTGTTCTTCCCGCAGCACTTCCTCGGCCTCGCCGGCATGCCGCGGCGCATCCCCGACTACTCGACGCAGTTCGCCGACTGGAACATGGTCTCCTCGATCGGCGCGTTCGGCTTCGGCCTCTCGCAGCTGCTGTTCGTGTGGGTGATCTGGAAGTGCGCACGCGGCGGCGGCAAGGTCTCGGCCGGGGTCTGGGACGGCGCACGGGTGCACGGCCTGGAGTGGACGGTGCCCTCGCCGGCCCCGTACCACACCTTCGACGTGGCGCCGGTCATCAAGTGAGCGATCCACGCGTGAGCGTCGGCCCCACCGACGAGCAGCGCCGCCGCATCCGGCGGACCACGCTCGTGCTCGCACTGGTGGCCCTCGGCATCTACGTGGCGTTCATTGCCTCGGGCGTGATGCAGGCGCGCGGATGAAGCTCGATCCGGCCACGCGTCGCGAGAACGCGTCGCTCACCCGTCGCCTGCTCGTGATGGTGGCGGGGAGCTTCGCGTTCGGGTTCGCGCTGGTGCCGCTCTACGACGTGATCTGCGAGGCCGCGGGCATCCGCGTCAACGACGCGCCGTCGGCCGCCGCGGAGAGTGCCTCCGCCGACCGCCGCGTGGCGCTCGAGTTCGTGTCCATCGTGTCGCCGGGCGGCGAGTGGGAACTCACGCCGCTGACCCGAGAGACCGTGGTCCAGCCCGGCCGGCTCTACGAGGCCCGGTTCGCGATCCGCAGCCGGGCCAGCGTGCCGGTCACCGGCCAAGCCGTACCGAGCGTGGCACCGTCGTACACGGCGAAGTACCTGCAGAAGACCGAGTGCTTCTGCTTTACGCCGCAGTCGTTCGGGCCGGCCGAAGAGCGCGAGTTCACCGTGCGCTTCATCGTGGACCCCGACCTGCCGGCGCAGGTCGACCGGATGACGCTCGCGTATTCGATGTACACGCTGCCCGCACAGAGACTGGCGGCACGCTGATTCGAACGGGGGTCGGCCGCCCGGGGCGGCCGGCGATTGCACCAGAAAGAGAGGAAGGCTAGAGCCATGGCCCAAGCACACGCCGCCCAAGGCACCGACAAGTACTACATCCCGCACGGTAGCAAGTGGCCGGCGGTCGGCGCCGCGGCGCTGTTCGTGACCATGCTCGGCACGGCCGCCGTGCTGAACGGCGCGAGCTTCGGCCCGTGGATCGCCTACCTCGGTCTCGCGGCCGTGGCCTACATGTTCTTCGGCTGGTTCGGCACGGTCATCAACGAGAGCGAGGGCGGCCTCTACAACTCGGGCGTGGACCGGTCGTTCCGGATGGGCATGAGCTGGTTCATCTTCTCCGAGGTGATGTTCTTCGCGGCGTTCTTCGGCGCGCTGTACTACGCCCGGCAGCTGGCGGTGCCGTGGCTCGGCGGCGAAGGCGCGCGCTTCACGACCAACGTGTTCCTGTGGCCGGGATTCGAGTCGTCGTGGCCGACCAACGGCCCGGGCGCGGTCGGCGGGGAGTTCGAGACCATCCCGGCCTTCGGACTGCCGGCAATCAACACGGCCATCCTGCTCACCTCGGGCGTCACGATCACGATCGCGCACCACGCGCTCAAGGCCGGCAACCGCGGCATCCTCAAGATCTTCCTCGCGCTGACCTTCCTGCTCGGCTTCGCGTTCATCGGCCTTCAGGCCGAGGAATACATCCACGCGTACCACGAGCTCAACCTCACGCTCGGCTCCGGCATCTACGGTTCGACGTTCTTCATGCTGACGGGCTTCCACGGCCTGCACGTGACGCTCGGCGCCATCATGCTGCTCGTGATCTGGCTGCGCGTGCTGAAGGGCCACTTCACGCCCACGCACCACTTCGCCTTCGAGGGCGTGGCGTGGTACTGGCACTTCGTGGACGTGGTGTGGCTCGGCCTGTTCATCTTCGTGTACTGGCTCTGAGCCGGCACGCGCGCGACGGGCGGGGGGCCCGTCGCGACTGACGTCGGGCCGGGCGGCCGCCTCCGGGCAAGCCGCTCGCTGCTAGCGACCGAGGCCGTGCGGCTCGATTAGGCCGCCCTTCCAGGCCACGAACAGCAGGACGAACAGCAGCACCGACAGCGCAATGCGCACGGTGAGTGCGTTCACCATGCGCTTCGACTGGCCTTCGTCCTTGACGAGGTGGAAGAGGCCCGTGGCGAGGCTCGCGACGATGGCCGCCAGGGTCAGGACGATGAGGAACTTGATCATGCCTCGGCCGGACGCTCCATGGGAGCGCGAGTATAAATGAGCCTTCGCATCGGCCGCCGCGTGTTCGCGCCGCCCGCCTGGGCCCTCCTGCTCACAGCGCTCGCGCTGGCCGCGTTCGTCTCGTTGGGTTGCTGGCAACTCGACCGCTCCCGCGAGAAGCAGGCTCTCACCGACGCGTTCACGGCGGGCAGCCTCGACTCCGTGGACGCGACCGGACTCGGCTTCGCGGAACTCCCGCGCTACCAGCAGGTGCGACTGCGCGGCGCCTACGATCCCTCGCTCCAGATCCTGCTCGACAACATGCCCTCGTCGGTGGGGCGGCCCGGTTACCGGGTGATCACGCCCCTCGAGCGGTCCGATGGCCTCGGCTGGGTGCTGGTGGACCGCGGCTGGGTACCGCTCGGCGCCACGCGTGCGGAGTTGCCCGAAGTCGCGGTCGGCGCCGGGGAGCGCGAGGTGAGCGGCATCCTCGACGGGCTGCCCGTCCCAGGCCTGCGGGTCGGTCCGGCCACGGCGCCGGACGCCACCGGCTGGCCCCGCGTGATGCTGTTTCCGACCGAGGCCGACGTCGAATCTGCGCTCGGCGTGGACGTCGAATCACGTATCGTCCTGCTCGACCCCGGCGCCCCCGACGGCTTCGAGCGGACGTGGCGGCCCTCGCTCGGCTTCGGTCCCGAGCGGCACCTGGGCTACGCGGTGCAGTGGTTCGCCTTCGCGATCGTGGCGGTCGTGACGTTCATCGCGCTCAACCTGCGGCGCGTGTCCCCTGATGAGGAACGAGGCTCCCCATGACCCCCGACAATCCCACTGCCGTGCGTCGCGGCCGGCGCCAGCTGCTCGGCCTCGCGGCGCTCTTCTTCGTGCCGCTGGCCGTGGCCTTCTGGATGTACTACGGCCCCACGGGCTGGCGTCCGGCGGGCGACGCGAGCAAGGGCGACCTGATCGACCCGGCGCGGCCGCTCGCGGCGATCGCCCTGCCGACGATGGCAGGCGGGACGACCGACGAGCGTTTCCTCAGCGGCCGGTGGACCATGCTGTACGTCGGCGACGGGCTCTGCGACGACCGCTGCCGAAAGGCGCTCTACCTCATGCGCCAGTCGCACATCGCGCTCAACAAGGACATCGACCGCGTGCAGCGCGTGTTCCTGGTGACGGGGCGCTGCTGCGACCGCGGGTTCCTCACGCAGGAGCACCCGGATCTCCTCGTCGCACGCGTCGAGGACGCGGCCTCCGCCGCGCTGCTCGAGCCGTTTCCCGCCTACGATGGCGTGTCGGTGGCCGCCGCTGGGCGGATCTACCTCGTGGATCCGCTCGGCAACCTGCTCATGAGCTACGCACCCACGGCTCCGGACAAGGCGCTGCTGTCGGACCTGAAAAAGCTGCTGCGCCTGTCGCACATCGGCTGAGGGCACCGACCATGAAACTGACCCTGTTCCGCCGCCTGTGCCTCGTCGCGACGCTGGTCGCGCTGTGCGTGATCGTGCTCGGCGCCTGGGTGCGCCTCACGCACGCGGGCCTCGGCTGCCCAGACTGGCCGGGCTGCTACGGGCATCTCACGGTCGGGCAGGCGCTGCAGAACCCGGAGCAGGTCAATGCGGCGTTTCCCGAGCGGCCGCTCGAGGCGGGCAAGGCGCTCCGGGAGATGATCCACCGCTACCTCGCGAGCGGACTCGGCCTGCTGATCCTCGCAATCGCAGCCGTTGCCTGGTCCAACCGCCGCGACCCGGCGCAACCGGTGCGGCTGCCGGGCTTCCTGGTGATGCTCGTCGTGTTCCAGGGCCTGCTCGGCATGTGGACGGTCACGCTGCTGCTGAAACCCATGGTCGTGACGGCCCACCTCGTCGGCGGGATGACAACCATGGCGCTGCTGTGGTGGCTCGCGCTGCGCGTGGACCGGACCACGCGTCCCCACGGCGAGCTGAGGCTGCGCCGGCTGGCGCTGGTCGGCCTCGTGGTGCTGGCGCTGCAGATCATGCTGGGCGGCTGGGTGAGCACCAATTACGCGGCGCTCGCCTGCCCCGACTTCCCGACCTGCCAGCGCTCGTTCTGGCCAGACATGGACTTCAAGGACGCCTTCGTGCTCTGGCGCGGGCTCGGCATCGACTACGAGGGCGGCGTGCTCGACCACCCGGCGCGCGTCGCGATCCACTTCACGCACCGCGTGGGCGCGGTGGTCGCGGCGCTGGTACTCGGGTTCGTCGCCTGGCGCGCGATCCGCACCGGGCAGTCGAGCGCCGTGCGCACCGCCGGCGTCGCGCTCGCGGCCCTGCTCGTGGTGCAGTGGACCGTCGGTCCGCTGATGGTCATGAAGGCCCTGCCGCTCGGTTTCGCCACGGCGCACAACGGCATCGCGGCACTGCTGGTGCTCGCGGTCGTCGCACTGCTCCGATTCCTCTGGACGCCGAAGACCCTGCGCTGATCCCGCGCCCGCGGCAGGCGCGGGTCTCCTGGCCGATGTCGAACGAGTACAATCGCACCCCGTCATGGCCACCGCGGACTCACACCTCGCCTCGACCGGGTCCGCGACCTGGCGCGATTACTACGAGCTCGGCAAGCCGCGGGTCGTCGCGCTGATCGTCTTCACGGCGGTGGTCGGCATGTTCCTCGCGGTGCCGGGGCTGCCGCCGCTCGCGGCGCTGGTGTTCGGGACGGCGGGCATCGGGCTCGCGGCCACGAGCGCCGCGGCCATCAACCAGGTCGTGGACCGCCGCTTCGACGAGCAGATGGCGCGCACCATGGACCGCCCGATCCCCTCGGGCACCGTGACGGCCGGCCAGGCGCTCACCTATGCCGCCGTCATCGGAGTGCTGGCGATGGTCGTGCTGTGGCACCTCGTGAACCCGCTGACGGCGGTGCTGACCTTTGCCTCGCTGATCGGCTACGCCGTGCTCTACACGGTGTGGCTAAAGCACGTGACGCCGCAGAACATCGTCATTGGCGGGGCGGCCGGCGCCGCTCCGCCGGTGCTGGGCTGGGCCGCGGTGACCAACAGCATCGACCCGCACGCCCTGCTGCTGTTCCTGATCATCTTCGCGTGGACGCCGCCTCACTTCTGGGCGCTCGCGATCGCGCGGCGCGACGAATACGCGCGCACCGGCATCCCGATGCTGCCCGTGGCCTACGGCGTCGAGTTCACGCGCCTGCACATCCTGCTCTACACGATCCTTCTGGTGATCGTGACACTGCTGCCCTACCTCACCGGCATGAGCGGACTCATCTACCTCGTCGTCGCCGTCGCGCTGGGCGTGCAGTTCATCCGGCACGCGATGGCCCTGAGGCGCGAGGGGGCTCCGGCGCAGCTGCCGATGAGGGTCTTCCGCTACTCGATCAACTACCTGATGCTGCTGTTCGCAGCGCTGCTCGCCGACCACTATCTGCTGCTGCGGCTCTGAGGCGCCAGGGGGTGCGGTCGGCGATCCCACGGGTACGCGCACGAGGACTGCTGCTGCGCCGGCCGGTCCTGCTGGCGGCGCTCGCGCTCTCCTCCTTGCTGCTGCTGCTGTGGGCGTCGCTGGCGCGGAGCGAGGACGGCGACGCCGAGGCCCCGGCCAGGCCTGAGGCGCCCTGCCCGGAGCTCGAGGACGCGTCGCCCGCGATGCTCGACCAGTTCCGCAGCGGCGTCGAGCGCAGCGTGTGCGTGACCGCATGGCGCTTCGACTCCCTGTTCGGCGTGCTGCCGGAGGACGAGCTCCTCGACACCCGGCGGGCGCACGGCCGGCTGCGTACCGGCGTCGAGTGGGACGATCGCGACGGCTTTGGCAACGAACTGACGCTGCGCACCCAGGTGCAGCTGCCGCTCGCCCGTGAGCGCATGAATCTCATCTTCGGCCGGGATACCGACGAGGCGTTCGTCGAGGGCGGTTCGCGGGAGTTCGACGGCGGAGTGTTCGCAGAGGAGGACGACGAGCGCAGCTGGCTGCTCGGGCTCGGCTACACGCCGGTGCGCGGGACGCGCAGCCGCCTCGGCCTCGGCGCCGGCGTCCGCCTGCGAACGCCGCCGGAGCCTTACGTACAGGCGAGCTACTGGTACCAGACGCGGTTGTCGGACTTGCTGCTGCTGCGGGCCCGGCAGACGGTGTTCTGGGAAAGCGAGGACGGCTTCGGCACGGCTACCCGCGTGAGCCTGGAGCGCATGCTGCGCGAGGACCGGATGCTGCGCTGGGGAAACAACCTGAGGATATCCGAGGCGACGGACGGGATGCGCTGGAACACCAATCTCACGCTCTACCAGTCGCTCGGCAATGCGCGTGCCATCGCGCTGCGGGGCGCGGTGCAGGGCGAGACCGGCCGCGAGGTGAGCCCGCTCGAGTATCGGCTGCTCGTCATCTTCCGGCGACAGTTCCTGCGGGAGTGGCTGTTCCTCGAGCTGCGCGGCGGCGGCGGCTGGCTGCGCGAGGAACTCGAGGAGCCGCGCGAGTTCGTCCCGGAAGCCGCGGTGGTACTCGAGATGTCCTTCGGTCGTCATCCGCGCGAGCGCGCCTCCGTCCCGGACGAGGACGGCTGATTCATGCGCGGTCGATCGCACTTCGCCGCCCCGCTGCTGCTCGCGATCGTGGTCGCGCTGATCCTGTACGTCTCGCTCTACCCGTTCCGCTTCGCCGCGGACGGGCCTTCGGTCGCCGGCGCGCTGCAGCAGCTCTCCTGGGCGCGTGCCTCGCGGGGCGACCTGTTCAACAACGTGCTGCTGTACCTGCCGCTCGGCTTCTGCCTCGCGCTCGTGGTCGAGCCGCGCTTCGGCCGGCTTGCGGCCATTGCGACGGGGCTCGCGGGCGGCGCGCTGCTCTCGCTCGCCATGGAGCTGGCGCAGGCCTCGATCGAGATCCGCGTCCCGAGCCTCACGGACCTGTCGCTGAACGCGGCCGGCGCCCTCGCGGGCGCGGTGGCCGGGTCGGCCTGGCACCTGCTCGGTGCACGCATGACGCCACGCGCCAATCCGCGCGGACGCGGCGGTGCCCTCGCCGTGTCGGTGCTGGTGCTTTGGCTGGTCGCGCGCCTGTGGCCGCTGGTGCCGGATGCGAGCCTGCGACAGCTGAAGCGCGCCGTGCAGCCGCTCTTCAAGCCCAGTCTCGGATGGCCTGAAGTCGCGGCTTACCTCGTCGGCTGGCTGGTCGTGACCCAGGCCGTGCTGCACCTCGTCCGTCGCGAGCGCAGCGTGGATGCACTGCTGCTGGTGATCGCCATGGTGCTCGTCGGGCGCGCGTTCGCGTCGGGCGGCACGCTCGTGGCGGCGGAGCTGGCGGCGCTCGCGCTGCTGCTGCCGACGCTGGTGCTGGTCAGCCGGCTCGAGGACCGGACGCGTTCGGCGCTGGTCGCCGCCCTGCTCGGGACGTGGCTCGCGGCGGTCGCGCTGGCGCCGGCCGTGGGCGGCACGGCGCCCGCGGTCCCGGAATCACAGATGCTGCGCGACCTGCTGGCGAGCCCCGCGCCCGCGCCCCCCGAACTCGCCGGCAAGGCGTTCAGCTACCTCGGGCTGGCCTGGCTGCTGGCCGGTGCCGGGCTCTATCCGCACGTCGCTGCCGGCATCACGGTGCTGCTCGTGCTCCTGCTCGTGCTACTGCAGGCCGGAATCGCATCGCCCGAGTACGGCTGGGCAGACCTGGCGCTCGCGATCGGCGCCGGCATCCTGGTCTGGCGCTGGGCGCCGCGGACGGGCGGGCGGTGAAGGCCGCAGGACCTCGCATTTCACATAACGAAAATGCGGGCTGCGGTCGGGTCGGGCCCGCTTGAACCGCAGTCGAACCGGCGTATAACCGGGGTTGCGCCGCTGCGACCGTGCGCGGCACGACAACCAACGTACCAGGGGAAGACCATAATGCGTCACACGTATCTCGCGCCGCTGTGCGCGCTGCTCGTCGCATCGATTGCGACCGCCTCGGCGGCCACTCCGCCGGGAAGGGCCAAGGAAGCGGTTCTTTCGCTGCCGGAACTCAATCAGCGCGCGCGCATCCTTCGCGACGTCGACGGCATGCCGCATATCTACGCCTATGACGAGCACGATGCCGTGTTCCTGCAGGGCTGGGTGACCGCGCAGGACCGCCTGTTCCAGATCGACGTGCTTCGGCGCCAGTCGAGCGGCACGCTGGCCGAGCTGCTCGGCGTGGGCCCGGCTAACGCCGTCCTGCGCAGCGACATCGAGCTGCGAACGATCGGGCTGCGCCGCGCGGCAGAACGTTCGATGACGGCCTACTCGAAGGAGATGCTCGACGCATTGCAGGCCTACGCCGACGGCGTGAACGCTTACGTGCAGCGCAACGCGCTGCCGGCGCAGTACGCGGCGCTGCAGATCACCAAGTTCGAACCGTGGACCGCCCTCGACAGCGCGGTCATCGGCAAGGCCCTGGCATTCCAGCTGTCGTTCGACATCGACACCGGCGCAACCCAGAACTTCCAGGCCTACCAGGCGGCGCTCGGCCCGGCGCTGGCGCAGGCGATGTTCTTCGGCGACGTGTTCCGTGCGGCGCCGTTCGACCCGGCCGCGAGCGTGCCGGACGCCACCGGCGACGCGCCGTTCATCGGCGCGCTCAAGGCGGGCGCCGCCGCACGCGCGACGCGCGCGGCGAAAGGCGGGACAGGTCCGTCGGTCGGCGCTCCGGCGCTCGACGCCACGGCGCTGCGCGCCCTGCGCGACCTGCGCAAGCGCTACGATGCCGTGCCGCTGCTGCGCACCACGCTCAACCGGACGGAACTGCAGATCGGCAGCAACGAGTGGGCCGTGGCGGGTTGGCTCACGAAGGACGGGCGGCCGCTGGTGGCCAACGATCCCCACCTGAGTCTCGACCTGCCGGCGAACTTCCATCAGGTGCACCTGGTCGCGAAGAAGGGCGGCCTCGATGCGATCGGCAGCGCCGTGGCCGGGGCGCCCTTCGTGGTGCTTGGGCAGAACCGCCACGTCACCTGGGGTGAGACGACGACGGGCTTCGACGTCACCGATACCTACCTCGAGCAGCTGGTGCCGGACGGCTCCTCGCCGAGCGGGCTTTCTTCGCTCTACATGGGCAACCTCGAGCCCGTCATCCCGGTTCCCATCTCGTTCCGGGCGAACCTGCTCGACGGACTCGGCAACGGTCCGGACACGATCGTGCCGCTGCCGCCGGGCGGAGCGATACCGGCCGTGGTGCTCACGCTGCCCCGCCGCAACAACGGCCCGGTGATTGCGGACCTCGGCGGCGGGCAGGTGCTGAGCGTGCAGTACACGGGCTTCGGCGCTACGCGCGAGCTCGAGACGTTCCGGCTGTTCAACTTCGCGCGCAACCTCGACGACTTCGTGCGCGCACTGCAGTACTTCGACGTCGGTTCTCAGAATTTCATCTATGGCGACATCGCCGGCAACATCGGGTACTTCACCTCGGGTGAGGTGCCGCTGCGCGAGGACCTGCAGGCGAACACCGTGACCGGTGCGCCGCCCTGGTTCATCCGCAACGGGCAGGGCGGCAACGAGTGGCTGCGCGATCCGGCGCCGGACGCGTTCAACGGCACCGGCTACCTGTCGCTGCCGTTCGCGGAACTCCCGCAGACCGTCAACCCGAAGAACGGGTTCGTGGTGAACGCGAACAACGACACCTCGGGCGCTACGCTCGACAACGATTCGCTGAACCAGTTGCGTCCCGGCGGCGAGGGCATCTACTTCCTCGGCTACGCCTTCGACCATGGCACGCGTGCCGGCCGCATCACGCAGGCCCTGCGGGAGCGCCTCGGGAAGGGCCGCGTGGACCGCGCGGACATGAAGGCGATCCAGGCGGACGTCACGCTGCTCGATGCGGGGGTGTTCGTCCCCTACATCACCGGCGCGCTCGAGAATGCGCAGGC
>Ga0209254_10007300_pt1 | contig 10196 bp, 9 predicted proteins | sample FrelakmetDIP11DI_FD_187148 | JGI IMG/M metagenome (GOLD analysis project Ga0209254, IMG submission 187148) | Freshwater lake sediment microbial communities from the University of Notre Dame, USA, for methane emissions studies - DIP11 DI (SPAdes)... | ecosystem: Environmental > Aquatic >...
GTGGCGGAGAATTACCCGGAACTCAAGGCCGACAACAGCTTCCGCCACCTGCAGACGCGCATCTCGGAACTGGAGGAAGCGATCGCGGACCGCCGCGAGCTCTACAACGAGTCGGTGAACCTCAACAACATCCGCATCCAGACCTTCCCCGACCTGCTGGTCGCACGGATGTTCGAGTTCAAGCCGGCGCAGCTGCTCGAATTCACCGACGAACAGAAGCGCGACGTGGACCTGGGCAAGCTCTTTGGCTGAGAGCGACTCCTGGTTCTGGCTGCTGACGCTCGGCGTCGCCGTCGTGGCCGGCGGCGCAGCGGCGCTGCGCTGGCTCAAGATCGCGCGGCTGATCGAGGACACGCCGACGTCGCGCATTCGATCGGCGGCGCAGGGCTACGTCGAGCTCGCGGGCAACGGCCTGCCCCTGCCGGCCACGAAGAATCCCGCGCCGCTCACGCAACGGCCTTGCATCTGGTGGCGCTACAGGATCTCGAAGCGGACCGAACGCGGCGCGGGCAAAGGCCAGCGGAAGAGCTGGCAGACCATCGCGTCGGGCACCTCGTCGGTCGCTTTCCTGCTCGACGACGGGACCGGCCAGTGCATCGTGCAGCCCGATGGCGCCGAAGTCGTGCCGGCCGAGTCGACCACCTGGTACGGCGACACGCCCTGGCCTGCGTCGGGACCGGGCAAGGGCCTGTCGCTGACCGGGGGCCGCGGCTTCCGCTACGTCGAGGAACGTATCTACGAGCACGAGCGCCTGTATGCCCTGGGCGATTTTCGTTCGACGGCATCGTCCGGCGAACCGAACCCGCAGGCGGAACTGGCCGAGGTGCTGGCGGAATGGAAGCAGGACCAGCCTGCCTTGATACGGCGCTTCGACCAGGATGGCGACGGCCGCATCGACCCGGTCGAGTGGGAAGCCGCAAGGCAGGAGGCCCGGCGCACGGTCATGCAGCGCGGCGTTGAACGCCCGGCCCGGCAGAATTTCCACGTCCTGTGCCGCCCGGATGGCGACCGGCTGTTCCTGCTCGCCGCGCTGCCTCCGGGCGACCTGGCCCGCCGCTACCGCAGGCGCGCGGCCTTCGCTTTCTGCGGCTTCGTCGCCGCCGTGTACGCGCTCGGCTGGCTCCTGCAGGGTAGCTTCGGCTGAATCCGGGGTCGCCGCGCCGCTAGAATGGCGGGCATGGACAACCCCCTGCTGCAGCCTGCGACCCTGCCCGCCTTTCTGGCAATTCGCCCGGAACACATCGAACCCGCCATCCGGCAGGTGCTGGAAGAGAATCGGCGCGGCCTGCAGCAACTGCTCGATGCGGGCGCCGAAGGCTGGGACGGCATCGTCGTTCCCATGGAACGGATGCAGCATCGCCTCGCGCGCACCTGGTCGCCCGTGGGCCACCTCAATGGCGTCGCGAACGGCGACGAGCTGCGGGCGGCCTACAATACCTGCCTGCCGCTGCTCACCGCGTATCACACCGAGATCGCGCAGAACGCCGAACTGTGCGCGGCATACCAGCGCATCAAGGACACGCAATATCCCGGCCTGAAGCCGGAGCAGCGCAAGCTCGTGGACAACGCGCTGCGTGACTTCCGGCTCGCGGGTGTCGCGCTCGCACCCGACCGCAAGCGGCGCTTTCGCGAACTCATGGAGCGCCTGTCGACGGCGCAGGCGAAGTTCGACGAGAACGTGCTCGATGCCACCAATGCCTGGACGCGAGAGGTCGAGGAGGCGACTGAACTCGCCGGCCTGCCTGCCGCCGTCATCGCCCGTGCGCGTGCCGCAGCCGAAAAGAACGGCCGCAGCGGTTGGCTGTTCACGCTCGACGCGCCGAATTACCAGGCGGTCCTGACGCATGCCGAAAACCGGCAGCTGCGCCAGGACTTCTACACGGCCTGGCTCACGCGCGCCTCCGAGCAGGGCCCGGCGCAGTGGGACAACACGGCGCTGATCGAGGAAATCCTCGCGCTGCGGCACGAAGCGGCGCAGCTCGCCGGTTTCGCCAGCTTCGCGGAATACTCGCTGGCCACCAAGATGGCGCGTGATCCGGCCGAGGTGCTGGAGTTCCTGCGCCGGCTCGCGCGCCTGTGCCGGCCGGCCGCGCAGCGTGAGTTCGCCGAACTTGAAGCGTTCGCAGGCGCCAGGCTCGAGGCCTGGGACGTGGCGTTCCACTCGGAGCGCCTCAAGCTCGAACGCCTGGCCGTCTCGGAAGAGGAGCTGCGACCGTACTTCCCCTTGCCGCGCGTGCTGCAGGGCCTGTTCGCCGTGGCGCAACGTCTCTATGGAGTGCGCATCGAGGAACGCAAGGACGTCGAGGTGTATCAGCCCGACGTCCACTACTACGACATCGTCGGCGGCGACGGCAAACCTCGCGGCGGCTTCTTCCTCGACCTGTACGCACGACCCAAGAAGCGCGGCGGTGCCTGGATGGACGAATGCCTGGGGCGGATCAACCTGGCCGGCGCGCATGCTCTGCCGATCGCTTACCTCGTCTGCAACTTCACGCCGCCGGGTGCGGACCGGCCTTCGTTGCTGACGCACTACGAAGTGCTGACGATGTTCCACGAGTTCGGCCACGGCCTGCACCACATGCTGACGCGCGTGGATTTCCCGAGCGTGGCCGGCATCAATGGCGTGCCGTGGGACGCGGTGGAACTGCCGAGCCAGTTCATGGAAAACTTCGCCTGGCGCGAGGAGGTGCTGCCGCTGATCTCGGGTCACGTCGAGACCGGCGCGCCACTGCCGCTCGAGTCGCTGCGCAAGCTGCAGGCAACGCGTTCGTTCCAGGCCGGCATGCAGTCGGTCCGGCAGCTCGAGTTCGCGCTGTTCGATTTCCGGTTGCACGCCGAGTTCTCCCCCGCACACGGTTCGCGGCTGATGCAGACGCTGGCGCAAGTGCGTGACGAGGTGGCCGTCGTGCGTCCGCCGGCGTTCAACCGCTTCCCGCACAGCTTCCAGCACATCTTCTCGGGCGGATACGGCGCCGGCTACTACAGCTACAAGTGGGCCGAGGTGCTGTCGGCGGACGCCTTCGGCGCCTTCGAGGAATCGGGCATCTTCGATGCTGCGACTGCCCACCGCTTCCTCGGTTCGATCCTCGAGCGCGGCGGCAGCCGCGACGCGATGGAAGCGTTCGTCGAGTTCAGGGGCCGCAGGCCCGAGCTCGAGCCGCTGCTGCGGCAGCTGGGTCTCGCGGCATGACCCGCAAGGTCGCTACCTGGAACGTGAATTCACTGCGGGTACGCCTGCCGCACCTGACCGAATGGCTCACGGCCAACCCGGTCGACCTCATCGCGCTGCAGGAGACCAAGCTGCCCGATGCCGATTTTCCCGCGGCCGACCTGCAGGCCCTCGGCTGGAATTCCGCGTTCAGCGGACAACGCACTTACAACGGCGTCGCCATCCTGAGCCGCGACCCCGTCACCGACGTCGTCGCGGGCATCCCGGGCTTCGACGACGAGCAGCGCCGCGTGCTTGCGGTCTCGCTCGGGAACCTGCGCGTCATCGACGTCTACGTGCCGAACGGCCAGACGGTCGGCTCGGACAAGTTCGCCTACAAGCTGCGCTGGTTCGACGCGCTGCGCGAGTACGTCGCCGCGGAACTGACGCGCCATCCGCACCTCGTCGTGCTCGGCGATTTCAACGTCGCGCCGGAGGACCGCGACGTGCACGATCCCAAGGCCTGGGAAGGATCGGTGCACGTGAGCCCGCCCGAACGCGCGGCGCTGCAGGCATTGCTGGGCACCGGGCTCGCGGACTGCTTCCGGCTGTTCGAACAGCCCGAGAAATCGTATTCGTGGTGGGACTACCGGATGATGGCATTCCGTCGCAATGCAGGCCTGCGCATCGACCTGATCCTCGCCTCGAACGCGCTCGCTCAGAAATGTGGCGCGTGTCACATCGACAGGGCGCCACGCAAGCTGGAGAGGCCATCGGACCACACTCCGGTCGTCGCGAGTTTTGACATATAGAGCCTGGCACGGGCAGTAAACGGCCAATTTATAGAGGTGCGGGTCTTCTTGGCTCTGGCACTTTCGGGCCAAGAGCATAGACTCGCTCGAAACCAGAGCGCGCCCCGACACCCATGCAGTTTCGCCGCAGCGATTACGACGTCACCAACACCGTGCAGGTCAGCTCGGTAGCGTCCGTGCGCAAGGCCGTCGAGGAACTCTTTCAGCAGACCTGGCCCGGTACGGGCACCGAGCGGCTGACGACGGCGTTCGCCGACTTCGAGCGGCTGTTCTCCGGGCAGTTTCCGGGCTACCTGGGCTGCGACACTGTCTATCACGACATGCAGCATTCGCTGGACGACACGCTCGCGATGGCGCGCCTGCTTGCCGGCTACGAGCGTACACACGCACCGGAACAGCGCCTGGGCGCCGACCGCGCGCTGCTCGGCATCATCGTCGGGCTGTTCCACGACTCGGGCTACATCCGCCAGAGCGACGATACGCAGCATCGCAACGGCGCGGAATTCACCCGCACCCACGTGATGCGGGGCGCGAACTTTCTTGCGCGCTACCTGCCTGCCATCGGTCTCGCAAACTGGGTGCCGGTCGCGACGCAGGTAATCCACTTCACCGGCTACGAGGTGCCGTTCAAGGACATCCGGCTGGACGACGCGCGTGACCGGTGCGTCGGTCACCTGCTCGGCACGGCGGACATGCTGGCGCAGATGTCGGACCGGTGCTACCTCGAGAAATGCCGTGACCGCCTGTACCCCGAATTCGTACTCGGCGGCGTCGCCATGCAGCGCGAGGGCGACGGCGGCCTCAAGGTCCAGTATGGCTCAGGACTCGACGTGCTGCGCCAGACGCCGCAGTTCTTCGAATACACGATGCGCACGCGTCTCGATGGCGAGTTCGGCGGAGCCTACCGCTACGTCGAGAGCCTGTATGGCGGCCGCAATCCGTACCTGGAAGCGATCAATCGCAATCTCGCCTACCTGACACGCGTGCTCGAAACCAGCAACTGGAACATGCTGCGACGCTCGCCGCCCGTGTTCACCTGGGAAAAGAATCCCCTGGAAACCGTGCGCTCGCTGGTGATCCGTCACATCCGCACGGCGGTCGAAACGACCTGACGCACCGTCGCGGCCGCCGCGGGCAGGCCGCGTACGCCACGCGTCAGGGCTTGAGGCCGCGCAGGAACGTCGCCGGATCCTCACCGCGCTCCAGCACTTCGACCAGCGCCGAGCCGACAACTACGCCGTCGACGTGACCCTGCATGCGCGTCACCTGCTCCGCGGTGCGAATGCCGAAGCCCGCGCACACCGGCACTGGCGACATCGCCTTCACGCGATCCATGTAGTGCAGCACCTCGTCCGGCACGGCCACCGACTTGCCCGTGGTGCCCGTCATGGTCACCGCGTATACGAAACCCTGGCTCGCTGCGCACAGCATCCTGAGTCGCGCATCCGGCGTCACCGGCGTCACCATCTGCACCAGCGCGATGCCGATGCGGTCGAGTGCCGCACGCATGTCGGCGCTCTCTTCGTACGGCAGGTCGGGAATGATGAATCCCGACACACCCGCCTTGCTCGACGCCTCGGGCAGCCGCTCGAGCCCGAACGCGAGCAGCGGGTTCAGGTAGCTCATGAGCAGCACGGGCGCCTGCGGACGCGGCTGCATGGCGGCGAGTTCCTCGAGCAGCCACGTGAGCGTGAAGCCGCCTTGCAGCGAGGCGAAGCTCGCGCGCTGAATGGTGGCGCCATCGGCCATCGGGTCGCTGAACGGCACGCCGATTTCGACGACGTCGGCCTCGGTCGCGATTGCCCGCAGGCTCTGCGTGAAGCGCGCCCGGTCCGGAAAGCCCGCGGTCATGAACGCCACGACGGCAGGCCGGCCGCTCGCGGCCGCGTCCTTGATTGCCGTGCTGATGCTGTCGCGCGGTTGCGTGGTGATGGTCATCAGATCTGCCCCTTCAGCAGCGTGCGCTGCAACGTCGGCATGTCCTTGTCGCCGCGGCCGGACAGGCCGATCAGGATGCGGCAACCAGGGTTTTTCTGCGCATACTTGCGAGCGCCCGCGAACGCGTGTGCAGTCTCGATGGCCGGCAGGATGCCTTCGTAGCGGCTGCACTCCGACAACGCCTCGAGCGACTCATCGTCTTCGGATGCGGCGAAGCCGAGGCGACCGATGCTCGCCAGCAACGCGTGCTCCGGCCCGACGCCAGGGTAATCGAGCCCGGCCGAGACCGACTGCGTTTCCTGGATCTGGCCGTGCTCGTCCTGCAGCAGCAACGAGTAGCAGCCCTGCAGCACGCCCGGCGTGCCGTACGCGAGCGAAGCGGCGTTCTGCCCGAGACCCGGCCCGATGCCGCCGGCCTCGAAGCCGAGCAGCTTGACCGCGGTGTCCGGAATGAACGGATGGAACAGGCCGATCGCGTTCGAGCCACCACCGACGCAGGCCACGACGACGTCCGGCAGCGCGCCCGCCTGGGCAAGCATCTGTGCACGCGCTTCGACGCCGATCACGCGCTGGAATTCGCGGACCATGTAGGGATACGGATGCGGGCCCACGGCCGAACCGAGAATGTAGAACGTGCCGTTCGGGTCCGAGACCCAATCACGCAGGGCTTCGTCGATGGCCGCGCGCAATGTCTTGTCGCCGCCGGTGACCGGGACGACTTCGGCGCCGAGCAGTTTCATGCGACCGACGTTCGGCGCCTGCCGCTCCATGTCGATCGAGCCCATGTAGACGGTGCACGGCATGCCGAGCCGCGCGCACGCGGCGGCGGTGGCCACGCCGTGCTGACCGGCGCCCGTCTCCGCGACGATGCGCTTCGCGCCGAGGCGTTTCGCCAGCAATCCCTGCCCGATCGCGTTGTTGATCTTGTGCGCGCCGGTGTGCGCGAGGTCTTCACGCTTCAGCCAGACTTCCGCGCCCCAGCGCCTCGACAGCGCGGCCGCGTAGGTGAGCGGCGTGGGCCGGCCAACCCAGGTGCGCAGCTGCATGTCGAGCTCGGCCTTGAAGGCGGGATCCGGCAGGATGTCGCGGATGCCCTGTTCGAGGCGATCGAGCGCCGGCACGAGTGTCTCGGGCACGTAGCGCCCGCCGAACGGGCCGAAGCGGCCGCGCGCGTCCGGGAACTCGCCTCTGAGCGTCTGCGCCAGCAGCGCTTCGCGGTCGATCTCGAGGGCCTGGGTCTTCATTGCTCAATTACTCCCAAAGACGATGACGCGACCCGGGCATGCGATGCCCGCGCCGCGTTCACGAAATTCCGGATCAGCACGGCATCCTTGACGCCGCGCGTGGATTCGACGCCCGAACTCACGTCGATGCCGAACGGGCGCACGGCCGCGATTGCGTCGGCGATGTTCCCGACATTGAGCCCGCCGGCGAGCACAAGTTCGCCAGTGGCAGCCAGGCGCGCAGCTTCATTCCAGTCAGCGCGCTCGCCTGCTCCGCTGCGCCCGCTTTCGAGCAGAAGCCGGCGCGGCAGGTCTTGCTGCGCTGGCAATGACCGGTCCGTGCGATACACGGGCAGCACTCGCTGGCCAGCCGGCAGCCGGAGCGCGGCCAGGTCCGCGGCATCGGTCTGCACCCAGTCAGGGCGCACGGCGTCGATCGCGGCGTCGATCTCCGCCTGCGTCGGGTGCAGGAACACCGCCACCTTCTCGATGCCTGGCGGCACAGCCGCTGCGAGGGCGCGAGCTGCGGCCGCCGCGAGATGGCGCGGCGAAGCCGCGTGGAACACGAAGCCGACCGCATCCGCGCCTGCGTCCACGGCAGCCGCCAACGTGTCTGCCGTTCGCAGGCCGCACACCTTGATCCACAGGCGCCTCACCGCGCGGCTCCGCGGCCGGCCGCGAGCAGTTCACGGACAGCCTGCGCGGGATCGTCACGCTGCATGAGCGTGGTGCCCACGAGTGCCAGCCGATAACCGAGCTGCGCCACGCGCGCAGCATCGTCGGCCGTGATGACGCCGCTTTCGGCCACTGCAGGCCATTCCGTCGGCAGTTGCTCGCGCAACCGCGCGAAACGCGCAAACTCGATCTGCAGCGTCTGCAGGTCGCGACAATTGAGCCCCATCAGGACCTGTTCGTCGCGGCCGCGACGTGCAGCGGCGAGTTCGGCAGCGATTTCGAGATCGTGGGCGTCGAAGGCCTCGAGCAGGACAAACAGCCCCTGCTCGGCCGCGGCGTCGAGCATCGTTACGAGGCGCTCGCGCCCGACCATGCGCACGATCAGCAGCACGCCGCCGGCACCGTTGGCCCGCGCTTCGAGCACCTGGTACGGATCGACGAGAAAATCCTTGCGCATCGCCGGCACGCCGTAAGGTGCGAGCGTCGTTGCGGCCTGTCGCAGGTGCGAGAGGTCACCGTCGAACCTCGAGGGCTCGGTCAGGATCGAGCAGATCGCCGCGCCCGCTTCCGCGTAACCGCGCAGCCGTGCGACGGGATCCATCGTCCGCGCGGAGAGATCGCCCAGCGCGGGCGAGCGCAACTTCAGCTCCGCGATCAGGTCGAACCCAGCGGCGGAAAGTCGCAGGCGCGGGACCGGCGGCAGCGCCGCACAGCGTTTGCGCAGTTCCGCGTCGCTTACCGTGGCACGTGCCGCGATCAAGCGCTGCTCGCTGCCGACGGCCATGTCGGACAGCAGCCCCATCAGGGCGCCCCGCCGATCGCGCGACCAAACGTCGCGAGCCTGTCCAACAGCCGCGCGCCATCGCCTCGGTCCAGAGCATCACTGGCGGCGCGAATGGCCGCGTGCGGGTCGGCAACGTTGCCCGTCACTTCCAATGCGAGCGCGGCATTCAGCACGAGCGCGTCCCGGTGCGGTCCGCGATCCTGCCCCGTGAACACGGCACGCATCCCGACGGCGTTGTGCACGGCGTCGCCGCCGGCGAGTGACTGCGGCGTGCAGCGCGCAAGCCCGTAGTCGAGAGGATCGCGCTCCGTACGCACCACGTGCCCCGGCGTCACGTCGTACAAATCGAAGGGACCGCACGGCGTCGGCTCGTCCCAACCGGGCTCGCCGTGCACGACGAACACGCGCTGGATCGGCATGCCGGCCAGCGTTTCCGCCATCAGGCGCGCGGCGTCCCGGCTGTACGCGCCGATCAGCCCGAAAGGCGGCTCGGCCGGATTGGTCAACGGCCCGAGCAGGTTGAACACCGTGCGCACGCCCAGCGCACGGCGCACCGGCGCGATTTCCTTCATGGCCGGGTGGTAGTGCGGCGCGAACAGGAACGTGAAGCCCGTCGCCGCGAGGCATTCGCCCGAGCGCTTCTCGTCGAGCGGCTGCGGCAAACCGAGACACTCGAGCAGGTCCGCGCTGCCGGATCGACTCGAGATCGAGCGATTGCCATGCTTGACGACGCGCACGCCCATCGCCGCCGTCAGCAGCGCCGCGCCCGTCGAGATGTTAAAACTGCCCGACGCGTCGCCACCGGTGCCGACGATGTCGATGGCTGGCGGCCCGGGCGGCAAGGTCGGTCGGCGCGCCAGACGGCGCATGGCCGACGCGAACCCACGGACTTCAGCGGCCGTCAGCCCCTTGCTGCGCAACGCAGCCAGCAGCGCACCGGCCATCGCAGGTGCCATGGCGGGATCGGTGAGCGCGGCCAGCAGCACGGCGGCCTCTGGCTCGGTCAGGTCCTCGCGGTTGAGCAGTCGCTCGAGCGTTTCGCGCAGTTCCGCCATGGTGCGTTGGGCCTAGCGCCGGCCTCCGGTGAACTGCAGGAAGTTACCCATCAGCAGTGGACCTTCCGGCGTGAGCACGCTTTCCGGGTGGAACTGCACGCCTTCGACGTTCAGCTCGCGATGACGCACGCCCATGATTTCGCCTTCTGGCGTGCGGGCCGTGACTTCGAGGTTCGAGGGCAGCGTCTCGGGTTTCGCGATCAGCGAATGGTAGCGACCCACTGCCATGGGTTGCGGTGCACCGGCAAAAACGCCTTTGGCGTCGTGATGCACGGGCGAGACCTTGCCGTGCATGAGGCGCCCGGCGCGCACGACGTCCCCGCCGAACACTTCGACGATCGACTGGTGCCCGAGGCACACACCGAGCACGGGGATGTGGCCGGCGAACGCGCGGATCATGTCCATCGACACGCCGGCGCCGTGCGGAGTACCGGGTCCCGGCGAAATGCACAGGTGCGTCGGCTGCAACGCCTGCGCCTGCGCGACCGTGATCGCATCGTTGCGATGCACCAGCACCTCGGCGCCAAGCACGAGGAACGCCTGCACGAGGTTGTAGGTGAA
>Ga0209254_10007301_pt1 | contig 10196 bp, 10 predicted proteins | sample FrelakmetDIP11DI_FD_187148 | JGI IMG/M metagenome (GOLD analysis project Ga0209254, IMG submission 187148) | Freshwater lake sediment microbial communities from the University of Notre Dame, USA, for methane emissions studies - DIP11 DI (SPAdes)... | ecosystem: Environmental > Aquatic >...
GGTGGGCGGTATAGGACTCGAACCTACGACCTTTGCGATGTCAACGCAACGCTCTAACCAACTGAGCTAACCGCCCAAGCGAAGCGAATTATACCTATTGGATAAAAAATAAGCAAGACAAAACTAAAGTTCAGCCTGGCCTGATCCTCCATCAGAAATCGTTCTTAAGAACCCCAGCATGTAGTTTCTAACCTCTTGGGGCTTTTCCAACATGACCATATGTCCAGCACCCTGAATCATCTCTATTCTTGCCCCCTTGATATGATCGGCCAGGTATTGTGCATACCGCATGGGAGTCATGCGATCTTCTTCACCACAGATTACCAGTACAGGACAGTCGATCTCGCCCAGGCGGCTGATGACATCAAAACCATCACAGGCCATGAGATCACCCAGCAGGACAGCAGGCTGAGTTTTTGCAATACGCTGACGGGCGAGGTCAACCAAGCGGGGCGGAGCCTGCGGGGCGAAGTTCCAATCGACGATCATCCGCACTGTGTTATAGAACTTAGATTGATCGGCGATGCCCGTGAGAATATCCGGATGAACTCGCAAACGCGCACCGGCTCCAAGCAGGATCAAACCCAGCACACGCTGAGGATGCTCTAAGGCCAATGATAAGGCGATGGCGCTGCCCATTGAATGCCCTGCAAAAACAGCTCTATCCGTGCCAATCTGATCCATCCACGTAGCCACTGCCTCCATGTAAGCGCTGATAGACCGCCGCCCAGCCCCCAAGGTCTTCCCGTGTCCAGGCAAATCAAGCGCGTAGACCCTGTATCCAGACAGCCGGCGGATTTCTGGAGGCCAGTATAGATGGTTGCCACCAGCCCCGTGGATTAACACAAGGGGGATCTGGCCTGCCCCTTGTATGGAATGGAGGGAATAACTGATTTCAATGGCGGGCGGCATGTTATTTCGCTGCTCTCCAGAGCCCGAAACCCAAACCGATCAATAATCCACTGAGCGACAAATAAGGCGCAAGGCCAAAAACAGTTTGAATCTGGTCAACTGTAAAATCCGGCGCAGCATGGCCATGCAGACCACTCTTCAAGAGCATGAGCAGAGCGGCCATAGGGGCAACGGCCAAGCCAGCCAAGCATCCGACCAAAGAGTGCCATACAACCATCTGCCAACCACTCACAACCCGGTTCAACAGAAACCGGACAGCACACCATGCACAAATCGCCGCTGACAGGGTCAACACCCATTGTAAGCCCAGATCTTCGAAAGGGATCCAGATGAAAAGGCTGACAGCGATTAACAAACCAGCCAGCCTTAGCCACAGAGGAATCGATGAAGAACGGCTGATCACTGGCGATGGTGTAATCGATCTGAGGCTGCTTCTGAGAGCGGAATCAACACCTGGATACGTGTCCCGCCATCTTTGGAAGTTTCCAGCTGGAGCACGCCATTGATCAGCTCGGCGCGCTCGCGCATGTTCACCATCCCCAGGCTGCCCCTGCTTTCATAATCAGCGTTCACCGAGTTGGGATCAAATCCCATCCCGTCATCCTGGATTTCCAGCATCGCCAGGTCGCTCTCAAGAGATTTCAACCGTACCCAAACATTTTCAGCTTTGGCGTGCTTACGAGCATTATTGACCGCCTCTTCAGCGATAAAGAAGACCACACCTTGCTTGTTCATCTCCATTTGTTCAACGATATGCTCATCGACTGAGAGAAGCACTTTTTGATTAAAGGTTTCTTGCATTTTCTCGGCCATCGATTCCAAGGCGGCAGTCAAACCTTGCGATTCCAACACCAGCGGGCGCAGGGTGAACAGCATATGGCGAAGCTCCTGAGTAGTGCGCCGGGCGAGATCCTCAACCTTGATGAGTTCATCGAAAGCGGCTTTGGCATCGCGTTCCATCAAGCGTCGAGCGAAGTTGACCCGCATGGCAAGGGCGGCTACCGACTGGGTCGGGCCATCATGCAGGTCCCGAGCCAGCTTCTTGCGAGCTTCTTCCTGGATTTCAGTGATACGTTCCTTTTCTTGCTCGAGATCACGGTAGAGCCGGGCATTTTGGATGGCAATCATGGCTTGATGCCCAACAATATCCAGAATATCGCGGCGTTCTTCGGTGAAATAATCTTGATCGGGATGAGCGAAGAGCATGACACCATAGGTATCCAAACCATTGCGCAACGGTACGCAGTAGGCTACATGACAGGCGCGCAAGGCGATCACCCGACTTAACTCTGAATCCGCACTCAAATCACGGGTCAGACTGGCTTCACCACTATCAATAGCCCGCCCCAGTAAACCACTCTTTCCATCTAACTCAATGCGTTGGTCAGCGGGAGTGAAGCGGCGCGAGGAGCCGACTTTCAAACAGGTCCGTTTGCCCTCTTTTTGGTTGAAAAGCAATACAGCGCTGACGATCGGCTCTGCGGCTGGAGTGGAGCGAGCCATAGCGGTGGCTGATAAATCTAACGCGGTATCCAGCACACGCTGGTAATTCAGGGTTGAGCTGAGGGCGGAAATCAGGTTATATAAGGCGCGCTTCTTTTCAATATCGATGCGCTCGAGTTCCTGGTTGGTTTTCACCTGGGCGCGTTGCACAATAAGCAACCCAACCTGCATCCGCCGGCGGATAAGATACAACAACAAACCAATCAGGCATAACACTAAGGCCATCAAACCGATCGTCACCAGGGCGACCGGGCCTGGGATGGATAGGTAAGCCTGGGTGCCCAATGAAGCCAAGCAGATTGAAATCACGATCAAAAGTCCACGCGCTTCAAAATACAGCGCGCCGGTGATCACAGGGAGGACCCCAACCCACCATAACGGTTGCGCCTGATCGATCGAAAAGAAAAAGAGCAGGTTGGCAAATATTATATCAACAGCGATGATTGTGAAACGATGAGGGATTGTGGAGCCACCAATAGATGCGGCGCGTAAGACAAGGAAGGTCAGAGCCAAGTTCCAAATGGCACCAGCAACCAGAATTGCACCGATTTCAACTGAGCCGCTCCCCTGGATCACCAACCAGGCACCCAACCCAACCAGACTCATCCAGCGTAATGAAATAACCAACCATTCGATGTAAAGCTGTGATGCGAGGCGTTGCATACTCCCGATCATACCTGACAACCGTCCAATTCGAACCTCGAAATCAAGCAGAATCAATTACAAAAGTGAGAGTATTACCGGTTTGATCGCCAGAAGCGCCCGCGCCCGGTGGCTGAGAAGGTTTTTCTCATCCATGGTCAACTCAGCCATCGTGCGCCCCATTTCAGTGAGCAGAAATATCGGATCATAACCAAAACCGTTCACACCACGCTCATCGGGGATGATCTCACCCGGGCAAATCCCGTGCTCAAAATGCACATCTCCATTCGGGGAGGCCAGTGCAACTGTGCAATTAAACCTGGCAATCCAGGGAGACGGGTAAGAAGACAACTGCTGTAATAAATAAGCTCGCCGATCGGCGTCCGTAGCTCCTACCTGGGGAGCATAGCGGGCAGAGTAGATCCCCGGGGCGCCATTCAAAACATCCACTTCCAGGCCAGAGTCGTCACCCAAAGTGAATATCCCGGAAGCGATTGAGTAGGCCTGTGCTTTCCTGGCAGCGTTCTCTGCATAAGTCAAACCATCCTCTTCGACATCAAGTACGAGGTTAAGGTCCCTGGGCGTGAGCAGCGTGATGCAAGTATCCGCTAACAGCGCCCGGATTTCACGCAGCTTTCCCTGATTTGCAGTAGCGATCAGTAATTGATTCATGAACTACTCCAATGCTCAGGATACTACCATAAAAGACATCTCTGACCTGAGAAATTGCTGACACCATGATTCGATCGCAGCTCAGGTTTCGATAGCTTGGGAAGCCAGAAATACACCCATCCAGGCAAAAATTTGTGAATAACTTCGGATGGTGCAAATTCAAGTCTGAGCCGGTATTTATCGAGGCGATCAACACTCCAAATCAACGTCTATATATAGGAATATAATTATCTTTTGCTTATATATAGCGTATTCTATTAAATATATATTATATTATGTCTAATTATCCAACAGTGCTTGACGCATGATTTTAAGTATGCTATAATGGGTGACAATTACAAAATAAATCTTGCGAATTTACAGCCCACAATGAACCAGTCTCGCCTTGCTCTCCGGCTGAACGTCGGTTTCCTTATCGGTTCATCCGTCGGTACCAGCCGAGATTTCTTTTTTGATCTTCCCAGAACGTTTATCGAGCCAGACTTATATCTGAATTCGATTTCAGGGATTGCACGCGTCACCCGCACAGCGCAAGCCTTGCTGGTCCAGGTGAGGATACGAGCCGCCCTACAAACTGAGTGCGCCCGCTGCCTGACAGAATTAGAATACGATCTAAACATCGATTTTACCGAGTTATATGCTTTCTCAGAACGCTCGGTCAGTGAATCCGGCTTGATCTTACCCGAAGATGCACATATTGACCTGGCGCCGCTAGTACGAGAGTATGCACTATTAGAGGTACCGCTCAATCCACTTTGCCGACCCGATTGTCAAGGTCTCTGTCCAGATTGTGGAGAGATGCTCATTGATGGCCCTCATCACCATGAGGACGATTCAATTGACCCACGGCTGGCTCAGTTGAAGGCTTTGCTCGATAACAACCTACAAGATTGAGGCGATCAGATCATAGGTCGCCAATCCTTCTTCATCCCTGGTGGTTTGCTAGGAGGGACGTGAATGGCCTATCCGCAGCGAACAATGCGTCAAGGCAAATCGCACGATCGATCTTTGGACAAGATTCCGAATAGAAGAGGAATCAAACCGGATGAAGATGAGCATCTTTCGGATGCCTGGGACGAAAATCTCCCTAGCAATCATAGCAGCGCTCACCAACCGGAAACCGATAATAACTTATATGAAGAACCCGAGGATGACCTGGTAGAAGCCGAATCGGATATCGACCCGGCCTTCTTCACACGGGATGCACTCTTTAGCTGGGAGCAAATCACTTCCGACGACACGGTTGGCCTGTATTTTAAAGAAATGTCCCAAGTGCCCCTGCTGTCATTAGAGGAAGAAGTAAATCTGGCGAAAAGCATCGAAAAAGCCAATCAGGCGACCTGTGAATTGTCCAGCTCCAATGGCGGCTGTTCGACGATGCGGCGCAAAGAACTTGACGCATTTGTCCAGGACGGACGCCAAGCGCGCGAGCAGCTGATCAAGGCTAACACCCGACTGGTGGTCAGTGTAGCCAAAAAATATGTCGGCCATGGAGTCCCTTTCTTAGATTTGATTCAGGAGGGGAACCTTGGCTTGATGCGGGCTGTTGAAAAATTCGAATACCAGCGGGGATTTCGATTTTCAACCTACGCAACCTGGTGGATCCGCCAGACAATCACCCGAGCGATCGCAGATCAAGGTCGTACTATTCGAGTCCCGGTCCACATGACCGATCGAATCCGCCAAATGTATCGCGTTTCCTATGAGATGGAACAGAAACTTGGTCGCCCTGCTACTATGGATGAGCTGGCGTCAGAAATGCAGATGGATCCAAAGAAAGTCAAGTGGATGGTGCGTGTTTCGTGGACACCAATTTCCCTGGAAAGCCCGATTGGCGATGACGATGAGTCAGAACTAGGCATGTTTGTTGAAGACAACAGCACCCCATCGCCGGCCCAGATCGTATATCAGCAGATGCTGCGGGAACGGGTTAATGAAGTTCTGTCGACGCTCTCACCCAGGGAGGCGCGCATCTTACGCTTGCGTTTCGGTTTGGATAATGACCGCCCCTACACACTTGAAGAGGTGGGGCAGAAGTTTGGCCTGACGCGCGAACGCATCCGCCAGATCGAAGGCAAAGCATTGCGACGTTTACGGCATCCTCGCCGCGCCCGCATGCTGCGTGAATATCTGTAACGCACCTTGACAAAACTTCACGGGCAGTATAGACTAAAATCCAATGTAGCGAAATTCGGAAGTACCGGACTGTTTATGAAGAACGACCATTTTGGATTGTTACCTAATTCTACATTGCTGCGGATGCTGTGCAGGATGCCCATGTCCGGCGTGGCAGCGCGCCTTCATCCCTGGACAGCAGGACAAGCGAGAGAATATTGATCGCTCTTTCTTATTGAATATCTTCTGCAGGCTGTCCATTGCTGGACAGCCTGTTTGTTGTTATCATGAGGTGGACCTTTCGATCAGGAGCTTACCATGACAAAGAACATACTTGTCGCTGTTGCTTGGCCTTATTCTAATTCACCCATCCATGTGGGCAATATTACCGGCTCATACCTGCCCGCCGATATCTTTGCCCGCTATCATCGATTGCTTGGTAATCACGTCCTGATGGTTTCTGGGTCGGATGCACATGGTACGCCAGTCACTGTACGGGCAGATGCAGATCAAGTTACTCCGTTGGAGGTCTACCAGAAATTCCATGCGGGTTTCCTGGATTTGTTTCAGCAGCTTGGCCTGACTTATGATCTATTCACCAGCACGCACACCAGCAACCATTTCAAAGTGTCCCAAGCGATCTTCCTGGCATTAAACCAGAATGGTTACCTGTACACCGACCGGCAGCAACAATGGTTCGCGCCATCTTTAGGGCGCTTCCTCCCCGACAGATATGTGGAAGGCACCTGCTATATTTGCGGCTACGACAGCGCACGCGGAGACCAATGCGATCGATGCGGCAATTTACTGGATGCCAACAACTTAATCAACCCGCGATCGAAGATAGACGGCTCGACTCCTGAATTGCGGGAGACAGAGCATTTCTTCCTGGATTACGGCAAATTACAACCGGCAATCGTCGAATTCCTGCGCCAGCGGGAATCATACTGGCGACCGAATGTGCTCCGCCAGTCACTTGGCCAGATTCTGGCAGAGGATCTACACGGACGTCCAATCACACGCGACCTAGATTGGGGCATTCCCGTCCCAATGAAGAATTGGGATGGGAAATGCCTGTATGTCTGGTTTGAAGCAGTGATCGGCTACCTTTCCGCCGCAGTCGAGTGGGCCAGGATTTCCAACCAACCTGAGGCCTGGCATGACTGGTGGTATGATCCCGAGGCTCACAGCTATTACTTTATTGGCAAGGATAATATCCCCTTTCATGCGGTATGGTGGCCAGGCCAGCTGGTCGGCGCCGGCGAGGAGTTTGCGCGTATCTTTGAAGAACAAGATGGTCGCGTTCTGAATCTGCCATACGACGTACCGGCCAATGAGTTTATGAATCTGGAGGGCCAGAAGATCTCAGGCAGCCGCAACTGGGCTGTGTGGGGATTGGACTTCCTATCCCGGTATGATCCTGATCCATTGCGGTACTACCTGACAACCAATATGCCAGAAGGCAGGGATTCTGATTGGGACTGGCAAGAATTCTTCAACCGAAATAACAATGAGCTGGTAGCAACCTGGGGAAATCTGGCAAACCGGGTTCTCGCTTTTGCCTATAAACATTGGGAAGGACGGGTCCCAGCACCCGATGCGTTGGGAGCGAACGACCATGAAATCCTGGCTCTGGTTGATTCTGGCTTCCAAAGCGTTGGCCAACACCTGGAGAATGTCCGGTTACGAGGCGCATTGAATGAGTCCCTAAGGCTGGCATCTGAGGTTAATAAATATCTTGATTATTCTGCTCCCTGGTCTGCAATTAAAGTGAATCGATCTGCAGCGGCAAACAGCATTTATACTGCCCTGCAGGCAATTAACTCTTTGAAAGTGCTTTTTGCACCGTTTTTGCCTTTTTCCAGCGAGCGGCTACATACCTATCTAGGCTATGATCAACCACTCTTCGGTGAACAGTTCGTCGAGAGGATAAAGGATGACCTGGGAGAACACTCTGTGCTGCGTTACCGTGAAGGACAGGCCAGCGGGCGCTGGGAGCCCAACCGATTGATGCCTGGCGGTACGCTGCGCGAGCCAGCCCCGCTCTTCCGTAAATTAGATGCCAGTATTGTTGAGGCTGAACGCGCCCGGCTGGGCATATAAACCGATCATGCGGAGCGTTTCATGAAGACTTTACTCATTTTACGCCATGCGAAATCCAGTTGGGACGAGCCTGAACTGGCTGATATCCAACGTCCGCTGAATAAGCGCGGAAAAAACGACGCACCACGTGTCGGCGAGATAATCAAAGAAGCGGGACTACTGCCAGATATCATCCTTAGCTCACCAGCCGTACGAGCCGTGAAGACTGCCGAAGCAGCAGCAGACATATGCGGTTATGAGGGTGAGATCGAGATCCGGGAGAATTTTTATCCTGGCAGTCCAGGCGATTACATAGAAGCTTTAAATGAAATACCAGACGGTTACGGTCGGGTGATGGTTGTTGGGCACAACCCTGGATTGGAAGAACTGCTCAGCGATCTTACCGGCGAATCTGAGCCGCTGCCAACCGCGGCGCTGGCGCAAGTTGAACTGGCGATCCAGCGCTGGATCGATCTGGACGATGAGGTACTGGGGAAAGTGGCTCGAATCTGGCGGATCAAAGAGCTGAGCTAACGCTGGCCTAAGCCCCACGCTTCACAGCGCTCCCCAGAGCAATCAACCCACCCCCCGAAACTGCCAATACAAACACAATAATCAGCAAGTAATCTGGAGCATGGCTGGATTCAACCGGCTCGGCTAAAACCGCGGCTTCTGGGGGAGGATTGCCTGGATTACTCGGCTGCTCAGCCACTGCCAAGGCTACCGGGGTAGCTTCCACAGGCGATGGCGTAGGTGATGGGCGTTTGGGTTGGGCAGTGGGCGCGGGAGTGCTAGAAGGGGGGACACCAGGAGTACTGCTGCCTGTCTGAGCGGGTGTTTCAGCCCCAGTTAACAGTGCGTCTGGCGTGGTGGAGGCTTGAATCAACAGCTTGTCCCCGGGGAAAATCACTGTGTCTTGATTCAGGTAGTTTCGCTCTAACAGTTCCGTGAGCGTGAGCCCATAAGCCTTGGCAATGTTCTCCAGGAATTGCCCGTACTGGACGACATGCACGATCGATCCATCTGCGCTTTGGGTGGCAAGAGCAATCGGCACCAGAGCAATAGCGGTGGGGGCAGGAGTCCCGCCGGGAAGCGTCGGCGCGGTGGTGGGTTGTGGACCCGGACCCGATCCAGGATCGCCAGCGATGTAGCCAACGACAATGGTGTAGTATACCCAACCGTCCGCCTCAGCCACACCTGCTCCAATATGGCGGTAACTCGATGAGATCATCGTCTCCAGGTGAACCGCATCCTGCCACATCTGGTAAACCGTGGTGGATGGGCTCAGATCAACCCCTGTGGCGACGTTCTCAGAAACGTAAACCGCCGCACCCCCACCATAGCCAGCCGCCACAGCGCGATCATGGGGCCGCGAGCCCCCCTGCCCACTGTGGGTCCAGGTACCGATCTGCGCCTGGTACTCACTGTGCGATTGAGCAGCCGCCATCAAGGAATTATCCACTTCATACGGCGGCAATCCATATGAAGCGCGCAGTGCATTGACTTCTGAGACCAACTGCCAGGGCTCGCCAACCTGGGCAGATGAGCGCGGAGCCAGGCTGGCAAACAAAGCGAGGAACACGACCAGTGAAAAGGCTCTCAAGTAAAAATTACGCATAGGCTTGTTTGGGCAACAGGGGATATTAAGCCATTAAAGGGCCGGGGCCAATAGGTATCAAGTACCAAGCCCGTTCTTGGGCAGCATATAAGAGCTCGAAAGTTCGCCCACCAGGAACCATAACCAGGATGTGCTGACCGCGTTCATCCTCCCAACGTCGCCCCGTTGAATCCACCGGAAAGGTTAATCCTTTCCAGATGAATCCCAGGGGGGTTATCCTGCCCTGAGAATCGAACTGAGCGGTTACATCGATTAATTCCATAAACACCAGCAACCTATTCTACACTAATGTTTGTGGCTGGCCTAGCCACCCAAGGAAGGCTCATTTTGATCAGTCATCCCTGGCTGCAGGTAATCCACCAGGAGCTTTAATGCCATCTCGGCAGCCTGTCGTTTTACTTCCTGCCGATCGCCACCAAACTGGTAGCACCACGCCCGATCAAGTTCAGCCACGCTCAAGCCAATCCATACCGTTCCGACAGGTTTACCTGGCACACCGCCTCCTGGACCAGCGATACCGCTCACAGAGACACCGATATCAGCGAAGAAAACCTGGCGCACTGCATGAGCCATCTCCAGCACAGTCTCACGACTCACCGCTCCAAACTTCGCCAGGGTCTCTGGTTTGACGCCTAACACCTGGATCTTTGCC
>Ga0209254_10007302_pt1 | contig 10195 bp, 9 predicted proteins | sample FrelakmetDIP11DI_FD_187148 | JGI IMG/M metagenome (GOLD analysis project Ga0209254, IMG submission 187148) | Freshwater lake sediment microbial communities from the University of Notre Dame, USA, for methane emissions studies - DIP11 DI (SPAdes)... | ecosystem: Environmental > Aquatic >...
ATAGCGTCCCATCGGCACGACGCGAAACAGCTCGGCATAGTTGTCCCAGTGAGCCGGCTGCGGCCACCACTCCACCGTGCGTGCCGGGGGTAGGCCCGGCTGGCGCAGCGAGGCAACGAACGCCCAAAAAAAGGGCAGGACAAAGATGGCGGCGCAGGCCAGCCCTGCCAGATGGTAGGCGATGGCCGCAGGCCTAACCTTCACCCGCTTCGACACTGCCACGCAGCCCTTCGATCAGATTGCGGACCCCGACAATCAACAGCAGGATCCAGACATAGACCACCACCAACACTGCCGAGGCGAGCCCCCAATCGGCGAAATCGAACGAGATCTCATAGATCAGCAACGGCAAAAAGGTGGTGGCATAGTAGGGCCCGCCGTAGGTCAGGATGAACGACGGCGCAAAGGTGTTCTGCACCGCCACGACCAGGTCCCGGCAGGTAAGCAGCAGCAGCCAGGGAACGATCAGCGGCAGAGTGATCCGCCAGAAACCCTGCCAGCGGTTGGCCCCGTCCACCTCGGCCGCCTCGTACAGCGCCGCCGGGACGTTCTGCCGGGCGGCCAGCACCACCACAAACCCCTCGCCGATCTGCAGCAGCGCCATCAAGATGATCGACAGCCGGGCTGTCCCCGCCTCGGCCAGCCAGTCTGGCTGCGGCAGCCCGAACGCTCCCAGGACAAAGTTCAGCGGCCCATAGATGGGGTTGAGGATCCACAGCCAAACCAGGGCATAGGCCGCCTCGGGCATAATCGTCGGCAGGTAGACCGCCGCCCGGTAGGGGCCGCCGTCTCGCCGCCTGCCGAGCAGCAGCCCCAGCCCAAGCGCCCCCAGCAGGCGCAGCGGTATCGCCAGGCCGGAAAAGATGAGGGTATTGTATAGACCCAGCCTCACCAGCGGCGTCTCGGCCAGCCGCCGTAAGTTTTCCAAACCCACCCACGTAGGGGGCTGGATGGCCTGATAGTCGGTAAAGGAAACCGCCACGGTGGCCAGGGCCGGCAGGACGACCAGCACCAGGGTGCCCACCAGGTACGGCGCAAGGAACAGCATGAGCTGCCGCCGGTAGGACAGATTGAAGCTGGAACGCCCGAGCCTCACAACACCCCTCTCTTCGCCTCCATGGCTTCCTCCAATTGCCTTTTTGGGTGGTCCTATTCTAACGCAGAACGCCCAATAGATCAACAACAGACCCCAAGGGTTCCCCCTGGCCCGCTGGCGCAAGCCAGGACGGGCAAGAACCCTCGGGGTCTGTTGACACTTGCACCTGCACTGCAAGTGCAGGTGTAGCCGATAGCTGGCAGCGCTACGGCCTTCCCTTCGGCGTCGGGCCGACCATCACCGCCACCGGGCCGTGCATCGTGGTGTGGCCGTAAGCGTCCATGTCCTCCAGCTTGTAGTAGTAGGTTTGGCCCACCTCCACACCCTCGTCCAGCCAGACATAGATCGCCCCGATCGGCGAGCCCGGCGCCTGGCTGGGGATCAGCTCCTCGTTCAGCTTCACGTACGGGCCGTCGGACGCGTTGGCGCGGTACAGGTTAAAGCCCAGGTTGTCGATCTCGGTCACCGTCTCCCACTCGACGTGGATGGCCTCACCCTCCGGCCAGCCCTCAAAGCGGGCTAGCTCGACGGCGGTGGGCTCGCACGTGTCGAACTTGAAGGAGCCGATGCGGGTCTGCCATGGTGCCGAGCCGCTCGTCTGTATGTATTCGGTCGTGTACCAAAAGGTACAGCCGTCGTTGCTGTCTATCGTCAGCGAGGAATAGTCGCCCCACCGGGCGGCGCTGTGCGACTGGTAGCCACCTCCGGCCTGCAGCACCGTCTCACCCTGCGGCAGGGTGTTCAGCGGGTCGCTGGCCAGCCGGCCGACGTAGCGGATGCCGGGATAGACACTGCTGCCCGACACGCTATAGCCCAGGCCGATGTTGCCGTCCTTGTCCATGGCAATGCTGCCCATCCAGCGGTTGACCCCGTCGTTCGGGCCATAGGTGCCCTGCTGGTAAACCGTCCAGCCGCTGCCGCTATCGCGCAGCTCGAACCAGTGGATGCCGGCCCGACCGGCTGGGTTGTTGGTGTCCACCGTGTGGTTAGCAACCATGGCCTGGTAAGTGCCCATGTTGCGATACTGGATGCGGTACATCAGCCGGTCAGAGATTGCCTCCAGGTTCACAGCCGTGTCCGGCTGATCGATGCACTGTTCTCGGGTAGCAGCGCAGATGTCGGGATCGACGTTGTTCGTGGCCAGAGCATAGTTGGGGCCGCCCGGCGCGCCCGTGCCCAGCGTCGAGTTGCCGGGCGTCGTCCAGTCGACGTGGAATTCCCAGATGCGCACGGCATCGTTGGGCGGGAAATATGAGCTGTCGTCCCACTCCAGGATGTAGTTGGGTGCACCACTGGGGGGAGCGGTGCCACCTTCCAAGTCGGCTGGCAATTGCCCACCATAGTTGGAGTTCAAGCTGTACAGGCTGAAATAGATCATCTGCGCCGTCTGCCCAAGCAGCATCCTGGATCGCTCAAAGGCGGCCACGCCGGCACCGCGCCACTGGCCCGACTGCGAGAACTGGTTGACCGTCAAGTAGTAGCCGTCAGGCCACAGCCCAAAGTGGGGATAGTCGTTCATGTAAGTATTGGGCCAGGCGTATGCGTAGCGATACCACGACCCGGTCGGATCTGACGTCTGCGACACAGCGATGCACTGATAGTCCGACCCTGTACCGCTGACAGCAAACTGGCTCATCATCCACCGGTCGGCCAGGTGATCGTAGATCGTGATCGGATCGCCGTTGTTGTACGTCTCGCACTTGCCGCCAAAGCCGGTCCAGATTGTGTTCCCGTTGGCTGGGCCATACAACAGCGTGCCGGTCTTGTTATAAACGGCGAACGACAAGTTCACCCACTGAACATAGTGGTTGGGACCTACGTCGCCCTGGGTATCCGGCGGCAGCACGCCGTTGCGGTTGTTGATCCCCTCCCAGTTCTGGATAGGGGCTGGCATGTCAATCGCTCCCTGCCAGTCCTGGAGGCCGGGATCGGCTCCGTCAAAGCTGCCCTTATCACGGCCGGGCAGTGGGATCTCGTTGAACCGGATCAGGACCTCCTCTGCCTTCTGAGGCACAATCGGCGCAATATCGCGCAGCGGCAGCGACAGATCCACCTTTTCGGGCAGGACCACGATCGGCCCGGCGCTGACCGGCGCCGGTTCCTGGGCACCAGGTCCGTCCTTCGTCGTCACTCCCGACGGACCCGCTGCGTACAAGGCAGGGCTGCTCGGCTGAGCGGCTCCCCGTTCAGGCGCGGTGGCCCACACCATCGCCGCCACGACCAGCACAATCGCCACAGCACCGCTGACCAGCTTGAACCGTCTCTTCGCTTGCATGGTCCCCTCCTATTGCCGACTGGATACTCCCATTCTAGCGCACCATAGCCCATAGGTCAATAGGAAAAAGGTATAGTAAGAGGTGCGGCGCACATGGTGTGCCGCACCTCTATCTGCGAAAATCTACGCTGCACAGACGCGCAGCATCAGGTCGGCTGGCAATCAGGCCCCTTGGCCGCCGACGGGCGGTGCTCCTGCACCCAGGCGTGGAACTGCTCTCTAGTGGAGCAGTTCCACGTGATCCACGATCGAGCCATCCAGATAGGCCTGCACCGCCTCGTCCAAGCTCGCGATGTCGGTCAAGATCGGTCGGATACCGGCGCTGAGCAGGCATTCTCGGGCGCTCCAGCTCATGCCCCGCGCCAGCAATGCCTGGCAGCCCTTGATCGGCTGCACCATCCGTTCGTGCCAGGCAGCCGCCGCGGTGCCGGTGCCGTGGCAGTCGATCTCCCCGGTCAGGCCCTGGCGTGCCTGATGCTCGTCACCTGGAGGCAACACGATCTCCCCTCGGTCGAGCATGTCCTGTCTCACAACCCGTTGCTCTTCCACTGTTAGCACGGCATAATAACGTGCCCGCCCAAAGTGCTGGCTGACAGCCTTCCCGTCATCGGTCACGACCGCGATCTTCATGACTACCTCCTCAGCCGTCTCCTACCTACCCATGGCTATTGGGTACGAGAGCTTTTACCACCAGCTCGGCCAGGCCCATCACCTGCACGTTCAGCTCATAGTGCTCGTTCAGCTCCGTGAACTGGTGCCGGCAGTTGTCGCACGAGGCGATGACCACGCTCGCCCCGGTAGCGCGCACCTGCTCCGCCTTTGGTCCACCCGCCTTGAGCCGGATATCCTCCCATTCGGGCATGGCCACCAGCCCGCTGCCCGCCCCGCAGCAAAAGCTGCGCTCGCGGTTGGGCGTCATCTCCCGGAAATCCTCGACCGCCGCTCGCACCACCCGGCGCGGCTCTTCGAACAGGCCGCCCTTGCGGCCCAGGTTGCATGAGTCGTGCAGGGTCACCGGTTCGGGGTTGTTGGCCCGATTCAGGCTCAGCCGGCCCGCGCGCACATACTCGTCGAGCACCTCGAGGATGCTCCGCACCCGGAAAGGCAGCGGCCCGCCGAACCACTTGGGCGCTTCCCAACGCATGGCGTGGTAGGCGTGTCCGCATTCGGCCAGGACAATCTCCTCCACCTTAAGCCGTTCGGCTTCCTTCAGGATCCGCTCCGTGATCCGCTTGGCCTTGGGAATGTCGCCCACGTAGGTGGCATAGTTGGCCGCCTCGAACATGCTGATCGTCCACGACTCGCCCACGGCGTTAAAAACCGTCGCCGGCGGGGTGATGGTGTGCGCGCCCGAGAGGGGCACGTACAGGATCTTGGCCCCTTCGACCTCCACCGGGATGCTCGCCTTGTCGTTGCCCAGGCGGTCCTTCACCTCGGTCTCCAGCTCCTTGAGCTGCTCCAGAAAGAACTCTTTGAAAAAGTCCAGGTTTTCTTCCCGGGCCAGGGCGGCGTCGGCCAGTTGGACCAGCATCTCGGGCGCCTTGCCGGCGGCAAGCAGCACTCCGCGGGCGGCCAGCAGGATCTGCGCCGTGTCCACAGCCAGCGGGCAGTTGGCCATGCACCGGTCACACAGGGTGCAGTTGCGATAGGCAATCTCCACCCACTCGTCCAGCTCCGCTTCGGTCAGATCCCTGGCTCCCGTCCAGCGCGGAAAGACGCGGCTCATCCAATCGTGGTGCCGCTTGTAGACCCGCCGCACCCGTTCGGCCTTGGCCACCGGGCTGATCGTGGGGTCCTTTGTCGCCAAATAGTAGTGACACTGATCGACGCACCAGCCGCAGTGGGTGCACAGGTTCGAGGAGGCCACACCAAGGGTCTTGTTGTAGCGCTTGTCCAGCTCCTGGAGGGCCGCTTTGAGGGCATCGTTCTGCTGGCTCATTGGGTTCCTCCTGTTCTGGGCATGACGCCCCGGCGCCCATAGCGCACCCCCATAAGCACCCGGGCAAAGAACCAATACACATAGTGCGAGATCTTGCTGAACGGCACGTAGAACAGAAACGCCGCCGTCACCAAAAAGTAGGCCAGCCGCCATCCGTCCGTGCCGACCACCAGGGTCATGAAGGTCAGAAAAAAGAAGACCTCCACCGCCGCCAGCGAGAAATAGTCGTCCAGGGTGCTGACAACCCGCAGAGTCGGGTCGGTGAACCGTCGCCGCAGCCGGATGGCGCCGACGATCAGCGCCATGGCCACAAAGACGGCGAACACGATCCGCACCGGCTGGATCATGATTTGCGGGGTGAACGGCAGGGTAAAGGTCGACAAGATGGCCAGCCCGGCCCCGATGTGATACAGGCCAAACTCAAGCCAACGGGTCCAATGCTGAGTGGCGGAGCTCATCATCGTCGGCACCACCGTCGCAGCATAGGAATAGGCCACGCCGCGGCCCGGACTGCCTTTGGCCGGGGCGTTGTCCCAGCGCATCGGCAGCCGGGCCATCGTCACGGCCTTGATGGCGTACATGAGCCCAAAGAACGACAGGGCGATGATCTGCAAGTCAAACTCGACAAAGTGCAGTATCTCTTCTGCACTCATGGTTCCTCCTCATTGAGAATCTGGGCACCCGGACCCCTGAGGTCCGGCGGGTCTCAGGGGCCTGAGGCACGCGGTTTACTTGATGCGCTTGACCCAGAAGGTGATGACCTTCCCCTCGCGCTCCATCTTGATCAGTTCGTTGCCCGTGCTCTTGGCCCAGGCAGGAATGTCGGCCATGACGCCGGGGTCGGTGGCCGTGGCCTCGATGATGGCGCCCACATCCACCTTCTTGATGGCGCCGGCGAGCTTGACCACCGGCATGGGGCACAGCAAACCCTTCAGGTCCAGCACCATGGCTGGCGTAACGTTCTCAGACATCTTTCCTCCTCTTTGTTTTTGTGTTCTATGCTCTCTGCCAGGGTGTGCTGCGCAAAACCTGACGGAGAGTAAACAGATTTAGATGAACATCGTCTTGCCCTGCAACGCCAAGTTGCAGTAGGTCGCCGCGCCGACGACGTCGGCCACCTCGTCGATCAGGTCTTCGCGCTTGACCCCCATGACGTCCATGCTCATCTGGCATGCCAGCAGCTTGACGCCCAGGTCGAGCGCCGTCTGCCGCAGCTCGGGCAGCGACGTCACGCCCTTGTCCCTCATCATCTTTTTGAACAGCCAGCGCCCCATGCCCCCGAAGTTGAGCCTGGAGGGCCCGATGCGGTCGATGCCGCCCCGGTTCATAAGGCCCAGCATTCGTTCAAAGAAACTGCTGCCCGTCAGATTGCCCTTCTGGATTGCCTTCAGGCCCCAGAACGTGAAGAACATGGTGGTATCGCGCCCCATGGAAGCGGCGGTGGTGGCAATGATAAAGCCCGCCATCACCTTGTCCATGTCCCCACTACAAATGACCATTGAGCACTTCTCGAGCTCTTCGCTCATTTCGAACCTCCTCGTCTTGATGGTTTATTTCATTCATAAACCCGGTTCCTGACAGAAACCGAGTTTATGCCACTTCACAGATTCGTTATCTCGGCAATGCGCCGCAGGCGGTTGAGTAGCCCCAATCGCTCTTGGCCGATCTGGGCAAGGGTCGCCGTCACCTGCTCGACCAGGCCCGAGATGCGCGCCAGAGTGGGCTCGGTCACCTGGCGGATGCTCGCCGCCGCGGCCCGCAGGTCGCTCTCGGACAGACCCAGGTCAGCCGCCAAGGCCGGCACGATTGGCGCAGCCAATCGGGCCCCCCACGCTGCGGTTGCGCCGTTGAGCGGCTGGGCCACAAACTGGCAGGCGGCAAAGTTGGCCACCCACTGGCCGCCAACGTGAACGGGCGCGCTGGCGCACAGCAGGCCGGCGTGGCACGAGCGAAGCGAGTGGAGCTGCCCCGGCTGCCCACCCGGCGCCTGCCATGCCGCCATGCAGCGCCGCCGGCCCTCTTCGGTCGCCAGGATCAGGTCGCAAAAGGCACATGGATTGCTCACAGCGGTCAAGGGTGTGCCGTCCGGGCTGGTAGTGACGGCGGCCACGTCCAGCGCCTCGGCATAGATCGACTGGATCGCCTGGACGCAGTGCAGCGGCAAAGCCTGGGAAACGGAGGGTAGCTCGTCTGGGCTGGCCTGCCGCTCCTGGAGCCAGCTCTCGATCTGCCGCCGGGAAAAGCGCCACTGCCCGCCGACCTTAAAGCCGGCCAGGCGGCCGTCGCCCAACATGCGGTAGATGGTGATGCGGTCTACCTTGAGCAGGTCCTGGAGTTGTTTGGCGGTGAGCAGATCTTCCACGGCCGGCATTGTACCATCGACCCGCACCCATGTCAAATCCAGCATGGCATGTTGCATCAAGATATAACACGAGCTATCACACTAGTCCCCGCAGCGCAGCGGAGTGGGAATCATCAGCTGTCAGCCGTCAACTCACCCAGAGCAGCCCACTTCCGACCGAAGGGACATGCAGGGCCGCTCGCGGCTGTCCCGGAGTCGGTGAAGCCAGCGGAGTGGACAGGTTTGCCGATTCGCCGATTTGCCGATTTGTCATCCGCCGAAACTGTGGTATAATGCGCCGCTAGTTGCTCACCAAATGTACAGAGAGGAGTGACGATTACGATGAATAACCGCGTGGTTATCCTGCTGGTGGCGATAACCCTGATTGTGGTCATGGTGGCCTGCTTGGCGGTCCTAGTGATCCGTTCGTCCGGCTCGCTGCTGGCGCGCAACCCGGAGGCGACGTCCACGCCTACCAAGACACCCAAGCCGACCTTTACGGCGACCTTTACGCCTACCTCAACCCCTGTCCCGACCGATACACCCACCCCCACGCCGACGCCGACCTTCACGCCGGTGCCGACCGATACGCCGGTGCCGACCGACACAGAGACTCCCACGCCAGAGCCGACCAATACCACCGCGCCGACCAGAAGGCCCACCGCCAGGCCTACGGCCAAGCCGACCGACAAACCACCACCACCCAACACACCGGCGCCACAGTTCCCGTTCAGAATGGTGTTACAGCAAAATTGGCCCAACTGTGGGTCGACGGGTATCAAAGTCTACTTTAAGACAAGAGGCGGCCAGCCCTACCCCGGCATGCAGTTTGCCGTCTACACCGGCGCCACCTGCGTGGGACTCTCGGCCTGGGCTAACCAGATGGACGGCTCCACCGACTTTATCCTCTCGCCCGACCGTGCCCGAGGCGGCAACTGGGAGATCCAGGCAGTGGAAACGGCCAGTGGAGAGAACGGAGAAGCCGGGTGTGGTGCCATCACCAGGGTCATGTCGGCCCGCATCCCGGCCCCGACAACCGATTCACCCTGCGACACCGGTTCCGCTGGTGTTCAGTGGGTCTGGCTCACACTTCAGGAGAACTAGCAGTCCTGCCGTATACAAAAGGCCGGGCGCGTGCGCCCGGCCTTTTGTATACTATTTGGCCCGCAAATGCGGGAACAGGATCACCTCGCGCAGCGTCTCCCGGCCGGTGAGCAGCATCGTCAGCCGGTCGATGCCCATGCCAAAGCCGCCGGTGGGCGGCATCCCATAGCTCAGCGCAGCGACGTAATCCTCGTCCAGCGGATGAGCTTCCTCGTCACCCTTAGCCAACGCCTGGCTGGTGGCCAGGAACCGCTCCCGCTGATCCAGCGGGTCGTTGATCTCGCTGAAGGCATTGCCCATCTCACAGCCGCCGATAAAGAACTCGAAACGCTCCACAACGCCTGGCTCACCCGGCTTTTTCTTGGCCAACGGCGAAACCTCGAGCGGATAGTCGTACAGGAAGGTGGGCTGGATCAGGTGCGGCTCCACCAGGTCGATCAGCGTCGGATCGACCAGCTTGCCCCAGCTATTCTTCGGCTCGGGCGTCCCGCCGATCCCCTCGATGGCCTGTTGCAGGCTGGCCGCGTCGGGATAATCCGCATAGTCGATGCCGGTGATGTCCCGAATCGCGTCGCGCAGCTTCAAGCGGCACCACGGCGGCTTCAGGTCGATCTCGTACCCGGCGCGGACGATGGTCGTGGTGCCCAACGCTTCCTGAGCCGCATAGGCCACCATCTCCTCGGCCAGGACCATCACCTCCTGGTAATCGGCATAGGCAGCATAGAACTCGAGCTGGGTGAACTCGGGGTTGTGCTTGAACGACACCCCCTCGTTACGGAAATCGCGTCCGATCTCATACACCCGCTCCAGACCGCCGACGATCAACCGCTTGAGGTACAGTTCGTCCGAGATGCGCAGGAACAGCTTTTGCTTGAGCTGGTTGTGGTAGGTCTCGAACGGCCGCGCCGCCGCCCCGCCGTAGATCGGCTGCAGGACGGGGGTCTCCACCTCGATAAAGCCCCGCTCGTCCAGGAAGCGACGCAGCGCCGCCACGATCCGGGCCCGCACGCGAAACAGCTCGCGCACGTCAGGGTTGACCGCCAGGTCGACGTACCGCTGGCGGTAGCGCTGCTCCTTGTCGCCAAAAGCATCGAATACCTGGCCGTCCTTCTCCTTGACCACCGGCAGAGGCCGCAGAGCCTTGGCCATGACGCGCAGCCTGTCGACGCGCACGCTGGCCTCGCCGGTGCGGGTGTAGAACATGGCCCCCCTCGCCTCGACAAAATCGCCCAGGTCCAGGTCGCGCTTGAACAGCGTGTAGGTCTCGTCGCCCAGCAGGTCACGCTGGAGATAGAGCTGGATGCGCCCGGTCTCATCCTCGATGTGGACAAAAGACGACTTGCCCATCACCCGGATGCTCACCAGGCGGCCGGCGACCGTTACCACCGGCTCGGCGCCTGTGCCGCATGCTCCGTGTGCCGCAGGCTCCTGGCGGCCTGG
>Ga0209254_10007303_pt1 | contig 10195 bp, 6 predicted proteins | sample FrelakmetDIP11DI_FD_187148 | JGI IMG/M metagenome (GOLD analysis project Ga0209254, IMG submission 187148) | Freshwater lake sediment microbial communities from the University of Notre Dame, USA, for methane emissions studies - DIP11 DI (SPAdes)... | ecosystem: Environmental > Aquatic >...
AGGAGCTGTAATGGTGGAAAGGCTGTTTGAAAAGGCAAATCCTGTTGGTAAACAGATCACAATTGATGGCAGGAAAACAAATGTCATCGGAGTCTTTAAAAAGGAGGGAAAAGGGGGAATAAGTGACAACGGGATGGATGAGGTTACCTTGGTTCCTCTTAATTATGGCAGGACTTTTATCAATATGCATAATCGTTTTCTTGATGCTACAATCATGATCAAGGCAAAAGAGGGGGTTCCGATGCAGGAGTTGAGTGAAGAGACAACTATGATTCTGCGGGCTGCCAGAAGACTTCAACCTGATGAGATAAATAATTTCTCCATAAACAGGGCAAGTCTTATAGCGAAGAGTTTTGACGGTGTTTTTGCAGGTATAAATATTGGTGGATGGGTAATCGGTGGTTTTGCAATTCTTGTCGGGGGATTCGGGATTGCCAACATCATGTTTGTCTCCGTAAGGGAAAGAACCAACATAATTGGAATCCAGAAAGCTCTGGGTGCCAAAAGGTTTTTTATACTGCAGCAATTCCTGGTGGAATCTGTGCTTCTTTCGTTAATTGGGGGGCTTCTGGGTGTTCTGATGATTTTTGTTGGCACTCTTATTATTAACTACCTCTATGACCTTAATATCTACCTTACGGTCGCGAATATAGTTCTGGCAATATTAATTTCAGGTATTATCGGAGTGGTGGCAGGTTATGCTCCAGCCTATGCTGCTGCAAAAATGAACCCTGTGGAAGCCATAGGTTTCTCATTCTGAAATTTTCCTGTTCTCATCTATCCATCTTGTCAGTTTAACAAACTGTTCAACAGATAATTGCTCGGGCCTTAGTCCGAATTCCGGATAATCCTCACGGTTCAGATCAAAAGCAGCTTTCACTGAGTTCCTTAAAGTTTTTCTGCGCTGATTAAAACAGGCTTTTACTACTCTCAAAAACAGCCTTTCATCACAGTCAAGATGGGTGACATCATTTCTTATCAGTCTGATTACTCCCGATTTTACTTTTGGAGGAGGAGAAAATGCATGTTCATGAACAGTAAAAAGATATTCAGCCTTATAATATGCCTGAAGCAGTACACTCAGAATACCATATGCTTTTGAACCAGGTCCGGAACAAATTCTTTCCGCAACTTCTTTTTGCAACATACCGGCTATTTCTGCAATCTTCCCGCGATGACCGAGTGCCTTGAATAAGATCTGGGTTGAGATATTATATGGAAAATTCCCGATTATGGCAAACTTGCCGGTGAAACAGGCATCAACATCCAGTGTCAGAAAGTCTCCTCTTATAATATTTTCAAGAATCGGGAAATTCGCCCTCAGATAATGAACGGATTCATTGTCAATCTCAATGACCCTGAAATCCTCAAATCCTCTTTCAATCAGATGACCTGTAAGCATTCCCATTCCCGGGCCTACTTCCAGCACTGAACTATAACCAATACCAGTTAGGGAAGCTGCTATTCTGGAGGCGATCACAGGATCTTTCAGAAAGTGTTGTCCAAGATTTTTTTTTGGGTGTACTCTGCTCATCAGATTTCTCTTTTACTAAACTAACCACTTCTTCTTTATGATCCGTTCACCCTTGGCCTTCTACTTGTAAATGATGTATCTATATCTGCAGAAGTTCTCTTCCATACTTCCTGAGTATCGGTAATTTCAGGGATTCAAGAAATGCAATAAAGCGCTTAAGCAGATTATAATATAATGTAACAAAAAGTGAGATTATCATGATCCAGATAACAACAACATTAAACAGCAGAGTTCCGATCTTCAGATCTCCAATCTGTTTATAGGGGGCAAAAAAATGTGCACGGCCAATCCTTGACCCGGGATTCATAAAAACCGGATCAGCTTTCTGGATGAATCTTCCTCCGGCATCATATATCTTATTTTTTGCCATTCTGTTAGTCACAATATCAGCGAGGTTTTCATTATAATCCTTCTCTCTTATTTTTATGAACTCCTCTTCTCCCAATTTTGATGTAATCTGCATATACAATGTATTCTGAAGGATAGTAACTGTCCGGCTTTTAGCCCTGAATACTGAATTCAGACTATCAAGAAAAGAGATTGCCTCACCAGCTGTATACTCGTTGAATTCATCATAATTCAAATTCCTGACCCACTCCCCCGGTTTGATCCCCGTGACGGATGAAAGGTCATGAATATGATAGTTTATTTTGTTAAGATTACGGGCAGCGTAATTCCTTAGGTCAGGTTTTTTGCCGGTAACCAGTACCTCATTTATCTTAGCCTTAAGTGTTGGCAGCAGGAATGAGGCATACCAGTCATTCTGGCTTTTCTCCATCTCATATTTGAAAAAAGGCTTTTCAAACTTATTGCTCCTGAACTGTTCCACACTAATAGCTTCATAGGCCCACCTGGTAACCATAATATCTCCCACCACAGGCACATATATTTTTCTGCTCATCGATTTATGAAGATCATCGAATTTAATCATGGCTCCACCAAGCAGCAGCTGAGGAACCAGTATAAGCGGAATGAGGATATATATACTTACGGCAGACCGCATGCCGGCAGAAATATTCAACCCAAGCAGGTTTCCGAAACATGCCGTGGAGAAAAGAATTATCCATTGCTGGAAAAGCATTCCCCTCACCTCGAGGATGAGGCTGGCAACAAGTATGAATGATAACGACTGTATTGCTGATAATGTAAACAGAAAATTTATCTTTGAAATAAGGTAGCTAAGCCTGCTCAGGTTGAGAAATTTCTCTCTCTCAAGGATCTTCCTGTCCCTGAAAATCTCCTCCGCACTTACAGTCAATCCTATGAAAAGGGCCACTATAACGGCCATGAAGAGAAAGACAGGATAGTTTTTGTTATCAGAAAAAGTGTAATTACCATCCTCACTGAACTTGGAAATATATCCCAGTATGAAAGCCAGCAAAGGCGCTTCGAGGAGATTAATGGCCATGTACTGACTATCGGCCAGTTTCCTGGTTATGTTTCGCCTGATAAAAGTACGTATCTGGTCAGATTTTCTGGGAACGCTGAAATTACTTGGGGGTATGACTGTTTTTTGAGGTTTTTCTGCCAGAACAGGCATCATTTTCCTCTTATATTTTTCATTCCACTCCACCGGACTTATCTGCCTCTCCTTTCCGGGATAACCAGAATTGTCAATTACCTTGGTCTCTATAATGTGAAGTATGTCGTCTGTTTCGACATTTCCGCAGTTGGGGCATTCGCTCTCAGCAGCATTTGCCTGTGATGTTTCAGTTTTGAAATATACAAGAGCTTCCACAGGATCTCCGTCATAGATCAAATAACCGCCTTTGTCAAGGATCCATAGCCTGTCAAACATCTTTATGATATCGGACGAAGGCTGATGAATTATTGTAAAGACCAGCTTACCCATAAGAGCCTGATTACGCAGCAGGTTCATAACTTTTTCAGAATCAAAAGATGATAATCCTGAGGTTGGCTCATCAACGAACAATACAATAGGTTCGCGCATTAACTCAAGTCCGATGTTAAGCCGTTTCCTCTGTCCGCCGCTAACCTTCTTATTCATTACATCTCCAACCTGGAGATCCTTGATTTCATAAAGTTCCAGAGCCTGTAGTACCTTTTCAACTGTCTCGTTCAACTGCTCTTCATTATAATAACCAAAACAGAGGCGTGCATTAAAATAGAGATTCTGATAAACCGTCAGTTCCTCAATAAGCATATCATCCTGAGGAACATAACCTATGAGACCCATCAGCTCTTCAGAATCTGAATTTATTTCATAACCATTAATATAAATGTTCCCTTTTGTTGGCCTGATCTTCCCATGGAGCAGATTGATGAGAGTTGTTTTCCCAACCCCGCTGCCTCCCATAATCCCGATAAGATTTCCTGATTCAACACGGAAATTCATATGTTGAAGTCCGTTATCTGAATTCTTGAAAAGGAATTCAATTCCGTGTCCTTCAAAAAATATCTTTTCAGGGAAGTTCCTTGAAACAAACTTTTTATAGATTTTGGAGTAGTAGATCGGTTCAATACCCTGCCCCTTTATATTCACTCCGCGCTCAAGAAGATATGGCCTGCCGGCGATAATATCTCTTCCCTTGAAATACAGAATCTGGGGCCCGTCGTAAGTAAAAACGAGAGTTCCTGTGCTCTCTATATGCAAAACCACAAGATGTCCCCTGAAACCCTTGATCCTGATATGCCTCCATTCATCATACTTCTTGTAAATTCCTGAGCCTGAGTGATCGGGGTTATCACTTTCAATTATCAGGATGCAATCGGATGAAACATTGTCATATACCATTCCTATCATAAAGGCAGTGGCATTGTCATTTTCCTTTTTCGATATGTTGAAAGTTCTCGAGACAATGTCAATAATTGTCTTCTCCTGGGCAGAAATCATTCCATCCTCAAAAGCAAACTCAATGAGCTGAAGGAATACAATCATTCTCTCTTCCAGGAACAATCCTTTCTTAATCTGCCTGCAGATATTCGTAATCTGAAATGAAATCAGAGATTCGTCGTCAGATAATTCTTCCTTATCAACGCTCTTGAGTTCATTTGAATAGAACTCGAGATTGTTTTCAAAAAGTGTATAATATTCCTCTTCAAGTTCCCGGTTGAGATACCTTCTTAAATAACTACGCAGTATTTTTTTCCCTCTTGATGAAATTCCGCCAGGATTAACAGTAGAAACAATCGCGAAAATGTGAATTAAAGCAAGAAGTACTGATTCCCTCATATTAACATCAAGTAATAAAAAGGCCGCAAAGCCGGATGCTTTGCGGCCATAAATTTATGTAACTATTATTGGACAATTTGTTCCCTTACGCCTTCGATGGCTACTGTTATGTCTTTAATATTCTCCTCAGTAAGGCTGGTGCCAAGCCCTTCATATACTTTCTTGATGGGGTCAAGTTTTTTAACAAAGTCACTTACACTCGGGTCGTTGGCGTATGGCTTCGTAATTTCAAGGTAAAGCTCAAATGATTTTTTCTGTTCCAGCAGTACCTTCGAAATACCGGCAACCTGGTAGGCAGCCTCTGATACGTGTGTGGTAAGATACATTCCTTCAACCCATGCACCACCCACAACCAGTAAGGCCAATGGCTGCTGATCGTTATCAGACAGATAAACATATGTGTCATTGAATGCGCCGGTTAGTATTCTTACCAGCTCATCCCGGTTATCATAATTCTTTTTGATACTGTCATAAAGAGCAGCATTGTAAATCTTCGACATATTCAGTTCGTTGGAAAGCGATCTTATAGCTGACAGATAATCAATTACCATCTGCGACATATTGTAAAGAGTTGCATAACTCAGATCGGCGCCGTAAACACCCATATTAATTGCTCTGGTAGTGCTTATGAAATATTTTTTTGTGTTCGCAACAGGATTTGAAATTCCTATGATATACCCCACTTCAAGGTCGGTAAGCATTTTGATCACCTCTGCTGATGTTGGCAGGGGATATACATTCTCTTCAATCTGATTTTCAATTGTCTTAACCTGTGCCATCTCAGCCTTTTCCTGCTGTTTCTCAGCCGTCCTGTACTTACACGAAGTCAGAAAAATGAAGTTTATCATCAGGAGTGGAAGAATAATACCTGCAAAAATCTTTTTCATACTAAGTCGTTTTTTAATTGTGATTATCTTTTAAACCCGGATATAAAAGTAATAAATAATATTGAAAATAATAAGCGCCCGGAGCTTAGAGTGCCTAAAATGCCTAAAATTCTTAATAAAAAAGTGCAATTCACAGTCATTGACGTTATTTTTCATTGAAAAAACTATTATGACCTTGCCCGATAGAGAGCTATCTACTCCTTAAAAATATAGATACTCCAAACTTTGGACCACAGCGGACACTTACATCTTGTGTGAAGATATAAACTTTATCATCTGCATTTTTTATATATCTTTAGACCCCTGAATTTATATCATTTTCTGATGATGTGGAATTTCGATGAGCCAACACAAAGAGAGGGTACTAACTGTATCAAATATGACCGCAGGGAACAAGTATTCGGTAAGAAAGATATCATACCGATGTGGGTTGCTGATATGGATTTTAATACCCCCGGTTTTGTGATATCAGCGCTTCAGGATCAGCTTAAACATGAAATTTTCGGCTACTCATACCGACCTCCTGAATACTATTCATCCATTAAGGAATGGTTTAAATGCCGTCATAACTGGAGTATTGAAAAAGAATGGATAACTTTTACTCCGGGCATCGTTCCTGCTCTTAACTTTTGCACTCTGGCTTTTACACAACCAGGAGATAAAATTATTGTGCAGCCACCTGTCTATTTTCCCTTCTTTACAGCAGTCGAATCACATAGCAGGACCCTTGTTTATAACCAGCTGAAACAGGAAAAGGAGAACTGGGTAATGGATTTTGAGTCACTGGTTTCTTCAATTGATGCCAGAACCAGAATGATAATCATATCAAATCCGCATAACCCTGTCGGACGTGTCTGGACGCCCGAAGAGCTAAAAACCCTTGCGGATATATGTCTGAAAAACAACATACTGATACTGTCAGACGAGATCCATTGTGATCTGGTTTTACCAGGCTTCAGACATACTCCGCTTGCTTCGCTTTCAGAGGAAATTGCAGAAAACACCATCACATGTATCGCTCCAAGCAAAACATTCAATCTGGCAGGACTGTCTACCTCAAATGTCATAATTTCAAATCCGGTCCTGAGAAAATCCTTTAACAGGATTGTAGAGAGCCTTCATATCGGAAATGGCAATATCTTTGGAACTGCAGCTTCAGTCGCTGCTTATACTCATGGCCATACATGGCTTGATACCCTGCTTGAATATATTGATCACAACATTGATTTTGTGGAAGATTATTGTCCGAAAATGATTCCTGAGATAATTCCGGTACAACCTGAAGCTACATATATGATCTGGCTTGATTGCCGGAGATTATGTATGAGCGGAAAGGAACTTCAGAGTTTCTTTGTGAACATGGCAGGTATTGGAATGAATGAAGGATCAACCTTCGGCCCAGGAGGAGAAGGATTCATGCGTATGAACCTTGGAACTACACACCAGACAGTCATTAAAGCTATGGAACAGATTGAAAAAGCTGTTTCATCCCTGAGATAAAAAGATGTAATAATAACATAATGAAAAACAGTATTCATGTTAAGTTGACTCTTGAAGATGGAACCATCTATCATGGCCATTCATTCGGTTCTCCTGTTCCGGCAGCAGGAGAGGTAGTTTTCAATACTGCAATGACAGGATATCCAGAGAGTTTAACTGATCCGTCATACCGGGGACAGATCCTTTGTCTCACTTATCCGTTGGTAGGAAATTATGGAGCTCCCGTTAAAAGCGAAGAGAATGACCTGTATCGTTTTTATGAATCCTCCTCAATTCATATTTCAGGACTTATTGTTTCTGACTATTCATTTGAGTACAGTCACTGGAACGCCTCAGAAAGCCTCGATGAATGGCTCAAAAGGAATAATGTACCGGGAATATATGGAATAGATACCCGTGCTCTTACAAAAAGAATCCGTGAGAAAGGAGCCATGCTTGGAAAAGTTGAACAGGAAGGGACAGAAATATCATTCTATGATCCGAATAAGGTTAATCTGGTAGCAGAAGTAAGCACACACGAGAAAAAAATATATGGCTCCGGAAAATACAGGATCCTTCTGGTTGACTGCGGAGTAAAGTATAATATTATAAGACATTTCCTGAAAAGGGACACAACAATTATCAGAGTGCCGTGGAACCATGATTTTCAGAGAGAAGAATTTGACGGATTGTTCCTCTCTAATGGTCCTGGCGATCCTAAAATGTGTGATGTTACAATCCAAAATATTAAGAAATCATTTACCGGCAATAAGCCGGTATTCGGTATTTGCCTCGGAAACCAGCTGATGGCTCTCGCCTCAGGAGCAGATACCTATAAGCTCAAATACGGACACAGGAGTCATAACCAGCCGGTTCTTCAGGTTGGGACCGATAAGGCATACATAACATCTCAGAATCATGGATTCGCAGTTGACAACAGAACGCTTGGAAATGACTGGGAGCCGCTCTTTATTAATATCAACGACCAGACCAATGAGGGAATGAGACATAAGACCATGCCTTTCTTCTCAACCCAGTTCCACCCGGAAGCGTCAGGCGGTCCAACTGATACTGATTATCTGTTTGATATATTTCTTGATAGCATCGGTAAATCCTGACCGCCCTGTCCCCCCTTATACCGGAGTTACATACTTCATCAGCTTGTCTGCCAGCTCAGGAGCAGAAGTACCGTTGAAATTCTTCATCCTTGATTCGAAAATCTCTGCAATTTCCCTGTTGCAGAGATTACCTATACTTCCTTCATGAACATAATCTGATAAACTCGTTTTTGAGAAGACTGAATTTTTAACCATCTGAGATACGGCTTTATATGCGTCTCTGAAAGGAATGCCCTGCTTTACAAGCCGGTTCACCTCCTCAGTGCTGAAAATACTGTTGTATACAGGATTCTCCGTAATATTCTTTCTGACCTTTATATTACTGAGCATCAATAACATAATTTCGATACATTCCCTTACCTCTTCGAATGCACCAAAAATAAGCTGCTTAAGTAACTGAAGATCCCTGTTATATCCTGACTGAAGATTACTATTTAGTATGGCTATCTGACTGGGGAGGGTTTGAATTAAGTTTGATCTTCCGCGAATCAACTCAAACACATCCGGATTTCTCTTCTGCGGCATAATGCTTGACCCGGTTACATATTCATCCGGAAAATCAATGAACCTGTATTCCGAGCTCATGTACAGGCATATATCCATTGAAAAACGTGAAAGAGTCTGTGCAACCGATGCCAGGGCAGAGGCGATTGCCATCTCTATTTTGCCACGGCTCAGACTAGCATATGCTGAGTTATACAGAAGATTGTCAAATTCAAGCAGTTCCGAAGTCAGCTGCCTGTTTACAGGAAGTGTAGTTCCATAACCGGCAGCTGTGCCAAGAGGATTCTGGTTATTAATGGCTCTCGCACCGGAAAGCAACAAAACATCATCTGCAAGACATTCAGCATATGCTCCAAACCATAATCCGAAAGAGGAAACCATGGCCGGCTGCATATGAGTATACCCTGGAAGTAATACCTCTTTATGCTTCTCACTCAACGACTGGAGTTTTTCGAAGAGATGCCTGATCAGGACAGAAAGCCGGTCAATCTCCTCCCTTGTGTACAGTCTTATATCCACTAACACCTGATCATTTCTCGACCTGCCGGTATGTATTTTCTTCCCGGTCTGACCAAGAATTAATGACATCTCTTTTTCAATCTGAGAGTGGATATCCTCCATATCCTTCTCTATCACCAGATGTCCCTGATTATCAAGAACAAATAGAGAATGGAGGGCCTTTAACAGATCATTTTTCTCTATATCAGAAATCAATCCCACATCCTGAAGCATGATCACATGAGCCATAGAACCAATTATATCCCATTTGGTCAGGGCAAGATCGGTTTTTCTGTCTTTACCAGATGTGAATTCAATAATTGCAGGTTCGGGATTAATCCCTTTTTCCCAGAGTTTCATACAATAAAGATTAGTTAAAATACGTCTTTCCTATTTCTTCTGACTTGCCTCGACAATTGCCCTGTGAGCCATAAGTCTGATTGCATTTATTCTAATGAAGCCCTTGCTGTCAGTCTGGTCAAATCCACCTTCAATATCCATACTCGAAAGTTTCTTGTCATATAACGAAGAGGGTGATTCACGACCTTCAATAATAACATTCCCTTTATACAGGCATAAATGTACGCTTCCGTCAATAAGCTCCTGACTTTTTTCAATTGCTGCCATCAGGAAATCCATCTCAGGACTAAACCAGAAACCGTTATAAATGATCTCCGCAAATTTCGGAGTGAGCATGTTAACAAGCCTCATCACCTCTCTGTCCATTGCTATCCCCTCAATATCCTTATGAGCAATATGAAGGACTGTTGCAGCAGGAGTCTCATAAACACCCCTTGATTTAATTCCGACAAACCTGTTCTCAACCATATCAAGCAGGCCAATACCATTTTTGCCTGCAATATCATTAAGGTAGACATACATATCATAAGAGTCTTCCTTAACGGTTCCATCCTCCTTGTTCACAAGTTTAACAGGTATGCCATTTTTGAAATGAATAACAATCCTTGTCTCCTTATCTGGG
>Ga0209254_10007304_pt1 | contig 10193 bp, 7 predicted proteins | sample FrelakmetDIP11DI_FD_187148 | JGI IMG/M metagenome (GOLD analysis project Ga0209254, IMG submission 187148) | Freshwater lake sediment microbial communities from the University of Notre Dame, USA, for methane emissions studies - DIP11 DI (SPAdes)... | ecosystem: Environmental > Aquatic >...
TGGGCACTCCCAGCAGCAGGTCCCTGACCATCCCTCCCACCAGGAAGACATTGTAGCCGCCGCTCTCCGCCGTCTGCGATATGCTGCGCAGCAGCGCCTGCATCTCCCCCGGCAGCGTGCGCTGCATCAGGTCCAGGACCTCCGCGCGCGTGTAACCGGGAGCCCTCCCCGGCGGGGAGAAGCCGCGCAGATACCCCGGGCCGTGCAGGGCCCGGATGACGTCCTTGCGGGTGACTATGCCCACCACCCTACCCTCCCTGACCACCGGCACGCGCCCGATGGCGTTTACGGTCATCAGGGTCTGTATCTCCTGCAGCGGCGCTTCCTCGTCCACGGCGATGAGATTGCGGGACATGAAGCCCTTTACCGGAGCGTGTCCCAGCCCGTGGTGGCCGGCCTTGTCCAGGTCCTTGCGGGAGATAATCCCCGTGAGCATCCCCGCCTCGTCCACCACCGGGAAGGCGGTATGGCCGGTGAGCTCCATGCGTCTCGAGGCTTCCGAAATGGGGGTCTCCTCCGCGAGCGTCTTCACAGGGCCGCTCATGATCTCACCGGCGGTCACCAGGGGGCGCACCTTGTCCTGGAGCTGCTCGATGAGTTCTTCCTGCGCGCGCGCCAGCGTATACCCTTTCATGACCGCGGCCCCCGCCTTGGCGTGGCCTCCCCCGCCCAGGCCGCTGAGCACGCCGTCCACATCCACCTGGTCGAGACGGGAGAGCCCCACCACGACCACCCTGCCGTGCATCTCGGACAGGGTGAAGAGGACATCGAGGTTCTCCAGTTCCGCCAGCTTGCTGGCGATGAGTGATGCTCCCTCCACGTATTCGTTTATCTTCGCGGTGGCTACCGCCACCAGGATCCCCCGCTCGCGGCGGAACTCGAGCCCCGCCAGGAGCTTTTTCATCAGCTCATGCTGTGACGCGGTGAGTGGGGGGTTGAGAAAATGCATGATCACGCCCAGGTTGGCCCCCTCGCGCATGAGGTAAGACAGCGTCTCAGCGTCCTCGTAGGTGGTGCCGGCGAAGGTGAGCGAGCCGGTGTCCTCGTGGATCCCCAAGGCGAAAAGGGTCGCCTCGAAGGGGGTGATCTCCATGCCCTTGCGCCGGATTATCTTTACGAGAACGGTGGTGGTAGCGCCCAGGAGTTCGCTGTAGTCCTTGACCCCGGCCATATCCTGGGGGGAGGGTGGGTGATGGTCATAGACGAAGACCTCGACCCCCGGGCGGTTCGGCACGTCGCGGAATTCGCCCAGCCTTTCGGCGATGCGGTTATCTACGACGATGAGCCGGGTGACGGCCTCGCTATCCAGGGCCCTGGGCTCCATGAACTCCATAACATCGCCGTGGAGGGTGATGAACTCGCGCACGTTACGGTTTACCGAGCCCGCGAAGACCATCATCGCTTCCGGATAGAGCTTCTTCGCTGCCACCATCGACGCCAGGGCGTCGAAATCCACGTTCACGTGCCCCAGGATCACGTCCAAGGTAACCGGCCCCCGACATCCATAGCTCAACCTACCCGCAGACCTATATCCCCCAGGGCCGACTCCATGGTCTCTATGTACATGCGCCCCTCTTCCGGGCGGATAACGCCATCCCCATCGCGCGAGATGGAGACGAGGTGGTCCGAGGCCTTTCTCAGTTCCTCGGCGTCGCTGAAGATGTCGTAGAGCAGGTCTACCCTCTGCAGCAGCTCGCCTCCTCCCAACCCCGCGAGGCCCAGGGCTTCCTCCAGCACCTGCAGGGCCTCGAAGGCGGCCGCCGGGATATCGCCATCATCCCTGAGCTGCCTTACCGTCTCCCACAGGAGGATGAAGCGCATCCCCACCTCAGGGTTCGCAGCGTTCAGCAGGTGGAGTTCCAGGAGATCCCTGGCGAACCGCGTCGCCATGGTCGCGAACCTGTCTGCATCCTCGATCTCCTTTTCGATGTTCTCTTCCTCACCGTATTCGCTGTCCTGGAATGCCGCCTGGCTCTTGCGCAGTTCCTCGAGGTCCTGTTCCAGGCGGTGGATGAGTCCCAGGGGCTCTTCTCCCCACACCCCCGCTCCCCAGCTGGCCAGCAGCCGGCGGGCGTCGTTTATCATCTCCAGGCTGATGACCGCGTCCAGGTCGTCGTCGGAGTCTATGAGGTCTTTAAGATCTTCAGGGTGGTGCAGGATCTTTCTGATCTCCCGGCTCCTGACCATGAACGGGCTGAAGGGTTTCTCGAGGGCGGCCTTCTCCTCCCCCAGCAAATCTGAGAGGACCTCGACCGTGCCGTCCAGGGATATCACCGCCTTCTCAAGGGCTTTCCCCACCTCTCCCCGGGACAACAGGTCCTCCACTTCCCGCCAGTCCTTTTCCCACTCGCCTATCTTCTCACGCGCCAGGGACTGGATCTTCTTTCTCACTCTGTCCTTTACGCTGGCGGGCACGCGCGCCTGTTTCAGCAGGTCCGCCAGCCAGCCATCGCCAAAGAAAAGGTCTTCCATACCTCTTTTGCCTTCCTCCTCGGCCTTTTAGACTATTCTATCATTCTCTCCCCTCCCCTATTTGCCCTCCCCCCGCCCGCCGCGTGGAAGCCGCCGCAGGCTTGGGGTCAGTGTCTTGCGTTTTGCGCCGCCGGCGTGAAATTCCAAGGCCTGGCCCCACTTGCCATTACCTCCCACCCGCGCCGTGTGGCGCAGTCACCGGCATCCATACTGACCCAAAATAGAAGGGCCGCCCTGAGGCGGCCCTTTTCGATCAACAATGCAGGTGTCAGGCAATGCCGTAGCGCTTCAGCTCCACCGCGGTCTCCTGGTAGTTTTCCTCCCAGATGGGATCGACCAGGCGGCCGTATTCCTCCCCATAGAGGTCGAGGTCGGGAGCGAGCTCGCCGATGACCCCCTCCGCTTCCGGGTGGGTCGGCCGGGCCCCGCACTGCTCCACGCACTCGCGCAGTACGTGGGGGTGGTCGATTACCATGCAGGGCCGCAGCAGATTCGGGTGGTATGGAGCGCGCTCCCTGATGGCTTTAAAGAAGTCCGACTCCAGGGCCTCGGTAAGGGTCTTCTCCTTGATGTTGTCCACCGCGAAGTGGACGAACACGCACGGCTCCACGTCCCCGTTCTGATTGATATGCAGGTAGCGCCGCCCCGCGGCCAGGCATCCTCCCACCAGGGGCCCATCGCACCAGAAATCGGAGATCAGGGCCTTCCTCTCCTTGCGTATGCGGTTGATGCGCTCCATGCGCAGGACGCGCTGCTCCGGCGTAGTCATGAGCTCGAGTGACGGCCGCGTCCCTATGGGCATGTACTGGAAGTACCAGCCTATGAAGCACCCCTTCTGGTCCATGTAGTAGTCCACGAAGTCATCGCTTGTCAGCGTGTCGGTGTTGAAGCGGGTTACGGTGGCCGAGAACCCGAAAAGAACCTTGGCCTCCCTGAGGTTGTCCATGGCCTGGATGACCTTATCGTATACCCCTTCACCCCTTCTGGCATCCGTCTCCTCGCGGTATCCCTCCACGGATATGCAGGGGATGATGTTGCCAGCCTCGGCTATCTCGTAGGCCAGTTCGCGGTCGATGAGGGTGCCGTTGGTGTAGACCTGGAAGGTCACGTCATGGTGCTTTCTGCACACGTCCAGGAGGGGTTTGTAATAGAAGGGCTCTCCCCCGGAGATGACGTTGAAATATATCCCCATCTCCTTGGCCTCGTTGATCACGCGTTCGAAGACATGCACTGGGAGGTCGTCCTTCTTGGAGTACATGCCCGCGTAGCAGCCCACGCAACTGAGGTTGCAGCGCATGCTGGGGCTGATGACCAGGAGCAGCGGCGGGCGGTAGCCGTGTTCCTTCTCGTATGCCTTCCGCACCCTGGCCTTGTAGAAAAGGGCGTCAGTCAGAAAGTTCATGGCACCCCGCCTCACGTTCTTGTGCAGATCGGGCAGGCGGTTCTTTAACTGTAGGATAAGGGATCTGATAAATTCCTGTCCCTCAGGCCAGGGGATGCCCGTCACGAACTTCTCGGCGAAACCGAGCAGTTTGTCGTCGGGTATGTTGGGAAGAACGTAGATTAAGCCGTTGATCGTCTTCTTGATTGCATAGTCCCTTATCACGGATACGTCCGGCATTATTTCACCTCCTTCCTTGCTTCTCTCAGACCCTCATATATAGAGGAGCGCGATGGGTTTACGCCCATGGCGCTACTGTGTACCTTGTTTTTCACTTATTCCCAAACTCCACAAGTAAGAAACCGAACGATAAACAAACGTTTACTCTCCTTGGGCCTCGTGCTCATCCCGGGGTCCCCCCCATGATCGTGGCCGCTGGCAGGCTCATATCTTTTATCAGCGCCTGTTCATTCTATCACGGGCATCCGTCAAGCATGGGGGTGGGCCTTCAGGTACGTCTCTCTCAACCTCGCTTTGCTCACGTGTGTGTATATCTGCGTCGTGCTGACGCTGGCGTGGCCCAGCAGCTCCTGTATGTACCTCAGGTCCGCCCCGTTCTCCAGGAGATGGGTGGCATAGCCGTGGCGCAGGGTATGGGGGGTCATCTTTTCCGCGAGCCCCACTCGACCCGCATACTTCCTCACCAGCCCCCACGCGCCCTGGCGGGTGAGCCTTCCTCCTCTCTGGTTGAGGAAGATCGCTCTCTGGCTTGCGCTGCGCGCCAGCCTGGGCCGGCCGACCGCCACATACTCGCGCAGTACTGCGGCGGCCGCGTCGCCTACAGGGACCACGCGCTCCCGCGATCCCTTTCCCATCACGCGCATCTCCCTTTCCAACAGGTCCATGTCCTCCAGGTCCAGCCCGGTCAGTTCGGATATGCGGATCCCGGTGCCGTATAGCGTTTCCAGGATGGCCTTGTCGCGCAATCCCGGAGGGTCGTCCACTATCGGCTGCTCGACCAGCCTGCGGGCTTCCTCTTGCGAGAGGACCCTGGGCAGGGCGTTGGCATGCCGCGGTGAGGGCAGGTCCGCAGCAGGCAGGCCTCCGAAGTTGCCCTCCTCGGTCAGAAAACGCTGGAAACCCCTAAGCGCGGCGAGCGTGCGTGCCGTAGAGCGCGGCGACAAACCTCCGCGCCGCAGCTCCTCCATGAAGAGGGTGATGTCTCCGCGTTCGACCTCCGCCGGTGAGGATCTGCCCTGGCGGCACATGAAATCCCGCCACCGCCGCAGGTCCCTGTCGTAGGCCTCAACGGTGCGTGGAGAAAGCCCTCTTTCCACTTTTATATAGACGAGGTACTCGTTCAGCAGCGCCTGCCACATTGACTGTTCGGGATTTTCTTCACCCACCGGATGCCTCCCGCTGTGCCGGGCTTTTTCGCCCTATCGCCCGAAGAGCTGTCCGCTGTCAACATCTATGGGCAGGATATATTCCAGGGGCTCGAACTCCAGCTCGAGCGCTGCGGCGACGGGGCGAGAGGTGACCCGTCCCTCGACCGTGTTCACCCCTTTTGCCAGGCTGCCGTTGCGCCTAACCGCCTCCTTCAACCCATACTCCGCTATTTCCAGGGCATATGGGAGGGTCACGTTGGTGAGGGCGTAGGTCGAGGTCCTCGGAACCGCGCCGGGTATGTTACCGACGCAGTAATGGAGGACGTCATGCTCGATATAAACCGGGTCGGAGTGAGTAGTCATCTTCGAGGTCGTGATACAACCGCCCTGGTCGACGGAGATATCCACCACCACTGATCCCGGACGCATGCTGCGCACGGTCTCGTCGTCGACCAGGATCGGGGTAAGGGCCCCGGTCACCAGCACCGCCCCGATAACCAGATCCGCCTCCCTGACCATCTCGCGCACGTTCATCTTGTTGGAGACCAGTGTGGTTACACGGCCGTGCAGGATATGCTCGAGGTAGCGCAGCTTCTCCAGGCTCTTGTCCAGGACGATGACGTGTCCGTCCATGCCCGTGGCCAGGATGGCGGAGTGCGATCCCACTATCCCCGCCCCCAGGATGACCACGTTGGCCGGGGGGACTCCGGTGGCGCCGCCCAGCAGCAGGCCGCGCCCGCCGTTCATCTTCTCGAGGTAATGCGCCCCCACCTGGGGCGCCATGCGGCCCGCAACCTCGCTCATGGGCGCCAGTAATGGCAGGCTTCCATCCGGCCTTTCTACCGTCTCGTAGGCCACGCCTATGACCTTGCGCCTGACAAGCTCCAGCGTGAGCTCCCTGTGGGCCGCCAGGTGCAGGAAGGTGAAGAGTATCTGGCCCTCCCTGAGCAGGCCGAACTCCGCTTCTTGCGGCTCCTTTACCTTGAGGATGAGATCCGCCTCGGAGAAGACTTCCTCCGCTCCGTACACTATCCGCGCACCCGCGGCCTCGTAATCGGAATCGGAGATGCTCGATCCCTCGCCAGCCCCCTTCTCCACCAGCACCTTGTGGCCATCCACGACGAATTCGTGGGCTCCCTGCGGAGTGACGGCGACACGGTACTCCTGGTCCAGTATCTCCCTCGGAACTCCTACTATCATCTCTCCTCCACCCTGATAGGTCCGTGCGCAGATGCCTTCCTCAACGGCCTCGACGTTCTATATCATGCTCATGCGCACTCGTACTTGCCCTCCAGGAACAGGGCGGCCAGGGCAAGCCCGGCAACCGTCTTGGCGTCCTCTATCTCTCCACGCGAGACCATGGATATGGCCTCCACCAACGGCACATGTATTATCTCCAGGAACTCATCCTCGTCCGCCTCCGCTTCCGCCGGCCGCAGTTTCCGTGCCAGATAGAGGTGGAGCATCTCGTCACTGAATCCCGGCGAGGTATAGAAGGAGGCCAGCCTGATCCAATCATCGGCGTCGTATCCTATCTCCTCCATAAGCTCGCGGCGGGCGCACTGGCCCGGATCCTCTCCCTCTGCCAGCTTTCCCGCTGGGATCTCCACCAGGTCCGCGGCCGGCGCATGCCTGTACTGGCGCACCAGGAAGACCCCATCGTCCTCGTCCAGCGCGACCATGGCCACCGCGCCGCGGTGCATTACTACTTCTCTCTCGGCCTCCATGCCGTTGGGCAAGCGTACCTTGTCCAGGTAGAGTTGCAATACCTTCCCCTCGAATATCGCCTGGCGCTCCAGTGTCATGTGTCCCTGGGGGCTCAATGCGTGCTCCTTAACCTGCCCGCGGAAGAGGCGATCGCCGCACAGTAACGCACCAGCCTGTGCAGCTCCTCTATCTCAACATACTCGTTGGTGGTGTGCGCTTCCATGACCCCCATGCTCAGGACCACCGACTTGATCCCGGAGGCGTTGAGGACGTTGGCATCGCTGCCCCCTCCTGATTGCTTTATCTCGGTCTTCATGCCCATTGATTTCCCGGCTTCCACCGCCAGAAGGATGATCGGGTCCGTAGGATCGATTAGGAATCCATCGTAGGCTCGCTCGACCTTGACCTCCACGCCGACGCCGACCGCGACTTCCGCCTCCATCGCCGCCCGCATCATCGACTTCTTCTGGTTCTCCAGCTTCTGCGGGTCCATGGACCTTACTTCGCCGGCCACCCACACCTGGTCCGGTACAATATTCACCGCGCGGCCGCCCTGGATAATCCCGATGTTGGCCGTCGTCTCTCTGTCGATGCGCCCCAGCCGCATCAGGCTTACCGCCCAGGAAGCGCCGTATATGGCATTGACGCCCTTCTCCGGCTCCACGCCGGCGTGGGCCGCCTTCCCCTTGAACACGAACTCCAGATTTTCCTGGGTGGGAGAAGAGTTGATGACCTCGCCCACCCAACCCGCGCCGTCCAGAACGAAGGCATGGCGCGACGCGAGCCTGTCCCATTGCAGGTTTCGCGCTCCCTGGAGCTGCTCCTCCTCGGCCACGGTGAAGATGAGCTCCAGCGGGCCGTGGCGCAGCTCTCCCTGGGCAGATAAGCGCATTAGCTCGATGGCGACGGCGGTCCCGGCCTTGCAATCGGCACCCAGCACCGTGTCTCCGCCCGAGACTACCTTGCCCGACCTGACCACCGGGTCTATGCCCTTCCCCGGGCTCACCGTGTCCAGGTGTGCGACGAAGATAATAGGTGGAGCGTCTACCCCTGACGCCGGCAACTCGATGTAGACGTTGCCGGCCTCCCCGCCCACGGCCTTCGCGGCGTCGTCCACGAAAGGTTCGAACCCGCAGGTTCGCGCGATCTTACACAGGTAGTCGACGACCGCGCCCTCGTGGCGGGTCTCGCTGTCTATCTTCACCAGTTGGAGAAAGGTATCGAGTAGTCTGTCTTCCATTTTATCTACGCTCCTGTTTGCTTCGTTCGTTACGACGTCGACTCGAGATGATCTCAAGCGGTGGGTCCCCGCGCGGGACATCCCGCTTCCATCATCTCGCCCACTGCCACCTTCCCGTATTGCCTTCCCGGTTATCGCGCCAAGCTCAACGCTAGCCCACGACCTTCAGGCCGGGCGCCTCTTGCTGGCCAAGACGGCGGCGCAATGCGGCACCGACGAAGTCCCGGAAGAGGGGGTGGGGACGGTTCGGCCTTGACTTGAACTCCGGGTGGAACTGGCCGGCGATGAACCAGGGATGGTCGCGGCGCTCTATGATCTCCACCAGCCGCCCATCCGGCGATAATCCCGAGAAGACCAGGCCGGCCTCCTGGAGGAGGGAGCGGTAGTGGTTGTTCACCTCGAAGCGATGGCGGTGCCGCTCGTAGATGACCTCGTCATCGTAGCAGGCATGGGCCTGGGACCCTTCTTCCAGTTTGCATGGATAGAGGCCGAGGCGCATGGTTCCGCCCATCTCGTCGACGTCCCGCTGTCCGGGCAGAAGATCGATCACCGGGTCCGGCGTCGCCGGATCGAATTCCGAGCTGTTGGCCTTGGGCAGCCCGCAGAGGTTACGTGCTGTTTCGATCACCGCGCACTGCAGCCCCAGGCAAATGCCGAGGAACGGTACCGCGTTCTCGCGCGCGTAGCGGATCGCCTCCACTTTACCGTCCACTCCGCGCACCCCGAAGCCGCCTGGTATGAGGATTCCATCCAGTTCTGAGAGGAGCTCCTCGGCGTTCTCTGGCGTTATGTCATCCGAGGTCACCCAGCGGATATCCACGTTGGCCGAATGGGCGTAGCCCCCGTGCTTCAAGCTCTCTATGATGGACAGGTACGCGTCGATGAGATCGACGTACTTGCCCACCACGCCGATGGTGACATCATCGGTCGCCGACTTTATGCCCCGCACCATCTCCTCCCAATCCGAGAGGTCCTCCTCGTGGCCCTCCAGGCCGAGGTGGCGAGCGACCACATCACCGAGGCCCTCGGAATGCAGCAGCAGGGGCACCTCGTAGATGCAGTCCGCGGTATGGGCCGACACCACGGCGTCGATGTCGATGTCGCAGAGGAGGGATATCTTGTCCTTCAGGTCTACCCCGATGGGCTCCTTCGAGCGGCAGACGATGGCATCGGGCTGTATGCCCATGGAGCGCAGCTCCTTAACGCTGTGCTGGGTAGGCTTGGTCTTCATCTCTCGGGTTGTCTCCAGGAAAGGCACCAGGCTGACGTGTATGTACATCACGTGCTCCGGCCCCACGTCCTTCTTGAACTGCCGGATGGCCTCCAGGTACGGCAGGCTCTCGATGTCCCCCACCGTTCCCCCGATCTCGGTTATCACCACGTCCACCTCGCTGGAACGGGTAAGGCGAAGGATGCGTTCCTTGATCTCGTTAGTCACGTGGGGGATGACCTGCACCGTGCCCCCCAGGAACTCGCCCTTGCGCTCCCTGGTGATGATGGACCAGTAGACGCTGCCGGTGGTGACGTTGTTCTCCCTGCCCAGGTGCTCGTCCACGAAACGCTCGTAATGCCCCAGATCGAGGTCGGTCTCAGTGCCGTCGTCGGTGACGAAGACCTCCCCATGCTGGAAGGGGTTCATGGTCCCGGGATCCACGTTGATATAGGGATCCATCTTTTGCATAGTTACCTTGAGTCCGCGCGACTTCAGAAGCCGCCCGATGGACGCAGCCGTGATCCCCTTGCCCAGCGACGACGACACACCCCCCGTAACGAATATATACTTCACCGGCATCTTTACAACCTCCCCATGCTTGCGGGCGCTTTCCTCAAGTATTCTTTAAAAAGAGACGGAATCCCTACATTTCTTCGGGATTCCGTTATTCACATCTTGCGGGATTTTTCCGGCTCTATCTATTGCCGGTCACCCCCGATCATCATCGTCTTCTTTAACCACTGCATTTCAGTATAGCTTAAGCCCGTACCCACCTACAACACGGTTATTCCT
>Ga0209254_10007305_pt1 | contig 10193 bp, 7 predicted proteins | sample FrelakmetDIP11DI_FD_187148 | JGI IMG/M metagenome (GOLD analysis project Ga0209254, IMG submission 187148) | Freshwater lake sediment microbial communities from the University of Notre Dame, USA, for methane emissions studies - DIP11 DI (SPAdes)... | ecosystem: Environmental > Aquatic >...
GTGGATGGCGAGCGCCGCGGCCTCGCGTTGCGTGATCTCGCCTCCTGGGACCGGACCGCGGTCGTGTCGGTGGCACGCGTTCCACTCGGTGCACGCGAAGTCCTCATCTAAGGGTCCCCGGGCTCGAAGCCAAGCTGGCCGTAGGCGTTCGTGCCCCAGCACAGCAGTCGTCCCGCCCGGGTGATACCGCAGGTGCCGGTGCCGCCGGCCGAGGGTGACGCGATGGTCTGCGAACTCGCGATGGGCACGGGAGCGATGCGATCGGTGGTGCTGCCGTCGCCGAGCGCGCCGCCGAGGTTGGGACCCCAGCACCACGCCTGGTCCGTGGTGTCGATCGCACAGGTGTGCTGGAAACCCGCGGTGATCGCGCGATAGCTGCGTCGGCCTGCAACGGGCTGCGGTCTCGTGGCGCCGTCCACCGGCGCCGTGCTGCCGACCGAGGGCGCGAAGCCCCAGCAATGCGCGCTCCCGTCGACGGCAAGCCCGCAGGCATGCTGGCCACCGACCGCGAGCGCCGCGTATTTCAGGCCGCCAGCCACCAGTGCCGGCACGGTGGTCGCACCGCTCTGGCCCGTGCCCAGCCGTCCGTAGTTGTTGCGTCCCCAGCAATAGATGTCACCCGATTCGGCCAGTGCACAGGCGAATCCCTGCCCGGAGCCCACGGCGCGAAACGCCAGATTGCTGGCCACGGGTGTCGGTGCCGGCGCGACGTCGAGCGTGCCGTTGCCGCCCTGTCCGTCGCCGCCGATGCCCCAGCAGTACAACTGGCCGCCCTCGGCGATCGCACAGAGATTGCCGGAGGACTGGCCGCGCCCGAGGAAACGGAAGCGAGCCGAGGTCTGCACCCGTACCGGCGCCTGGCTGTTGGTGCGCAGGCCGTCACCGAGTTGTCCGCCCTCGCCGAAACCCCAGCAATACACCTCACCGTTCGCGGTCAGTCCGCAGCTGTGTCGCTGGTCGAGGCCGAGTTGCACGAAGGCGTGCCCGCCATCGACGGGCAGCGGCGTCTGGCTGCAGGGCTGCGCACCGCCCTGGCAGCGTCGCATCGGCTCACTCGTGCCGAGCTGTGCATATTGATGATCGCCCATGCAGAACGCACGACCGTCGGCAGCGAGCCCGCAGGTGTGGCCGTAGCCCAACTCGAGCTGCGCGAAACTGACCGACAGCGAGGGCTCGAACGGCGTTGAGCGCAGGCCCCTGGTCGGGATCGGTTCGTAGGCGGTGTCAGCGTCGTCCGAGGCGGTACAAGCCCCGAGCGCGAGTAGTCCGGCCAGCGCTGACGTCCGAACACTCCACGTGCGCGTGATCGTCATGGGGCACCTCCGATGCCGAACTGTGCCTCATGTGGGCCGAATTTCAACAGCCTGCTAATCGTCGGCGATCGCGGCCCGGGCGGTGTCGGGGAAGTCCGTGAACACCCCGTCGATGCCAAGCGCGTAGTAGGCCTGGTACTCGAGCGTCGCGGTGGAGAACCCGTACAGGCCCGTATCGTTGCGGAACGTGAAGCCGTGAACCAGCAGCCCGGCCGCGTGCGCGGCGGCGATCACGCCCGTGTCGCCCACGACCTCGCGGTCGCGCAGGTCGACGACCCCGTCACCGTTGAGGTCGTCGGCCACGCCATCGGTGTTGCGGTCGTGGATGCGCGTCTTCAGGAGATACGGCTTCCACGGTCCGATGCCGTCGGCATATTCGGCGACGAACCGCAATCCGTCCGCCGTCAGCAGGTCGGCGAACGTGCGCCGGTCGCCGGCGACCGTGAAGTCGTAGGGACGATCAGACGGCGGCATGAGCTGGAGCGTGCCATCCGGGTGGACGTCGCTCGCACCGATGAGCTGGATCAGCCGGACGTTCGTCCGCGCGTTCAGTTCCCGGAGGTTGCCGACCTCGAACGACTGGATGAACACCGGCGCCTCCGCGCTGTTCCAGCCGTGGGATGACAGCACCGCCAGCAGCGGTTCCTCGAGCGAGAGACCGAGCCTGTCGTGAAACGTCGGGTGTTTGGTCTCCGGATAGATCCCGACGCCGGCCTCCTTCGCGAGCCGGACGACTTCGTCCAGGGTCGGGATCTCGTAGAGCCGGTCGTGCTGCCGCGGCCGGTCCGCGCGAGGCTGGATCGCCCGCAGTTGCTTGATCTCGGCGAGTGTGAAGTCGCTCGCGAACCAGTCCGTGCAGGCGACGCCGTCGACGACCATCGTCCTGCGGCGCCCGGCGAAGCGGGGCAGCTCCGCCACGTTCGTCGTGCCGCCCAGCATAGGCTCGTGCCGTGCGATCAGCACGCCGTCGCGGGTCGAGACGAGGTCGGGCTCTATGTAGTCCGCCCCGAGCTCGATCGCGAGCCGGTAGCTTTCGAGCGTGTGCTCCGGCAGGTATCCGGACGCCCCGCGATGGGCCACGATCAGCGGCGCGGTCTCGTTCGCGGTCCGCGGGATCGGCGCGCAGCTCGCGAGCACCCCGCACACCAGCAGCGCGGCCGTGACGGCCGCGCGCGCGCCTTGGGCCGGGTGGCGCCGACTGCGCGCAGGAGGCCGCCCGGCGAGGGCGGTCAAGCCCGACGCAGCCCCGTACCCGCCGCCGCTTGCCTGCGCGCACGGGCCAATCCGAGGCCGGCGAGGCCGATGCCGAGCAGGGCGAACGAGCCGGGTTCCGGCACCGTCGATCCTCCGATCGGCTCGTCGAAGCGGATCAGCGCGAACTCGCTGTTGTCGGGAACGCCGGGCTCGCGACCCGCGCTGAACGGGAAGTTGTTGTCGTTGATCACGAGTATGGTCCTGGGATCGACCATGACCACGTCCTCTATGGTCACGAACGGCATGCGGTACACGCCGCCGCCAAGGCCGCCGAGGTCGTCGGGGTCCGGAATCCCGAGCAGGTCCACGAGCAGCGACTTCGAGACGAAACCCTCGGCGTCGACCTGGTTGAAGTCGACGAGATAGATTCTCTTGAACTGGGCAGCGGGCCCCTGGGCGTTGTCGCGTTCGATGACCATGTGCAGCCGCTCGTTGACGGCCGTCAGGTCGCCGATCGCGTGGGCGGGCGATTCCATGCGGTAGAAGAGCTGCCGGCCCGTGTAGCTCTCGGTTGCCAGCTCGAATTCGTTGATGATCAGCCTGGCCTTGTCGGTCTCGCTCTTGAGTGCGCCTTCGAGCATCGGGTAGAGAAAAGTGCCGGCCGTGTCGAGAGCCATCCCCTCGAAGCCCCGGCTGTTCGGCAGGTTGCCGGTGCCTGGCGGGATGAACGGATTGCTGTCGGAGCGCACCCCTGGCAGCTCGATCGGTGCGCGGAGGACTCGTCCCTGAGCGTCGGTGTGGATCAGGAACGGGCCGAACTCGTCGCCGAACCAGAGGCTGCCATCCGCGACACGACGCACCGATTCGAGGTCGAAGTCGGAGCCGGTCAGCAGCCGGTTCGCGCGAATCAGGGGGTCGACGGGAATGTCGTTCGAGCCGTTCGGGTAGTTGACCTGCTCGGCGACGATCGGGAAGTTCACGAGGCGATCGGGATCGCTGAGCGTGAAGACGGTCTCGATCGCGATGGCCCCGGTCCCGCCGGAGCTGGTCCTGAAGTCGGGCCGGATGCTGTAGAAGCGAAGCAGGGCATCCGCGGAGTTCCCTTTCGCGCCGTAGCCGTTGTCCTGCATGACGAGGAAGCTGCCATCGCCGTTGTCGAGAACGGCGGAGAACCCCTGCACCGGCTGACTCTGGAAGGGTGTAGCCCGCTTCGGATCCGAGATGAACTGCCCCGAGACGGGTCCCGGCGCGAACGTGTCGGCGGGAAGGACCGCATATCCGACCAGCGTGGCGGCGGTCGCCTGCGGTGCTGCGCCGACTGCCATGGCCAGAACGAAAGCCGTCGCCGTTCCGGAGCCTGGTACGTCCAGTCGCATCGCGGTCTCCCGGGTGTCGTAGGTGGTGGTCGTGCGATCGCGCGTCGAGGACCGGAAGTTAGCGGTGCAAGATGACCGCGCGTTGACACCGGGATGACGAATGGCGCGAGCACGGCGGACGCCTACGCTACCGGCGGCGCGCGGCAATGGCCGCTCCGGAGCAGCGGGGACGCGGGACGGCGGCTACAATGGTGGTCCGGCCCGAGGTCCGGCCGCGCACCCCCCGGCAGGGCGCGCGTGCCGGGTAACGCGTCCGTGCGGAGGGCTGTGGTCGTGGCAAGCAAGACGGCGATCGTCGCGTCGCTCGGAGAGCGCAAGCTGGCGCTGCCTCGCATGGTCAACGAGGCGCTGGCGGCCAACGACCGCATCAAGTACCTGTTCACACTGCTCCAGGCCGCCCGTCACCAGGCCGACGACCCGCAGGCCTCGCCGCCGAAGCTGCGCAACGAGCGACTGCAGGCGGGCATCGAAGACGAGAGCCTCGACGGCGTGCCGGGCGAGGCCAGGCGCGTCGACGAACACACCTACCACGTGCCCGCGCTGCCCCGCATTCTCGCTGCCATCCGGCGCGAGCTCGGCGTCATGCTGCAGGCCTGCACCGCGGGCGAGGACGAACTCACGGCGGAGGAACGGGCCTCCTTCGAGCGACGCGCCGCGCAGGTACTGCCCGAGACGGACTCCGCGCAAGGCGAGCTGATCCGCCGCACCACGATCGACCAGCTGACGCGCGCGCAGCGCGACAGGGGCGACAGCGCGCACCTGCTGGTCATGGACATGCACAAGGCGCTCAACCGACTGCAGCACGCCGTGGCCGGCGAGACGCTCGACGGTGCCGCGGTCTACGGGTTGGCGCCGCAGGACCGCCTGGTCGTGCAGGCCTTCATGCAGGGGTTGCACCGCACCGCGCCGCTCAAGTTCGACCACCCCGGGCTCGGGACGACCGCGACGCGCAGCGGGTCGCGACTCGTCATCCAGAACGACATCGGCACGACCGATGCCCACGTGCTGGTGGTGCACGTCGAGGGCCTCGCCTGCACGCTCACCTACACCGACGTGCACCTGCAGCGGCTGCTGTTCTTACAGGGCCTGTTCGCGCGCTACGCGGTGCAGTGGGAGGACACTCGCTCGGTCCGCGACCGGACGATGGAGGACGGCCTCTATCACCTCGCGCTCGGGCGCTACGCGGCACGCGACGATCGCGACCTGCTCGACTACGTCGCCTTCCTCGGCTCACGGATCGTGTTCCTGATCGACTGGAACAGGGCCCGAAAGGGCCTGCGCAGCCTGGTGCGCAAGGGGACCGCGCTGCGACTGCTGCGCTGGGCCGCGGACGAGGAAGTCGGGCACATGGCCTTCCTGCGCCTCGGCGGCGACCGCGTGGTGTTCGAGGCGCTCGACTTCGCGGCGCGCGGCGAGCTGCACCTCGGGCAATCGATCGAGAGCCTGTTCGGCGCCCAGCGTGCGACCGAGTTCCTCCGGTTCGTGCTCCGCACCGCGTCCGAGGCGGCGCGTTCGGGCCGGCCGGACTCGCTGGTGGTCGACGAGATCCGCGCCGAACTGCTGCGCCACGTCCGCAGCTCGGGGCTCGGCCTGCTCGATCTCGTCGCCGAGCACGCCGCGATCGTGGTCGAGATCGCTTCCGCCGTGCGCGACGCGCTGCAGGGCCTCAGGGACAGCGGCGGCCCGGCGCAGGCCGGCCAGCTCGCCGCACGGGCCAAAGCGTGGGAGAGCGACGCGGACCGGCTGCTCAACCAGGTACGGGGTGCGGGTGCCGCCTCCGAGGACGCGCGATTCCTGAAGGGCTTCATCGAGCAGGCCGACGACGTCGCCGACGACCTCGAGGACGCCGCGTTCTTCGTGACCCTGCTCGATCCGGCCCCGGAGCTCGCGCCGGTTCTCGGTGCGCTGATCGATCTCGGCAACCTGCTCACCGCCGGCAGCCAGGAACTCGTCAAGGCACTGTCGACGATGCGCGCGGGGACGCCCGGAGCCGCGCGCGAGGACACCGTGGACTTCCTCGAGGCGATCCACCGGATCGCGGGCATCGAGCACGAGGCCGACACCGCGCGCCGGCAGGTCGCCGGCATGCTCGCCCGCAGTACAGTGGACGCGCGACAGATCTTCGTCGCGAGCGAGTGCGCAGCGCGCCTGGAGCGCGCCTCGGATGCCTTGCTTCGCGTCGCCTTCCGCCTGCGTGACCACGTGCTGCGCGAGGCTCCGGCGCGCGCCGGCTGAGCCCGATGGACGCGGACGATCGGCAGTTCTACCTGATCGGCTCCGGGCCGATCGCCTCGGCAACCGGCTCCGTCGAGGCCATGGGATTCAAGGCGTTCAACCTGGCGCGGGTGGCGCGACTCGGGATCGCCGTACCGGCGGCATTCGTGCTCGGCACGCGCCGTTGCCAGGAGTACCTCGCCGCCGGCGGCCGGCTCTCCGAGGAGACGCGCTCGCGGATCCGCTCCGGCACGCGGCGGCTCGAGGAGTCGAGCGGACTCGGCTTCGGCAGCCCGCGTCGCCCGCTGCTCCTCTCGGTGCGTTCCGGCGCGGCGGTCTCCATGCCCGGCATGCTGGACACGGTACTCGACGTGGGGCTCTGCGACGCCACGCTGCCGGGGCTGCTGCGACTCACGGGCAATCCGCGACTGGCCTGGGATTCCTACCGGCGGCTCGTGCAGTCGTTCGCCGAGGTGGTCCGCGGCGCCGGAGCGGATTCGTTCGCGGCGGCTGCGCGCGACGAGATCGAGAGCAGGGCCGCCGGACGGCTGGACCAGCTCGACTTCCGCGGACTGCGCTCGCTCACGACGCGGCTGCTCGACGTCTATGCCGAGATCGCGGGGGAACCCTTCCCGCAGTCGCCGGCCGAGCAGCTCGATGCGGCGGTCGCGGCGGTGTTCGGATCGTGGAACTCGCCGAGGGCGTCGGCCTATCGACGGGCAAACCGCATCCCGGACGACCTGGGCACCGCGGTGACGGTGCAGCGGATGGTGTTCGGCAACTCGGGCGGCAGGTCGGGCGCCGGAGTCGCGTTCACGCGTGACCCCGCCACGGGGGAGAACCGGCCGTACCTCGATTTCGCATTCAACGCGCAGGGCGAGGACGTGGTCTCGGGCCGCACGGCCCTCGAGCACGGCGCGGACCTCGCGCTCCGCCTGCCGGAGGTGCATGCGGAGCTGTGCGCGCTCGGCGAGCAGCTCGAACGGGAGTTCCGCGACGCCCAGGAGTTCGAGTTCACGGTCGAGGACGGCCGGCTGTTCCTGCTGCAGACCCGCGCCGCCAAGCGGACCCCGCTCGCGGCGCTACGCATCGCGGTCGAGCAGCTCGAGGCCGGACTGCTGTCCCCCGCCGAGGCCGGGCGCAACCTCGCCGGACTCGATCTAGACGGCATCGAGCTCGTGACCGTCGCAGGCAGCGGTGGCGACGTTCCGCTGGCGCACGGCACCGCAGCCGGCATAGGTGTGGCGAGCGGCCGCATCGCCATGCGGCCCGGCCACGCCCTGGAACTGGCGCGCGACGGTGTACCGGTACTGCTGGTCCGGGACGACATCGCGACCGCGGACATCGAGGCCATCCACGCGGCCGCCGGCATCCTGACCGCGAGGGGCGGTCGCACCTCGCACGGCGCCGTGATCGCGCGCCAGCTCGGCAAGGCCTGCATCGTCGGTTGCACGGAGCTGCGCATCGAGCCCGGCGGGCACAGCTGCCGCATCGGCGACCGCACGCTGCACGAAGGCGACACCCTGTGTCTCGATGCGAACACGGGCGCCGTCTTCGCGGGCGAGCCGTGCATCGCCCGCGAGCGCCCCGCGGAGCTGCTCGAACGGCTGGAGCGACACCTCCGACCGCCGGCGTCGCACACCGACTGATCCCGCGCGGGCGGCCCGGGCGGGACGGGCCCTGTCCGCGATCGTGCAGCTGCGACCGCCCCGGGCGGCGGCGCGCACGGCTACGCGAACATGGCCCGCCAGTTCTTCGCCCTGCGGATCTCGAGGGCATCGGCGATCAGCTTGAGTGCCGCTTCCTCCGGCTCGCGTCGGGCGGGAACGAGGCCGAGCAGACCGCCGGCCGCATCGGCGACGTCCTGGCACCACGCGAGCAGCAGTTGCTCGGCGTCGGCGTCGAACTCGTCGCTCAGGCGGTCGCTGCTACGGCAGAGCTCGTTCATGATCGCGAGGTTCGTCTTGAGCTGCGCCTTCGTGGGCGGATCGGCGAGCCAGTACTCGAGCACTTCGCGACCGCCGTTCGCCAGCAGGCCACGGTCCTGGGCGATCTGCAGGATGAGCTTGCGTTCCGCTGCATGCATCCTGCCGTCGGCCCACGCCACGTAGACCAGCGGCAGCAGCATCACCATCCGATAGGCCTCACGCGGGATCTTGAGCTCGTTGAGCCACGCGTCGATCTTCATGGTCACCTCCCCTGCGGTGAATTCTCGTTGAAGGGACAGCCCCAGGGGCACGCCCACCCTGGGTCGCTCCCGGAGACGGGGCCGCCCGCTGGATCAGGCTAGCAGAAGTCAGCGCAAGGTGGAGCCGCGCGGCCGGGCGTTGAACGAGACGGAGCGAGGCCTGCCGGAGACGCCGGGGAGGCGGGTCATCGAGTTGTACCCTGGGGTGATCAAAGGGTCCCTTTTTCCAGCAACCGCCGGGGTATCGCGCGCGAACGAGGCGGCATGCATCATGGGACACGTGCCTTCAGAGGCAACAAACGCGCACTGCCCTCCTGGACCTGTGTCGCCTGCGGGCGGCCCATGACCTGGCGCCGGTGCTGGAAGAGGAGCTGGGATCAAGTGAAGTACTGCTCCGATGCCTGCCGGCGGCGCGCGCCGGCCTCTGTCGCCCCGGCCACGCCGATGCCCTTGGCCGCCGCGGCCGTGCTGGCGGGCACCGCGGCCCTCGGCGCCGGCAGCGCCCGCGCCGACACCGCGCCCGCCCCGACCCTCACCGTCGAACTCGGCGCCACCTGGCAGGCGCGCAATGACGCGCGGGTGACGAACGAACCGCCCAACACGCGCTTCGCGCTCGACGCGATCACGGGATCCGGCCCCTACGCCGCCGGACGCATCGCGCTGGAATGGCCGCTGGCCAAGCGCCACCTGCTGCGCTTCCTGTTCGCGCCGCTGCGCGTGGACGACACCGGCACCACCGCCGCACCCATCGTGTTCCGCGAGACGGTATTCGATCCTGGAGAGGTGCGCGCAGAGTACCGCTTCGACTCCTGGCGCCTCGGATACCGCTACGTCTTTCACGACAGCGAGCGCTGGACGTGGTCCGGCGGTGCGACCCTGAACATCCGCGACGCGGAGATTCGCCTCTCCCAGGACGGCGTGCGCAGCAGCCGCAGCGACACCGGACTCGTACCGCTGCTCGCGCTGGTGGGCGAGTGGCGCTTTGCGCCGGGCTGGCGGGCGCGGTTCGACGTCGAGGGCCTCGGCGCACCGCAGGGACGCGCCATCGACGCCACGGCGCAGGTCGGCTACGACCTCAGCCCCTCGCTGCACCTGTCCGGTGGCTACCGCGTACTCGACGGCGGCGCCGACAACGACGACATCTACACGTTCGCGCGTTTCGACTTCGCGGTGCTGGCGGTGAGCTGGCGCTTCCGCTGAACGGCGTCGGCACCGCGACGGGTCAGGCGAGCGCGCGCCAGGCGGTAGCACGTGAGCGCACCCGGCAGCGATGGTGGATCGTCGGTGTGAGCCCGGTGAACCATGGCGTGTTCATGGGATCGCAATGCCCTTCAGCCCCGGATCGGGCTCGGCGAGCGTCCGCGCGAATCCGTTGTCGATCGCGTGCTTGATGAGCCTCTGCGCCTCCGGCCGGTCGCCCCGGTCGGCCGCGGCCACCGCTGCGAGGTAGGCGACGAACGACTGGTCGGGGCCGAGTTCCAGGGCGCGCGCAAGATAGCGTCGCGACCGGTCCTGGTCGTCGAGACGGCCGTAGAAGTAGCCGAGCATCGCCCAGGCTTCCGCGTCGGTCGCGTCCACCGCGAGCGCCTTCTCCGCGAGCATCACCGCGCGCCGGTAGTCCTCACGCGCCGCCGGGCGACCCTGCGGCAGGTACCACCTGGAATCGCCGCGCCCGCCCCAGAGCCGGTGGTCCTCCGGTGCGAGCTCGATGGCCCTGGTGTAGGCCCCGACGGCTTCCTCGAACCGGCCGAGATAGTAGTAGAGCGTCCCGAGGTTCGAATACGCCGCCCGCGACGGCTCGATCTGGATCGACCGCTCGAAGGCCGTGGCCGACTGCTGCAGGTCGCCCGCGGCGAGCAACGCGGCACCGAGGTTGTTGTAGGCGGTGGGGTTGCCGGGCGCGAGCTC
>Ga0209254_10007306_pt1 | contig 10192 bp, 9 predicted proteins | sample FrelakmetDIP11DI_FD_187148 | JGI IMG/M metagenome (GOLD analysis project Ga0209254, IMG submission 187148) | Freshwater lake sediment microbial communities from the University of Notre Dame, USA, for methane emissions studies - DIP11 DI (SPAdes)... | ecosystem: Environmental > Aquatic >...
CACGCCTGGCTGGCCACCTTGGGCGACTACTGGCAGGCGCGCCGGGAGAGGGAGCAGGGCCCCGACGATCTACTGCGCCTGGAGGCGGCAAGCGGCAACTGAATGCACGACAGATACTGGCGCTGACCCACCGCTTCGGCATTCCCGCCGACCTGCTCCTCAACGCCAGGCGCTGAGAGGCGCTGCTCCACGCCAGCCACACTTCAGATCCCGAACTGGGGGTGGCCGGTCACAGCGTTACGCCATGTGTCATCGCCATCGGCCGCCCCCAGGGGCGCCTGTGCGTCACTGCGCTGCCACTTGGTTAACCACTCGGCGCCGAGCAGTTCGCGACCATGGGGCAGCGCTGTCGCCAAAGGCGACAAGGCAATGGTGGTTTCACCTTTAGGGCCCGCGGCGCAACCTCTGGCCACAAAGAACCCGGCCGCCAGTAGTGCAGCTCGCACACTGGTTGAGTAGGTGTAAGTAAACATTTCGGTGGCCTTGTGCTGAAAAAGCTCTGCCAGTTCGCGAAAGGCGTGCAGAGTCCACAGGGCGCTGTCTGTCTTGAGTGAAAATGGATCGAAGAACACGATATCCGGCACGGGCGCATCGTGCTTGCGCTGCATGAAGTCACCAGGCAACAACAGCCATTCAAGGCTGCCGGTTGCACTCAACCAGCGATTGCTGGCCAGTAACCGGTTCGGCGCGGCATGCCGCAGGTGCTTGAACCACCGCGTGTGGCGCAGCGCCAGGTGCAGCGAATCAAGATCACTCTCAAAGCTCACCACTTGCAGGCGACGCCGCTGCGCTTCAGCCGGCATGGACTCTACCGCATTAATCGCCGCCATCGCATTGGCAGCGGCACCCAGGCCCACATCCCAGATGACCAGCGGTTCGGCATCGGTGAGCTGCACCCGCTGCATGAGTCGCGACTGCTCCACATAGAGTGAGCGCGCCTCCTCCGCCGGATCATTGACCGAGTGCATCACTTCGCCGGAAACGGTGTCGCGTATGCGGCCAATGTCGTCGCGCACCACGATCTCATAGCGACCCTTTTTGAGATTTAGAGCTTTGCGGATCGCCTGGGTGCGCAGGCGGGTCTTGGGGCCGTAACTGTCGCGGGCATCGAGCACGTCGCGCTGGGCGTGATAGAACTCCAGCCAGTTTCCGGCCAGTATGTGCTGGCGCATGGTGCGCATCAGCTGCAGGTAAAAGTGCAGGTTGTGCAGGCCCACCAGCTGGGTGGCCTGGGAGTCGTAGGTGGCGCGCAGGTGACACAGATAGGCAATGGAGTAATTCCTGCATGTGGTGCACCTGCAGCCGGGGTCCAGCGGACCTTCGTTGCCACGATAGGCCGCGCGCCGCAGATCGCGCCGCCCCTGGCTCGTAAAGGCCACGCCCTGTGCTGCCAGTGACGTGGGCAGGATGCAGTCGAACATATCGACGCCACGATGCACGGCTTCGAGCAGATCCCGGGTGGTGCCTACGCCCATCAGGTAGCGTGGCTTATCCGCCGGCAGGACATCAGTCACCGTGGCGGTGCAGTCCTCCCGCTCGGCCACACTTTCACCCACGGCCAGGCCACCAATGGCGAAGCCGTCGAATGGCAGCTGGGTAATGGCGCGGGCGCTCTCGATGCGCAGATCGGTGTAGCACGCGCCCTGCACAATGCCGAACAGGGCCTGGGGTGACTCACCGCGCGCATCCAGACTGCGTTGCGCCCAGCGATGAGTAAGCTCCATGGCCTGGCGTGCCGTGGCCCGATCCACGGTGGCTGGCACGCACTGATCCAGCACCATCATGATGTCCGAGCCAATCGACTTCTGCATGGCAATGCTGCGTTCGGGGCTCAGGCAGACGGTGCTGTTATCCACATAGCTTAAGAACTCAGCGCCGTCTTCACGCATGTTACGGCTGTTGGGCAGGGAGAAGATCTGAAAGCCGCCCGAGTCGGTTAGCACGGAGCGTGGCCAGTTCATGAAGGCATGAATGCCGCCAAGCTTTTCAAACAGCTCCGGACCGGGGCGCAGCAGCAGATGGTAGGTATTGGCGAGCAGCACCTGGGCGCCACTGTCGAGAATATCCTCGCGACGCTGACCACGCACTGAGGCATGGGTGCCCACGGGCATGAACGTGGGTGTGAGCACCTCGTTATGCGGCGTGCGAAACCGGGCCGCCCGGGCCCGGGATCCCGCAGCAGTCGCTTCCAGTTGAAAATTCAGTCGGGTCACGACAGGAGGATAGGGCACTCAGAGCTGGTCGCGGTAGTACTCTTCCAGAGGACCCTGAGTCTCCCCCGGCTCGCCACCGCCTTCAGATCGGACTCCCTGGCACCGTCCTAGGCCCAATGACCTTTCAGATCAAACGACAGCTGTTTGTGGTGGCGAATGGCGAGAAGAAACACGTACCGGGCTCGTACAGCATAGAGGATGAGATAGTCACCCGTGATGTACTCGCGAATCCCGGTAGCTTTTCCGGCCCGCTTGCGCAGAGTTTTTAATCGCGCTTTACCTTCTTCCGACAGGGGTTTGAGCGTGAGAAAATCCCGACCGATCAATGGAAATATTTCCAGGTTGGGGATGACGTCATCGAACAACCGGGAGGCCAGGGCCTGGAACGAATTGTCCGCGTCCTGCTTCGCCAGAAAATCGCGGATGGAGTGTAGATTGGCGTTGAAATTGGCAGTAAAGCGGACCTCGTGTGGCATGAGTTGAGGTCTACTTGCGCTTGCGCGGGCCGGATTGGCGATACTTGGAACGGGCTTCGGCAACGCTCATGGTATTCCCGGCTTCGATATCGGCCAGTCCCTTCGAAGCTTCATCGATCAGGGTCAGATGAATGTGTTCCCGCTCCAGGCGGTGGTAGTGATCCAGGCGACGGGAGTCCACCAGCGCCACATAGCTTTCGCCGTTGCGCGTGATGATTTTTTCCCGCCCCCCCCGCACCTGATCTGCAAGCTCGGTGAGTCTGGCCCGAACCTGATTCAACGGGACAATATCAGTGGTATTGAAGGCCATATCTAAATACCTTAATGAATCCGTTAACTATTCTCACGCCTGCGACGCCTGCAATGCAAGCTCCCGCATTACGGTGAATGAGGACCGGGCAATGTGGCACCAGACCAACTGGTAGACCAGCGAGGACTACCGGCGGGCGCCAGCCACCAATCCGGCCATTACCCTCGAATCAGGCACGCCGGCTGAACCTGAATAAAAGATGCAGATGATATTGTCCCGTCACCATGACGGTGCGGCTGGGCTCCCTGCTGATCGTCGGCGCAGTGGAACACCAGATAGCGGGCCTGGCTGCTCAACTGGGCCTGGTTCAGCAGCATGCCGAGCGGCACACCGTGCCATTTGCCAATCGCGCTCCAGCCCTCGACACAGTCATGCCGCGTGATCCCCGTCAGGACGACCAGTGGCAGCAGCACGAAGAGCACGCTCAGGTAGGCGAGCTTCTGCAGGATGTTGTACTTACTTGAGCGCGGCAGCGCCGGTGGGAAAACGCAGGCTCGTGAGAATTCATCATTCACATGGTCCTCCCGGACATTGTGCCTGTCCAACTATTTCTCCCGACGCCTGGCCGCAGCTGGCAGGAACGGCCGCAGCAGCAACCCGCCGATCGGCACCTCTCGCTCACCCTCCACACCGATGGCCATATCCACAACGCGTCGGTTGGCGCTGCGGCTGCCAAACAAACGGTCCCAGACCGACAGCACGGTTGAGTAGTTCGAATCCGTGTCCGTCCGCGTTGCGTGGTGATGCACCCAGTGGATCGATGGCGTCACGATCACGAGCGACAGCACCCGCTCGAATCCCTGAGGCAAACGCAGATTGGAGTGGTGGAACAGGACGACCACAGCCAGCACCGTCTCAAACACGACCACACTGGCCAGCGGCACACCGGCCACAAGAATCACCAGCGCCCGCACGAGTGCGGACAGCAGTACCTCACCAAAATGGAAGCGCAGCGCCGAGCTCGCATCGAGGAACTCATCGAGATGATGCACCTCGTGAAACCGCCACAGCAACGGCCAGCGGTGGTTCAGCCGGTGCCACCAGTAGATCCAGAAATCGAGCAACAGCAGGTCGAGCCCCAGGCCGATTCCGCCCGCCAGCCAGGCCGGCCGCCAGGCTGGCGCCCAGTGTGCCGCCGCCGCAGAAACCGGCACCACCACAGCCCAGCCGAGGAGGCCATTGAGGCCTGCCAGCGTCAGATTGCGGCCAACACGCCGCAACCCGCCAAGGGCCCGGGCCACCGGGAACAGCCGTTCGAGCAGGAGAAACGCCAGCAGCGTCAGCAGGACGATGCTGCCCTTGGCCTGGGCAAAAAGGAGAATGCGGTCCATCAGAGTTCAGGGAAGCATAGGACAAGAACCGGTTGCATCAGGCACTCCGCAGTTGATCCGGTACCAGCCAGCTGCCGCGCCGGAGGACCAGTGCACCATCGCCAAGCAGCCACACGGCCACGGATGCTCGACGAGTGCCAGACGGAGTCGATGCCACAACAACACGGAACACCACGTTCTGTTGGGCTACCGTGTCCGCGGGCGCATCAACAACCAGACGCCAAAGGCCATGATGCTGAGGTTCACGCCGGCAATCAGGAAGAATGGAGCGCCCTTGCCCGCAGAATCGTACAGCCAGCCACCCACCGAGGTGGTGAACAGAATGCCAAGGGAAGCGCAGATTCCGGCGAGACCGAACACAGCGCCACGCACCTCTGCCGGCGCTTCCTGACCCAGTACCGTTTGACTCGCGATGATCGCCGCGACCTGCCCGAGACCAAGGAGGATCGCCACCGGGATGATGGCCGAACTGGTGGGATCACCCACCAGCCCGCCCGCGAAGTAGCCGACGCCGGCAATCAGCATCGCGATGACCCCAGCAGTGATCCGATCGACGCGATCCAGTAGCAGGCCGAAAACGACGGCAAACAGGAGACCGGCGGTGCTCGCAATCACGTAGGGCTTGGTCGCAAGGGCGACTGCCTCGCCGACACTCAGCCCCTTGGCAATGGCGGTCTGTTGCAGGCGCGCGGAGAAAAACGTGCCGAGCACGATGCGATCCGCGTAGGACACGAACTGCAGCAGGCAGGCAAACCAGATGCGGGGATTCGCCCGGGCAGCAGCGAGCCCCTTCATCAGCAGCTGCTTGAGCGGCGCAGACTTGCCAATCCTGCTCGGTGTTCCGCGCTTGAGTCCCACCCAGCAGACCAGGGCTGTCAGCAGACACAGTCCGGCTGCGATGCCCAGGGTGATCCGTCCGGCCAGGATGGCATCCATACCGGACTCGGCGAGCCGCTGCGGAACCCGACCCAGCACGAGCACGGCAAGCGCTGCGCCAAGACCCTGGCAGAACCCGGTGATGCCGACCAGCAGGCCGCGCGACTCCTCCTTCGGCGTGTCCGCAAGGACCGTGGCGAGCATACAGCCGACTGCCGAGACGCCTACCGAGTAGAACAGCGCACAGCCGAGCAGCTGGGGCACCGTGCGCGCCAGCGGATAGAGAAAGAACCCGGCGGCGATCCAGACAAGGCCGATGGCATACACGGGCCGTCGACCGATCTTGTCGGCCAGCGCGCCGAAGGGTGCCACAAGCAGTAGCGCGACCAGTTCGTTGCTGAAACCGAGCAAACCCAGCACGCGACCCTGAGAGCCCGGTGGCACCTGCAGATTCGCGTTGAGCAGGTAGGGTTGGATGAAGCTGATGAAAGCAAACATGCCGACCGAGATAAAGGCGGCAAACAGGTACGTGGCCGCATTCATCGGCGTATAGCCGGGTGCAAGCACGACGGGACCGAAGCGACGAAGGACGGGAGCGTTCAGGATGAGGCTCGCTCCGCCTCACGGCGCCGAGCAATGTGGGCAGCCGTCGAAATGATCACGATGCAGATGATCGGCTCGCCGATATTGCCAAAGATCCCACCGGTGGGCCCAAAGGGAACCGCGAAAAAAGCCAGCGCCCCGATCGAACCCAGCGTCAGCCACTTCCAGCCAATCCGGTTCCAGAGATAGAGGCCGAAAATGATCATCATGCCGGTCAGCGTGACGGCCGGAATCGGCGGTATCGACCGACCCGCACCAATTTCGGCGGTCGGACTGCAGGCCGTAAAGGCCGAGATGCTGGTGGTGTAGCGCAGGGTATCGGCAAAGCACGACGGATAGAACGTGGATTGGGAGAACAGCCAGAGGTCGTGCAGGATGAACCCGGTAGCCAGTGTGCAGAACGCGCCCATCGCCAGCTTCGTCTGCGCCCACCGGAATCCGGCTTCCCGAGCCATGGCCCCGAGGGCGATGAAGGTCATGGGCAAGGCGATGTAGTGCGCCAGAAAACGCACCGTATTGAGGCTCTTCAGCAGTTCACCCTCGCCGAGCGTGCCGCCGATGCCGATCACGAAGTTGTCGTACCACAGCAGGATCAGCGGCAGCGAGGCGAAGATCAGGCCGTTCGTCCGGTAGCGAAGGCACAGGCGCGCAGCCCAGACCAGGACGGCGAAGTCCAGGAGTGCGATACCCATGAAGGCGAGCGAGTACATGCGAGCTCCGATGGCCTGACCTGCAGTCGATGACCCATGGTAAGGGAACCCGTGGACAGCAGCCAGTTGCAGAGGGCACTTGCGAACGCCTGTTCGTTGATCGGCCGCTGCGTGCACTGCTGCAGATGATCATCCAAGGTCCAGGCCAGAGCTCACGGAGCTGCTGCTCTCCCTGCTCCGCCTGCCAACCCAGCTGGTCGAAGTGGATCTGCGCAAAGGCGCGCACAAGCAGCCGGACTTCTTAAAGCTCAACACCTTCGGCCAGGTGCCGGTGCTCGACGACAACGGCACGGTCATCGCCGACTCCAACGCGATCATCGTTCATCTCGCCCGGCCCGATGGCCTTCGGCCGCGCCACGGCGTGCCTGATCACGGTGTTTGGCGCCAGGCAAACGCTAAAGAGGTCATCGGCCGTGCCCATGCCCTGCTGAAAGTGATGAACGCGGAACTGGCAAAGCGCCCTGTCCTGACGGGCAGCGCGCCCACCATCGCGGATGTGGCCGGTCTTCCTTTGCGGTTCAGGGTTAGCGGCACGTCGCGAAGCCAAGCGAAGTCGACAACAGCGCCGGCAGCGAACCGGGACTGCCTTCCGTCCAGAACTTGCGATACAGGATTTCCGAATGCGGCATGGTTAAATCCTGGCAGATGCTTTTCTGCACGGCGGCCTTGTTCTGCAGCATGTTGCCCCAGCTCCTGAAATTCATCGGGCCGCGCTGCGCGAAGTGGCATGACGCGCAATAGGGGCCGACGACCTGGCGGTAAAGTCCCACCTGCTGGCTCCAGCCCGAGGGCACGGCGGTATCGTTCGCGGTCGCGCCCGCCGTGCTGGGCGAGCCGCTGTACAGCGTGTTGATCAGGTCGGCAACGCCCGGCGCGGGATTCGACTGCAGGACAATCTGGTTGATGCGCCGGATCGCTTCCTGGGCCGTGCCGCCGCCAGCGCCAGACAGGTTGGTGCGGGTATACCGCCCGGGCACCAGGGGCAGCAGGCTTGCACCGATCACCTTCCCGGTTGCCGCATCGTAACGGCCGCCGTGGCAACTCAGGCAGGCGTGGGGCACGCCTTTGCGTCCCTGGCTGTCGAGCGCCGCGCCCGTGCTCAGGCTGCCCTGGGTCGCGTAGTAGTACTCGACATCCAACCCGAAATTCATTGAGTCCGAGCCCCCGTTATAGAGGGGATCGACCTTGGCAGCCGTCGACTCCCAGCTGCCGAAGAAAGCAGAATCGTCCGCCATGATGATGACGCTGAGCGATTTCGGCTTGTCGAAGCGGATACCGGGCGTTTCCCCCGCACGCATGTGATAGCTGGCGGCCCAGCACACGGTGGTGCCGCCGCTGCGCGGCGAGCAATTCACCCGGCGCGCGACGCCAAGGTCGAGGACATCGTCGAATGCCGCAATCGGCCATCGCGGCGGAATGAAACGCGCCCCTTCCCAATCGCCGCTCAAATAGGATTCGTCGTAGTTGGTCGACGGGCGGATGAAGCCAGCCGCCGTGCACAGGCTGCCGGGCGCCAGTGCATCAATGCACTTGGTGCGGAAATGCTTTAGCGATTCGGCATAGCTGCCCGCGCCATTGGGCAGTACGAGGAACGGCTTGCCCGCCGGCGGCAGGCCGGCATTGGAAACACCCATCGTCGTGACCGTCGGCCACGCCGAGGACGCGGTGAGCGTGCCGCCCGGTTCATAGACCGAACTGAGGTACCAGGTCCTTTCCAGCGCATTCATCTTCGGGCTGCGCCACTCTGTTGCGTTGCGAACGATGACGGCCTGCACTGGTCCCGAAATCTTGTAACTCGTCACGCCCGGCACTTCGGCCCACGTCAGGATGATGCTGCCATCGGCTTGCACGGCGCCGGTGAAGTTCTCCGGATCCTTGGGGGCAGGCGGTGTATAGGTCGCCTCCCTGGAACCGGACGCACCGCTCGAATCCGTCACCGTCACGCGGTAAGTCACGGCCTGCCCCGGCGTCAGTGGACCGGGATCCGTCGCTCGCATTTCCGCGGGCAACACGGCGATCAGGCGCACTGATGCCGCATTCGGCACCAGGCGCTCCACCACCACGCTCGGGCCTGGTGCTGGTGGCGGCGCCTGCGTAGACGGATTGCGTCGCACGGCCGGGGGCGTGCCCGGTGCGTTCAGCGTCTGGATTTTCGCCGTGGGCATGGTCCACTCCACCATTGCCGTCGTCGGCGTTCCTGTGACTTTGACCGTGGGCGGACCGGTGGAACGCGCGATCGGACCGGGTTTCGGCGACAAGCCGGTCGCAGTCAGCAGCGTGTTGAGCGCTGGCGTGAGATCCGCCGGCGCCAGGTTCTCGAACGTGAAGCCCATGTAGACGATGCGTCCCCGTCCGTAGGAATGGATCGTCGCCACCGGCGTGCCCGCGTCGCCTTTGACGTTGGCCAGGGTTGTCGTGAACAGCACGGTCGCACTTTCCGGATTGACGATGCTGAACTGCGTCTCGACCCCCTCGACTATGCCGACACTGAACTGCGCACCGTCGGCGTTCTTGACCGTGCCCACCTGGAAGCGCTGCGCGAGACCCTGGCCGCCCCGAATGCCGAGCACTTCGGACAGGAACGGCCAATTGGCTTTTTCCCAGGTGCCGTCGGCGCCCAGCACCTTGCTCGCATAGCCTGGCGAGAACAGCACCACCACCCCACCGACCTCCTCGAGGTAGCGGCGCACAGCTTTTTCATCCTCGATGCCCAGGACCGCGTTGTTGTCCGGGTTGCCACCGTAGTTGGCACCGGTGTACCAGAGGATCAGCGAATACTTGCGCAACCGGTCGACGCCCGGCCCGCTCTCATACGCCTTGACCGCCTCGACTGCCCACGCGTTCGCATCCCCGTTGACCGCGTCTGCCGCCAGCTTCCGAAATACCGTGTCGGAGGGTGAGAGCCGCTTGTCGCCGGGATTGTGGTTATTGTCCGAGAAATCGTCATCGACCAGCAAGATTCGCAGCGAGCCTGCCGCTGACGGTGCGGGCAGGGTGGCCACGGTTGCAGGTTGGCGCTTGGTGAGGGGATCGCCTGCGGCAAAGGAGGAAACCGGAAGAACGGCGGCGAGGAGGAGCAGCGGCGGCAGGAGTTTCATTACAGCACCTTGCTACTTCCTTTAGTTTTATCGCCCGTGCACCGATGGTGGCGCAGCGAACATCACGCTGAATATACGGGGTTCCTTAGGAAACGGGGAGGTTGTAGGTGACCTTTTCTTCGCTCGGAGCATAGGTCAAACAAAGCCCCTGCCACTGTTTCTCCCCGCGTAATGGTCTCTTGGCGAAGACAGCGCTTCTAAAGGTGGGTCAGCAGGGCCACAGTTCACTCCGCTGCCAGACACATACCCTCACCGGAGAAAGCACAGGAACACCGCCATGACCACCACACCCGCCACCCCGATCAAGCTCTACCGCTTTCCGCTCTCCGGCCACTCCCACCGGGCCGAGCTGCTGCTCTCCCTGCTCGGCCTGCCGACCCAGCTCGTGGAAGTGGATCTGCGCAAAGGCGCGCACAAGCAGCCGGACTTCCTGAAGCTCAACACCTTCGGCCAGGTGCCGGTGCTGGACGACAACGGCACGGTCATCGCCGACTCCAACGCGATCCTTGTGTATCTCGCCCGGCGTTACGGTGGCGAGAGCTGGCTGCCGACCGATCCCGTTGGTGCTGCGGCAG
>Ga0209254_10007307_pt1 | contig 10192 bp, 11 predicted proteins | sample FrelakmetDIP11DI_FD_187148 | JGI IMG/M metagenome (GOLD analysis project Ga0209254, IMG submission 187148) | Freshwater lake sediment microbial communities from the University of Notre Dame, USA, for methane emissions studies - DIP11 DI (SPAdes)... | ecosystem: Environmental > Aquatic >...
GTACAGCATAGCAGGGTAACCGGGGGACGGCGGAGAACGTCCGCTGTCCGTGCAGTAGCGGACGCTCGTTCTTTTGGCTCAGGTGACTGCAATGGGTCGGATGCTGCCGTAACGAGGACCCAAGGGGCGTTGGCATAGTCAAGGCTCACAAGCCTCGGCAACAGCCGTGGCGGAATCCGGAAGATCGGGCGCTGATTACTCGGAGAAAACCTGGCGGAATGACGTGGGCGACAACACGTCGCCAAGAGGTCAGCCTGGGCTGGCGGCCATCATAGAACAACCCGTGCTGGACCCGCTCCCGGTTTGCCGCACCCGTGCCCTCTCTCGAAGCTACGGCGTTGCCTTCACCGCCGTATACCGGCTATTGGGAGTCGCAGGCACCGGATTTCACGAGGTTCCGCGTTACGCGAGGGCCTGCTCGCAGTTCCTTGGTTAGACTAGGGGCCCTGCCACAACGGAGCCGCACATGAATCCCCAAGCCGCCGATCGTCTCCAATTCTGGTACCTGGGTCTGGTGCAGTTCCTGTTTCTGCTCACCTGGGTGGTCTATGCCATCTTTCTCGGCGATCTCTTCGCCAAGCTCGGGCTGCCGAAGGAGTTCGTCCCGAGGCTCCTGTTGTTGGACCAGAACGACAATAGCCGCGTCCCGTAAGATGTAGCCTGCAGTAGCACATGCAGCCCACAAAGCAACAGTGCGACACCAACAAACGCAACCACGGATACGACAAAGTCACGTGCAAACATGCGATCCAAGACATGCCAATCCGCCCTCCCCACGGCCTGAGCCATAGCAGGTACGCTTCGCGCAATCCATGACTGAGCCAGCAAACCGAGCATGTTGGCGATGGTCAGAGAAAGCCCCATCTGTCCTGCCACCACAGCACCCTGAGTGTGAAAAAGAATAGGGGTGTATATCTGGGTGAGTAGGTAGCCTGACAGCCAACTCAAACCAATTCGCCATTGCAAAGGCCACACTTCCCGCCGCCAATCCAACTCCTTGCCCGCATGTTGCCAAGCTGAGCAAATCAGTGCCGGCCTCATCATGATGAGCCACACCAAGGCAACCAACAATCCTATGGTCGGCAGCATGATCGTCGCCCACAATCCTCCCTCAGCTGCCAGCACAACCCAGCACCCCAACGATCCCAGCACACCCTGAGCAAGGCGCACTGAATAGACTTCGCCAATCCGACCACTACCCTCCACTACGGCCAGGAATGGCAAGGCAAGGATGCCCATAGCCGTCACGACAATGAGCATCACCCACGGAACCACCCATTGCCCGCCAGATAGCAAAGCAACTCCGTCCCTTGCACTGAAAAACAACAGGCCAGCCGGCAATATCAATAAAGTGAAAGTCAAGGCCAACAGCAGATACAAGCGGAATGAACGACCGAGGAGCGCCTGAAAATGGCCCAGGCCTTCACCCTCCACGCCGCCACCCGCAAGCCATTTCAATTTAACAAACAGGTGCGCTGAAATCTGGATCAACACCACCGACAAGCCAAGATCGAATAGCGTATAGAGCGCCGCCAGGCTCAGGAAACTGTAATACCAACCCTGCTGCACCGGGGAGAGAAAATAGGCGATGAGAATCATCGTCACCAAGCCGGACCCCGCTTGCCAGAGACGCTGAGCCAGGATTACGGATACGGCAGGATAGTTCACCACGACCTTGTGAGCCCTCCTGGGTAACTCGTCTTCCAGAGGTAGCGTAAAACTGACGGGCCTTGGGAAAGTAAAACGATGAAGAGACCGAAGCAGTAATACCCCGCTGCGCTCAAGAAGATGGAGCTGCGTGAGCAGACGCACAGGAACCGGGGCAAGACTACGGAATCCAGCAAGCTCAACTGGCCACCTAAAACTGGGACCATAAACTTGCTGTTATATTTTTTACTTCCCCTTCAACACCCAGCCATAAAGGCAAACGCAGTAACTGTTCGGAGAGCACCTCGGTGTTCGTCATCAAACCACACGTACGCCCGAACTTCTGCCCCGCAGACGCACTATGGAGAGGAACATAGTGAAATACCGTATTAATACCCAGATCCTTCAACCCATCAATTACTCTCGTTCGTGTTTCCAATGAATCCAGAAGGACATAGTACATATGAGCATTATGTTGACAGGTTAAAGGAACAATTGGTCGCCTTAATTTACCAGCCACTTCCAACAATTCCAGTGCCGCATGATACTGTCCCCAAATAGCTAATCTGCGAGTAGTAATGGATTCTGCCTCTTCCATTTGCGCCCAAAGGAAAGCAGCAGTGATTTCACCCGGCAAATATGAAGACCCTATATCAACCCAAGTATACTTATCCACTTGGCCACGAAAAAACTGGCTTCGGTTAGTGCCTTTCTCACGAATTATCTCGGCACGCTCGACAAAGCGATCATCATTCACCAACAAAGCACCGCCCTCACCGGAAATAATGTTCTTGGTCTCGTGGAACGAGTAAGCACCCATGTGACCAATGCTACCGAGCGGCCTGCCTTTATAGGTGGACATGATGCCCTGGGCAGCATCCTCGATTACCAGAAGCCCATGCAGGTGGGCGATCTCCATGATGGTATCCATCTCGCAGCCAACACCCGCATAATGCACCGGCACGATGGCCTTGGTGCGTTGGGTAATAGCCGCCTCGATCAGAGTCTCGTCGATATTCAGCGTATCCGGCCTGATATCCACGAACACCGGCACCCCTCCACGTAACACAAATGCATTTGCTGTGGAAACGAAAGTGTAAGAAGGCATAATAACCTCATCCCCCGGCTGAATATCCGCCAGAATAGCTGCCATTTCTAAAGCGGCAGTACAAGAATGCGTCATCAATGCCTTATAGCAACCTGACTGCAGTTCTAACCAAGCATTACATTTTTTTGTAAATTCGCCATCCCCTGACAGATGATAGTTCGTGTGAGCTTGGCCGATATACACAAGTTCACAGCCTGTCATGTACGGCTTATTAAAAGGAATCATTCCATCCTCCTGAACAGGAACAGGGAAATAACTACAGCGGCAACAGTAACCGGTGAAACTAACATCTGCCAAGGGTTTGATGGAGGCAGTCCATCGACTGATTGAAATTTAACCACGGGCTGCCACCACCGTTCCGAGCACAATGAATGTGATGCCTAGTGATTTTTGAAATGTCAGCGGTTCACTCAATAACCAGCCACTTAAGAGCAAAACCACAACAAAGTTGAGACTCATGAATGGATAAGCGTGACTCAAATCGAACTTGGTCATGGCACCCATCCACGTGAGAGAGGCCAGGAATGCCGCAGCAAAGCCAGAAAAGATAACTGGATCAAGAAGCAGCAAAATCAAGAATTTGATCTTCTCGAGGAAGTCGGATGGAAGCGGACCGAATTTCGCGATGCGCCACTTAAGAATAAGTTGTCCGTAAACCGTGAAACCTATCGTTGCCGCGATATATAGATAGTCGAGAGGGCGTGACATTAACATTGCTCCAACACTGCCAAGCCGAAGCCGGTTTTACCGTAACCGTTGCCGTTATATAGCATGTACCGCTGGCCTTTATGGTCAAAGACAAACGGGTATTCGATCATCTGTGAATCCCAGCCTGTTGTGGAGACATCGATGCCTACTTGTCCGTCGAGCCTTATCCACTGGCGACCATCCTCAGATTCCGCATACCCAATACGGTAAGACTGACCACGATATGAGTACCACATCCTCCATCGGTCACTGTCACAAATAACTGATGGCCGCGAGATTGCGTATTCTTGATCGTTTGCAAAATTAATGGCAACCACTCCATCCCTCTGCCAAAGTATTCCATCATAAGATTCGGCGTATTTTATGTGGTATTTGTGTTCAGGCTTCCCTTCTTGCATTTTCCACCCTGTGCAAGACAGGTACCACATACGCCAAAAGTCCTCTCCCGGCAAAACACAACAGCTCGCACAAAAATGGGGTTCGTGCATAGAACGGTCAACAATTGGCCCGTTTGAGTAGCGCGCAAAGCCACCACCTGGGGTGCCGATGGATAAACCTATTGAGTTACGAAAAGGAACGGTTACACCCAGATTCCAGCCAATGTAATAAAGAAACCTTTTACCCTGATAGAACGTAAGCCAAGTTGCCATCGCGCCACTATCATCAAACTCACCAAGCTCTCCTGGGGCGAGGACTGGCTTAGTGGATAAATCAAGAATCTGATGCGGACGATCAATGTCAATTACCGTGTAACCTGTATAGCTCCTATTGAATTTGTCGCGTGAGCTAAAAAATATTTTAAATAAACTTCCACCCAAGAACTCGGCGATAGGCACAGCGGCATGCGACTGCATCCACTCCGTCTCGCCTGATGGACAAAAAACCAGTCCAAGTTTTCGCCACGACGAACTAGTGTTCATATCTTTCTTAACTTTGTACTTGGCACTTTTGAGCGCTCTGTCGCGACGCCAATATAAACACCTTCAGACTCAGCATCAGCAAGCAGTAAGGCGCCGGCACCTATCACGCATCTTTCACCAATCTTGATATGATCGCGCAACGTCGCATTCACACCGATAAAACACTGCTCTCCAATCTCAACTCCGCCAGAAACAACCACGTGGGAGGCAATGAAGCAGTGATCCTTGATGGTGGTGTGGTGACCAATATGGTTTCCGCTCCAAAGCGTAACATTGTTGCCAATAGTGACGAACGGTTGGATTGTGTTGTCTTCAAAAATAAAACAATTATCGCCAATACAGCCATCATTCAGAATGGTGGCGCGAGAACTAATGAAGCTGGCTAAGCAGTAACCCATTCCTTTTGCTGCCAGATATTTTTCCTTCCGCACGGCATTGAGCTTGGAGTAGCTAAGTGCAATAAAGAGATCATAGTGGCTTGGTGCATATTGCTTGGAGATTTCTTCAAAGGCAATAACTGGAAGACCACAGAAAATTGTGTCCGTCATGTATGCAGCGTCAACCGTAAAAGCAACCACCATGTATTCTGAGTCAGTGCAAAAATAGAAATGTGCGAGTTTGGCAATATCTCCAGACCCAAAAATAATTAGTGGCTTTTTCATGGCTATTTTCTTACCAGAATTGTGAACTCATAAAGTCCACAGTCGTGGAGCAGAGCCACGTTGCGCGAATAGCGGCGCTTACAGAGGTCAAACAGCGCACATGGGTCAGCATAGTAAAGATAATCGCGCATCTTATCCGCGTCGGAATAGGAAGTCAGGCAATTGAAGGCAAAACCAAAGCGACTGGTATGGTCAAGCACGTCTAAGGTGGCTTCGAGATAAGAATTCCATTCGTCATCTGATCGGCCTAAGCGGACGTTGAATATTCCGCTGGCAACGCCGTAATCAGCTACCTGTTCAGGCTCGCTTGAGCACACAAAACGCGCTTGGTTTTTATCCTGATACCGCCGCTCGGCAGCTCGAATCATACTCTCTGATACATCAATCCCAGAATAGGAAAATGACTCATACCGCTGAGCCAGAAAGTCATAGAGCGCACCATATCCACACCCCATATCATTTATAGAAAAATTACTTGAAGTATCGACAATCTTGCATAGTTGTTCGAAACGCAGCACTTGACTTTCTTCGCCATTCCAATCAACGCCCCGAGGCGATTCCCCATGCTCGGCCAACTTGGATGAGTAGTATTCGGCAACCTCAATCAACAAATCAGTTTTTTTGTTTTGCATAAACCTGCCTCACGATGGTGTAGGGGCGTCGCTTCGACTCAGAGAATATTTTCGACAGGTAGATTCCGACCACACCGATAAAAGAAATAATCATCCCTCCAAGAAGCCAGATTGACGCCATCACTGATGTCCAGCCACTTAATGGTTTGGCTAGGAACATATAGTGAATGATCAAATAAGTGATGTAGCCAATCGCAACAAATGATATCGATACGCCGATGTGGAAGATGCTGACAAGTGGCGCATTGCTAAAAGAAGTTACTGCATTGACCAGTAAAGACATTTTTTTGCGGATGGTGTAAGTGGTTTCGCTTGTGCAGTGTTTCTTCACTATTTGTGGGTGCTGTTCGAAACCAGTAATATGCCAGAGTCCAGCCATAAAAACTTCTCGCTCCTCATGGCGTAGCAAAGCATTAACATAGCGGCGAGTCATCAAGCGTGCGGTTACAACATTTTCTGGAAGGGCCAAGCCTGTTAGTGCCTTGAAGGCAAGGTAGAACCACTGACCACTCCAGCGCTCAAATAATCCGCCTTTGCGCAACTTTTGTGCCCCGTAAACCACATCACAGCAGTCGTGTGACATCTGCTCCGTAAATCTAATCAACCATTCCGGCTCTTCTTCCAGATCACTATCGATCAGAAAGACATTTTGCCCCTTGGAGTGGGCAAGCCCGGTCATCATGGCCTTGTGATGGCCGAAATTACGGGAAAGATCGACTACTACGACATGGATGTCGTGCTCGGTGAGTTGCACGGCAAGATTGAGGCTGTTGTCTGGCGATCCGTCGTTGACGAAAACGATTTCATAATCCTCACCCACGAGTTGATTAGCAGCAGCACTTGTCCGTTGATGAAACTCAGTAATATAAGATGCGGATTTATAGAGGGTTGCCACAACAGAGAGCTTCATGAATGCACATACCTCATGTAGCGAGTCGCGTCTTTACCGCAACTGAATAACAAATCGAGAATGGTGACTTCGTGAGTGAATTCGCCCCAGAGTTGTGGATATTCAAGATATCCAGAGTAGTCAAACCACATTAGCTTGATGCATCGCTCAGTGAATACATCTTCTTCAATGTAATCCTTTGCCGCAGGGCCTGAAATATATTCAGTGCCGCCAGCCTGAGCACACAGGTTAGCTAAACGCTCCGTCTTTCCATCAAGAATGGAGTAGTCCCACGAATTGCTGATAATTGTCCTGATTCCCAGGTAATCACACACAGCCTCGATAAATCGGCGATTTAATTGGGAGAGATGTGTGTAAGTCTCTGCGATATACAGTGGTTCGAGCCATGCTGCAATTTCGTCAAAGTGTGGAGCGCGACGATAGTTCTGAGCCAACGCTTTCCAATGAGCCAAAGCCCAGGCTGAACCGGCAATCTCTGTTTCCCTGATTTTCTGATGATATTTTCCTTTTACTTGCACCGGAATCGTCAGCCATTGCAATCCCTGTGGAGTCTTGATCTGGTTGCGATTGCGCCAGTCACGTCGCGTATACTGCATATCGTCGTAGAGGATAAACTCATCCACAGCGGCGATCATGTCGAAATACCCTTTCCAGGGGATGTAGTTGGATTGGAGGATGGCAACTTTTTTCATGATTATTTTGTTGACCCAGTACTTATAAAGTTGGCGCAACATAACTGGTTTCTCGATTTCTGGAATCCAATCGCAGTTCCGCGCAAGGTGTCACATCTAGCAATGGCATAGTTAGGACGTAATTTTTCAATTGCATCACCCATTGTTGACTTGATGAGACCCACTGACAATGCCATATAAGTTGCAGCATAAAGTTGGGGATAACTTTTGAGGCTGTCATATGTCAGGTCATCCAACACGATCCTGCCCTTTGACAAATCCATACCACAATCTTTAGCCAGTGCTTTCACATCTCTATTTATGCCGTCCCAGTCACGACTTATGGAAATAGATGGCCCCTCGTATCCGGTACGTAACCTGTCCGTAAACCACCACACGTTAATGACCAATGATGCGACCACTACCACTCCGCACAGGTAGAAATACAGAATGGTCAGATGTCCTAAACGGGCTAGACAAACCCGGGAGAAGAATAGAGACAATACGATGGAAATTATAAAATTAAGAAAGAACGACCTGTAGAAATTCTGGGCTGAGTCGTAGATAAATAGGAAAATGACCGGCACCGCGAGCAGTACCAGTGCAAATGTCTGCCCTTGGCCTAGCTCGATTGGCACCCACTGACGATGCGCCAAGTATCTCTTAGCCGAAATGATAGTTGCCGCAATGGCGGCAGTAATTAAAAGCAGCAGGTTAACCAACAGAATAATCTGAATACTTTGATTGAGAACTGCCAGCAAGTTTTGCTGCCAACTTTCACCGACAGTGACGCCAGGCAGATAGTTAACAGCGTAATTTTCCTTGTATAGAAAGGATAAGAGGTATTTATCTAACTTAACGGTCAGCCAGTTAATAGAATTGACTGACTCAAATCCGTTCATATTTAATGTCATATGCGCCCAGAACTGCTCAATTTCCGGATATCCAGCACATGTAGCATGGTGAAACCTGATTGTGGCCTGGGCCATAAGAACGAGCAGCATGACCACAAGGAGCGCAGCCCGGGGTTTGCCCAAACCCGGACGGAGAATAAAGTACGCCAGATAGAGAGTCAGAGGGAGAAACAGCAGCCCCTGCACATGAGCATAGATGGACAGCAAGCTGCTGATCAGAAGCAGGAAAAAAAGCCCATAGCGCAAACTGAGCCGAGGGGAGGTCAGCTCCAGAAAGTGGAACACTCCCAGACAAAAGACAATATTCAATACTTGGACATATTCATACCGAGCCATCACCAAACCTGAGCCAGCAACACCTATAAATGCAGTTGTCGCCACTATGGCAGCTTTTGGGTTTATTCCACGAACGGCAAACCATACAGCAAAAAACACGGCTGCAATTATTATCGTAAACGGAAGTACACGAATCCTTACTAGAGAAAAAGCCTGGTCCAACCAGGATAAAAGCCAGGCTGGCATAACAAAAAGAAGTGGGGTTTCTTTGAAATTGGAAGCACAAAGGGGATAAAGTCCTTGCACAACACCTCGATCCAGAATGTACCTCCCTAATTGCAGTCGGAATGCAACTTCATCTGGGTAAATTGGCATAAAATACCAAGCAGATAAGGCTACAAAGGAAAGCAACAAAAGCCCCACCGCTAGATGCATTCGCCCTCCCGTCACGCCCCATTCACCATACTTAATTTCAGAACCGGAGAATGCGATGCCACCACTGCGCTTTAATAACCTCATCATCAAGTATATTGCTGAACTTCGCCCCATGAGCAACCAGATGACCAGACATTTCCCAATGTATAATCGTTCAAAGAAAACCGTGCATCACCAGCATAGTAAACTAAATAATTTACATTTTTCAATCCCAAGAAATAATTCTTGGGATTGCTTCTTAACGATCGCGCTCCCCTCTTGGTTTGACAATCAAATTCTTATTGCAGGCAATCTTGTGTCACACGCCGATATGCACTAATCAACGGCCCCTGTTCCTCAAGCTGGTAGCAACCTTGTACCTTGGTAAACACTTTACGCAGCGTAGCGTGTGCACGTACGCGCAACACTGAGGCCAATTGGTGATTGTTCATATATGCATCTTCGAGGAGCGGAAGTTCGTAGAGGCCGGATGCCAAGCGGCTATCCATAAAGACCACGTCGTTGCCGTTCTGCACGAGGTGGTTAGCCAAGAGATTTACTTCGCGCTCGGTAAGCAGACTATCAAAGGAAACTACGAATGGGCCGTTCTTGCCCTTGCCTGATAACGGTAATAGAGCGACTTCCCAGGGAGAAAGGATGTCAACCACTGCCTGGGGGTTGCGCGCTCGGATCATGGCAACGCTTTGCTTGAGCAGCATGGGGTCAGCTGTGCTTTTTAGGCCCGCCGCCGGGAACTCCCAGCGATGAATTACGTGGTTTGTGAAGATTCGGTTCTCACCCACAACTTCGACCGTGCGCAAAAGCGCCAGCACGGCGACACCCAGTACCAAGGCCGCAGTCGTACCGGAGGCAACAAGCCGCATACTAGAATTCATTGAGTCACCCTGACCTCCGTGGGTGAACAACGCCCACCCCCCCGCTAATCCCAAGGCCATCGCAGGAATCACCGGGACAAGGTGATGAGGTCGAGGATAGAAAATGAGGTAGATGATCGAGGCTGCGGAGTAAAACACCACGGCACCAGCCATGCACCACCAGCCTAACGCGTTGCTTTCGCCATCCAACCGGCGGGCCAACCAGAGCCAGGCGGCCAGCAGGCCACAGGAAAAAGTGAACGGATAGGAAGTTCAACCGCACGGGCGGCTGAAGAGAGGGCGACAGTAGCATCGTCGGGAGGGGCGCAGCAAGCCCCGCGAGGGCGCCGACGGGCGGGGAGGGGGCGAGGTCGCCATCTCGGAGAGGTACGAATGGGTGTGAAGGGTGGTTTGCCGGGGCCTGGGTGCAGGGAGGGGCGCGTCGCTGGCGGGTG
>Ga0209254_10007308_pt1 | contig 10192 bp, 9 predicted proteins | sample FrelakmetDIP11DI_FD_187148 | JGI IMG/M metagenome (GOLD analysis project Ga0209254, IMG submission 187148) | Freshwater lake sediment microbial communities from the University of Notre Dame, USA, for methane emissions studies - DIP11 DI (SPAdes)... | ecosystem: Environmental > Aquatic >...
CGCGCGTGTCTTCATGTCGCTCGCGGCGATGGACATCGGTACCGCGTTCGGCACGCTCGGCGCGCGGCGGGACATGATGATTGGTTTCCTCGCCGAGCCAGCGCTGCTGATGATCATCTTCGTTGCCTCGCTGATTTCCGCGACCACGGCCTTGCCGTTGATTGCGGAACGGCTCGCGGTCCAGGCCCTCGCCCTGTACCCGAGCCTGGCGTTCACGGCCGTCGCGTTCACCATGGTGCTGCTCGCGGAGAATGCCCGCATTCCAGTGGACAACCCGGCGACACACCTCGAACTCACCATGATCCACGAGGCGATGCTGCTCGAGTACTCCGCGCGGCATCTCGCGCTGATGGAGTGGGCCGCTGCCCTGAAACTTTTCAATTACGCCTGCATCGGCTTTGCGCTGTTCGTGCCGTGGGGCGCGTCAATCGGCGAGACCGGCATCGGCGCGCTGGCCTGGTCGATCCCGGCGCTGCTGGCGAAGCTTGCCGTCGCCGGCCTGTGGCTTGCACTGCTGGAAACCGTTTCCGCCAAGCTGCGCGTTTTCCGCGCCCCCGAGTTCATGGCCACTGCGTTCATGTTCGCGGTGCTGGGCCTGCTCGTGCACCTGTTGCTGGGAGCCTGAGGCATGCAGCACACGTCATTCGACCTGCAACTGCTCAACGCCTGCGCCGCGATCCTGTTGCTGTTGTCGTTCGCCATGCTCGCCCAGCGACGTATCGTGGCGCTCGTCAACCTGCTTGCGCTGCAGGGCGCCATGCTGTTCATCGCCACGATGCTGCTGGCGTGGCGCACGGGACAGAACCACCTGTACGTCTCCGCTGCGCTGACGCTCGCGCTCAAGGTTATTGCCTTGCCGTGGTTGCTGCACGTGCTCATCAAGCGGTTGAACGTGCAGTGGGACAGCGAGCCGCTGCTCAACGTGCCGGGCACGATGCTCATCGGGCTCGTCACCGTGGTGTTTGCCTTTGGCCTCGCCCAGCCGATCGCCCAACTCGCGAGCACAGCGACCCGCAACTCTCTGGGGATCGCGGTGGCGGTCATCCTGCTCGCGTTCATCACCATGATCACGCGCCGCAAGGCCATGTCGCAGGTGGTGGGGTTCCTGTCCATGGAGAACGGCTTGTTCTTCGGCGCCATGAGCGCCACCTACGGCATGCCGATGATCGTGGAATTCGGCGTGGCCCTCGACGTGCTGGTCGCGATGCTGGTGCTCGGGGTGTTCTTTTTCCAGATTCGTGAACAGTTCGACAGCCTCGACCTGCAGAACCTCGAATCGCTCAAGGAGGACCAGTAGGTGGAGTTTGCAGTGCTGCTGCTGACGCCATTGCTCGGGGCAGCGTTCCTCGCCGTGTGGGGCGCACGTCCCCGTGCCGCCGAGATCAACATCGCACTGAGCTTCGGCACCTTCCTCGCAGCCGTGGCGGTCACGGTGCGGGTGATCAACGATGGCAACCTGACGGCAGCGAACGAGCAGTTCTTCCTGGACCCGTTCAACGTGTTCCTCGTGACGCTGACCGCCTTCGTGGGCCTGACGACGGCGATCTTCTCGCGGCCCTACATGAGGATCGAGACCGAGCACGGCCGCCTGAGCCAGGGGCGGCTGCGGCTCTACCACTCGATGTACCAACTCTTCATGACGATGATGCTGGTGGCGCTGACGACGAACAACATGGGCCTGCTCTGGGTGGCGCTCGAGGCAGCGACACTGTCGACTGTGCTGCTGGTGACGCTGTACCGGACGCCGGCAAGCCTCGAGGCCGGCTGGAAGTATTTCATTCTGTGCGGCGTCGGCATTGCACAAGCGCTGTTCGGTACGATCCTGTTGTATTTCGCCGCAGAGAAGGTTCTCGGCGCCGAAGGCGTCAGCGCACTGCTGTGGACGCACCTGGCGGCAGTGAAAGGCGATCTCGAGCCCACGGTGCTCGGGCTGGCGTTTGCCTTCCTGCTCGTGGGCTACGGGACGAAGGTCGGGCTCGCGCCCTTGCACAACTGGTTGCCGGATGCGCATGCGGAAGGCCCGACGCCGGTGTCCGCCGTGCTGTCGGGTCTGCTGCTCAACGTTGCGATGTACGCCGTGGTGCGCTGCAAGATCCTGGTGGAGGGAGCGCTGCAGTCGTCGTTGCCGTCGAAGATCCTGATGGTCTTCGGCCTGCTCTCCGTCGTGCTGGCAGCCCTGTTCCTCTGGCGACAGCGTGACATCAAGCGGCTGTTCGCGTACTCGTCGATCGAGCACATGGGCATCATCGCCTTCGCCTTCGGGATGGGCGGAGCTGTCGCCAACTTTGCCGCCCTGCTGCACATGACCGTGCATTCGCTGACCAAGTCGGCGATCTTTTTTGCAGTGGGTCACGCAGCCCAGAAAACCGGCTCGCAGAAGATCGAAGACATCCGTGGACTGCTGGCACTCAATCCAACGATCGGCTGGGGCCTCATGCTCGGCTCGATTGCGATCCTCGGGTTCCCGCCGTTCGGCGTGTTCGCCAGCGAGTTCCTGATCCTGACCACCGCGATGAAGCAGGAGCCCTGGGCTACACCGATCCTGCTGCTGGCCCTGGGTGTGGCATTCGCGGCGATCTTCAGCCGCGTGCAATCCATGGTGCTCGGCCATCCGACCGGGCGGCGCCTGCCGCACCAGCCTGCCCTCCTGCCGGTGTTCGCGCACCTGGCGCTGGTGTTGCTCCTCGGCCTTTACATTCCGCCTTACCTGGCCGACTGGTATCGGGCCGCGGCCAGCATGATCGTGGGGCACTGACGTGAGCCTCTCGCGCTGGATGACTCGGGCAACGTCGACGCAGGCAGGAGCAGCGATCTCGCAGCTTGTCGTCGCCCCGGTCGAGTGGCGTGACCTGGCGCAGGACATTGCCGCCGCCGGTGGGCGATTGCTGGCGCTCTGGGGCACGAATCGCGTCGGGCAGTGCGACACGCTCCATGCCGTGGCCATCTCACCGCCACACGTGCTCTTGATCTGCATTCCGCTCGCGGATGGCACCCGGCAGTACCACGGGGTCGAAGACGTGTTCCCGTCCGCCAGCCGAATGCAGCGGGCGGTGTTTGATCTGTGCGGCCTGCGATCGACTGAGCGGGACACCCGGCCCTGGCTGCGCCATGCCGCATGGCCCGCGGACGCCTTCCCGTTGTCCGCCGACCCGATGCCCTCGTCGCCCCAGTCTCCGCTCGACGACTACGAGTTCGTGCGGGTCGAGGGCGATGGCGTCCATGAAATTGCCGTCGGTCCCGTGCACGCCGGCATCATCGAGCCCGGCCACTTCCGCTTCTCCGTGGTGGGTGAAAAGGTGCTGCGGCTCGAGGAACGCCTGGGCTACGCGCACAAAGGCATCGAGCGACGCTTCACCGAACTGCCGATTCTCGACGGACACCGCCTCGCGGCGCGAGTGTCCGGTGACTCGGGGGTGGCCTATGCATGGTCCTATTGCCAGGCACTCGAACACATGACGGGGACCGCGGTGCCACGGCGAGCGTCATGGCTGCGCGCACTGGCGCTGGAGCTCGAGCGCATCGCCAACCACCTCGGCGACCTCGGTGCGCTCGGCAATGATGCCGGGTTCGCCTTCGGGCTCGCGCAGTTCTCCCGCCTGAAGGAACACCTGCTGCGTGCAACCGAACAAGCGCTTGGACAGCGCTACCTGCTCGACTTCGTCGTGCCGGGCGGCACGCGCCACGACCTCGCTGCGGCCGGTGCCGCAGCGCTTGATGCGTGCATGATTCAACTCACCGATGAAGTGTCGGTGCTGCGCGGTATCTACGAGGAGCACACCGGCCTGCGGGACCGGTTCGCTGGAGCGGGCGCCGTGCTACCGGAACTCGCAGCCTGGCTCGGGCTGGTCGGCCTTACCGGGCGAGCAAGCGGACAGACGCTCGATCTGCGCGTGGATGCGGCGTGCGCGCCCTACGACGAGCTCGGCGTGCGCCGGTGCGTGCAGCGAGACGGCGACGTGCTCGCGCGAGTCACTATTCGTTTCGACGAATTCGTCGAGTCGTTGCGTCTCGTGCGGCGAATCCTGCGTGCGATGCCGTCGGGCGAGCACGCGCTCGCCGTGACCGTGCCGCTGGCCGGCGCAGTCGGAACCGGACTCATCGAAGGGTGGCGCGGACCCGTCGTCGTCGGCCTTGAGGCAGGACCGGACGGGGGCATCCTGCGTTGCCATCCGCAGGACCCGTCCTGGCACAACTGGCCCGCGCTCGAGCACGCGATCATCGGCAACATCGTTCCGGACTTTCCGCTCATCAACAAGTCGTTCAACTTGTCGTACAGCGGCCACGACCTCTGATCCACGCCCATGCTCAAGACGCTGCAACAGATATTGAAGACCGGCATCGTCACCGAAGCTCCGCCGGCGCCGGCGAACGAGTTGCGCGTGCGCGAAGCGCTGGAATCGCGCATCCGCGAAGTGCTCGGTCGTGCGCTGTGCATCCGCGAGGTGGATGCGGGCTCCTGCAATGGCTGCGAGCTCGAAATCCATGCGCTGGGCAACCCGCTCTACAGCGTCGAGTCGCTCGGCATCCGCTTCGTTGCCAGCCCGCGCCATGCGGACCTGCTGCTGGTGACCGGCCCGGTGTCGCGCCACATGGAAGCCGCACTCCGCCGCACGTACGACGCCACGCCCGATCCCAAGCTGGTGGTGGCCGTGGGTGACTGCGGCGCTTGCGGCGGAATTTTCGGCAGTGGCTATGCCAGCTGCGGTGCAGTCTCGAACGTGATTCCGGTGGATGTCGTGGTGCCGGGATGCCCGCCGTCACCGACACGAATCCTGGCCGGCATCCTTGCGGCGATATCGAAAGCGCCCAGCGCATCGACCGGAAAGTCTGGCGAGTGACCAGATAGTCCGTCCCGGGCGTTGAGTCGGACACTGGAACAGACTCGCAGTGCGTCACTTCCCGAGCTCGTCCCGCACCTGTTGCGCCGGCACCTCCGCCGAGCCTCGAACGCCGCCGAGCAAGGTGATGCCCGTTTCCTGCGTCGTGATCCAGAAGCGCAGCTGGGACAACACAACATCGTTCAGCCGCGCCTGCGCAGCGGGAGCCGCGATTGGGTGTTCATGAGCATCGCCCGTATTGGTATTGTTCGACGGTCAGGCTAGCACACAGGATTCGCGATTCCAGAGCGCAGCCGTGCGCCGCAGGAATCTGCGCCGATCATTCGCTGCAGGAGGACAACCATGCCGAAAATCGATCTACAGAACGCACAATCAGGATCTGGCTCCAGCTACCCCGCTCCGTTCGATGAACCCTGCCGCGGCCGCAGTTGGCACCGACTCGGAGTCGCAGCCGGGCTGACGCACCTGGGCGTGAACCTGGTTCGACTCGCCCCTGGCGCCTGGTCGAGTCAGCGGCACTGGCACACGCATGAGGACGAGTTCGTGCACGTGTTGTCGGGCGAACTCGTGCTGGTGACGGACGCAGGCGACGAGGTGCTGGTGGCGGGCGACAGCGCCGGCTTTCCAGCCGGCGTGCGCAACGGGCATTGCCTGCAGAATCAGTCGCAGGAGGACGCCACGTTCCTGGTCGCCGGCAATCGCAGCGATGAGGACGGCGGCGAATACTCGGACATCGACATGGCGTTCAAGCCAGGTCGCTACACCGGTGGCGGCGGCTACTTTCACAAGGACGGGAGTCCTTACTGATCGGCTCGCGCTCCAGGGTCCCGCGCGTCAATCAGGGGATGGGTGCGCGAACTCAAAATTGAACGGCGTGGCCAGTGGCCGCGTCACGATGCCGGGCTGGGCGGCACACACGATGGGAATCGCGTTGATCACCGAACCCGCCACGGCAATCTGCTCGGCCGACGTCGGTGACGTGTCCCCTGCGCGTTTTTCCATGTCGAGCGAGATGCGCACACCGGGTTGCCCCTGCACGTGGATCCGCCACAGCGGTGGGTGCGGGTCGTCGAGGTGTGCCGTCTCCATGTACCAGTGAATGGACATGGTGAGGCGCGGCGAGCCCTGCACGATTCCACGCCAACGCCAGTTGAAGTGGCTGACGCGGCCCTTCGGTATCGCTCCGGCGCCGATCTGCAGGTCCGTCGACGCCGGGAATACCCGGTGCTCGGTATCCACGCGCTCGAGCGGCATCCCCAGGCGCTCTGCCATGGTGGACAGGACTTCTGCATACATCCCATTGAGGGACGACGACGGGCCCCAGGCCGGATCGTTCGGATCGACAGCGTTCGGCTCCGAGCCGAACCCGAGAATCTTGAAAACGTAGTCCGGGCTGCGGACGCCGCGGCAATCCACGCTCTCGATGACTTCGATGTGATCGACTTCCGTGCACACTCCCGTCGCCACGACCGCAAGTTGTTCACCCGCGTAGCCGGGATTCAGTCCCGCGCCGAGCAGCGACGTTCCGCCTTTCCGGCACGCGGCTTCCAGCGCTGCCACTCGCTCGCCGCCCCAGTGCTGTGGTCGACTGTAGCCGTTGATGCTGATGACGTTCTTGCCGGCCGCCAGCAAACGCAGGATGTCCGCATCGTGCGAGCCGTAAGGCGGTGCGAGCCGTGCCGCGTGAATCACGACGTCGGCATCGAGGGCGAGAATCTCATCTACGCTGCGCGTGGCGCACACGCCCGTGAGCTCGCGGCGCGCGATGGTCCCGGCGTCCTTGCCTTCCTTGTCGGCGCCGTAGACGTAGACGCCAACGAGCTCCATCGCCGGATGATCGATCACCGCGCGCAGGCAGTTCTTGCCCATACCGCCGGTGGCCCACTGGATCACTTTGTACTTTTTCATGGTCGCTCCGTCCGGCAGGGTTCAAGCGACTGTGCCGGATCTGCCGAATCGGACGGTGACAGCGATGCAAGGAACACGCGATCGGTTTGCCGATCCGATCCGACCACGTAGTGAGTGATACCGATCTCGTCGAATCCAGCCTTGCGATAGAAGGCCATGGCGCGCGTGTTGCGTTCCCAGACACCGAGCCACGCATGCTGACCGCCGAGTTTGCGCGCCGCATCGAGCGCGCACTCCATGAGTCGCGTCGTGAGGCTCGTCCCGCGCACCGACCGGTCGGCGTAAAAGCGTTGCAGTTCGACTGCTGCGGGCAGCGTGACGCAAGACGGTGGCGTTTCGTTCCGACGGACCTGCGCATAGGCGACGATCCGTGAGTCCTGCAACGCCAGCAACGTTATCACCGCCGGGTCCGCGAGTTCACGCGTCTGCAGGTCGGGCCGGTAGGTTGCCGCGAGGTGGGCCTGCAGGTCGTCCGCACCGGTGTAGTCACCGAAGGCTTCGGCAAACGTTCGTGCGGCAAACGCTGCGAGCCCTGCAGCATCGCTGACGGCGCCGCGCCGGATCACTGTGTCGGAGATCGCTCGAATCGACAAATTGATCCCCCTGAGCCGTGTCGATGCCCGATCAGGTCGCCAGCGCAGCCTCTCGCGCTCGCTTTGCGCGTTCGTAATCGCGCAACGCATCGGCAGCGGCCTGCTCGTTGCCCAGGGCCTTGTGCGCCCAGCGCAACACGTCGAACGGGCCTTCATAGAGCCCGGGTAGATGCCGAAAGCTGATGCGCTCGAACTGCGCACCACGGCCCTGGAATAGCCCGTTGGCAATGGCCATGTGCGACCAGGCAATGGCGTCGTCATGGCGCTGCGATTTGTACGCCGCGAAACCCGCGAGCCAGGCGAGTTCGGCGGTGGCAGGACGAATACCTAAGCCCGCGGCGCAGAACTGCACCGCGTCGTGCCATCGCAGCAGGCTGCAACAGCATTCGGCGGCACCGTAGCACGCCCAGGCACCTTCCTCTTCCCAGCCGCGCAATTCGGCACAGGTACGGAACGCGTCGATCGCGGCGGCGAAGTCGCCGAGGTGCTGGTGCGAGGCCCCGAGGTAGTAGTACCACCGTGCCTGCTTCGCATGCTGCTTCGTGTAGCGCTTGAGGATCGCCACGTCGCGTTCGAACTTGCGACGGACACCTTCGGGGTCTTTCGGCAGCTCATGGAAACGGACGCCTCGCAGGCTCAGCGTCTCGGCGGTCGTGCGTCCCAGGAGGCATTCATGCGTCGGACCCTCCCACCGCACTTTCGCCGGCAAGCGCACGATGCGTTCTTTCGAATAGCCGCCGCGGTCGTCGGCCACCATGCAGACCTGCGCCTGCGTGCGGGCCAGGCTGCGCGCCAGGTCGAAGTCCCGATCGAACAGCAGTCGCTCGTCCGTGTCGAGCGTGACGGCCCAGGTCGCGCCCGCTTCTGCCGCGGCATCGAGCGCAAAATTTCGCGCCGCCGCGAAATCGTTTTTCCAGGGAAACTCGCGCAACTGCAGTTTGTCACCCGCCACCCTGCGCGCGACCGCGACGGTGTCGTCCTTCGCACCCGTGTCGATCACGATGCAACGGTCGACCTGCTGCAGCACGGAAGCAAGTGCGTCACCGATGATGTCGGCATTGCTGCCGGTCAGGGTCGTGGAAACGATCATTGCGGCGGTTCACCCGTGCGCATGGCCAGAACCAAGTTTGCCGGGTAGTGCGCCGGCGGCAAGTCCGTATTTTCTGCGCCGCGTTACAGCGTCTGCATGTCGACGACGAAGCGGTAACGGACGTTGCCCTGCTCCATGCGCGCGAAAGCTGCGTTGATCTGCGACATCGTGGTCATCTCGCACTCGGCGAGGATGCCCTTCGCGGCACAGAAATCGAGCAATTCCTGGGTCTCGGCAATGCCGCCGATCGCCGAGCCCGAAAGCGTCTTGCGCCCGCCGATGAGGAGGCGGCTGCTGAACGCAGGAATCGTATCGATCACGCCGACGAGCACCAGCGCGCCGTGGGTGCGGACGAGCCGCAGGTACGGATCGAGTTCGTGGACCACGGGAATCGTGTCGAGGACGAAATCGAACGTGCCGGTCGCGCGCTTCATCGCGTCGGGGTCGGACGACAACAGCACGTGGTGCGCACCAAGCGCCTTCGCCTCGTCGGCCTTGGCCGCCGAACGCGTGAGTACCGTCACTTCAGCACCCATGGCCGTCGCCAGCTTGACGCCCATGTGTCCCAGGCCGCCGAGCCCGGCCACACCCACTTTCGAGCCGGGGCCAACCTGCCAATGCTTCAGCGGTGAATACGTCGTGATTCCCGCACAGAGAAGCGGCGCGGCACGGGCCGGATTGAGGCCGTCGGGCATGCGCAGCACGAATTCCTCGCGCACGACGATGTGCGACGAATAGCCGCCAAACGTGATTTCGCCGGTCTGCCGATCCTTGCCGTTGTACGTGAGCGTGGGGCCCTTCTGGCAGAACACTTCACGGCCCGCATTGCACTCGCTGCATTCCCTGCAACTGTCGACCAGGCAGCCAACCGCGACCCAGTCGCCCGCCTTGTAGCGCTTCACCGACGGGCCGACGGCAGCGACCTGCCCGACGATTTCATGACCGGGGATGCAGGGATAGACCGTGTTGCGCCAGTCGTTCCGAGCCTGGTGCAAGTCCGAGTGGCAGACGCCGCAGTAGCGGATGTCGATGCGCACGTCGTTGGCCCGCAGCGCCCGGCGCGTGAACGCATACGGGACGAGCGGACTGTTGGCGTCCGCCGCCGCGTAGCCACGGCTAGGGGTCGATTCAGCGGTAGCGTTCGTCATTTGCAGTCCTGCGGGGAGTGAGCGGGGCTCGCGCCGGATACTCCGGGGTCGAGCGCTGGATCGTGTCCATTTTTCCTGATTATAGACATGTGGACGTCGGACACCTGCAGCGTGGGAAATTGCCGTCGTTGCTGCGCTAGGATCCAGTCTCTGCCACCCTCGATGGAATCCGCATGAACCCGCTTCGTCGCTCCCTCCTGCTCGCCTTCGTCGCCCTGCTGTCCGCGTGCGCGGTCAACCCCACGCAGCGACCGGCAACGACGCCGAAGGTCGAGTCGGCCGGTGCGGGCGGCGCCGTTGCGATGCCGGACTCGTTCAGCGCCGACGTCGCTGCGCGCGTCCTGTCAGCCGGGGGCAACGCCGTGGACGCAGCCGTGGCGGGCGCCCTCGTACTGGCCGTGACCTACCCGGAAGCCGGCAACCTTGGCGGAGGCGGCTTCATGCTGACTTATGTCGATGGCGCCGCGCAATTCCTCGATTACCGCGAGACGGCACCCGCGGCGGCGACGCGCGACATGTACCTTGATGCCAACGGTGAGGTGATCGAAGGCATGAGCCTGACGGGACACCGCGCCGTTGGTGTGCCCGGCACCGTGGCAGGGCTCTGGGAAGCGC
>Ga0209254_10007309_pt1 | contig 10192 bp, 6 predicted proteins | sample FrelakmetDIP11DI_FD_187148 | JGI IMG/M metagenome (GOLD analysis project Ga0209254, IMG submission 187148) | Freshwater lake sediment microbial communities from the University of Notre Dame, USA, for methane emissions studies - DIP11 DI (SPAdes)... | ecosystem: Environmental > Aquatic >...
ACGAAGGAGGGATCTTTACGCATTTCAAACCAAAAAGAACTAATTTCAAGCATAGGCCACTTTAATTTTATCAGTATGAAAAAGTTTTGCATCCTGCTGTTTTTACCACTTACCCTATTTGCCCAGCCTGCCAAAAAGCAACTGGTGGAGAATATCCGAAAAGTGGAAAATTCACTCGCACCGGGTAATATTTTTGGCGACAGCATCCCCAACTGGAACATAGAAAAACGAATGGAGGAAACAGGTATTAAAGGTCTGAGTATAGCAGTGGTCCGAAACTACAAAATCGAATGGGCGAAAGGCTATGGATGGGCCGATATGGAAGAAAAAAGGAAAGTTAATACCGAAACACGCTTCCAGGCTGCATCCATCAGCAAGAGCCTGAACAGTATGGGCGTTTTAAAACTGGCTGAACAAGGGAAACTGGACCCGGAAGCAGATATAAACAATTACCTGCAGACCTGGAAATTTCCATACGACAGTATCGCTAAAAACAAAAAGATCAATACACTTCACTTACTCAGTCATACTGCTGGCTTATCCATACATGGGTTTCCCGGTTATGAACGCTCTGATTCAATACCGCTGATTGCACAAATACTGGATGGCGAAAAACCCGCTAACACAAAAGCAGTTCGATCCGAATTTGCACCAGGCATAAGATTACAATATTCCGGAGGTGGAACTACCATAACCCAACTCATGGTAACTGATATAACGGGGCGTAAATACGCGGAATTTATGCAGGAGGAAGTTTTGAAACCATTGGGTATGAAAAATAGTTCTTTCGAACAACCATTACGAGATACAAGCAACCTGGCTACAGGATATTATGGAGATGGTAAACCCGTCAATGGGAAATACCACGTATACCCGGAGCAGGCCGCTGCCGGATTATGGACAACACCAACAGATCTCGCAAAGTATATTATCGAATGCCAGCTGGCTTTTGAAGGGAAATCCAACAAAGTTTTATCTCAGCAAATGATGCAAAAGAGATTGTCACATTATGTCGACAGCAGCAGCGGACTTGGAGTATCCCTTGTTTACAGGAAAGTAAACATGTATTTTAATCACAATGGGGGTAATGAAGCTTTTTTGTGTACATCTTATGGCAGCATGCAGGGCGGAAATGGTGTGGTTATCATGATTAATGGAGAAGATTTTTCAGTGGTACGCGAAGTGCTTAACAGCGTGGCAAGGGTGTACAATTGGGAAGGATTCTACAATCCTACATTTAAAAAGGTAATAAACGTACCTGTTGATACCCTGCAGCAATATACAGGCAATTATCTGCTGATGAAAGATACCCTAACACTGAAAATGTCCGGTAAAGAATTATATATTCAACAAAATGGCGAACCTAAAAACGGGTATAGATTATACTTTTCTGATTACAGCAGTTTTACCCTAAGTGAACAACCTAATGCTAATTTCAGGGTTATGAGGAATGATGCCGGGAAGGTTAATGCACTGGAGTTAAAACAAAACGGTACTACTTTGAGGCTGCCACGTATAGAATAATCCTGAACCGTTTGTCTTATTTAATATTAACATGTTGTGCTATTGAATTTGATCATACTTTAAATCAAAGATATTTTAGCCCACGAGGAGCCGCAGCGTAAAAATTGAAGGCCACAGAGGGTATTCTGTATTTCTCTCTGTTGCTCTCTAATTTCCTCTGCGGCTCTTTGTGACATGTATTCTAATCTTTATCTTTACATCGTTTCTTTGACACATCATGCAAATTTTTCCAAAATCAATGTTAACTAAGGTACCATTACTGCCCTAAATCCAAATCTTGCTGGTTGATATAGACTCAAATGAGGAATCTTTGTCACACGAAGGAGGGCTTCATTGTAATTGTTTAATACGAATATTTAATACTCTTTAATAGTCATTTTAATGGCATAAAACGTTAATCATTAGTTTTAATAGCACAATACGTTTAATATTATTAAATGACTATTCAATTTTTGTATTTATAAGAACTTTTACCCTTTAAACTTATAAGTTTGAAGCGAGGTCACTTATTATTCCCTGGATGGATAAAGTCATCTTAGCACTTTTACACTTACTAAAAATCAAGCTGAATTTTAATGGATATCCGTACATTAGTTCCATGAAAATAACTATCCGTAAAGTTGTACTGCTCTTGCTCGCAGTTACCCTTTTTTTTGGCATCAGCTATGGTTTAAAATACGCGTACATTGGATCATCCTATGCAGCTAAAATAGCCTGCTCCTGCCATTTCCTCTCCGGAAGGGAACTGGCCGACATAAAAGAGAACGACCTATATGCCGTTCCCTTTGTTGACCTGGAGATCGATGAGGCCGGCAACGCAGTTACTTCCAGTATTTATGGACTCGCTAAAACCACTGCAGTTTACAGGGATGGCTTTGGATGTTCATTGCTCAATGAGATCAGTGCCGATTCACTTAAAAAGCAAGCCTTCCCCTATCAAAGAAATCCATTAACACATGTATTTCCTGCAGTTCCTGTATCCGCAGTGTTTGATTCAATCAAATTGGAGACGATCATGCAGGACATTTTTACAGATGATTCAGCTAACACTCTTCAATCCAGGGCGGTGATCATTTTGAAAGACGGCAACCTGGTTTACGAAAAATACGGGACAGGATATGATAAAGGTTCCAGGCTGATTGGTTGGTCTATGACCAAGAGCATCACCAATGCCATGATCGGTATGCTGGTAAAAGACGGTAAGCTCAGCCTTGACAAAAAGAATTTACTGGATGAGTGGCAGGAGGATGAACGGAAAAACATAGCACTGACCGATCTGCTGCACATGAGCAGCGGTCTTGATTTTGAGGAAGATTATGCCAGCCCTTCAGACGCCACTAACATGCTTTTCCGCTCTTATGCAGCCGGTGATTATGCTATTAAAAGTAAACTGAAACACAAACCCGGCGAGGTTTTTTACTATTCCAGCGGAACCAGTAATATCCTGCAGGAAATCATCCGAAGAAATTTTGCAACAAAAGAAGATTACCAGCGCTTCCCCTATGAAAGATTGTTTGATAAGATAGGAATGTCCAGCGCAGTCATGGAACCAGATCCATCAGGTACATATATCGGCTCATCATTCATGTATGCAACGGCACAGGACTGGGCAAGATTTGGACAATTATATTTACAGGATGGAACCTGGAGCGGCGAAAGGATACTTCCTGAAGGCTGGGCAAAATATTCCGGTACGGAAACACCCAATTCAAACGGCCGTTATGCTGCTCATTTTTGGGTAGACCATAATGACAAAGAATTTCCTTCCGATGCTTTTCTGGCTGATGGATTTGAAGGTCAGCATGTAAATATTATACCCTCACAAAATATGGTCATCGTCAGATTGGGCTGCACTCATGGCCAACAATTCAATAACACAAACTTTGTAAAAGAAATCCTGAAAGCAAAAAAATAATGCTTTCAGGATTTCTTTTTAAAAATTGCTGCTGTAATTATTTAGCAGGAGTAAGTATAATATTTCTGAATTCCACGGGCCCATGATCACCCTGGAACATAATTGGCCCCGGGTCTGCTTCCTTACTGTCGATAGCACCGCCAGTGATACCCGGAATCTCAGCATTGCAAATGATCATCTTTCCATTAGCCACAACCGTTATCATTCTGCCGGTGAGCGTAATATCATATGTCTGCCATTCGCCGGGTTCTTTTGCAACCATTTCTGTAGGGACAAGAAAACCATATACTGCCCCTAACTGATCATAAGCAGCGCCCGAACCTTTACTGTCTGCCACCTGTACTTCATACCTGCCACGCAGGTAAACTCCGCTATTGCTTCCTTTTGGATACCGGAATTCTACATGCAGTTTGAAATCTGTAAAGGTTTCTTCAGTCATGAGGTTGGCACCGGCTTTCGGATTGCGCAGAATGCCTGCATCAACCACCCATTGATTAGGCCCGTCGGCCTTCCAGCCCTTCAGGTCCTTGCCATTGAACAAGGTAATGGGTGCCCCCCATACCGGATCAGCAGTACGTTGAAGTGAAGGTGCGCGTACGCCCGTAAAGCCATGTTTTTTGCCATCAGGCATAAAAATTGTTCCGGAAATATTATCGGGTCCGATTACTGTTCCTTCCACAGTAAGGTCGCCCACTCCCATCTCCCATTGTGGTGGGATGGAAAAACTGAATTTATCATTCGTAAAATTCACTTTGGAAACAGGCCTTGCACTACCGCTCGAAGCTACAAAATACCCTACAAGGGTTTTCAGACCTGAATGCCGTACATCAAGCCAGGCTGGTTTTTCTTTACCATTTTCATTTATCGTCAGGTCCCATCGGCCTTCGATGGCTGAGGCAAAAAGATTTACAGCAGGTAAAGTATGTGCATTTGATTGTAAAAAACTTAAAAAGAATAAAGTACTTGACAAGATTGAAGTCCGGAAAATCAGTGAAAAATGAGACAGGTAATTTTTTTTCATATGCATTCTTTGAAATGGAACTGAAAATACTAAAATTAATTGATCCGTGGTTTCATCAAAGGATTAAATAATGCAAAGTTCAGGTCAGAAACAGAAAGTAATTTGTGACAATAATCATAACTCTTTCCAACAACAATCAATGTTTACGAAACGGGAATTATGGTACTTGCACGAATTTCCGGAATGATCAAATTATCCAGGCAGTTGTCTGAAAAAGATGGCAAATAATCCAGTTTTTTATTCATTTGATGATCATACCCTTCCATATCATTTAATTAGCCGATCAAATAAATGTTTATGAAAAATATACTGATGCTGATCCTGTCTATCGCTGCTGGTTTTACAGCATTCACACAAAATTTGGTAAAACAGGTAAAGCTTTCCCGTTTCCACCTGCAATCATCAGCCATTATTACCGAGAACGGAGCCACGTTATCTTCCAATAATTATCAGTCGAAAAATTACTGGTTCCCGGTAACGGTTCCAGGTACCGTACTCACAGGCTTGGTTGCCAACAAGGTTTACCCCGATCCATACACCGGCATGAACAATATGCTGATCCCGGATGCATCAGATTCCTTCAACAGGCAATATGATCTCGAAAAATACAGTCATCTGCCCAATGATCCAAACCCCTGGAAAAAACCCTATTGGTACCGCACGGTATTTGAAGTACCTGTTGCGGATAAGGACAAACACTTTCAGTTGATCTTTAAAGGGATCAATTATCGCGCAGAAGTCTGGCTCAATGGCAAAAGAGTTGCAGACTCATCAGAAATGGCCGGTATGTTTGCTGAATATTTCCTGGATGTCAGCAAGCTCGTAAAAGCAGGATCACCCAATGCGCTGGCCGTAAAAATTTATCCGCTGGATGAGCCCGGTCTGCCTGCAACCCCGCAACTCAAGGCACTTGGCGATTTTTATGCCAATGGCGGGCCTACGGGAGATATCGGTAAAAATGTAACCATGCTTTGTTCGGTTGGATGGGACTGGCTACCGGAAGTGCATGACCGAAATATGGGCATCTGGCTGCCGGTGTACTTACGCACTACCGGATCGGTGATCATACAATATCCAAGAATTAAAACAGTACTGCCAAATCTGCCTGACACCAGTGTTACGAATCTTGAGTTAGATATGACGCTGGTGAATAAAAGCTCGATTGCTTCAAATGGCAGGTTAAAAATCACCATAACCCCGGAAACATTTACCGGTAGTGCATTCACTGTAGAACAAAATGTTACATTACCCGCAGGTTCCTCAAAAGTAGTAAACCTCACATCAGACAACATAAAAGAATTCATTGTAAAAAACCCGCGCTTATGGTGGCCCAATAATTATGGCAATCCTGATCTTTACCGCATCCGTATTCAATATGTTTCAGGCAACCAGGTAAGTGATGAAAACAGTTTTCTCTTTGGTGTTCGGCAGGTTGCATCCAAAGCAACTATGGTTAACGGCTGGGCGAAACGGGAATTCTATGTAAACGGAAAACGTGTACACCTGGTTGGTGGTGCATGGGTGCCTGATATGATGCTCAACCGCGATTCTCTCCGCTATGATCATGAATTACGCCTGTGCAGGAATGCCAATGTAAACCTGGTAAGGATCTGGGGCGGCGGCATTGGAGAAACGGATGATTTTTATGAGATCGCCGACAGGTACGGTATGATGGTCTGGCAGGACTTCTGGGTTACCGGCGACACACATGGTGAATTCAAAGGATCACCAGACTACCCTGCAGACGGAAGCATTTTTGTACGCAATATCATCAGTACCATTTTACGTATCCGCAATCACGCCAGTTTGCTGGTATGGACAGGCGGCAACGAGGGACATGCCCGGAAAGAATTGTATGATGCCATGCGAGACAATGTAGCCACGCTGGATGGCACAAGGCCTTTTATTCCCAGTTCATCCGGTTTTGCCAAACCACCGGCAGGCTGGAAGGGATCGTGGCCAGATGATATGCCTTCCGGCGTTTACAGCGGCGGGCCATACTCCTGGCAGGATGCTGCTCAATATTTCAGGCTTGCCAATGCCGGCAAGGACTGGTTATTCAAGGATGAAACAGGCCTGCCTTCACAACCTCCGTATGCTTCCTTAGCCAAAAATATTTCGAACCTCGTACCAGATTCTACACTTCCCTATCCATTGAACCATACCTGGGGCTACCACGATGCCTGCACCGGAAATGGCCGGTATGATCAATATTACGATGCCATGAAAACACGCTACGGCGCAGCAATCAGTATGAAAGATTATTGCGATAAAATGCAACTGGTAAATGCGGATGCATATCGCGGAACCTTTGAAGCCGCTGGGCATATGCTGAATGATAATGGCGGCGTGATGCTCTGGAAACTCAATGCTGCCTTCCCCAGTGTTATCTGGCAGGTGTACGACTGGTTCCTGATGCCGAATGCCGGTTATTATTTCATGCAAAACGCTTGCGAACCTGTGCATATTCAACTCAACCTGGATGATTCGATGGTTGCAGTAATCAACAGAACTTACAAAAAACAACCTGGACTAACGGCCTATGTGGAACTGCTTAATGTGGACGGGAAATCTTTATATAAAACCTCAAAAAAGATCAGCCTTGATACCAGTGATGTAAAAGAACTGTTGCCCCTCGCCAGTGAGCTGGCAAAAGAAAAGGGGATCGTCTTTATTGTTTTACGCCTGGTAAATGAGCAAGGGAAAAACATCTCCAGGAATGTATATTGGCTGCAATCAAAACATGATTACACAACACTGCCTGAAATGAAAAAGGCACAGGTGCAGGCCAAAGTATTACAAACCGTAAAAGGGAAAAACGATAATACGTACACGATACAACTCTCAAATACATCAGACCAGCTGGCCTTTTTTATGAACCCGCAACTGATGCTCGATGAAGAAGAGATCATGCCGAGTTTTTGGTCGAACAATTATTTTTCACTTTCTGCAAAAGAAAGCATCACCCTTACGGTAAGTTGCCCGCAGGCAAAACTAAATGGGATGCAGCCAAAACTGGTTGTTTCCGGATGGAATGTAGAAAAGCAATCACTGGAACTACCGATGAAATAAAAAAAGCTGACAGCCTCTTGTACTGTATACTTTGAGGCTGTCAGCTTTGCGTTATTCAGGATATCAATTTATTGTTATCAGGTCTAACGTATTGGTTACTCTTTCGGAGTATCTATTTTAACCGTAAGGCCCTGCGCATTGGCGGCCTGTCCTAAAAACGGTTTCAGCAGATCGATCGGTACGGGGAATATGGTAGTGGAATTATTTTCTGTGGCAATTTCCCTTAATGTCTGAAGATACCTTAAAGTCAATGCGCTGGGCTGTTCAGATAAAATTTTAGCAGCATCAGCCAAACGCTGCGAAGCCTGAAATTCACCTTCAGCAGAAATAACCTTGGAACGTCTTTCCCTTTCTGCTTCAGCCTGCTTGGCCATGGCGCGCTGCATTTCCTGGGGAAGATCGATTTGCTTCACTTCCACATTGGAAACTTTTACACCCCAGGGTTCTGTTTGAGCATCAATGATCTGCTGCAAGCGCATATTTATCTTTTCCCTTTGAGAAAGGAGGTCGTCTAATTCCGATTGCCCGCATACACTGCGTAAAGTGGTTTGTGAAATCTGCGAAGTGGCAGCCAGGAAATTCTCTACCTGTACAATGGCCTTTTCCGGTTCAAGTACCCGGAAATATACCACGGCATTTACTTTTACTGAAACGTTATCATTGGTGATGATATCCTGCGGTGGCACATCGAATACAATGGTCCGTAAACTCACTTTAACCATTTTATCTATCACAGGTATTAAGAATATGATACCCGGGCCACGCAGTGCCATCAGCCTGCCAAGGCGAAATACCACCCCCCTTTCGTATTCGCGTAATATTCTGATGGAGCTGGACAAGATGCTTACGCCTAAAAAAATCACAATCATTAATCCAATCGGAAACTGTTCCATAATTTTTTATTTAAATGTTGATCACTACACAGGCTCTACCAGAAGGGTGAATTTATTTCTTCCGGTAACTTTTATCTTTTGTCCTTTTGCAATTTCTCCTGTTGTAATTTCCGCCTGCCAGAGTTCTCCCATCACCATGACCATACCTGTTTTATCAAATTTTTCCTGTGATGTACCGATACTTCCGATTAAAGTTTCAGCACCAATAACAGATCTGTTTCTTTGTGCACGGATACCCATGGTAATCAGGAAAAGAAAAAATCCCGCGGTAACTGCAACAGCAGGAAAAATAACGGCTTTTGAAATCCTGACAAACTCAAGTGGTGATTCATTGCGCAATAGCATCAAGGATCCCAACAACAGGGAAATCGTTCCCCCTATGGCAAGAATACCGTAACTCACCACTTTTATTTCCAGCAGGAAAAGAATGATGGAAAATATGATCAGTGCAAGCCCGGCATAATTAACCGGCAGGGTGTGCATCGCATAAAAAGCGAGAATTATACAGATACCACCGATAACGCCGGGGAAAATGGCACCGGGGCTGTAAATCTCAAATAATAATCCATAAAAGCCAAGCATCATCAATATATAAGCAACATTGGGATCAACCAGTACATTAAGTAATTTTTCAATCCAGGTCATTTCTTCAGTTTCAACTACAGCATTTTTAGTTTGTAATGTTTTGCTTCCTGCAGGTGTAACAATCACCCTGCCATCTATTTTATTGAGCAGGTCGTCCATATTCCGTGCAACGATATCAATCACATTTTTTTCCAGGGCTTCGGTAGATGTTATGGACTTACTGTTTCTCACCGCCTGGTCTGCCCAGACAGTATCCCGGTTTCGATGCTGTGCAATGGTACGTATGAATGCAGCAGCATCATTGGTAACCTTTTCATTCATAACCGGATCCATCTTTTGCTGCATGGAAACAGGATGTGCGGCACCAATATTTGTACCCGGTGACATTGCGGCGATGTGTCCTGCCATGGTGATAAAAACGCCGGCTGAACCCGCATGCGAACCAACGGGAGATACAAAAACAACTATCGGAACGGGTGCATCTAAAATGGCACTTACTATGACTCTTGTAGATTGCAAAAGGCCCCCGGGTGTATTTAAGCGAATTACCAAACACTGGGCACGATCTTTTTCTGCTTTCTGAATGCCTCTTTTTATATAATCAGAAGCAACAGGATTGATGGTTCCATCCACATCAAGGATTATGACCTTCTGGGAAAATGATGCCAGCGGAAGCAGTATTAATAATATGATATGAAGAAGAAGACTTCTCATATGTAAAAGACCTGAACTTATTAATGGTAAAGTTCAGTTATCTTGTAATTTACGAATATAAGCTGATATAAGGCCTGATGACTACAAAGGGCAGTTAATAAAATGGAAAGTAAATGTATGTTTAGTGATTACCGGAGACGATGATGACAACATATAAAATAAAGGACATACTGCGAAATTGTCAAAAAAAATAAGTGTTTCAGGGTATTATCAAGTTAATGAAATAACTGCAATGAAATTAAGGTCTCAAATTAATGTGAGGTGGTAAAAAAACCTATTGCGTTTTGAATCAAATTTTTCGAGAAGTAATTTCATTCAAAAACACAATACATCCCGATAAAGATCACAATAATAGCAACTGATGTAAGGCCAAACAGAATCACATTGTACAACTCGGGGATCGGATTAATAAGACTGAGCACACAACTGACGAATCCGAGAAAAGCGCCAACGGCCATAAAAACAAAT
>Ga0209254_10007310_pt1 | contig 10191 bp, 8 predicted proteins | sample FrelakmetDIP11DI_FD_187148 | JGI IMG/M metagenome (GOLD analysis project Ga0209254, IMG submission 187148) | Freshwater lake sediment microbial communities from the University of Notre Dame, USA, for methane emissions studies - DIP11 DI (SPAdes)... | ecosystem: Environmental > Aquatic >...
CTCGCGCTGGTACGGCAACGTGGTGGCCGTCAACGACATCTCGTTCGTGCTGGGATCCGGCGTGACCGGGCTGCTCGGGCCGAACGGGGCGGGCAAGTCCACGATCCTCCACATGGTCGCCGGGCTGCTCCGGCCCTCCGACGGCGTCGTCGCGATCAGGGGTGCCGCGAGCTGGCGGAACCCGGCCGTCTACCGTGACATCGGCCTGGTCCCGGAGCGCGAGTCCGTCCACGCGTTCCTGACCGGGTTCCAGTTCGCGCAGCTCAACGCTCGACTCCAGCGCCTGCCCGACCCGGACGCGGCGGCCCGCCGGGCGATCGCGACGGTCGGCCTCACAGACGCCGCGGATCGGGCGGTGGGGACCTACTCCAAGGGGATGCGCCAGCGGGCCAAGATCGCCGGGGCGCTCGTCCACGACCCCTCGATCCTGCTCCTCGACGAGCCGTTCAACGGGATGGATCCCCGCCAGCGCCTCCAGATGATGGAGCTGCTCGCACGGATGGCCGACGAGGGCCGGGTCATCCTGTTCAGCTCGCACATCCTCGAGGAGGTGGAGCGCCTCGCCCAGAACGTGCTGGTGATCGTCAGCGGCCGGCTGGCGGCGTCGGGCGACTTCCGCGAGATCCGGCGGCTCATGACCGACCGGCCACACACCTTCACGATGCGCTCGTCGGACGACCGGCGGCTGGCGTCGGCCCTGGTGGGCCACCCCTCGGTGTTCGGCGTCCAGCTCGACCATGGCCGGCTCTCGGTGCGGACCTCGGACTACGCCGGCTTCGCACGGGCGCTCCCGGCGATCGCCCGGGCCAGCGGGTTGTCGATCCTGGAGCTCCGTCCCACCGACGAGGACCTCGAGAGCGTCTTCGGCTACCTGGTGCAGCGGTGAGCGGCAGGGGCACGGCGGCCGGCCCGGCAGCGGCGACCGGGCGCGGCTCGGTCATCGTCACGGTCGCCGCGCTGACGGCGCGGAGCCTCCTCGGCCGGCGGCGCAGCCTGCTCCTGGTGCTCCTCGCGCTCCTGCCGGTGGGCATCGCGATCCTCGTCCGGCTGTCGGGGAGAACGGGGACCGACGAGGAGATCGCGACCGCGATCATGGACCGGCTCATCGTCACCACGCTGCTGCCGATCGTCGCGCTCGTCTTCGGCACGGCGGCCCTCGGCGCGGAGCTCGAGGACGGGACCGCCGTCTTCCTGCTGGTCAAGCCGATCGACCGCTGGCGGATCGTCATCGCGAAGCTGATCGTGGCCATCGGGCTATCGGTCGCCCTCGTGGCGCCGGCCTCGTTCGTGGCGGGTGCGATCCTCGGGCCAGCCGGGGCCGGGCTGTCCGGGGCGATCGGGGCAGCCGTCGGGACGGCCATCGGCGCGACCGTGTACGCGACCGTCTTCTTCGCCCTCAGCCTGGTAACGGGACGTGCGCTCGCGATCGGCCTCGTCTACGTCCTCGTCTGGGAGGGCGTGCTGGCCGGTCTCCTGGAGGGGATCGCAGCCCTCAGCATCCGCCAGTACACGCTGGCGATCTCGGCGGCCATCGCCCACCCGGCGGCGACCGACCCGGGCCTCCTTGACGCGCGGGCCGCGCTCGTGCTCTCGGCGATCGCCGTCGCGGTGGCCGCGGTTATCGCGATCCGCCGGCTGTCGTCCTTCGAGATCGGCCAGGCCGACGACTGAACCGGTGCGGCAGGCGGATCGCGATGCCGGCCGGCTCCTGATCGCCGGCCGTGGGGCCCTGGACGAGCCGTCCGAACCTCAGCGGCCGGTCCACACAGGTGCGGTCCAGGCCGTGGGTCCGGGGAGGCCGTCGGGCCCCGACGCGGTCGAGACGCGCGCGTAGAAGTAGCGGGCCGTCGAGGAGGTGAGGGTCGCGCTCCACTCGCCCTTGTTCCCGCTCGCCGGCAGGCTCGCGACGACCTCGCCCCCGTCGGAGACGATCTCCACCTTCGTGAGGGCATCCGCATCGGCCGGGTCCGGATCCTCCACCTGCACCCAGACGGAGAAGTTGGCGGTCGAGCCGTCCAGCACCGACCCCATCACCCCGCCGTTCACGGTGAACTGCACCCGCAGGTTCCTGTCGAGCGTCGCGTAGCCCCGGCCGGCGCTCATGGCCGCGTAGAGGGCGCCCGCGCTCAGGTCGGGGGCGAGCAGCACCGTCCGCACGTCTGAACCGGAGATCCAGTCGGCGCCGTGGGTGTCGGAGTTCGCCGCCGGCATCACGTGCCAGCCCGCGTCCAGGGCCAGCACGTAGCTCGATTCGTAGACGACGTCGTTGAAGACCTCGACCAGCCCCATACCCTGGTCGCGGCCAGCGTTCCAATCCCCGAAGGCGACGAAGTTCTCGCTCGACACACCCGCGTAGGCCGTCGGGTGGTTCCACTGGCCGACCGCGCCGGGCTGTGCGGCGAGCCAGTCGTAGGTCTCCGGCAGGCTGAGCCAGCGGTTGCCGTGGTGGCCCGAGTTCGCCTTGTCGGCCCCCTTCCCGGTCGGCTCCTTCGGCCAGTTCGGGGTGTTGAACATGTTGATCTCGCCGATACCCACGACCCAGGCCTCGTAGCCCGCCATCGCGACGAAGTCACCCGACGTGCGGCGCCCGGCCGCCGCCAGGGTGTCCGCCCACTCCGCGGACGTCAGCGAGCCCTGGTGATCAGTCGTGGCCATGAAGTCCGCGCCGGCCGCCGCCGCGGCTATGAAGGCGTCGTCGGGCGTGGTGCCCCGCGCGCCGTCGGAGTAGCTGGTGTGGGCGTGCAGGTCACCGAAGTAGAGGTTGTACGAGTCCGGCGATGGCCGTTGGCCGGCCGCCTGCGCGCTCGTGGTGCCCGCCCCAAGGCCGAACACCAGGCCGACCGTCAGCAGGACGGCCGCCGGCCGCGTCAATCTCCCGAACATTGCGCCCTCCAGACTCAGAGATGCACGGAGCTCCCGGGCCGGGACGGGTCAGGCGGCCAGCCGGTAGGCGACCGCCACCACGCCGAGCTTCGCCTCGAGCTCGCGCAGGCTCTCGATCTGACGCTCGTCCAGGGTTGCGGCAACCACCGGCAGGAGCGCCGGCAGGTCCGTCCGCGGCTCGCCGGCCGCGTATGCCAGGACGAAGTCGGCACCGAGCATCTGCTCGGCCTCCTCGACAGCTTCGATACCGTGGCTATCGAGCCTGGCCCAGGTCCAGATCGTGTCGGCCATCGCGCCGCCCTCCATGTGCGAGGCGTCCATCCTAGGGGCGCCGGCCCCGCGTGTCATCGCGATTCAGCCGCGAAATGGTGCGTGCGGGAAACGGTGCGTGCGGGAAACGATGCCTCGCGCCAGAGGCCGCCGACCGCGCCAGGTCTGGCACTCGGCGACTCGAGCAGCATGGTCGGACTCCAGGCGCTGCTCAACGCGAGCCTATATCCTCGGTACGCCGGAGGGCAGAGCGGCCATTGGGGTCCTCCCGCTGCGCGCCGGCGCGGCCAATTCTCCACCGAGCGAACGTGAGCCATGCACCAGAAGCAGGTCGAGTACTCGCGGCCCAGCCCCGACGGATCGGATCGGATCGCGCTCGCGTGGGCGAAGGTCCCCGTCGTGCCCACGCCTGCCCAGCGTGCGGAGCTGAAGGAGCGCGCCGCCGCCTTGCTCGAGGCGCGCGATGCCGTGCTCGTGGCCCATGTCTACGTCGATGGCGACGTCCAGGACCTCGCCCTCGAGACCGGCGGGTGCGTCTCGGATTCCCTCGAGATCGCCCGTTTCGGGCGCGACCATCCGGCTCGGACGCTGGTCGTCGCAGGCGTCCGCTTCATGGGTGAGACCGCCAAGATCCTGAGCCCCGAGAAGCGCGTCCTCGTGCCCGACATCGACGCGACCTGCTCCCTCGATCTCGGTTGTCCGCCGGAGGAGTTCGCCGCGTTCTGCGACGCGAACCCGGACCGGACCGTCGTGGTCTACGCGAACACGAGCGCGGCCGTGAAGGCGCGCGCCGACTGGATGGTGACCAGCTCCTGCGCGCTGGCGGTCGTGCGCCACCTGGCGGAAGCGGGCCAGAAGATCCTGTGGGCGCCCGATCGGCACCTCGGCGCCTACATCGCGCGCGAGACCGGCGCGGACATGCTGAGCTGGAAGGGCAGCTGCATCGTGCACGACGAGTTCAAGGGCATCGAGCTGTCCCTCCTGCGCGAGGAGCACCCCGACGCGCAGGTCCTGGTCCACCCCGAGTCGCCGGAGGACGTCGTGCTCCAGGCCGACGTCGTCGGCTCGACGACCCAGCTGCTCAAGGCGGTTGTCGAGGGCGACGCCCGCGAGTACATCGTCGCGACCGACAACGGCATCTTCCACCGCATGCGTCAGCTGGCGCCCGGCAAGACCCTGATCGAGGCTCCGACGGCGGGCAGCAGCGCCACCTGCAAGAGCTGTGCGCACTGCCCCTGGATGGCCATGAACGCCGTGCAGGGCGTCATCGACTGCCTCGAGCGCGGCACCGGCGAGATCCTCGTCCCCGAGCCGATCCGCGTCCGCGCCCAGGGCTGCATCGAGCGGATGCTGGCATTCGTGGCGGCCAACCCGGACAGCCTGATCGCGCCCCGGCACGGGTTCGTGCCCCACATCGGCTCGGCCTGAGCCCGCCGGCATGGAGGCGTTCATTGCGGCGCTCGTGAACGAGACGCTCGAGGAGGCGCGGGCTCGCAACGTGCGCGACGCGCTGCGCGAGGACGTGGGGACGGGCGACCCGACCGCGCGCCTGGTCCCGGAGGGCCCGGCCACCGCGAGCGTCATCGTTCGCGAGCACGCCGTCCTGTGCGGACGCGACTGGTTCGAGGCGTGTTTCGGGGCCATCGACCCCGGCGCCCGGATCGACTGGCGCTACGCCGACGGCGACGACATGGCCGCCGGCGCGCGGGTCTGCGACGTTCATGCCGACGCCCGCGCGCTGCTCACGGCCGAGCGCCCGGCGCTCAACTTCCTGCAGCTGCTGTCGGGCACCGCGACCGTCACGCGGCGTCACGCGCGCGCGATCGAGGGCGCCTCGCCGAACCCCCGGGGCTGCGCGATCCTCGACACGCGCAAGACGATGCCGGGCCTGCGCCTGGCCCAGAAGTACGCGGTGCGCGTGGGTGGCGGGACGAACCAGCGCCTCGCCCTGTGGGACGGGATCCTGATCAAGGAGAACCACATCGCATCGGCAGGGGGCGTCAGGGAAGCCCTGGAGCGGGCGTTCGCGCTGCGGGCCGGGGTGGAGATCCAGGTCGAGGTGGAGCGCCTGGACCAGCTGCGCGAGGCGCTCGCGGCGGGCGCCACCAGCATCCTGCTCGACAACTTCTCGCTCGATCACGTGCGCGAGGCCGTCGCCCTGACCGCTGGGCGGGCGCTGCTGGAGGTCTCGGGCGGCGTGACGCTGGACCGGCTCCGGGAGATCGCGGCGACGGGCGTCGACCGCATCTCCGTCGGCGCCCTGACCAAGGACGTGCGGGCGATCGACTACTCGATGCGGCGGTTGTAGCGGGCTCCGATCAGCCCCCTTCAGTCCTCGCGCGGTCCCGGGATCAGGACCGTCGGGAAGCTGGCCGGGAGCGTGAATGGGAAGTCGCGGCTGTAGTGCAGGCCACGGCTCTCGTGGCGCTCCAGCGCGGACCGCACCACGAGCTCCGCGCAGACCACGAGGTTGCGCAGCTCCAGCAGGTCGCGGGTGACGCGGAAGGAAGCGTAGTACTCGTCGATCTCCGCCCGCAGGAGGTGGATCCTGCGCAGCGCGCGGTCGAGCCGTTTCGTGGTCCGCACGATGCCGACGTAGTTCCACATCACCAGCCGCAGCTCGTCCCAGTTGTGCGAGATGACAACCTGCTCGTCGGCGTCCTCCACCCGGCTCTCGTCCCAATCCGGCAGCGCCGCCGCCTCGGCCGGCGGCTCGCTCTCGATGCGGGCGGCACAGGACTGGCCGATGACGACGCACTCGAGCAGCGAGTTGCTGGCCAGCCGGTTGGCGCCGTGCAGGCCCGTATGGGCGGTCTCCCCGACGGCATACAGGCCCGGCAGGTCGGTGCGACCGTCGAGGTCCGTGACCACGCCGCCGCACGTGTAGTGGGCCGCCGGCACGACGGGGATCGGCTGGCGCGCGATGTCGATGCCGAGCTCCAGGCACCGGGCGTGGATCGTGGGGAAGTGTTCGACCAGGAAGGCCTCGCCCAGGTGCCTGGCGTCCAGCCAGACGTGGTCCAGGCCGTGCTTCTTCATCTCGAAGTCGATCGCCCGCGCGACGATGTCGCGCGGCGCGAGCTCGAGGCGCGGATCATGCGCCGCCATGAACCGGGTGCCGTCGGGCAGCGTGAGGTACGCCCCCTCGCCGCGGAGCGCCTCGCTGATCAGGAAGCTGCGCTCCTGGGGGTGGTAGAGGCAGGTCGGGTGGAACTGGATGAACTCCATGTTCCCCACCCGGCAGCCGGCTCGCCAGGCCATCGCGATTCCATCGCCGGTCGAGGTCTCCGGGTTCGTCGTGTACCGGTACACCTTGCCCACGCCGCCGGTGGCGATCACGACCGCGGCGGCCGGCAGCGTCTCGACGTGTCCGCCGTCCAGGTCGAGCGCGTAGACGCCGTAGCAGCGCGGGGGCTCGGCTCGACCGAGGTGACGCGAGGTGACGAGGTCCACCGCCATCCAGCGCTCGCGCATGGTGATGTTCGGGTGCTGCCGGGCACGCGCGATGAGCACCTCGAGGATCGCCCGGCCGGTCGCGTCGGCGGCATGGGCGATGCGCCGGACGGCGTGGCCGCCCTCGCGGGTCAGGTGGAGGCCCAGCGGGCCAGCCGGGTCCGTCGTGAACGGCACCCCCTGCTCCACGAGCCACTGGATCGCCTCGCGGCTGTGCTGGGCGATGAACTCCGCGGCGTGCTCGTCGACCAGGCCGGCACCGGCGTCCTGTGTGTCGCGTACGTGCAGCGCGACGCTGTCATCGTCGCCCAGGACCCCCACGATGCCGCCCTGGGCCCAGGCCGTGCCGGCCTCCTCGAAGCTGCGCTTGGCGAGCAGGACGACCGGGTATCGATCTGCGAGGCGCAGGGCGACCGTCACCCCGGCGAGGCCCGCCCCGACGATGACGATGGGGGCCGCGGCGGAGTCCGGCGAGACCGATCCTGAGGCCGTGGCTGTGTCTTCGCTCATGAGTTGCTCCCGTGCCAGGCCGCGACGGCCAGGCTGTCAGCCGTTCCGCCGCTCGAAGTCGCGCATGAACGCGACGAGGTCGTCGATGCCCTGCTCGGGGAACGCGTTGTAGATCGACGCCCGCATCCCGCCGACGGAGCGATGGCCCTTGAGCCCGTCGAAGCCCGCCGCCGTCGACTCCTTGACGAACGCCTTCTCCAGGTCCTCGGTCTCGAGGCGGAAGGTGACGTTCATCAGGCTCCGGCTCGCCGTCTCGGCCGTCGGGCGCCAGAAGCCGGTCCGGTCGAGCTCGGCGTAGAGCTTGCCCGCCTTGCGCTCGTTGACGGCGGCGATCGCCGGCAGGCCGCCCTGTCCGAGGATCCACTCGAGGACCAGGCCGAGGACGTAGATGCCGAAGGCGGGCGGGGTGTTGTAGAGGGAGCCGTTCTCGGCGTGGACCGCGTAGTTGAGCATCGTGTGGAGCGTCTTGGACGAGCGCTCGATCAGGTCCTCCCGGATGATCACCACGGTGACCCCCGACGGTCCCAGGTTCTTCTGCGCACCCGCGTAGATCAGGCCGTACTGCGCCACGTCGATCGGCCGGCCGAAGATGTCCGACGAGGCGTCGCTGACGAGCGGGACATCGCCCACCGGCGGCAGCCGGTGCCACTGGGTTCCCTCGATCGTGTTGTTAGCGGTCATGTGGACATAGGCCGCGCCCGGCGTGAGCTCCAGCTCCGCGTCGGTCGGGATCCGGTTGAAGTTGGTGTCGGCGGTCGACCCGGTCTCGTGGACGTTCCCGACCCGCCGCGCCTCCTTGACGGCCTTGTCGGCCCAGGTGCCGGTCATGATGTAGTCGGCGGTCAGGCCCCCGGTCAGCAGGTTGAGCGGGACCATCGAGAACTGGAGCGTGGCGCCGCCCTGGAGGAACAGGATCCGGTAGTCATCCGGGATGCCGGCGAGCCGGCGCATGTCCGCCTCCGCCTTGCCCAGGATCCCCTCGAACGTCGACGAGCGGTGGCTGATCTCCATGACCGACATGCCGACGCCCGGGAGCGCGATGAGGTCGCGCTGCGCCTGCTCGAGGACGGGCAGCGGCAGGACGGCTGGACCCGACGAGAAGTTGTAGATGCGCTCGGTCACGGTTGGGGCTCCTGGCTCAAAGGGCGACGAGCTGCGCGCTCAGGATGTTCTCGTTGCCGGCCGAGATCGCGGCGAGGAGGTCGGCCGTCGGGGCGTGGTCGAGGTTGATCCGCGCGACGGCGGCCTCGGCTCCCTCGAACACGATGTTCTCCGTCTCCTGGACGTTGATCCCGGCGTCGTGCAGCTGCTCGAAGACGTGCGCGAGGACGCCCGGGCGGTCGCGGTGGCGGACGACGAGCATGTGCGTCGCCGGCGACTGCCGGGCGAGGTTCACGACGTTCGGGACCCGGCCGGTCTCGGCGAACGCGCGCACGATCCGGACGGTCTCGGCGGCGATCGCCTCCTGCGCCTGGTCGGTCGAGGCGCCGATGTGGTGGGTCCCGTAGACGCCGGGCTCGTCGAGCAGCGCGAGGTGGTATGCGGCGGTCCCGGTCGTCGGCTCGTCGGGGTAGACATCGAGCCCGACGCGGATCCCGCGCTCCCGGACGGCGGCGGCCAGCGCCTCGTGGTCGACGACCTCGGCGCGCGACGTGTTGACGAGGAAGGCACCGGGGCGGAGCCGGCCGAGCAGGTCGGCATCCACGAGGCCGCGGGTCGCGGGTCCGAGGCCGAGGTGGACGCTCAGGATGTCGGCCGCCTCGGCGACCGCGGCCGGCGAGACGACGGCGGTGACCCGCGAATCACGGGCAGCCGGGTCGAGGCCATAGGCGGCGAAGTCGACGGGGACGCCGTCCTCGAACCGGCGGCTCCAGGCGACGATGTCCATCCCGAACGCCTGCGCGCGGCGGGCGACCTCCTGGGCGATCGCCCCGAAGCCGAGGAGCCCGAGCGTCCGGCCCTTGAGGCCGGCCGCCTTCGAGAACTCCTTCTTGTCCCACCGCCCGGCGCGGAGCGCGACAACGTTGTCGGGGATGCGGCGGTCGAGGGCCAGGATCAGGCCGAAGGCGAGTTCGGCGACGGCCACCGAGTTCCTGCCCGGGCAGTTCGAGACGTAGATCCCGCGGGCGGACGCGGCGGCGATGTCGATCGTGTTGTAGCCCGCGCCGGCCCGGACGATGAGGGCGAGGTCGCCGCCATCCATCATGTCCTCGGTCACCTTCGTCGATCGGACGACGAGGACCTCGGCCCGGGTCTCGTGGAGCGCCGCTGCGAGAGCCCCGCCCCCGAGGGCCGGATCGAAGAAGACCTCGCACCCGGCCTCCGCCAGGCCGGCGAGGCCCGACTGCTCGAACTGATCGGCGATGAGGACCTTCATCTCGTGGGCTCCTCGATGAGGTGGGTGAGCAGGCCGTCCCGCAGCTTGGGCTCGAACCAGGTCGACTTGGGGGGCATGATCCCGCCGCCATCGGCGATCGCCATGAGGTCTCCGACGCCGACCGGGTGCATCGCGAACGCTACGGCCGCGATGCCGCCATCGACGGCCGCGGCGAGCGCGCCCGGCCCGCGGATGCCGCCGGTGAAGTCGATCCGCTTGTCCGTTCGCAGGTCGCCGATGCCGAGGAGGGGCGCCAGGACCTGGTCCTGGAGGAGCGAGACGTCCAGCCGGTCCGCGGCCGCGGCGCCTGGCGACGCGGGCCGGAGGCGGAGCGCGTGCCAGCGGCCGTCGAGGTACATCGCCACCTCGCCCCGGCCCGCCGGGGTGTCGCTGCCGGGAGCGACCTCGTGCGTCGCCCGGAGCGCGTCGAGGAAGTCCGTCGGCGTCCGGCCCCCGAGGTCCCTGGCGAGACGGTGGTACGGCAGGACCTGCATCTGGTCGTCCGGGAACGCGACCGCGAGGAACGTGTCGGCCTCGATCGGGCCGCCGCCGGCCGCCGCTTCGCGCAGCACCGCCCGGGCGCGCATCGCGCTCGCCGCCCGGTGGTGCCCGTCGGCGATGTACAGGGCCGGGATCCGCCCGAACGCCGCGACCAGGGCGTCGCGGTCGGCCTCGTCCGTCCGCCACAGCGTGTGGTC
>Ga0209254_10007311_pt1 | contig 10191 bp, 8 predicted proteins | sample FrelakmetDIP11DI_FD_187148 | JGI IMG/M metagenome (GOLD analysis project Ga0209254, IMG submission 187148) | Freshwater lake sediment microbial communities from the University of Notre Dame, USA, for methane emissions studies - DIP11 DI (SPAdes)... | ecosystem: Environmental > Aquatic >...
GACCAGTGGCTTTACTATTATGCCAGCCCGAATAGTGCGGCCAGTGGAGTAAAGCTCTACAATATCCGGACCTATGCGAACGGGACTACAGAGATTAATCCGGTTGTAATACAGGATTTTACGCTTGATGTGAACATCAGCCCGCAAGGCGGGGGGACTGTCGCAGGCGATGGAATAAACTGTCCTGGTACGTGCTCCAGTACTTACGATGAAGGCACCCAGGTGACGCTGACTGCCAGTCCAAACAGCGGCTATACATTCAGCAGTTGGACCGACTGTCCTGCTGCGGTGGGAAATACCTGTTATACAACAATGAGTAGTGATAAGACAGTAACTGCAAATTTTGATGTCATACCTCCTGTGCGAACTCTCACGATAGCATCTTCGAATCCAAATAGCGGCGTAGGCATCACCGTAAGCCCGAATGACAAGGGAGGACAGGGCAATGGTTCAACCCAGTTTACGCGGAGCTATGATAATAATGTCCAAGTGACTTTAACCGCTCCTGCAACAGCCAATGGCAACAATTTCCAGAATTGGAGCGGGTGCACCAGCGTCAACGGGACGACCTGCAATGTGTCAATGGATGCGGATAAAACGGTGACGGCAAGCTATACAACTCCCGTGCGGACTCTCACGATAGCATCTTCGAATCCAAATAGCGGAGTGGGCGTTACCGTAAGCCCGAATGACAAAAGCGGACAGGGTAACGGTTCTACGCAATTCCAGCGGACCTATGACAATGGAACCCAGGTGACCTTAACAGCGCCGGCTACGGCAGGAGGGAATAACTTCCAGAGCTGGAGCGGCTGCACCAGCGCGAACGGGGCGACCTGTACAGTGACCATGGATGCAGATAAAACGGTGACGGCAAGCTATGGAACTCCTGTACGAACTCTTACGATAGCATCCTCGAATCCAAATAGCGGTGTGGGTATCACTGTTAGCCCGAATGATAAGGGTGGGCAGGGTAATGGTACAACGCAGTTTACGCGGAGTTATGATAATAATGCCCAGGTGACATTAACAGCACCGGCGACAGCGAGCGGCAACAATTTCCAGGGCTGGAGCGGCTGCACCAGCGCCAACGGGGCGACCTGTAACGTGACCATGGATAGCGATAAGACAGTAACGGCAAGCTATATAACCCCGGCCCGCATTTTAACGGTAAGTTCCTCGAATCCAGCTAGCGGTGTGGCCATAACAGCAAGCCCGAATGATAAGGGTGGACAGGGTAATGGTTCAACTCAGTTTACGCGGACATATGACAACAATGCCCAGGTGACCTTAACAGCGCCTTTAACAGGGCCAAACGGTAATCCATTCAGTAATTGGAGCGGCTGTAATAGTACAGGAGGCATCTCAGGGAATATCTGCACAGTGGCCATGGATGCGGATAAGACGGTCACGGCGAGCTATGGAACGCCTGTACGAACTCTTACGATAGCATCCTCGAATCCAAATAGCGGTGTGGGTATCACTGTAAGCCCGAATGACAAGGGCGGACAGGGCAATAGTTCAACGCAGTTTACGCGGACATATGACAACAATACCCAGGTGACATTAACAGCACCGGCGACAGCCAGCGGTAACAACTTCCAGAGTTGGAGCGGGTGTGCCAGTGTCAACGGGACGACCTGCACGGTGAGCATGGATAGTGACAAGACAGTGACTGCAACCTATGAGACTCCAGCACCTATTGTGCATACTCTTACCGTCGCATCCTCGAATCCAAACAGCGGGGTGGGCGTTACCGTAAGCCCGAGTGATAGAAATCAGCAGGGCAACGGTTCTACACAGTTTACGCTGAGTTACGACAACAATACCCAGGTGACCCTAACAGCGGCTGCTACAGCAGGGGGTAACAACTTCCAAAGCTGGAGCGGATGTACCAGTTTCAACGGGACGACCTGTAACGTGACCATGGATAGTGACAAGGCAGTGACTGCGAGTTATATAACCCCGGCCCGCATTTTAACGGTAAATTCCTCGAATCCAAATAGCGGTGTGGGTATCACTGTAAGTCCGAATGACAAAGGCGGACAGGGCGATGGTACAACGCAGTTTACGCGGAGCTACGACAATAATGCCCAGGTGACCTTAACAGCGCCGCTTACGGCAGGGGGTAACAACTTCCAAAGCTGGAGCGGCTGCATCAGCGTCAACGGTACGATCTGTAATGTGACCATGGATAGTGACAAGACAGTGACTGCGAGTTATATAACCCCGTCCCGCATTTTAACGGTAAATTCCTCGAATCCAAATAGCGGGGTGGGCATCACTGTTAGTCCGAATGACAAGGGTGGACTGGGCAATGGTTCCACGCAGTTTACGCTGAGCTACGACAACAATACCCAGGTGACCCTAACAGCGCCTGCTACCGCAGGAGGTAATAACTTCCAGAACTGGAGCGGGTGTGCCAGTGTCAACGGTACGACCTGCACGGTGAGCATGGATAGCGATAAGACAGTGACGGTAAGTTACGGAACGCCTGTGCACACTCTCACGATAGTATCTACGAATCCTGGCAGCGGAGTAGAGATGACCGTGAGCCCGAATGACAAAGGTGGACAGGGTAATGGCTTGACCCAGTTCCAGCGGGCGTACGACAATGGAAGCCAGGTGACCCTAACAGCGCCTGCTACCGCAGGAGGTAATAACTTCCAGAACTGGAGCGGGTGTGCCGGTGTCAACGGGACGACGTGCACGGTGAGCATGGATAGTGACAAGACAGTGACTGCAAACTATGAAACTCCTGCACCTGTTGTGCGCACCCTTACCATTGCATCTTCGAATCCAAATAGCGGTGTGGGTATCACCGTAAGCCCGAATGACAAGGATGGACAGGGGAATGGCACCACACAGTTTACGAGGAGCTACGATAACAATACCCAGGTGACTTTAACAGCACCGACTACAGCCAGCGGCAACACGTTCCAGAGTTGGAGCGGGTGCACGAGCGTCAATGGCACGACCTGTACAGTGACCATGGATGGCGATAAAACAGTAACGGCCACCTATGAAAGACCTGCACCTATTGTGCACACCCTCACGATTGCATCTGCGAATCCAAATAGCGGGGTGGACGTCGCAGTAAGCCCGAATGACAAAGGAGGACAGGGCGACGGTTCAACGCAGTTCCAACGGACATACGACAACAACACCCAGGTCACTTTAACAGCACCGGCTACAGCAGGAGGGAATAACTTCCAGAGCTGGAGCGGGTGTAACAGCGCGAACGGGGCGACCTGTACAGTGACCATGGATGGCGACAAAACAGTAACAGCAACCTATGAAACACCTGCACCGATTGAGCGCATCCTCACCATAGCATCCTCGAATCCAAACAACGGTGTGGGCATCACCGTAAGCCCGATTGACAAGGCTGGACAGGGTAACAATTCCACGCAATTTCAGCGGACCTATGACAATGGAAACCAGGTTACCTTAACAGCTCCTCCTGCGACAGCCGGCGGCAACACGTTCCAGGGCTGGAGTGGGTGTGCCAGTGTCAATGGGACGACGTGCAATGTGACCATGGATGGTGATAAAACAGTAACGGCAATTTACGAAACGCCTGTTTACAGCCTAACGATCGCATCTGAGAATCCAAACAGTGGGGCAGCCATTGCAGTGGGTCCGAATGACAAAGGAGGACTGGGCGACGGCACGACGCAGTTTACGCGAACGTACGAAAACAATACCCAGGTCACCTTAACAGCAGCGGATACGGTGAATGGCAACACGTTTATGAGCTGGAGCGGTTGCATCAGTGTCGACGGGACGAGGTGTAATGTGACAATGGATGGTGATAAAACAGTGACGGTAATCTATGAAACGCCAGTTCGTACCTTAACTGTAGCATCTGCGAGTCCAGACAGCGGGGTGGACGTCGCAGTAATCCCGAATGATAAGGGTGGACAGGGAGATGGCTTCAGCCAGTTTACGCGTATATACGACAATAATACCCTGGTGGCGTTAACAGCTCCTGCCACAGCTGCCGGCGGTACTTTCCAGAGCTGGAGCGGATGCCCCAATGCGATTGGGACGACATGCAATGTTACCATGGATATCGATAGGACAGTGACCGCAATCTATGAACGAAACTTCTCAGCCGCTGACCTGACCGGGTCGTGGATATATCTGAAACAGCAATGCATAAACCGCAAGAAGGGAATTCAATGTAAGATAAACGGGAAATTCAGTGTTTGGAACATCGGCTATGAGAAGGCCGCTTCATCTATTCAATTCTTTCTTTCGGATGATGGAGCCTATGATGAGGGCGATACTTTATTGAGAGTTTTACCTTCGCACTATCCGACAGCGGGAGACAAGCACACTGAGATGAAGATCGGGGCACTAAAACCGGGTAAAGTTAAAGTCAAAAATATGAACTATAGTCTGCCTCCCGGCGTCCATTCTTCCGGCAAGTATATCATTGCGGTGATAGATCCGGACAATGCAATTGATGAGGGCATTGAAGATAACAATATATTTGTATATGGACCCTTGCCGTAAATAAATAGTGTCTGTGTATAAACTCAGGTTTTGTCATCCTCCGGCTTGACCGGGGGATCCAGAAGGCATTGAAAAGACTGGATTTCCGCCTTCGCGAGAATGACGCAATTTTTACGGAATCGTAATTTATACACAGACACTAAATAGTACTTCAGAACGGCAGCAGAGCAATCGTTAAAAGGGCGAATACATTTCGCCCTTTTTTTATGGCATCTTCGCTTACCCACGACTATGCCGGCAGCAAATGATATTTGCTGCCGGTTCTGCATAACAACCCAATTTCACTGAAACTTAACGGGAACTACATATTTGCTTAACAGTTGTTCCGCTATCCTTAAAAGAAATAGTGAAAGGAGCATATATGCAGGAATCTATCGACTTACGCGCTGCAAAGGACACAATGAGGCTTGTCGTAAAGCAGGCCTCAAGCGCTGCAGAAATTGAGGCGGCGATGCGGTTGCGGTTCGAAGTTTTCAACATCGAGCTCAATGAAGGACTCCAGAGTTCTTATCAGGACGGACTGGATCGGGATGAATACGATGCGCATTGCGACCACATCATTGTAGTGGATGGCCGCACAGCCGATGTGGTCGGCACCTATCGCCTCCTTCTCGGTTCCAGAGCGGATAATGGTATCGGATGCTACGCCGAGACGTTGTTTAACCTGGAGGCGTTCAGAAACCTGGAGTGTGAAAAACTCGAGATCGGAAGGGCGTGCATTCACCGGCGAGAAAACTCATGGCCCTGCATACTTGTCAATGTATCAGAAACGGTTTGGCCAAGATAGACTTGCTCATCTCACAGGAGTTCAGCGGACCGCTCTGCAAGGCCGGACCGGGCGCTTTTCCGGAGATTCAGGTAACAGAAAAAACTCTCGTTGATGAACTTGCTGATTAGGTATGCAAGTCCGTTGCTGTACGTATCAAGATAGGGCGTGTCGATCTGATGGAGGTCTCCGGTGAGCACCACCTTTGTCCCTTCCCCCGCCCGGGTAAGGATCGTTTTTACATCGAGCGGCCTCAGGTTTTGTGCTTCATCGATAATGAGAAATTTTCTGGGCAAGCTCCTCCCCCGTATGTACGTAAGGGGTTCAAGATGTACGATACCCGATTCAATGAGATAGTCCAGACTGCGGTATTTTGATACATTTGTATCGTCCTTTCTTTCAAAAGGCGTTTTTACAATGACATCCAGGTTATCGAAGATGGGCTGCATCCACGGACGGAGTTTATCCTCAATTTCTCCGGGAAGATATCCAAGGTCGTTTCCCATAGGCACCGTCGGCCTTGCGACCATCACCTGTTCATATCTCTTTTTCTCATAGAGATGCAGGCCTGCTGTCAAAGCAAGGAGGGTTTTTCCGCTGCCTGCCCTGCCTGTGAGCGCGACAACACTGATATCGTCCGAAGAGAGAGCATCCATGGCGCATTCCTGCTCAATATTTCGCGGTGCTATTCCTGAAAGCGCCCGTTGACGCTTGATCGACATCTGGGTATCCCGTCCCCAGAGTCTGAAGATTCTGTCTCCTGTGCACTGATAGCGGACGGATTCAATGCCGTTGGCGTAATCCTCCGCAGCGAGAACCCGTCCATATTTAGTAAAAAGCTCTGTCTGGTCGCTCATGTAGTCCTGCGCTTTGATTCCATAAGCTTCGGCTTTGATCCTTAGCGCGATATCTTTGGAGACAAGGACCACGGGTGTATCACCGGCCTGTTGATGGGATACAGCTGTCCTGATTATCCTGTCATCAGATGAAAGCCCCGCGTACCCCTCACCGTCGGTAAGAATCCGCAGATTGTGCCCGTTCTGTGGTAAGCCCGCATCACCGAGGCAGCCGTTTCTGCGCAGCTCATCAATCCTGCGCAGGGCTTGCTGCGCCGCATCAGAGATCAATCCACGACCGTTTCTCAAACTGTCCAGTTCTTCAATTACGGTCACAGGCATCATAATCTGATTATCTTCGAACTTATTCAGTGCGTCGGGGTCATGGATCAATACACTCGTATCGAGCACAAAAATATTTTGCATGGTTCACTCTCCTTTGATAGGTTGGTTGGATTTGCGCGGAATGTGAAAGGCCTGAGCTGTATAGCTTTGTGATGATAACCCTGTATCTTTTCTGCTGAAAGTAATGCCCCGGATCATGCCCTCTGCAAAGTCCTGCGTGTACTGGGTATTTGCCTGAATTCTCAGGCCTTTGAGGGATGGCGGTTTTTCAGAGAAAAGGTTCCTGTAATCCTGATACATATCTCTTGTATGCGTAATCCATTCATTGCTTCTGTCAGTCCCGGACTGAACGACGATAACCTTCACAGAGATATTGAAAGGCCAGCCGAGTGACTCATCAGTTACCGTCCCCTCCGGCGCATTTGCATCCCAGACATAACTGATGATTTTTCTGTCTTCGAATGCAAGAAGTATTTGCAGTCCCTGATCGTTCAGTGATTTCCTGCGGACATCTCCGGAGGAAGGAAGCTGCATCGCCTTCCAGCTCCATGTGACAAACGGATGCTCTTCGGGTGAGACTGACACGGCGCGCTCTAGGGAGAAAGAAGCATTCTCACACCTGAGGTGCAGAATGTTTTCCTCTTGTTGCTGCAGCACCGTTACTTGGGCTTTGCCGTTGTTTACCCTGAGGCGCCATGGCTTCGGCAGTCCGGTTTTTTCTATCGCCCCATTAAAGTCGATGAAAATCTGCGAACTTTTTTCAGCCCCTGACAAAGCCTGACAGGAAAAGGAAACAATGAGAACTACGACGATTGCGAGAATTTTCGTCAAAGGAATAATACGCCGTTGTTTCAGCAACGTATCTTCTCTAACGCCAAGGTGCCTCCCCGTCATGCGGGAACTGCATTACGATATCTGACAGTTCGCCCATCTATATCACTTTATACCATGTGAAATTTACAGCCATGTGAAAAAAGGATGACATTTTCATTACAAGAAACAGAACGTATTGATGGGAAAGATAAGAAGCCGGGGAAATGCGGTAATTCCCTACAGAAGCAGGCCGAGGAGTGCAAGAGGTGAGCCCTGAAGGCTCTGCTCCACGATCGTACCCAGGAAGGCCTTATAGGCAATATTTCCGGCCTTTGAAGCTGTATTGCGAATGTACTGTTCGTTCGTAACGGCCTTTGAAGGGTCAAAAATGCCTCTCGTCTGCAGAATCTTAAGCAATTCCCCGGCATTGATTTTGTTCTGGTCATAATTGATCACGATGCGGCCGGTAATAGTATTCGTAGAGATAGAAAATACTCCCCGTATCTGCCGCAAAAACACTTCAACTTGTTCTGCGGACTTTTCCTTGCCTTTGATAAAGGGAGTTCTAATCCTCAGCCTTCCGGGAACATTATGCATGTAATAACTCACCACGCACCTCCTTTATTTCCATTTTCTTGAAATAGGTTTTGCATTTCGGATAGCATGCACACCTGAATCTCACGACGTCGCCTTCTCTTTTGTAAAGATGCATTAATCCGCCGCACTCCGGGCAGACAGGCCTGTTTTTCACGATGCATCTCCGGCTGGTAGGAGTGAACTGCTTTCCGCACATGACACACAGATAACGCTGCTTTCCCGTCCTGATCCTTCCGTATTTGTACAGAGCTTCGGAATTGCAGTAAGGACATTGAAGGCTGTGACCATCGTTATCATTAAGAGTTACCATAATACTACGATACAAGGGCAGTATTACATCTTAATGACGGGAATGTTACAATTCGGTTAAGGGAATCTGGCTACACCCGGTCCCGGTGAAGGAAGGAGAGATGTTCATTTCCCCGAGCCTGGAGATATAGAGATGGCAGAGTTCGAAATGCCTGGTGATACACATGTCGGGGTCGATATCGCCGATGTTTTTTACTAATGCCGATGCGGCATTGCATACAATGCCTTCAAGGCTGCCTGCCAGATAGGGACATACGGTGAAAATACGGTCAAAGTGCATCGGTACCTCCTTTCTTAAAAGGGTAACACATTGGCTGTTACAGAAATGTTACAAACGGATGAAGTTTGTGTTACCGGGTCTGCTTTGCAAACATGTTCAGAGTGTTCTCAACACCTTTGCAAGAAAAATAGGGCAGTTGTCAAAATTTTCGGTGCTGCAGCAGATATCTTTCCTATAGGCGTCGATCTCCATTGCCGACAAAGAAGCGTGGCAGACAGTGGCGCCATTATAAGGGCATGCTGTTTCGTATCTTCGCAATTTTGTGAGCTCCTGGTTTGCAACTGATATATTCATTCTTGTCTCCTTTCTGTTTTATCTTAGCAGGCGGATATTACAGGATTATGAAGAAAAGGTTACATTCCAAAAATTATACGACTCTTGCTTTAATCGTATCCATAAGCCTGTATGGCCATGACCAGAAGCCCGTTTCAGGGCATGGCGACAAGGTCGAATCCCTGCCTATGATATATTTGTTTCCTCTCCATACAACCGTATTGCTCACAAGGGGAATGAACCAGATGACCCCTATGATGAGTTCTTTCACCGGGGACAATACATAGAGAAGGCGGTTCATTTCCGTTTTGATCTGCCTGCCTACATAGACATCTCCCGCTACTTTCATCGTGCTGACAAAGGCCGCCAGAGCTATCGTTCTTGCGGACAATTCCCACAGGATCATCGGGAGAAAGGACATGAAGACTGCGTTGCCGAGCAGTTCAGAAAGGTATTTTATCCCGCCTATTTTCCACCGGAGCTTCCCCCATCTCGTATGTCTGTTGATGAATTTCCGCAGGCCCCAGTAGTGGTTTACGTTCTTTATCATATGACTTGACAGGACGACTTTTTTCCCGGTCTCCTGCATCTTCTTGCCGATGATATAATCTTCCGCAAGGACGTCCTTCACCGCCCTGAAACCCCCGATCTCCTCGAGATCTTTTTTCCTCATAAGCATTGATTTGCCCACGACACACGGCATCCTGAGAAATGAATCAAGGAAACAGACACTGCCCATGATAAAGGAGTTCAAATGAATATTTTCGAGTATCGAACCAAACGATCTTCCGCCGACGCCCTTTATCAGATTACTTACAAGCCCTACCCGTGGATCTCCCATGTGTTTCATTATCTCCGAAATGTAATTCTTTTCAGGCATCACGTTGCTGTCGCTGATCAGGATGTGTTCGTATTGTGCGACGTTATATGCAGGGATCAGATTGTTCACCTTCGGATTCAGCCCTGCATTGCACTGTTCGATAATGATCGAGATATCCTGCTCCGGATATTTTTCCTTCACCTTTCTGGCCACTTTGTAGGCGGGATCGTTATAGTCCTGGAGTGAAAAAATGAGTTCATATACAGGGTAGTCCTGCAGGCAGAAGCTCTCGATATTGTCGAATAAATTGTCATCGAGCCCTTTGAGGGGCTTGAGTACTGAAACGCCATGTTGAGCTGATGGCAAGGATATCTTTCCTGCGCCTGTACTTTTGGCGTTCGCTTTCATCGCTGACCGGATTGCCCATATCTGGAATCCGTACGCCGCTAATCCTATCATTGACAGAACCGCAAAAATATAAAATATCTCCATTGTTTCTCCTTTCAGTTCCGGAACAGCGTTATCGCCACTCCCTTGTTATGCCGTATGCACTGCTTTATGGATTCCGTATTCTTTTCACAGTTCAGGAGGGTCTTCCATGAGTAGAGATGCCGGACCCTGTGAAAATCGCTGT
>Ga0209254_10007313_pt1 | contig 10190 bp, 7 predicted proteins | sample FrelakmetDIP11DI_FD_187148 | JGI IMG/M metagenome (GOLD analysis project Ga0209254, IMG submission 187148) | Freshwater lake sediment microbial communities from the University of Notre Dame, USA, for methane emissions studies - DIP11 DI (SPAdes)... | ecosystem: Environmental > Aquatic >...
GTGAACGCGATCAAATCGTTCCTGAAGTCGACCCTCGTGGGCGGCGTGATGTTTCTCGTGCCCGTCGTGCTCATCGTAATCGTGCTGAAGCACGCGCTGCAGCTTGCCGGGCAGATTGCGCAACCGCTCGCTGAAGCGCTGCCCATCCGCCAAGTGGGGGGCGTTGCCGTCGCGACGATCATCGCGGTCGCAATGCTGCTCTTGGTCGCCTTCCTTGCCGGTCTGCTGTCCCGCACGGGGCCCGGGCGGCGCGTCACGCACTGGTTCGAGGAGTCGATCCTGGGCGGGTTGCCGCAATACCGTATGGTCAAGTCGCTGGCAGAGGGCTTCACGCAGATCGAGGACGGCACCGGCATGCAACCGGTGCTGATGCGCGGCGACGAGGGCTGGATGCTCGGCTACCAGATGGAGGAACTGCCGGATGGCTGGCGCGTGATTTTCCTGCCGGCGTCGCCGACGCCGATGTCGGGTAACGTGATTTACACCGAAGGTTCGCGCGTCAAGCGGCTCGACATGACCATGCGCGAGGCAATGGTGCTGGTGAAGCGGCTTGGCATCGGTTCAACCGCAGCGCTGAACGGCGTCAAGCTTGACGCGACCGGCACGACCTGATCAGGGCGACTGCTCACCGAGCGCCTGCGCAGCCAACAATCGCACCTGCGGGTCTGCAGGGTAAGCCGCCACGAGTTTGCGCGCCGTCACCTGCGCATCCTGACGTTTCCCAGACTCCAGCTGGAACGAGGTCAGCGCCATCAGCATTTCGCGGTCGTAGGGCCAGCGCTGGACTGCATCTCGCAGACGACGAATTGATTCGTCGACCTGCCCTGTTGAGTGCAACCCGACTGAATACACGTACGTATAGCGCGCGGTGTCCGGATCGAGTTCCACGGCGTGCCTGAGCGACGCCATTGCGAGTTCCGGCTGCTGCAGGCGGATGCGCGCCAGGCCCAGCGCGTGATGCAGCGTGGCGCTGGCGGGCACGCGCTGCAGGCCCCGCTGCAGCATGTCAGCCGATTCCTGATCACGGCCTTGCGCACGCAGCACGTCCGCTGCATTGACGTAGGCTGGCACGAATTCCGGATCGAGCTGGATGGCCGTGTTGAATTGGGCCTGGGCATCATCAGCCTGCCCCAACGCAGCCCTGAAGCCACCGAGCGCGACGCGCGACTCGGGTCGATCCGCGTTGTACTGCAGTGTCGCGATGTACTCCTGCGACGCCGCCCCCCAGCGCGGCAGCAGTTCCTGCGGCAGCCGGTCCTGGCCGCCCGCGAGCGAACGCGCCGCCTCGATGCGAACGGCACGGGTCGCATCACTGAGCAACGGCCCGAGGACCGCCGCGCGCGTTTCAGCGGGCATCACGTCAGCCAGCTGCACCGTCGCCAGCCGCACCAGCGAACTTGCGTCCTGGGACATGCGCTGCGCGAAATCGCGCGTGAACTGGCCACTGCCAGCCAGCCGGGCGAGCGCCGATGCACGCACGATGGCAGGCTGTGCCGTATCGCCGGCGACACCGGCTAGTCTGTCCAGTGCGGACGGCCCGCCACCTGCAGCGGCCTGGAAGACGGCGGCGAAGGTCTGGTAACCCGCGGCATCGCGGCCAAGCCAGTCGTGCACCGCTTTCGCCGCCCACTTCGCATCGCGGTCGGTGTGGCACGAGTTGCATGCATTCGGCACGCCGAACGCCACGCTCTCATCGGGTCGCGGCACACGCATGCTGTGGTCGCGCCGCGGGTCGACGACCATGTACGTGTTCTGCGGCATGTGGCAGTTGGCACACTGCGCCCCGGCAGTACCCTGCTCGTGCCGGTGGTGCGTGGCCATGTCGTATTTCGACGGGTCGTGGCACTGCGCGCAGACCGTGTTGCCCGGAATCCGCATTTTCTGCGTGTGCGGATCGTGGCAGTCGCTGCACGTGACACCCGCCGCGTGCATGCGGCTCTGCAGCCACGAACCCCAGATGAACACCTCGTCCTGCTGCTGGCCATCGACGTGATACAGCGTGGGCGTCAGCAGTGAAGGCAGGTAATGATTGAGGAACGGGCGACCAGGCTGATAGCCCTCCGCGATCTGTGCACGACGCGCATGGCATTGGGCGCAGACTTCGATTTCGCGCTCGGTCTGGCGCGGCTTGCTGCGCACGGGTTTGCCCGCCTCGTTGCGGGCCCACGTGACGCCGATCCGCTCGTCGAACTGCACGGTGAGCCCCTTGCCGGGCTCGTTGCCCTTGCGCTCGGCCCACTGCACGTGCGCCGAGCCAGGCCCGTGACACGCCTCGCAACCGACGGAAATTTCGGCGTACGTCGTCTTGAAGGAATCGTTCGCGGCGTCGTAACCCTTGCTCACCTCGGTCGAGTGGCAGTCGGCGCACATGAAGTTCCAGTTCTGCGCCCGGCGCGTCCAGTGGAGCTCGTCCGCATGGTCGATCTTGTCCTGCGGATACTGGCGGAACCAGCGCTGGCCTCCCTGCTCGCGCGGCCGCGCATCCCAGGTCACCGAGACGGCCTGCAGCCGACCGCCGGGTAACTCGACCAGGTATTGCTGCAGCGGCGCGATGCCGAACGTGTACTTGACCTCGAAGTCCGCGAGCTGGCCATCGGGCCCGTCGGTGCGGATGAAGAACTTGCCGTCGCGACGGAAGAACACGGACTTCACGCCCTGGAAGCTGAAGGTCGCATCGTTGAAGTCGCCCAGCACGGTGCGTTCGGTGGCGTGCTGCATGGCGACGGCGTGCTGCGAGGCCTGCCAGGCTTTCGATTCGGCCGCGTGACATTGCGCGCAGGACTGCGAGCCGACGTAGGTCGCTGCGAGGGCGACTGCCCTGCTTTCTGGCTTCAGCGCCGGCTCACCCGGCTGACGCGTGGAGAAGTGGAGCCAGGCAGCCAGGGCCAGCAGCGCAATGCCCGCCAGTGCGCCGACCCGTAACGCAGTCAAACGGCTCGATGGATTCGCAGGGGCGTCGGGCTCAGGAGTACGACCGATCTTTGCGGGCTGCTGCTGCGCGGGGGTCTTTCTCCGTGACACGGACCACGACTCTCTGCTGTCGAGCCGCGACGCAGCTCAGGGTGATGACGGGGTCGCGACGATCGCCTTGGTCCCCGGCATTATTTCGAAATACTGATCGAAATCGCCGAGGCTCGCCATGAGTTGCTTCAGCACGTCCGCATTGCCGGCCAGGCTCGCCCGGCCAGCCGCGGCCTGGGAGGCGAACGTCGCCTTGCGCATCATGATCGGCTCAAGGTCGACCCGGTTGATCGTGATGGTGAGGTCCGCGTCCTTCACCTGGTAACCCTGGATGTTGGTCAGCGTCGAATTGCTGAGTTCGAGCACGTGCTGCTCGCCGTTATCGGGCGTCACGAGGTTGATCGTGAATGCCATCCCGTCGGTCTTGCGGCTGTCGAGCAGGATGCCCAGATAGTCGAGCCACAGCTCCGTCGTCATGGCGCGCACGGTATCCGGGGAAGCCGCCCGCGGCATCAAGCCGCTCGGGATGCCCGAGCGCAATTCGAGCGCGGCCGCGAGGAAGCTGTTGCGCAGGCTCGAGCTTTCTTTCTGGTAGCCCATCTGCTCGAAGGCGTCGGCAAGCAGGTTCTTGGCGGCCCGGTTCGTCGGCTGCGCGAACACCAGCTTGTTCAGCAGCTCGATGGCAAGACGGTAATCGCCTGCGTCAAAAAGTTCGCGTGATCTCGCAAGAATCCTGTCCGAGCCTCCCATCATCTCGACGTACAGCGGCGCGGAATCCCGCGGCGAGGCCGGCACCAGCGTGGCCGGGTTGCCGTCCCAGTAGCCGAGATAACGGTTGATGACCGCGCGGCTGTTGTGCTCTTCCGATCCGTGGTAGCTGCGCGCCGCCCATTTTTTCTGCAGGCTCGGAGGCAAGCGGTAGACGTTCTGGACCTCGTTGATGGTCACGCCCTGGTTCGCCAGGTGCAGCACGTCGTTGTTCAGGTTCGCATACACGTCACGCTGTGTGCGCATGACTTCCTGGATGCGCGCGTTGCCCCAACGCGGCCAGTTGTGGGCGGCGAACATCACGTCGGCCTGCGGGCCGAAGCGGTACAGGGCCTCGTTGATGTACTTGGACCATTGCAGCGCGTCGCGGATGAGCGCACCGCGCAACGTGTAGATGTTATGGATCGTGGCCGTGATGTTTTCCGCCGCCCAGAACGCCTTGAACTGCGGAAACCAGGTGTTCATCTCTGCGGGCGCCTCGGTGCCCGGGGTGTTCTGGAACACCATGGTCACGCCATCGACGACGATTTCCTCGATATCCTTGGCGACAAGCCGCGTCGGGGCGATCAAGCCGGTGTTGCCGGTGGAGGCCCGCTTGCCGATGGCCTGGTCGACGTGACCGAACGGGCTCTGCGGCAGCAGCATGCCGTACTGGTACATCGCGCGCCGGATCATCGCGTTGCCGGCGTAGACGTTCTCCGAGATGGCGGCTTCCATGAAACCGGCGGGTGCGATGACCTGCACCTTGCCCGATTTCACGTCGGCTTCGTCGATGACGCCGCGCACGCCGCCGAAATGATCGATGTGCGAGTGCGAGTAGACGACCGCCACGACGGGGCGGGCACCGAGCTTCTCATTGGCAAACGCGAGTGCCGCAGCCGCCGTTTCCTTCGAAACCAGCGGGTCGAAGATGATCCAGCCCGTGTCACCGCGCACGAACGTGATGTTCGAAATGTCGTAGCCGCGCACCTGCCAGATCTTTCCCGGAACGACTTCGTAGAGTCCGTACTGCGCATTGAGCACGGCCTGCCGCTGCAGCGACGGGTGGATGCTGTCGAAGTCCTGCTTCGAATCGAGGAACGCGTAGCGACCGAACTGCCACGCAGACGCACCATCCGCTGTCTTGATTGCGGTGTACGCGGGCGCCGCGACAAACCCCCGCTTTGATTCCTCGATGTCCCGCTGGTCCTCGAACGGCAGCGTTGACCGTGCGCGGCGCTGCAACGCCACCGTCGCCTGCGACGGCGGTTGCCCCTGCGGGTGAAAGTGTGCGACGGGTGCCGCAGGGCTGCTCACAGGCTCGGTGTCACGCGCTCCGACGTTCAGCGGCGCGCACGCGCCCCAGACCGTGAGCACCAGCAAGGACTGCAGAAGATCGGTTCGGGCCATGTCACTCTCCGCCACATCGTGCTCTGCACGCGAATCGCCGCGCGCGGCATCCGTTCAATGCGTCAATAGATCCACTGCAGACGCGATAGCAACGTCCTGGTGTTGCCGTCGATGCCGAAGCGATCGAGGTCGATGTTGCCGTAGCCGATGCTGGCCTTCCAACGGTTGTTGGCCCACCAGTTCACACCCGCCCACCAGCCGTCCATCGTCCCGCCGTGCACAGTCTTGTCGTCAAGGTCGACGTGGCCGTAGCGTCCGATGAGTTCCACCGCTCCCCACCGACCCTGCGGCAGGATACGCCGAGCGTAACCTGCCTTGCGGTCATACGGGCGATGTTCACCCGTGACCACCCAACTGCCCGTGACGTACCAGCCGCCGAGCGTGGGATCACGGTCGTCGCGAGTGCTGAGGTCCGCGCGGACGTATTCCGCCAGCACCGAGTACCCGTCGTGGTTCCAGAGCGCCTCCACACCCGTGTGCCAGGCATGGTCGCCCGGCACTTTGCCGGTATCGACGTAGTCGTCCGCCACGTTCGAAGCCGGCTTGCCCTTCTAACGCAACTCGTCGTCCACGGCTCCGTAGTAGCGGGTGCTGGCGGCGAGGTGCAGGTAATTGGCACCGTCCTCGGACCAGACCGGCAAGACGGTGAGGCGACCCGCAAAGTCGTTGCCTGAGTCGGACCAGGAAGTCCCCTGCGTCCACCAGTCGTTGTACCAGCCGACGACCCAGGTCGCGCGCTGGTCGAACACGGCGTTACCGAGCGTCACGCCGTCGTTGCGTGAGCGGAAAAAGGGACTCAGCAGGCGCTCGTTGTGCGGCAGGTTGGCGGCATCGCCCACCATTTCATACACGAACGGCTCCTTGATCTTGCCGAGCGTGAGCGTGCCGAGCTGCGGCCCGAGCACGGTCGAGATCCGCACGTCCGTCGTGTTCCAGTCGCTTTCCGAGGTCTGGTCGAAGCCCTTGTACTCGTAGCTGAGCATGTAGTTCCAGGTGCGGAACAGTTCGAAGTGCCCACGCGCCGAGAGCCGGAGCGAGCGCGCCTCGAGTTCGTCGTCCTGGTTGCCAACCTGTTCCTTGCTGCGCGCGTCCTGGTCGAATGTGGTGTAGTCCATCGGCATGACGACGAAACCGAACTTGACCGAAAAGCGGTCGTGCTCGCTCTCGAGCTGCGCGGTTTCGAGCGTCTCGTCCGGAATGATGCTCGACATCGCGAACTCGTGATCACCCTTCACGAGATGCTCTGATTCCGGCGTGACGTCGGACTCGACCGACTGTGCGAACGTCGTGCCGATGCCGCCGATGAAAAGAGCCGCCGCGACCAGTGCCTGCCTCATCGACGGCCCCTCTCGTTCCAATTTCTTGATCTGTTCAAAGCGAAGCCACGGCGCTCCGCTCGGGAAACCGCCTGCGGGGGGTGGGAATGCAGGCGGCTCCCTCACGGGCGCCGTGGAGTCTTCTGGCGGAGGGGTCGTCTTGCTACTTGTTGGAGCCGGACGTCACCGCTTCCATGACGCGATCGAGATTGAAGCTGCCCGGCTTCTGCCGCGGCGGGAACTCCTTGAAGCTCTGCAGCCACTGGCCGACGTAGGCACCGGCGGGGGCCATGGCAAACATGCGCTCCATGTACCAGCGCTGATACCCCATGGCGTTTTCTTCCTCGGCGCGTTCGAACGGGTCCATGCGCAGGTTGACCAGCTTCGGTGCCCGCAGCGCGGTGAACGGCTCCTGCCAGACTTTCAGGCCGACAGCTGGCTGCTCAAGGAACGTGATCTTCACGTTCTCGTAGCGCAATGCCGCGACGCTGCCGTCGTCGGTCCAGTAGATGAATTCCTTGCGCGGCCATGCCGCCTGGCCCCGGAGCGCCGGGCCGAGGTCGTAGCCATCGAGGTGGACTTTATAGGTCGTCCCACCGATCTTGCGACCCTTGAGCAAGTCGGCCGTGGCGGTCGAGTCGCCAGCGGCGGCCAGGAACGTCGTGAGCATGTCTTCGTGCGCGCCGATGTCGTTGATCACGGTGCCCGGCTTGATGACGCCAGGCCACTTGATCATCGTCGGCACGCGGTAGCCGCCTTCCCACTGGGTATTCTTCTCGCCGCGGAACATCGTCGTGCCGCCGTCGGGCCACGTGAAGGTCTCGGCACCGTTGTCGGTCGAGTACATGACGATGGTGTTCTGCTCGAGACCCAGGTCCTTGAGCCTGGCGAGCACCTGCCCGACGTGGCCGTCGTGCTCGACCATGCCGTCGGCATAGATGCCGAGGCCGGTCTTGCCATCGGACTCCGCCTTCAGGTGCGTGAAGATGTGCATGCGGGTGGAGTTCCACCACAGGAAGAACGGCTTGCCGGACTTCGCGGCACGCTCCATGAAGTCGAGCGCCTTGACGGTGACTTCCTCGTCGATCGTCTCCATGCGCTTCCTGGTCAGTGGGCCGGTGTCGGTGATCCGACCGTCGGCGAAGCTGTGGATGACGCCGCGCGGCCCGAACTTCTTCTTGAACTCCGGGTTCTTCGGGTAGTCGACGTTCTCGGGCTCTTCTTCGGCGTTGAGGTGGTAGAGGTTGCCGAAGAACTCGTCGAAGCCGTGCGCCGTCGGCAGCATCGAGTCGCGGTCGCCGAGGTGGTTCTTGCCGAACTGCCCGGTGACGTAGCCCTGCGCCCGGAGCAGCGTGGCAATCGTCGGGTCGGCCGCCATCATGCCTTCCGGCGCACCCGGCAGACCCACCTTGGTGAGACCGGTGCGGATCGGCGACTGGCCGGTGACGAACGCAGCGCGGCCGGCGGTGCAGCTCTGCTGGCCGTACCAGTCCGTGAACAGCGCGCCTTCGGCGGCGATGCTGTCGATGTTGGGGGTCCTGTAACCCATCATGCCGCGGTTGTATGCGCTGATGTTGAAGCCGCCGATGTCGTCACCCCAGATGACGAGGATGTTGGGCTTCTGTGTCTGCGCGTGGGCGGGTCCGCCCAGCACGCCCAGCACCGCGACCAGCACGGCACCGAAAACTCCTGCGGAATTCTTATGCATGTCGTTTTCCCACCCGCTCTGAAATCATTCTTGTTGATACTTCGGGCATTGCTGCCCGGGACTCGCGTGCGAATCCGAGGCTTAACTTCGCCCAACCGACCCCATGTGTCCAATGCATTTTTTGTATCGACGGTATACCCTTGACGCATGGCCCTCGAGCTCCAGCAATTGCGCCAGGTCCTCGCGCTGGCCGAACACCGCAGCTTCGTCCGGGCGTCCGCCGCACTGCATATCAGCCAGCCCGCGCTTTCCCGCAGCATCCAGAACCTGGAGCGCCGGTTCGGGAGCAGCCTGTTCCTGCGGTCCGCCGCCGGGGTCGTGCCGACGGATCTAGGCCGGCTATACATCGAACGTGCACGCGACCTGCTGCGCATGGCGAACGAACTGGAGGGCGAGGCGATCGGGCACGCCGCGTTGCGCACGGGGCGGGTAGACATCGGAGGCGGCCCGTACCCGACGGATTCGTTCCTGGGCCCTGCGGCGGCGCGCTTGGTCGAGCAGTTTCCGGGAGTCAGCGTGCAACTGCATTCGGGCAACTGGGACGACCTCGTCCGCCAGCTGCGCAGCCGAACACTCGATTTTTTCGTGGCGGAAACCAGTCTGCTCACGCGCGAGCCGGATCTCGAGGTGGTGCCGATGCCCGTGCACCACCCCCTGTATTTCTTCGCGCGCGCAGGCCATCCTTTGGCGCGGAGCGACGCTCCGCTCCGGGCAGCCGGCGTGATGGCCTGGCCCTTCGCCACTCCTTCCCGCATTCCGCCCCGAGTACTCGATCCGCTGCTGGCCGCGCACCGCGAAGCTTCCTTACGCATTGCGGACGCGCGGCCGTTTCCTGCGATCGAGTGCAACGGCCTGGCGCCGGTCAAACGCATCGTCGCAGCTTCAAACGTCGTGTCGGCTTCGATCCTGCCCTGCATCGCCGAAGACCTCGACGGCGGACGGTTCGTGTTGCTGACCACCGAGCCGTGGATGCACTTGCAGTACGGCGTCGTCAGCCTGCGGGGCCGCCCGTGGACGCAGACCGCCGAGGCGTTGCGCGGCTTCGTGCTCGAAACCGAACGCGAGGCGACCCAGCTCGAACAGAGGTTGCGGCGGGTTCATGACCCGGAGTTCGGTTCACGGACCGCGCGTAAGAGAAGCGGCTCCCCTCCCGGTAAGATAGTGAGAACGGCCCCGATCCGGAAAGGCTGAACTGAATCGATGCGTGGAGCATTCATGACCAACCCGAATCCCCTGTGCCGTGGCCTGCTGAGCCTGACGCTGTTGCTCGTCGGATGCACTTCGACGCCAGTCGTGCCCGAAACCGGCGCAGGCACGGCCACCAGCAAGGTCACTGGTTCCATAACGTACCGTGAGCGCATCGCGCTGCCGCCGACGACGGTAGTCACAGTCAGGCTCGTGGATGTTTCACTGGCCGACGCACCGTCGGTGCTGATCGCCGAACAAGTCATCCGCACCGAGGGGCGACAGGTGCCCTTCGAATTCGCGCTCGCGTACGACGCGTCGCGCATCCTGCCTTCCCACACCTACGCCGTGCAGGTGCGGATCGAGGATGGCGGCAAACTGCTGTTCATCAGCGACACGATGAACCCCGTCATTACACGGGATGCGCCCACCCGTGTGGACATCGTGCTGCGTCGGGCCTAAGGCTACGGAGAAGCCCGGCCGCTCGCAGATAGCGTCAGCCGTAGTGGCTCAGTGCCGCCCGCGCAACCTCATCGCCCCACTCCTGCACGAAGTGGCCAGCCTCGGTGAGTTCCAACGGCGGTGGGCAATTCCGGATCAGCTGCTGCAGTGCGTGCATTGCAGGCGGTGGAATCACGGTGTCCTGCATGCCGATGGCCATGAATGCCTGGCCCCGCCATTCGTCGCGCCACCACCGCGCCGCCGCACGCGACACCTCGGCGCCGTCAGCCTCCGGGTGATCGCACACGAGATTGGGAAAACGACGCGCGCCTGCCTTGAAGCGCTGGTCCGGGAACGGCGCGTCGTACGCCGCCGCCTCGGCCTCCGTGAGGTGTTTGCAGCTGCGCTTCATCAGCGCGCCG
>Ga0209254_10007314_pt1 | contig 10190 bp, 5 predicted proteins | sample FrelakmetDIP11DI_FD_187148 | JGI IMG/M metagenome (GOLD analysis project Ga0209254, IMG submission 187148) | Freshwater lake sediment microbial communities from the University of Notre Dame, USA, for methane emissions studies - DIP11 DI (SPAdes)... | ecosystem: Environmental > Aquatic >...
TGGCGCGGCCTGGCTGCCTTCCTGGTGCTGTTCGCCGCGGCCCTGGTCTGGTTTTTCAACCTGCCAGCCTCGAACGACCGCGATTGGGTGGATGAAAACGCCGTGCTGCCGCACGCCACCATGGATGGCGACCTGGTCACGGTGCACAACATCCGCAACTTCGCCTACCGCACCGAGACCGACTTCACCCCGGCCTACTACGACAAGACGGTCGACCTGCGCCAGCTCGAAGGCGTGGACCTCGTAGCCACGTACTGGATGGGGCCTGCGGTGGCGCACATCTTCCTCAGCTTCGCCTTTGCCGGCGGCGACCATCTGGCCGTGTCCATCGAGACGCGCAAGGAGAAGGGCGAGGGCTATTCCACCGTCAAGGGCTTCTTCCGCCAGTACGAGCTGTACTACGTGGTGGCCGACGAGCGCGACGTCATCCGCCTGCGCACCAACTACCGCAAGGATCCGCCGGAGCAGGTGCATGTCTACCGCCTCAAGGGCAACCCCGCCAGCGCGCGCCATGTCTTCATGGACTATATCGACGCGATCAATGCATTGAAGACGAAGCCGCAGTTCTACAACTCGCTCAGCACCAACTGCACGACGACGATCTGGACGCATTCACTGATCAATCCGGGGCACGTGCCCTTCAGCTGGAAGATCCTGGCCAGCGGCTATGTGCCGCAGTACCTTTATGAACAGGGCCGGCTGCAGGACGGCGGCCTGTCGTTTGCCGAGTTGCAGCAGCGTTCACTGGTCAACCCGCGCGCGCAGCAGTCCGATGCGGCAGAAGACTTTTCCAGCCGCATCCGGCAGGGCATGCCGTAGCGGCTGACCGGGCCGCCCGGCCATGGTCCGGCGGGCATCCGACAATCTGGCCTCGACTCAAGAACAACCGCAGAAGAGCACCATGCGACATGCGATGACACGCCAACCTGTGCGCTGGGCCGTTCTCGGTCTGGTCTGCGTCCTGGCCATGGGCCTCACTTCCGTTTCAGCGCAGCCTGCCGCGGCGACCGATACAGCCCCGCCGGCTGCCACCGCCAAGCGGCCGAAGATCTGCCTCGTGCTGTCGGGCGGCGGCGCGCGCGGCGCCGCGCACGTGGGCGTGATCAAGGTGCTGGAGGAATACCGGGTGCCGATCCACTGCATCACCGGCACCAGCATGGGCGCGCTGGTCGGCGGCGCCTATGCCACCGGCATGAGCGTGCCCGACATGGAGAAGATCACCGAGAACATGTCGGTCGAGAAGCTGTTCAAGGAAAAGCCGCCGCGCCAGGAACTGGCGATGCGGCGCAAGATCGACGACTACAGCAACCTCATCAGCCCCGAGATCGGCACCGCTTCGAAGCAGGCCACCATCGTCAAGGGCGTCGTCTCAGGGGTGCAGCTCGAAACCGTGCTGCGCGAACTGGCCCGCGTGGAGGGCTACCACGACTTCGACAAGCTGCCCATTCCCTTCCGGGCCGTCGCCACCGACCTGGTGACGGGCAAGGAGGTGGTCTTCGACGAGGGCGAACTGGCCAACGTGATGCGTGCCAGCATGTCGGTGCCCGGCGCGGTGGCGCCGGCCGAATACCGCGGCATGATGTTGGTCGACGGCATGCTCACCAAGAATCTGCCGGTGGAGGCGGCACGGGCGATGGGTGCCGACGTCATCATCGCCGTCAACGTGGGCACACCGCTGCTCAAGCGCGAACAGTTGAATTCGATCCTCGGCGTGGCCGGGCAGATGCTCAGCATCCTGACCGAGCAGAACGTGCAGGCCTCGCTGGCCAAGCTCAAGCCCACCGACATCCTGATCTCGCCCGAACTCGGCGACTTTTCCACCGGCGACTTCGACAACCTGACCCAGATCACGCCGCTGGGCGAGGCCGCGGCGCGCCAGGCGGCCGATCGGCTGTCGGCGCTCTCGCTGCCCCCGGCCGAGTACGCCGCCCTGCGCAAGCACCAGCAGGTGGCGATGGTGCCGGACCTGGCCCCCGTGGACGAGATCCGGTTCGAGAACCTGGCCCGCGTCAATCCGCAGGCCGCGCAGGGGGTCATGGCAACGAAGCCCGGCCAGCCCGTCGTGCAGGCCGAGGTCGACGCCGATATGAGGCGCCTGTACGGCACCGGCGACTTCGAGCATGTCAACTACCGCATCGTCAGCGAAGAGGGCAAGCGGGTGATGGCCATCGAAGCCGTCGAGAAGGCGTGGGGGCCGGACTACCTGCGGCTCGGCCTGGGCCTGTCGAGCGACTTTTCGGGGGAGACCTTCTTCACCCTGGTCGCCGCCCATCGCATGACCTGGCTCAACCGGCTCGGTGCCGAATTCCGCACCGACCTGCAGGCGGGTTACGACAACAGCCTGCGCATGGAGTTCTACCAGCCGCTCAGCGTGGCCGGCACCTTCTTCGTGGCTCCGCGCGCGAGCTTCGGCACGCAGCGCGTGGCGGTCTACCAGCAGGACAACCGGATCGCCGAGTACGACATCGGTGCCAGAGTGGCGGGGGTGGACCTCGGCATGCAATTCCAGCAGTACGGCGAGTTGCGCCTGGGCCTGGAGGGCGGGCGCGTCAAGCCCGCACTCGAAACCGGCCCCGCGTCCCTGGACCCGGGCGGTCGCAGCTACGACCTGGGGGCGTTCCGGGCCCGCCTGCTGCTGGACCGCCTGGACAACGCGCACTTTCCCCGCTTTGGCTGGAACGCCGCGGCATCGGTCTACGACAGCAACAAGGACCTCGGCGCCGAGGTTCCCTATACCAAGTGGTTGGCCGGCGGCAGGCTGGCCCATTCCTTTGGCGAGAACACGGTGCGCCTGGGAGTCACCGCCGGCGGCACGATCGGCAGCAACCGTCTGCCGGCCTACGACCAGTTCCAGTGGGGCGGCTTCCTGCAGCAGTCGGGTTATGCCACGGGCCAGTTGATCGGGCAGAACCTGCAGTTCGGCCAACTCATGTTCTATCGCCGCATTGCGCGCGGCACCCTCTTCGACGGCGCCTACGGCGGCCTGTCGCTGGAAGTCGGCAAGGTCGGCGACCCGCTGGTGAAGGGCAACCCGGGCGGGCTGCTGCGGTCGATGGCGGTCTTCGTCGGCACCGATAGCATCCTGGGGCCGCTGTACTTCGGCTACGGCAAGGCCGAGGACGGGCCGGACAGCTTCTACTTCTATCTCGGCCGGCCGCTCTGAGGGTCTGAAGTCAACCGTGGCCCCGGGCCGCGGGCGCCGCCCAGGCGCTTGTCATGCCGAGTGTCAGGCCACGGCCTTGGGTGCCGCAGTGCGGCGCGCCAGCGCCACCAGCACGGCCACCGCGCAAGAGGCCATTCTGGCGATTTCGGAATCGGCGCGGCTGGTCAGGATGATGGGCACGCGCGCGCCGAGCACAATGCCCGCGGCGTCTGCGCCGGCCAGGAAGGTCAGGCTCTTGGCGAGCATGTTGCCGGCGTCGAGGTCGGGCACGATCAGCACGTTGGCGCGGCCGGCCACCGCCGAGTCGATCTTCTTGACTTCGGCCGCATGCAGGCTGATGGCGTTGTCCAGCGCCAGCGGGCCGTCGAGGACGGCGCCGGTGATCTGCCCGCGCTCGGCCATCTTGCACAGCGCGGCGGCCTCGATGGTGGAAGGCACCTGCGGATTCACCGTCTCCATGGCCGACAGGATGGCCACGCGCACCTCCGGAAAGCCCAGCGCATGCGCCAGGTCGATCGCGTTCTGCACGATGTCGACCTTCTCCTCCAGCGTCGGCTGGATATTCACCGCGGCATCCGAGATGATGATCGGCTGGTCGTAGGAAGGCACGTCCATCACGAAGCAGTGGCTGATGCGGCGAGCCGTGCGCAGGCCACGATCGCGCCGCACCACGGCGCCCATCAGCTCGTCGGTGTGCAGGCTGCCCTTCATCAGCGCCTCGGCCTCGCCCTTCAGCACCAGTTCCACCGCCTGTTCGGCCGCGGCGTGGCTGTGCGGCGCATCGACGATGGGAATGCCGGTGAGGTCGATGCCTGCCAGCGCCGCGGCCTCGCGGATGCGGTGCTGCGGGCCGACCAGGATGGGGCGGATCAGGCCCAGCCGCGCCGCGCCCATGGCGCCTTCCAGCGACGCGCGGTCGCAGGGGTGGACGACCGCGGTCGGCGTGGGTGGCAGGCCCTTGCAGGCGTCGAGCAGGTTTTGGTACTTCGAGTGGTTGCTCATGGCATCGGGCCGTGGAGTGGCAAGAAAGCGGGTCGCGGATCAAGTATGTTGCACCGCAGCAAAATTATATCCGCCGAAGGATTTCCCCGTGGTGTCGCGTGTTGCAAGTGCGCCCAGGGCGGCCACGCCTCCTGGGCAGCGTGAGGAATAATCCGCTTCCAGCGCGGTCTCGAGCCGCTGGAGGACTTGATCGATGTTCCAGTCGAGTGGGCTCGCGCGCCGCGGCAGGGTTTGCATTTGCGCTGCGGCCATGCTGCTGCTGGCCGCCTGCGACAAGCCCGCGGTGGCGCCCGCGGCGCCACCGCCGCCCGAAGTGGGCGTGCTGAAGGTGGAGTCCAGAACGCAGCCGCTCACCTTCGAGGTCATCGGCGAGATCCGTGCCTTCCAGGAAGTCGAGCTGCGGCCGCGCGTCAGCGGCGTGGTGGAAAAGCAGCTGTTCCGCCCGGGGCAGATGGTCAGGCAGGGTGCGCCGCTGTTCGTCATCGACACCCGCTCGCTGGACTCCGCCATTGCCGAGGCGCAGTCGCGCGTTCTGGAAGCCGAAGCCGCGCTGCAGCGGGCGCGCCAGGACGTGGAGCGCTACAAGCCGCTGCTGGCCGACGACGCGATTCCACGCCAGACCTACGAGCAGGCGGTGTCGGCCGAGCAGCAGGCGCTGTCGGTGGTGGAGTCGCGGCGCGAAGCCGTCAACCGGGCCCGCATCGACCGCAGCTTTGCCGAGGTCAAGGCGCCGGTCACCGGCCAGATCGGCCTGCAGATGGTGGAGGTCGGCGGCCTGGCCACGGCCGGCCAGACCGTGCTGGCCACCGTGTCCACGCTCGACCCGATGCTGGTCTACGTGAGCATCGCCGAGTCGGACTACATCGCCTACACGCGGCGCCTCAATGCCGCCAACCGCAGCGGGCGTGCACCGGCGCAACCCGTGCAGTTGCTGCTGGCCGACGGTTCGCTGTACGCCCAGTTGGGCAAGTTCGACTTCGCCGACCGTGCCGTCAATCCGGCCACCGGCACGTTGACGCTGCGCGCCGTGGTGCCGAATCCCGACGACCTGCTGCGCCCCGGCATGACCGGGCGCCTGCGCGTGACCTACGACGTGGTCGAGAACGCCATCGTCATCCCGCAGAAGGCGGTGACTGAATTGCTGGGGCGTGCCTTCGTCTCGGTGGTGGGCGAAGGCGGCAAGGTCGAGCAGCGGCCGGTGAAGACGGGCGACCGCATCGGCGACCAGTGGCTCGTCAACGAGGGCTTGCGCGCCGGCGAGACCGTGGTCGTGGAGGGCGTGCAGAAGGCCCGGCCGGGCAGCGTGGTCAGGCCGATGCCGCTGTCCGCGCCCGCCGCCGCGGCGCCCGCCCCTTCGGCGCAGAAGCCCTAGGCCCCGCCCATGGCCCGCTTCTTCATCGACCGGCCGGTCTTCGCCATCGTGCTGGCGCTGGTCATGCTCATCGGCGGCGGCGTGGCCGGCAGTTCGCTGCCCATCGCGCAGTTCCCGCAGATCACGTTGCCCACCATCCGCGTCGCCGCGGCCTACCCGGGCGCCAATGCCGAGGTGGTGGAGCGCGCGGTGGCGCAGGCCGTGGAGGAACAGGTCAACGGCGTCGAGGGCATGGTCTACATGCAGTCGAGTTCGGCCGGCAACGGGGCCTATGCGCTGGACGTCACCTTCGACCTTTCGCGCGACCCCGACATCGCTGCCGTGCAGGTGCAGAACCGCGTCTCGCAGGCCAATGCGCGTTTGCCGTCGGAGGTGCTGTCCTCGGGCATCACCACCAAGAAGAGTTCGCCCGACACGCTGATGTACGTGGCGATGTTCTCTCCCAACGGCACCTACGACGAACTGTTCCTGAACAACTTCCTGGCCATCAACGTCGTCGAGGCCATGAAGCGCGTCAAGGGCGTGGGCAACGTGCAGATCTTCGGCGCCGAATTCGGCATGCGGCTGTGGCTCAAGCCCGACCGCATGGCACGCCTGGGTGTCACGCCGACCGACGTCTACCGCGCCGTGCAGGAGCAGAACCTGCAGGCGCCCGCGGGCCAGATCGGCCAGCAGCCGGCGCCGCCGACGCAGCAATTCCAGTACGGCGTGCAGGTGCGCGGCCAGCTCGAGCAGGCCGAGGAATTCGGCGACATCATCGTGCGCGCGCTGCCCGACGGGTCTTTCATCCGTGTCAAGGACGTGGCACGGGTGGAGCTCGGCGCCAAGGACTACTTCTTCGCTTCGCGCTTCAACGGCAAGCCGGCGGCCAGTTTCTCGATCAGCCTGACGCCGGACGCCAGCGCCATCGAGACCGCCAACCTGGTGCGCGCGCAGCTGAAGGCGCTCGAACCCTCGTTCCCGGCCGACCTGGCCTACGACGTGGTGGTCGACAACACGATCTTCGTGCAGGCCTCGCTGGAAGAGGTGCTGCACACCTTCTTCGAGGCACTGGCGCTGGTGCTGGTGGTGGTGTTCCTGTTCCTGCAGAACTGGCGCGCCACGCTGATTCCCATGCTGGCCGTGCCGGTGTCGCTGGTCGCCACCTTCGCCGCCTTCGTGGCGCTGGGTTTCACGATCAACACGCTCACGCTGTTCGGCATGGTGTTGGCCATCGGCATCGTGGTCGACGACGCCATCGTCGTGGTCGAGGCGGTGGAACACCACATGCACGCCAGCCGGCTGAGCGCGCGCGACGCCACCATCAAGGCCATGCAGGAAGTCACCGGCCCGGTGGTGGCCACGGCGCTGATCCTGGCCGCGGTGTTCGTGCCGGTGGGCTTTCTGGGCGGCATTGCAGGCGTCATGTACAAGCAGTTCGCCATCACGGTGGCGGTGTCCACGCTGCTGTCGGCGCTGGTGGCGCTGACGCTGACGCCGGCGCTGTGCGCGCTGATGCTCAAGCCCAGGGACCCCGATGCGAAACCGGGGCCGCTGGGGCGATTTTTCGCCGGCTTCAACCGGCTCTTCGATGCGGTGACGGCACGCTACGGCAGCGGCGTCACGCGCGCCATCCGCGCCAGCTTGGCCACGATGGCGCTGCTGGCGGTGTTGATCTTCGCCACGGCCGGCCTGCTGCGCGCCGTGCCCGGCGGCTTCGTGCCGGCCGAGGACCAGGGCTATTTCATCGCCTCGGTGCAGTTGCCGGCGGCGGCGTCGCTGAACCGCACCATGGCGGCCACCGCCGAACTGCAGCAGGTGATCGACGCCACGCCGGGCCTGCAGAGTTCGCTCGTCGTCAACGGCTTCAGCGTGCTCACCAATACCGTGCAGTCCGACAGTGCCCTGGTCGTGCTGGCGCTCAAGCCCTGGGCCGAGCGCACCGCGCCCGAGGAACAGATGGGTTCCATCATCCGCGACTTCATGCAGCGCGCGCAGACCGTGCGCGACGCCACAGTGCTGGCCTTCAACCCGCCGCCGATTCCCGGCCTGGGCTCCACCGGCGGCTTCAGCTTCAAGCTGCAGGACCAGGCCGGCGGCACGCCGCAGGAGCTGGCGCGCGTGGCGCAGGAATTCACCGACGCGGCGCGAAAACGGCCCGAGATCGGCAGCGTCTATTCGAAGTTCGACCCGCGCACGCCGGCCATCCGCCTGGACATCGACCGCGAGAAGGCCAAGAAGCTGGGCGTGCCGATCAACGACGTGTCGATGGCGCTGCAGACCTTCCTGGGCGGCGTGAACGTCAACGACTTCTCGCGTTTCGGCCGCAGCTTCAAGGTGTCGATGCAGGCCGAACCCGAGTTTCGCGCCGACCTGAAGGGCCTGAACCTGCTGCACGTGCGCAGCGCCAGCAACCAGATGGTGCCGCTCTCGACGCTCATCACGCCGGCGTCGATCAGCGCGCCGACCACGCTGCAGCGCTACAACCTGTACCGCACGGCCGATATCGGCGGCGACGCCGCGCCGGGCTTCAGTTCGGGGGCGGCGATCGCGGCCATGGAGGAAGTGGCGCGCGAGGTGCTGCCGCCGGGTTTCGGCTTCGAGTGGTCGGGCATCAGCAAGCAGGAAAAGGAGTCGGCGGGCCAGGCGCCGGTGATCTTCGGCTTCGCCCTCCTGTTCGTCTTCCTCTTCCTGGCGGCCCTGTACGAAAGCTGGTCGGTGCCCTTCGCGGTGCTGTTCGCGGTGCCGCTGGGCGTGTTCGGTGCCGTGGCGGGCCTGTATCTCACGGGCCTGACGAACAACCTCTATGCACAGATCGGCATCGTGCTGCTCATCGGGCTGGCGGCCAAGAATGCGATCCTGATCGTGGAATTCGCGAAGATGAAGCGCGACGCGGGCGTGGACGCAGTGAGCGCCGCCCTCGAGGCCGCCCAGCTGCGCCTGCGGCCGATCATCATGACCTCGTTCGCCTTCATCCTGGGCGTGGTGCCGCTGATCCTGGCCAGCGGCGCGGGAGCGGCTTCGCGCGTGTCGATGGGCGTCACGGTGTTCTCGGGCATGGTGGCGGCCACGCTGCTGGCGATCTTCTTCGTGCCGGTGCTGTTCGTGGTGGTCGACCGCATCGTGGGGCGCTTCACGGGTGCGGACCGAGTGGCTTCGTTGCCGAAGGCGGAGGCGGCGGAGTGAAGCGCGTGAGCGCGTCGTCACGCGTGCCGATCGCGCCGCAGCACGTCGCCGCCCATGCGCTGGTCGTCGCCTTGCTGGCCGGCTGCGCGGTGGGCGAGGACTACCGGCGTCCGCCGATCGAGTCGCCGCCCAGCTACCGTGGCAGCACGGCGCCAGGCACGTCGCTCGCCGCCAGCGACTGGCGCGTGGTCTTCACCGACCCGGCGCAGCAGGCCCTGATCGAAGAAGCCGTGGTCGGCAACCTGGACCTGCAACTCGCCGAGGCGCGCATCCGCGAGGCGCAGGCGGGCGTGGTCATTGCGCGCTCGGGCGCGTTGCCGAACGTGGCCGTGGCGCTGAATACCAGCCCCATCGCGCGCCTGCCGGGCGAGACGGTGAGTTCCAGTTTCCTGCTCGCCGGGCTGCTGAACTGGGAGATCGACCTCTGGGGCCGCATCCGCCGCGGCACCGAGGCCGCCGCCGGCGACCTGGCGGCGAGCGAGGCCGCGCGCGACGGCGCGCAGGTCTCGCTCGTGGCCGGCGTGGCCGGGCTGCACTTCGACGTGGCGGCCCTGCGCGAGGTGTTCGCCCGCACCGAAGCCAGCGCCGTGCTGCAGGCCGACTCGTTGCGCCTGATGCGGCGGCGCAATGCGGCCGGCATCGTTTCTGCCGCCGAGGTTCGGCAGTCCGAGGCGCTGCTCGCTGCGACGCAGGCGCGACTGCCGGAGCTGCAGCGCCAGATCGTCGCCGCGGAGAACGCGCTGGCGCTGCTGCTAGGCCGCGGGCCGGCGGCGCTGGAGTTGCCCGCGCCGCAACTGGCCCTGCCGGCCGCCCTGCCCGCCGGCCTGCCGTCGGAACTGCTCGAGCGCCGGCCCGACCTGCGCGAGGCCGAGCAGCGGCTGCTGGCGGCCAACGCGCGCGTCGGCGAGGCCAAGGCGCTGATGCTGCCCACGTTGTCGCTCACCGGCACGCTGGGCCGCATCAGCACCTCGCTGCAGGATCTGGTGAACGCAGGGGCCACGGTGGCCTCGCTCGGACCCAACGCCACGCAGGCGCTGTATGCCGGCGGCGCGCTCAGCGCCAACCGCGACGCCGCCATCGCGCGGCTGGACCAGGCGCTGCTGGCCTACCGCAGCACGGCGCTGAATGCGCTGCGCGAGGTCTCCGACGCGCTGGCGGCCTACCAGCGCAGCGGCGAGCAGCTCGAACTGGAGCAGGTGCGCGTGACGGCGCAGCGCGAGTCGCTGCGCCTGGCCGACAAGCGTTTCACGGCCGGCGTGGTGAGCTTCATCGAGGTGCTCGACGCGCAGCGGGGCTTGCTCGCCGCGGAGACCGATTTCGTGAGCGCGCGGCTGGCGCGGCAGCGTGCGCTGGTGCAGGTGTATCGTGCGTTGGGGGGTGGCTGGCAGCCGGTGGCGATGGCCCAGGCGCAGGTGCCGCGTTCCGCAGCGGAAGGGAAGTGACGTGAAGCACGGGTTGGGCCGCGGCGCGGCCGCGTTGATGGTGGCC